>JAAUXT010112973.1_pt1 | contig 11187 bp, 12 predicted proteins | sample 7278171 | NCBI WGS metagenome assembly JAAUXT01 (sample SAMN14350112, study PRJNA611818) | marine sediment metagenome | isolation source: surface marine sediment (1.8m) | place: French Polynesia: Moorea | collected 2018-08 | reverse complement strand
GGACGTGGATACACGGGCAAACCAATATCAGCGCGGCTGATAAAAATATTGACCAAACCTGAGTGGGTGAAAAGGGAGCACAATTGGAACAAGTCCCATGTTTTTTGCCACTGAAGTTGCTCTCTGCCACTGCACATTGGATGGCACGTGAAATGGGACCGGGCAGAGCCCTCACGTGTTGCATCCAATTTTTTTTTAGTGATGGTTCCAGAAACTTGAGTGTGCTCGCGCATATTGTTCATCTCTCCGTCGCGTGAAACCCGTCTCAGTGCGCTGTGACCTCAAGTGTGCGCGAGGCGAGACGCGCGAGGTTTGGGAGGTAACGGATTCCACCGGGTGGCGCCACGTACCCGCAGCTCCAGACGTCGACGGACGGGCCGTAGCGCTCCTCGCCGAGCAGCAGCTCCGGGGGCCGGTACCACAGCGTGATCACCTTGTTGGTGTACGGCCGCTCCTTGTCGTCCGCCTGGTAGAGCCGCGCCAACCCGAGATCGCCCAGCTTCAGCTGGCCCCTGCAACACAACGTCATCAGTGCAGACACGAAACCGTCACTTCTGAGCCAAAGTCGGATCACTGAACCTGACAACAAAGCAAACCGCTTCCGAGTGCCATTCTTGCTCCGTGCAGCCACGCAAAACGACCAGTCATGAAAACAAACTCAATGAACTTGTAACTCGAGACTTTTCCGGTTCTCTGTGTGCGAAGATGTTCCAGCCATCTGAAAGCTGTCTCGTGTCCAACAGCTCGACGGTGAACCAGCAGTCTCGCTCTGGTTTGGTGCACCCTCATATCAGGTTGGACATAACACTCACTGGTTGTTGAGCAAAATGTTTGAGCACTTGATGTCCCTGTGGAGGAAGTTGTTCTTGTGGCAGTAGTTGAGGCCCTCGAGCAGCTGCTTGATGAAGGACGCCACGTGCTCCTCCTTAAAGTTGACAAAACCCGACTCGATGACGCCGTGCAGGTCGTGGTCCATGTACTCGAACACCAGGTAGAAGGAGCCTGCAGCGGGAAGGAAACACGTGATTCAGCGGGAAGGAAACACGTGATTCAGTGGGAAGGAAACACGTGATTCAGCTGGCAACTTTGACACGTGCTGAGTGAAACAGGCCGAAGCGTGACGAAGACGCCAGGAAGACACACGCACCGGTGCCTTTGTCCTGCTTGAAGTCGAGCGCGTCCTTCTTGTTGGTGACTATCTCGATGAGGTTGACGACGTTGACGTGGTTGAGCTGCCGCAGGATCTTGATCTCGCGCACGGCCGTGATCGGGAACCCCTCCTTCTCGTTCTCCAGGCGAACTCGCTTCAGCGCCACCAGTTTCCCTGATGCAGAAACAAGAAGGCTTGTCAGTATTGATCGGCGTCTCGTGCAGGTTTGTACCGGCAATTAAAAGGAACTGCTGTCAGTGGCCACCAGGCTCGAGGCGGCCGAGGTTGCAAGAGCTTTGAGCTGCGGATCTTTTTCTCACCCTGGAAGGACGCGAGACAGAAGTCCTTGCAACAAACCTGAGGGCGATTCCCAAGAGCTTTAGTTGAGGCTTCACCTGTGTCTTTATCTTTGGCTTTGTAGACTTCCCCGTACGTCCCCTCGCCGATCTTGTTGACTATGTGAAAGACGTCTGCACTCCTCTCGCCCCAGTCACAGCCCGCTTCGGGATTCATCTTCTGCGAGTTTTGGAGCCTCCTGAAAACAGGAACACTGGTGAGTGTGGGTGTGCGCCTCAGGTCAGCAAGCGTTTTTGAGTGCGTTCGTTTGTCGTGTCCATGTGTGCTCAGTATTGCTGCAGCACATGTTTTTCTGTGTCTGGGGAGCAGGACCCGGTGCTTGAAGACGTGGAGTGCGAAGTGCACGGTCACAGAAATGACCGAGTGCGAGGGACAGGAAAAGGAAAACGCTCATTGGCTGTTCTCTGGGACGATCGCGAACACGACCCTCGGTGGTGCTTCACTTCACGGAAAAGCAACAGTTCCATCATTTTCACAAGACATCAGCAAACACAGAATTTCCACCAAGAAAACAAAACTTTACATCGACAAACTGGAAAAGAATTGAAAGTAACGTAAGAACCCGGGTGGTACCTTTTCTTCATCCAGGGCGTGAGCTGCGGGTCCTCCTCAAACTCCGGCGATATTTCCGCTTCTACGTTTTTACTATACCCATGCAAAAACAAAACTAATGTTATTCAAATATCCACTTGACAGAACAAAGGCCAGTGACGAAGAACACGGTCGTCTCCCGCCGGACCGTCACCACCCTGCAGACACACCTCACTCAACAAGAACACCCACCGGTGTGGACACACACCTCACTCGAAACTGTGCAATGTGCTCAAGGAAGCGAAAAGGTGACGTGGTGGGGACGCACATACCCCACGCTCATTATCATCAGCGGCGCCGTCACGTCATCACGTGCTACCTCCACGCTTCCGGTCCAAGGAGCGCACTCGCTACCCGCGAAACAACCGTTCAACTTTCCACGCGAAATTTTTCAATGCTGGAATACCCACTGCCCGACACGCACGCACACACACACACGCGACCTGGTCGTCCTTTTTCTTCCCTCAAATCGGGACACGCCCCTGGTGGGATGACACAGTGACAACCCAAATCAACACGAACAGCTCAGGAGCTGCACATCTTACACACACCAACGGGTACGATCACATTTGCCAACACTCAAATCTTTCTCAAGCCTCCTGCTGCAGGTTTGCGCGATACAGTGATTCCCCAAACGGCGAAACATCCAAACAAAGGCCACAAAATTCTTCAGAACATCCACAGGTCACTTCCGTTCAAAACAAATGCACACAAAGGGACCGAAAATTTACAAGAACACTTGACACGTTGAAGACGCGACGCGATCACAACAATAGCCCCGACTCGATAAACTCACCTCTGGATGCGCGCCGGCACCTCCTGGTTGGGGTCGGGGGACGGGAGGAAGCGGCCGGCGCCGCCACCGCCGCCGGCTGCTGGGTCCGGCGGGCGGCGCGAGTCGCTGTCCGGCGTGTAACTCTGCTCCGGCTCGGCGTCCATCATGGGCGGCATCGGCAGCTCGCAGAGCCCGAGGCGTCGCCCGCCCGGCTCCGCCGCCGCCGGGTCCTCGTGCGCGGGCGCCGGCACCGCCGGGGGAGGCGCGGGCCTGCAACAGACGAGGTACTGAGCGCTGTGCATGCCGTCAGGTTCCGCCAAGTGTTACTCAACCTACGGTAGATGAAGCCCACCTGGCACCATCACGCTTAACAAGACATGGAACGCCAAAGAGTGTTTTCCTTCAAATGACCGTGAACCAATTCAGGGCAAGACGTGGTTACCGAAGAAAACATTCCGCGAAACTGCTCAAACCCTTCCAGAAAAGTACGAGTCGCTGCAACCACAACCACTTGTGACGGACGGCATGCGCCGCCCACAGCTCCAGGCCCACTCCACCACTCCAGACAGGGCAGCACACCTCCAGCCACCACTCCAGTCCAGCTCGCCCCATCGCTTCAGATCCCGCCCCAGCGCTGCAGGCCCTGCCCCACTCACCCGTCGTCGGGACTGTTGTCGATGTCCATGTCGCTGTCCTGGTCCGACCCGACGGGTGGCAGCGGCAGCTGCGCCAGCGCCGCCCGGCGGTTCGTCTGCTGCTGCTGCGGCGGCAGCTCTGCGTCCCCGCCGCTCATCGAGGAGAAGGGCAGCGGCTCGAACGGCGCCGCCGGCGGCGGCTCAGGACGCCGCGGCGCCTCCTGGGGCGGGAGGCCCCGGGGCAGCAGCAGCGGCGGCGCGTCCAGCCGGTCGCCGGGCGGAGTGCGGGGCCCGTAATACGCGTCACGCCTGTCGCTTTGATTGTACTCCCCGTTGTGATGCGGATCGTTGTTTGGCACTCGCTCCCCACCGCCGCCGCTGCCCCGGTCCGCCTGGTCGTAACTCGGCGTCGGAGACGGAGTTCCGTCGGACAGGGCTATCACATCCGGGGTGTGTATCACAGACTTGGCAGAAGGCTTGTTGTGTGAGGCAGAGGACGCGGTCGTGGCGGGGGACCCGTCGGCGCCGCCGCCGCCGCCGCGCTGGGCCTCCCGCTGCTGCGCGCGGTGCCGCGCGTCCCGCAGCTTCATCAGCTCCGACGCCATCGACGTGTGGAAGGCGTACGACGTGTGCGACGTCGCCTGCGCGCCGCCGCCGCCGCCGCCGCGCTGCTGAGATCGGTTCGAGTAGGGCGAGCGCGACGCACGGCGCTTCCGCTCGCGCGGACTGCGCGACCGAGACTGCTTCCCGCGCGCCGACACCCGGTCGTAACTCGGACTCCGACTGTACGATCTGCGCGCCCGTTTTGACCTTGAGAACAGAAACCACAACACTGACATGCGAACATGGACGAAGACGCGCTTCGGGCGGCCGCTGAGCGCTCGTCTTGACAAGGAAACGCGCACAAAATTGCTCCGTCTCAAAACAACTGCGGTGCCTTTTTTACGTTTCTTGCTTAACCATTCGATGACATCGTGGCTTCAAAATAAAATCGCCTCCACAACCCTGACTCGACGCTGACCTGCTCCACGTGATCTTTGCGGATCACGAGAACATCAGCCGCGCCACTTGCCGCCACACCTGATCGGCGAAAACGGGGCCGCGCGCTCAAATGAACCCCCCCCCCCTCATTTTGCCTGTTCAACCTTTCGGGTGTCTCCTTTTATTTCCCAAGTTCAAGGAGGGCTCAAAGGTGGTCCCAGACCCAAAAGCAGACCATTTGAATGATTTCCTGTCCAGATTCCAACAAAACCAAACGACACCAGAATCCACATGGCAGAATTCTCGGTACATTGTCCAGCCTAAATGGAAAGGCTCCCTCTGCCTTCCAGCCAACTGAGGGGGAATTCACTTCTCACTGTCAGCAGGTCTTTGTTTTGTTTTCAATGGGAAATTCTGAGCAATATTTTTTTTCTGGAAACTTAGGTACCCAAAGTTTCCAGACATTTTTTGGAACCAGCATGAAATTCTTACCAGCATCCCCCTTCCCAGGATATGAGTACACACAAACCCAGTGAGATGACTATCGGATAAAGGACAAAGCATTATCATCCGACTTCGTGGCTGATAGACAGGAACGAACTGTTTGAGCGAAAGTAACTCTTCCGACTCGCCCACGGGAAGCTTCCACCTTTGTCCCAAACCTTTGACTCCCCCCCCCCACCCTGCAGGAAAGCCAGACGCGCGCGGTTCGCCCTGTCCCAAATCGAGCCGCAACGTCACGTGACCTGACTGCGCCGTTACTGAGGCACCGAGTCACTTCCGCATGCATATCGGACAGCGGACTGGAGAGTGAACAGGAAGAAAATCGAAACAGCCGTACTCACTTGTGCGGACTCACTGGAGAGGAATATTTCTTGGGCTGCGGGCTGGGGGACCTGCTGCTGCGGTGCCGGCTGCGCGCGCCGCCCGGCGACGCCGGCTCCCCCGCCCGGTACGCCTTGGGCGGCTCGGCGTACGCCTTTGGCACAGAAGCTTTGGGCGGAGGCGACGCGTCCGCTGCAGGCACGCGGTGCTTCCTCGACTTGCCGCTGCCCCGCGAGGACGGAGAGCGCTCCCGCGACACGTGCGCCGGGGAGTTACTGTGACTGCGCGACATCAGTTCCTTTCTGTATTCCTGTATGGCACTTCCGGGGGACGCGGCGCGGCGTCGCTTCTCGGGAGGGGGCGACACGCGGCTGCGCGACGACGACGTCCGGTGCGACGAGTGGTGGGAATGGTGCGAGAGACCCTGCGAGGCACTGTCGGCAGAGTCCGAGTACATCTCGGAACCGGAACTGACGTCATCGTACTCCACCAGGGCGCCACGGGACCGGCGACTCTGCCGTCGGTCCTCATCCCTGTGTCTCCTCTTCTTTTTCTTGGAAGATTTGTTTCGCTTCTTTGGTCTCTGGTCCCTCATCATTTGATAGTCGTCATAGTCATGATGCTCCTTTTCTGGTCCAACTGGTGCAGCTCCTCCACTGCTGCTGCTCAGCCTCTGCTGCTCCTTGGCCAGGCGCTGTCTCTCCAACGCCTTTTCCTGCTTCGCTTTCAGAAGCCTGTAGTTCCGAGCGTCGAACTCTGGGTCGACGTCGGTCCCGCCCCTGCTGCCCCCGCCCCTGTCCCTCTCCGACTCGTAATCCCGTGTGTAGCCGACATCCCTGTGTGACCGTCCTTCTGGGTAGTAGTCCCGGCTGCTAATTTCTCTGGGCATCACTCCTGGAAGGCAAGAAAAAATTTAGTTCTGTGGACAATGTGCAAGACTCTTCTGCTCGTACCAACAGACGTGTCTGTGTACGTAGTCTGTGGACAATACGTCAAGTTTTGATGCGGACGCCAATCTTCCCCAGAAAGAACCAGAAACAGGTTCGTACTTCTCGTACCTGACGTGTTTTCCAGGGTTTGTTCGCTGTTTGACAGACCAAACGCGTGTTGCATTTTTGAATGAGTTGGAAAATTTGCAAATGTGCCCAAATGAACAACGCATTTTCTGAGAGCCTGGAGTCTAAACGACCTCCCGACCCCTCCGAAACTCCAAAACCTTTGCTTGCAATCCCAACGGACCAGTTCGAGATCCTGAACTGCGACCGTGGACGCCACACAAAGGTTTTGAAACATGTATCGGCGTTACTTACTTGCACATGGTCAGGTTTCCATGATCATCGCTACCGTTCCAATAGATGTCGCGCTGTGTCCGACACGTTTTCACTTCAGAACTCGCATATTTCCGCGTATTTCTCTTGCAGATCCTGTGTTTTTCTTCCCGTTTTCTCGGTAGGTGTGACGTCCAGATCCTGTAGATACTGCAGACACACAGACGGTGTCAAAACACGACGAATACACGACGCAGATTCGAGCGTAGTGACAGTGCCTCAGTCAGCCATGGGTCCTCAGTCAGTCGCCATTTGCAATTGCTCGAATTGAAGAGAAAGCAGTCTAATTCAACAGCATTTATTGAGCTAACTTCTTCAAAACTGTTTGCTTCAAGTCTCTGGATGTTGGATTTTTCAAAATGTTTCTTTCTAATCGTTCGACCGATGAGGATTTTTGTGGAGGGAGTAAAATCAACAAGAGTTTTTCAGAGCTGGCCCTCCCTCTCAAAAGTCCCTGCTTTCAATGACCCCGTCGGAGCCTCTGTCGCACCTGACCTTCTCTGGTTCCCCACCATAGGATTTCTGCTGAAAGCATTTCATGTTCAATTTGAGACGCGACTTGTCATTGCCAACAAAGATGTCAGTTTTTTCTCTAAAATTTTGATTGTGTTGTTGAAATGACATCAAAAATACCATTTTCAGGGCAAAACAAGTGGCCTCACCCAGACGCTGAAGGTGCAATAGAAGGGAATCAGCCATAGTGTTTGCGTGTTGCTGTTTGTGTTTTCGTTCGTGTACATGTGTCGTTTCTCCACTTCTCTTGCAATCTTTGACAAAATTTTGAGTTCGTGAAACCAGAAAGTGTATGCGGTGTTGTTGTGGCAACTGGGACGGAGTAAACGCACATTCAAAGACAAGTCGAGGAAAGCACCCGAGACGCAAACACAAGCAACGGCTGTTCTCGTGATCACGTGTGTCTTTCTGCGTCATTTCCCAACTGCCGGCTCTCCCACAGAATTCCCTCTGGCAAACTTCTCAGCAACAGGACACCAAACACAAAGTGCAGGTTTGTGCGCTGGGTATTGCTCTTTTGTCATGCTGTTTTGTCATTCTCTGGCGGATCCATGACTGGACAAGAGAAGGTCAACTTCGGCGGACGTCCAACCCTCGGAAGCTCAAAATTGGAGGGGTTCAATTTTTTGTTTGGGGTACGGACCCCGCCCACTCGCCCTCGCTGCAGCCGAATCTTGTTGATGTCGATTTGAGGTTTTGAACGGGTCAAAATAGATCCACTCCCATTCCCACCCTCACCCGAACGGTGGCGCTGAATTGGGGTGAACTGAATGGAACACAACAGTTTCTGTACGCTCGTACACTCTGATGACAAGAATCTAATTCTGTGTTGAAGTTTGCGGCAACGACAGAACGAGTAATTTGTCCGCTCGTCCCTCACAGAATGACAACACGGACGGGTGATGCCCATGGCGTTCTTGGAGACGTGACAGTGTTCAATTGCGTGACATTTCTCGTTTTCGGCAAATTCTGGCTTTTTGTGGGACCGCTGAATTCTTCCTGAACGTCGCGAGGTCAATTTTATGCTTGAAGACGCGCGGGGAATGTTGAAGTGCAAAACTGGTTCGCTTCAAAGGGGCTGCTCGCATCACGACAGTTCAATTCAACAAGAACTCGGTGACTGTAAAACGCGTTCATATTGCGAGATCTTTGCCAAGTAACTCAAGAGTACGAGGGTGTTTCAACTTCTGGCGAATGAATTGCATGTTGAGCGGTCATGTTCATACACTTGGACACATCGAGTTAACACAGTTCTGCCAGTACACAGGAGACAAATTGATCATGATTCCACTGCAATTCATTCGCCAGAAGTTGAAACATCCTCGTGCGCGTCATGTGGAATCTACTCGTTTTCCTGAGTGTTGTGTGCACATTCAGTGATCTGAAAGGCTGAGGACAGGACAAAGTCAAACGCTTTGTGCACCCTTTTCACTGTCGCTTGTGCCCATAACGAACGTCTGTCAGTCATGAAGTTGGTAAAAGTCAGGCAGCCAACTTTATTGTGCGCATAGACTGTCCGTTGTCGCGTGGATTTTCCATCGTATCGGATCCAGAAGTAAGTGTTGTGTTTCAAGGCCACCTGGCCTGACTTTCAAGTTGAATCAGTCAGATTTTGCACGTGCGGATTGCGGAAAATACTTTTCTCTTGGTCTCGTGTACCTTCCCGGAATTTAACAACGCAGCTTGCTGTGTGAAGATAGTGTGCGGAAACTCTGCTATTGGCAATAACATCACTGTAAGTTGTCTCTTGGTCAACTGGTCATCATTTCTTGTCGACCCTCCCCGAATTTTGTGTGGCAACCGTTTACTCACAAATTTGTCGAAGAATTAAACAAGACCCAGTATCTTCCCCTTTTCAGCCCAGCGCGTGTCTACACTGTCAAGTGTCAAGTGCTTTGATCAAACTGCTCAGACCGAGGCTTTCTGTTAGGTTTTTCAACTTTCAACGGGGCCGCAACACACTCTCCCCAAACCCCCAGTGAAAACCTCTCTCCGAATCAGACTTCAGACCAACCCCGCACGTGCAATTCACGCAGATGCTGTTGTGAAAAGGCGGTTGCGGCGTAGTGCTGTGCAACACAGCAGATCATTGGCGGCAGTGACAAACTTTCTGGACATCTCGTTGCAATCAGGCTTCGGGAAAAATTGTGGAGATGACCCCCAACCCTGTGAAATGAAGCTGTGGCAAGATCTGCAAGTTCCTATGGTCAAGTATTTGGTGGGATTTAGTCAGAGAGGAACCATTTTTATTCAGGTTTTGCCTGATTTGGTTTTGCAGGGCGGGGGGCGGGAGGGTCCAGACCAAGACCAAGTGTCGGAACATCCAACAGGGATTTGGTCAGAAAAGAAACTTGGAGGTTTTCACTGGGGAAGGGATCTGACCCTCCTTATTTCACGCAGACAAAGTGGCCAAATCTGCAAGTTTCGTGTCAAGCAAAGTGCTGATGGGAAAATGAGTGACTGTCAAGTGTTCTCGTTGCGTCTCTAATCAAGCTGAAGATGTTTGCTTGACAAATTTTGTGAAGTTTGAAGTGAGTCCTCTCATCATCCTCCGACCCCAGTCAGGACAGTGGAACCGCTTCCGATCTTCCAGGCTCGTTGTTCCCTTTCTCCGTCAGCTTCGTGCTGCGGAATGGAAGACACCCCGCGGGCCTCGCGCGTCTTGAATGTGCAATCCGTCTTCCAGAGACCGTCAGGCCTGGTTCACATTGGTACCATCACGCGTTGTGTCGCTGTATCTGGAAGCCTGTCTTTTATCTCGGACGTGGGGCACAACGCGCGGCGCATCCATTCCGAACCAGACCTCGCGTTGGGAGCCTCCACTTTGTAGACCATTCGGTGCCCAGTGCCCATTCACTCGTACAGGGATGCAGCGCCTGACGCACCCAGTATGAATCGGGCCTGAATCGTGCAGCGACGCAATGATTGACGCATCTGGTGTGATACGGGCGCTGCAGCCACATCGTTTGTTGCAGGCGAACGACGTGCAGCTTCTGCGCGGCAGGTGCTTCTTTCTGAAGCTGCAAGGCGATGGTTCTGCACTGGACGGTGTTCGGCTTGGTCGCACACACGAGGCGCTCCCATACATCAGCAGCGAGACCACGCTGAAGCCGCCGCCGCGCAGCCAGTGAAGCAAGTCCGGATTTGAAGCAGAAGCCATCGGCGAGAGAAGCAGTTTGCTCGTGACACACAATTCCTGAACTGCACGAAAACGTGACCAGACGTTAAAACGTGACCAGACGTCGAGACTTCACGTCAGCAGACGTCAACACAACACGGTCATGGTGAGTTCTTCCTTCTGTCGTTCTCGTTGTTGGACAAAATTTCACCACATTGCTTTTTGTTGGTTGTCAGAAGGTTCGAATAGATCTATCCAACGCAACGCCAGTGGCTCATTTTGCACGCACGATAGAAATCAACATCTGGCGTGGCTTTTGTGACACAAAAGGTGTGGATCTCGACCTGTTTCAGTGTCCAAGCACCTGCGAATGTGCAGGGTATGATCTACAAATCGATGAAGTCTTCACTCCGCCCGCGACACCCAGGGGTATCCAAGAACCCGAGGCCCGACCCTCCCGACACCAGAAAAATACCTGTTGCTCTCGAAATTGCGCAAAACCTTTCCTCCACGAAACTTTTTGCACTATTGAAGTCAGCCCCCCCCCGATGGGTCGCCTGCTGGAGACTCAGTGGTTGTGATGGGAAACTGCAGGAAAAAGCCAAATCAGCGTCAAGATCGCGGCCTGTGGACTGTCCACCCAATCAGAAAGCATCTCTGTAAAATTGATGCACATGTAGGTTCTAGGCAAACCAATGATCCAGGGGTGGACCCAGAGCTCGTAACTCCTGACCCTCTGAAACAAAAGCTGCAAAATTGAAATCTTGTGGACCCTCCCGTGTGTCTCATCAGTTCTGCACTGTTGTGTCGTGTGGAAGAGTTGGCTCTTCCCACGCGCGCAATCCAGCTTTCGGGCGAGGTGCTGAGTACCGATGAAGCGGCTTCAGCGGAGCTGCACGAAGCTGAAGCTGTGC
>JAAUXT010033962.1_pt1 | contig 11187 bp, 10 predicted proteins | sample 7278171 | NCBI WGS metagenome assembly JAAUXT01 (sample SAMN14350112, study PRJNA611818) | marine sediment metagenome | isolation source: surface marine sediment (1.8m) | place: French Polynesia: Moorea | collected 2018-08 | reverse complement strand
TTTTTTTCAAACCGGGACCCGGAAAAAATTCACCAAAATGCCAAATTTGCAATGCCGTTTCACACCCCCCAAATGCAGGTTCCCCCCCCCCCCCCCCGGTAGCACAGTGGGCTCGAATTTGCGCGCCTTCGCAGTGCATTGGCAAAATCTGCCACATTTGCGCCCCAGAAAAAGACGTTTCGAGTGCGCCTGCGCTGCAAACGCACAAAACCAAAGCCGCCTTTTGTGGAAAGAGAGAGAAAACAATTGTATTTACAGCTCCCACTCGTTCTCGTCGCCGAGCCACGCGTTCTTGCCCTCGCGCACGACGACGCTGTTGGTCTTGACGGCCGTCATCTCCTTGCGCCGCTGCATCTTGGCGACGCGCGCCGCCTCCCGCTTCGCCTCATAGTACGCCTCCTCCTCCTCGCGCAGCTCCTCCTCCTGACGCACCAACTGCGGGGGAAAGACACAGGGTTAAGGGGACTGGAATACAGTGTGCACGTTCGTTCGTCTGTCAGCGTACGCTATGGGAGCAAGACATCAGGTGCCCCCCCCTCGAAAGCTGGAGATGTGGGGTGTGAGGTGCGCGGGGCATGATAGACGAACGCGCTCAGTATCATGCGTTGTGTCCTTGCACATGTTTGTGGAGGCAAGGTCCCCACCAGGTGACAAAGCGCTCAATGACGTGTGCAGGGTCGCACGGCATGGCGCATGCAGGGACATATCATACAGGCGCTGCGACATACGGACAGAAAATCCCCACAGAAGAATTTGGTGTTGTGTCTGTTTTACATCGCTGAATATCACTGGGCATGCAGACACTGTTGTTGGCTTTTTGTTTGCACCAGAGAGGCTCTTGAGCCAATCAAAAGGGTGACCAAAACCACGTGTCGCAGCACCAGGGAAAACGACTGTCAGGGTCTTTGCTGCAGACACACGCGTGAGGCAATTTAGTTGCAACAAGATGCTTGTTGGGGCAACTGCCTTCACATGTCACACGCAAACGGCACACGTCAGTCTGTGTGGACAGGTGTGGGCGGACCTGGTTCATTCTGCTTCCTGTGCAATGTCACAGGCAACCACGACGCATTGCTCATACACACGAAGCGGATTTCGTTTGTCTGGCCTGTCAGGGGTAATGTGGGAAAGTTTACAGTGGGGCACGATACCAGACCAAGTTGGAAATGACCACGTGTGCACAGCAAGTTCTTTTACGGTACCTTTCTCATTTCTGTGAAGATTTTAACAAGAAGCTGGACCAGAAAATACGGGAAAACCACAACTCTTAAACACTGCGTAAAGATCAAGAAGGAAACAAAACTCGGAATGAAACTACATCTACGCACACGGACACAGAACAAACGAAACATTGTTTTGATCGGAACATCGGAGCGGCACCAACGACTGCTCGCTGAGTTGCAGCTCACGCCAAACACTCCATGGAACCCTGGATTTGAACCCACAGATTCACCACCCAGAACACAAGCCGGATCGACGTTTTGACTTGCCCTACGCCCTGGGTTGAGTTTACAGTGGCAGCAGCGTCGTCAAAAAGACCCCACTGACTGTTGATTTGCACAGGAACGCAGCGCATGACGCGTCTTGCGTGAACCCGAGCTCCAGTACCCGAATCCACCAGGGGGCGGGTCGGGCGACGTTACCTCGCGGTCGATCTGCGTGTCGAGACGCCGCTGCTCAGCGACGAGCCGGTCGAAGTTGCGACCAATGAGGAGCGTGCGTTCGTGCGGCTGGACCGTGCTTCACAACAAACAAACAGGACAACAAAGGAGATAAACACACGTGCTTCACAGGGTCAACAAACATCTGCAGACGAAGGTCAAAAAACATCTGTAAGTGCACAAATGAACAAAACAGGAAGTTACAACACAACGCAACTGCAGGCTGGTGCTGAAAGGTAAAGAAGTTTGGTGACAACAAAAGTTGAATTCGTCAAGCAAAAGCAGAACAGCTTGATCTGCTGGGGGCGTAATGCGTTCCACAACAGACGTTGTTGATCAAGTCGACGCATCTCCCATTGACTGCAACAGCGTCCGGTCACACCTCCAGGTCTCCCTCTCCGAACCACATCTCTAAACACGAAGTTATGACCACAGACACACAAATCGACGCGGTGTGAATCAGGGTCGACATTCTTCCCATCAGAAACCATAAAACGCCCGATTTACGAGAAGAGTGGGTGTCTATGGATCTGCATCACCCGCTCAGACGACACTGCCAATGCATGGTCAACGCACGCTGGGTCCGAACCCAGTCGACAATCAAACACACGAACCCCTCACGAGACTCAGCGGTCTCCACTGGGACCACTTTGTGCTGATTCGTTTTTCATTTTCAACTGGATTCCGTGGAAGAAAAGGAGGCACCGAGGGACCAACCTCCTGCATTTTTTATCCTTTCATCACCAAAGTCCAAAAGGACAGGAAGTTGGAGGGAAATGGTTTCGCACGGAGTCCTGTTTGAAGTAAGTTTCCTGATCAGACACCAGAGCTGAGAGGCTCAGGCCTCGACTCCACTTCCTCCACAAACACATCTGTTGACTCGGAGTCCTTGACTGAGAAACTAGACCCTGACCCGCTCTCCACGGAAACATCTGTCAAACGCAGGAACCATGAAGTCGGGATCACGAAGCAAATGTTCTGCTTCAGCGCTCCCAATCAAATATCCAATTGATAAGTTTCGCAGAGATGTTTTTTTCTGCAGATAAATCTATGTAGTTTTTGCAGATGTTTGAGCAATTTGTCTTTCTCACCGCACAACAGCTGGAGGAAATTGGCATCAAGTGCGCACAATGAAACAAGCAACATGAACAGCTTTCTCATCAGGTCCTGGAGAATTGGACGTCTGAGATTTGTTTGTGGAAGACGTGGAGAGGCAGATCGCTGGGACACATGCAAATGCTTCGGCTGAGTGTGGGTTCACACCAGACGCACTCTGCGTGAGATCTACATCCAGAACTGTCTCAAGTCCTTGGAAATCTAGCGATGCAGCGCAGACTGACTTGTTCAGGGACGCAGTACCCACTGATTCGTGCTCGGACGAAGTACCCAACTTGCATTGGGATGCAACACCCACCAACTTGCATTGGCGTACAGTGCCCACTGACTTGCACAGGGACGCAGTACCCACTGACTCGCAGGGAAACACAGCGCCTCTGTCTCGCGCAAGGATGTGCGCCCAGTGACTTTTGCACAGAAACACAGCACCCACTGACTTGTCCAGGGCTACAGTGCCCTCTTCCTCATACAGGACCACAACGCCAGTCCATTGACTTGCCCAAAAATGCAGTGCCCAGTGATTTACAAGTTCAGGGATGCAACACCCACTGACTTGCACAAGAACACAGCGCCTCCTGACTTGAGGAACACTGCGTCCACCGACTTGCGCAGAGACGCTGCGCAGGACGCGCCCGGTGTCGACCACGGGGTCGGCGTCGCTTCCGGTGCCCACGTGATGGACGGCGGCGGGGCGGCCCCACCCTCCCGCGGGGGGACACCGCTCCTCCCGACACTGTCAACACCTCCTCACGTCCCTTTCTCCCTCGTTTTTCTGCTCAAAACACACACACACACACACACACACACACACACACTGACACAGACTGCAAGTTTCTTTCAGTGTAATGCAATGCTTCCAGCAAGTGAGAGCAATATGCGCCAGCAAAGTCCCTTCAATGCAGCGCGTATGTGGCCCAAAACACACACACACACACACACACACACACATATACACACACACTGCAAGTTTCTCTCAGTGTAATGCAATGCTTCCAGCAAGTGAGAGCAATATGCGCCAACAAAGTCCCTTCAATGCAGCGCGTAAGTGGCCCATTCACACCCTTTCCCTTGCTTCTCTGGGAAGAGGAACGCACCGCTGCTACCCGAGAGTGGGGGACGCGGCGCAACTGATGATGGGAACCGAGATGAATATTTCATCATCGCCCCGGAATTGATCAAATTTGGACTGAAACTGACGAGGAGCAGGCGCGGATCCCGTGGCGGTGGGTGGGCTGACCCTGACCCCCCATCCTCCACACCCCATAAAATTCCCACTGATGCTCCGCTTTTCACTGAAAGATGCAGGAATCACCCTCACATCTTTTTCAAAATGGAACAGGGGGCGGCCAAAAGCAATCACCCCTCGCCAAAATTCCTTGATCCGCACCCCAACGCTGTGGCTTTTTCTGGAGTAATGTTCATGCTGCAGCCACTGAGCGGATGCACTGACGACGCGGCTTTTCCTGTGCGCACGCCTTCCCTTATTCCAAGCGACAAGGCAATCACGCGTCGTCAGTCAAGACTCTTGCGCTGCTTTCATGTGATTCCTGAAATAAGAAGCCCTGAGATTTGACAGCAGAAATGAGCGTTTATGTTTCTGCTAGCACGTGACCATCATCTATTTGGGCAAAATAAATTCGTTTGTTGCCCAGGAGAATTTGCGGTGCGTGTTTCTTTCCCCGTCTTCTTGAAGCTGCCACTTCTTCTTCTCACAATGATTCACGGCCAGGAAACCTGAGCCTCTTCAAACACCCCGATGTCTGCTTCACGCTGGGGACGTGTTGCGCTGCCGTTGCGTCTCTTTCACGTTATGTGCGTCTTGCGTGGCGTCTGTCGTCACGTCAGTTGGTGCTGCGTCCACTATGTGACGCCGCATGCGTCTGTTCGCTGTTTTACCAACGGCGTAACACAACAGTGAGTGGCTTGGCATTTGTATTTGTACCATCAAACCAAGAGTCTGAGAAACAATGTCAGAGTCTGAAAACACTCTGAATCCGACAAAAACACTGAGTCCAAAGCACCTGAGGTGCAACAGCCTGAGGCACAACACGCCATTCCCTGGCCTCAGTTCACTCACACAGGGACGACACGCCCGACACGCCCAGTGTGAAACGGGCTTCACGGCTGCCGCCCGATGGGCACGAGAGATGGAGGAGGAGACTCCCCCCCCCCCGGAGCCGCCGAGCTGTGGCGAGCAAATTTGGACAAGTAGATGACCGCGCCAAGAAGTGTCCGTCTCCAAAGAAGCGGCTGAACTCGAACGTGCTTTTTTGTGCCCATATCCGCGGCATCAGACATCGACCCGTTGGAGTGTACAGGAAATGGTGGGTGGAGAGACAGACGTCCACGGAGCGCAGTGTGGACCCGCGGGTCCGAAACGTCTGTTTCTTCAACCAGTCAAACAATCATTTTCTCATTCGCTTGCAGGTGGCAAAACGCGCTTGGAATGAGAAACGGAAAGAGCCCGACGCACAAACGTCTGCCGCGCTTCATACGCTGCGGATATTTCCCATCTCAAAGGTACTCACATCTGCATCTCTCCCACAGCCAACGACCACATCGCTTTATCTTTTTTCCCCGTTGGAAAAACAGCGCCCACCACCGCACCGCGGGGCGCCTGTTTTCCTGTTTGGAGTTTCCCTGGAGCAACTGAATGGAACACAAACACATATTGAGCCCAGGTGCCGGGCTCCACAGATCAAAAGCTTCCCCGTCTGCCTGCCTCCCAGACGACAGAGACTCATCGCTATCGAGCGCACCGTTTTGTACCGCGCAGAGAAATATGGCCATCGGGCGACGCTTCCTTTCAGCCCCACTTATCTTGCCCAAATATGATGGACTGTGAAGCGGGGCGAAGAGTGGATGAAATGGTGAGTGGCGACAGAGGGTCTGTTTCACTTTAGGTGCGTTGCGTCCTTGTTCGACTCACAACGCCGTGTATCTGAGTCGACGCAGCGCCCATTGATTTGAGTAGGGACGCAATGCACGATGCACTCCGTGTGAAGCTGGCGTGAAACTGACCAAAAAGCCTCCGAAACAAATGCAGTTTGGGAGGAAATGGAGTCCCCAGCAGCTGGTCTTTGATTGGATTGGCGCAGAACTCGAGTGGCAATCAGGTAAAACCGCGTTTCACGCCAACACGTCCCTCACACAGCGCAGCGACCAACGCCTTCAGAGGTGGCGTGTCCACCCACGAGCACCACGTACCATTTTGCCCCAAAATTTTACATAAATCCGCGAGTGCGTATTTTTCATGGTCTTGAGTTTTGCGTTGTTTCAATGGATCCTCAATCCAGATTTTAGGCAGATGTTGGGGTGCATCTCGTGTTTGAGTGCGACGTGAAAATTGCCTTGGTGGGTGCAGCACTTTTCACTGCGGATCTTGGATCTCAAACATAATGCACCGAACCGGCCAAAAGTCAAAGTGCAGCTTGTGATGAATTGTGGTTTTGCACACGGAATCGCAAACGAGCTGAGAGCGATGGAAAAAAATAACTTCTCCACCATGAGGGGAAATACACGAGGCTCTCACGTGACGCCTGATCGGAGTCCACAGACCTGCGCGACAGGCTGTTACAGGAAACAAGAAATCTCTTTCTGAGGCGACCCGGACGATGTTGACCAGGCGAGGGACCACTGGGCACCGGGGACCGGTGTAGCAGGGTCTGATGACCCCTGTCCATTCCACCACCACCCCAACACACTCGCCTCCGGCTCGTGGCTGAAACACCGCGACACTCACAACAGGACACTCCAAGGTCTGAGAGTCTCCTAGAGTCCAATTGACCCCCACTCCTTCTTGCTCCACCCAAACACCGAGAGTTCTACAATCACCCAGGAAATGCAAAACCGCCCAGCATGAGATCGAGACTCGCAAAACTTTTTGCCATCCAAGTTTTCCGAGACCCGTTTGGGTTGGTTAAAGTCTTTTGGACTTCGTCGGTGCATCAAAGAGTCACAAGGGAAACCCACACCAGGGAAGCCAACAAAACTCTGGCAAGTCTGCCAGGGCCGTAGGCGGGGGCACACGGTCCACCAAGCAGTTCTTAACACCGGGAGGAGGAGGAGGAGGTCATCTCCCCCGGGGTGCCACCTTCACCTCTCACACCGATCCTTTGCCGACCTCACTCCCGTCCCGGCTTCAAGGACCATGTCGCGCTTCCCTGGGGAGTCCGCTGCACAGAGAGAGCGACCTCACAACTGAGCCCAGCATTTCCATTTAGATGACCATTTGTAGACTCCGCTCAAGCCCAATGCCTGCGAGAGAAGCAGATCTCTGACGGACTCTATGACATACACGACTCTTTTTTCCAGCAGCAAATTTGTTTCAATTTGTTTGGTTGGCAATCATGAAGATGAAAAGAAGCCATTTTTGCGCTGAAAAGCTGAATTTATAACCGCAGGAAACAATGCTTCGTAGTGGATCAAAAGGCCTCCGTTCGGTAAACACTGAGAAGCGGAGAAACTGCCTTTGTGCTCAGAGCCCTGTTTTTCAGTTGCATTTCAACATCAAATATTCATTCCAGGTTCACAGCAAAGCTGGGCTGGTCGCTGCGCAGTTCCATACGCCTCAAACCCGCTTCACACCGCGCGCGTCGCGCGTTGCGTCCTCGCACAAACCAAGGGACGCTGCGTCGACGTACATCGTCAAGTACCGCATTGACCAGTGGAGGATCGCAAGGCACGAAACATCCACAGTAAACCTGGTCTCTACTCTCCATCTCCCATGTGCCACCGGTCTGTGCGGGTCACAGAGCTGCGCGGTCAGCATGGCCAATTGATAAGTTATCGTTCAACTTGACTCCACGTGCACCGTAATCGCCTCAGACACGCCAACCTTGGGTCACGCCGACCCAGGACAGAATTCACGGTTTCTCTGCATTGTCGCAAACACCAGGATGGTTCAGACACCTCAACCTCGGGTTCCAGCACTCAACACGTTGTCTGGATGAAACACGCACGACACTACGTCACATCTCAGTGGGTGAAGCAGCGGACCTGCAGTTTAAGCCTCTCATGTATCAGTTCTGAAGGCAGACGTGCAGAAAGCCTCGCAGCGCCCTGCCCACCTGGACCTGCGACACACGCGGCGCCCACACGAAGCCTTTATCCAGACATCCAGATTTCGTATGGTTCACACGACACTCGCTTAATCCCTCCAGGGGCTTTCAACCCACGGCAAACTCCCGCTCTGCCATAGTGAGCCCGACGCGGGGTTCACAGGGGACGCGTCAAGCAAACGGGAATTTGAGCAAACAACCCGCAACCCTGGAAACGCAAACGCAAACGTAACTTTTGGCATGTTGTGATGGTCAAAAGTTACGTTTGCGTCTGCATTTCCAGGTTGCGGGCTGTTTGCTCGAAGTCGCCAGTGCGTCCCAGTCTGCGTCAACGGGCTTGAAGTCCAGAGCCTGAGCTGGCCATGTTTTGCTTTCACCTTGTTACACCAACCACGTCCAGCTGTCAACGATACAAACACAGCAGGGACAGGAACAGACACGTGACGCGAGGTGGAGGCTCATGACGAGGACTCGCGCGAAGCCACTGTTGGCTTGTTGTGCAGGGACGGAAGGTACAACACACCCCACCCCACTCAGAGCAAACCCAGTCTTGCCTGCCACCCAAAGCAGACTGATATTCAGGAACGCAAAGCTCACCACTCAGCGTACTTTTGTGCTTTGCGTAGCCAGACTTGCAAAGCTCACCATACCCAGCGTCCTTTGTGTTCCGTGCGTAGCCAGACTTGCACAACGTCCCTGTCACACGACTTGTACAGGGACCAGGTACGTACACTAGGACGGAATGCTCACCGCACCCAGTGGAAACCCGGCCTTGTCCGGCGCTGCGGCAGCCAGACCCGCATTCCGCGTGTTGTTCGCCGCTGATCTATTTCCTTATAGCGGCTCCATAAATGACGGTCGGGCCGGGAGCGCCGTTCTCATGGCGGGACAGTACACAGGGTCGTTTTGCGTTTCCGTGTCACTTCACACGTGCGGCGGGGCCGCCCGAATTCCACCGAATCCGGAAAAGCCGAGGGAAGTGGACCTTGGGCTCAGCACTCATGATTTCTGGGCTAAATGTTCCTGATTAAAGCCCCTGTTTGTGGTGATGAGAACACTTTTGTGTGTTGTGCAGCCTTTGTTGAGAAACGAAACAATGGGCAGTGTTGGAGCTCTAAATTGTACTTCTGAGGCCAAAGCTGACACCAACAAGCAGCCTCAGTATGCACAGGGCTGTGTATGCTGCACATAGACTTGAACAGCAGATCAACGTCTGTATTTCCACAGTGGCCCAACTGCAAAGCAGATCCAAACGTTCAGAAACAAAGAGCCTTGAAGACAGTCAGAATCTGGTGCCAATGCGATACTCGTACCTGGATCGAACTGCAGTTGTCTTCCCATTGATCAGGGTATCAGGCTAAACGAGCTGAGGGTCTCAGGCCCGGTCCACACCGGAAGCGTAGTGCACTGCGTCCCTGTGCAAGTCAATGCACACTGCGTCGACTGGCATTGGAGGGAAACGCCACGGTACACCCAGCGTATCACGGGGCCTCCAGGCTTTTTCCAATTACCACAGACATTCCACGTTCACCGGCAATTTGGGCTCCAGATTGAGACAGGTTGGTTCCGCTCTGCGACTTGACGGGGCTGAGCCCATCCTCCTCAATGTAGTTCATTTGCTGAACGATGCGCAAAAACCTGAATCCTGCAGCATTGAGCTCAGCATTTCAAATCTTCAAGATGTAGTGACAAAATCTCGAATCTGCCAGCCAGTCATGAATTCACTGCAGAACCAACACAGATTGAGACCAAAGGAGGCTGCATGTCAGCTTGCTGACCCTAAAGACACACTGGACTTGACTCTCTCAATATTTTATGTTTTTATCTCTCACTAAAATTTGTCTTGGTGGCTCGTGTGTCCTTCAAGGGACATCGCTCACTGTTCTTGGGAACAAACTACCTCACATTTTCTGAACGCAGATCTGCCTGAGCCACCGATCAGAATTCAGACAAGATTTCAGCGCAATATCTCAAGAGAGATAATGAGTTGGCACAGCAGACAGACCAACGCCCTCGAATCTCCCGCACAGCCCGAGGACCTGCTGTGGCTTCAGCTCAGGAAGAGATTTCTCTGGCTCTGCTGCACCTTTTAGAAAGTAATCAGGCGAAAAAGCTTTTTTCTCCTGTTGAGGCTACAGCGTTGTCACTGTTGTTCGAACCTTTAATGAGAGTGTTCTCTCCGTCATCCAGGAATCCAATGAGGAATTTTGACACGCGAAAATTTTATGAAGCTGGAACCAAACCAACAGAGAAGCTGAGCTGACAAGCAACCTCGTTGCACCCAGCTCATGCACACGTCAAGGACGGCCGAGCTGCGTCTCACTTCCCAGTCGCAAGGACGCCGGCGTGTCGTGAGCGTGACAACAGCTTTGAGCCTTTTGAGCCTGTTTCTTACACACACGTCGCGTCCTTGTGCCACGCCCAAACTACAAGTTGGCGTTCAACGGGCGCCACAGCGAGGCGACCAACACGTAAATCAGGCGCGCTGCGTGGACACTTGCGAAGCCGCCCACCACTGCCTTGTATGAAGACAACGCATGACGCACCCCGTGTGAACTGGGCCTTGTGGAAAATCATGCGCACTGCGTGGCAGAGACACAGCCCACCGTTTTGTGTAGGCATGGCAACACGTCACGTGACGCGCCCAGCGTGAACCCGGCCCTGGGCGTTATCCACACGGCCTTCGCCCTGCAGCCCGGCCCCCGCATCACGTTAATTGGGAGCGACAATTTCAAGGCTTCGCGAGATTAATCGGGCTCTGCCTGCTGCTCTCGCCGTCCTCCCTTCCTCCGTGCTGCCGCGGTCCTCAGATTTTCATTGCCAACTGCGGGTCCAATCTCGTAATTCAGAGTTTCTGCTCATGGCACTTCTGCTAATGCTGGGGATTAGACAGTTCTGTGGGAAGATCAGCCCACAATTTGAGCTGGTTGTAAACAAGTGCTGAAGCGAAGACGAGTCGTTTCAAACACCAGAAAGTTTTCACTCTTTGGCTCCTTGGTTGGCAACGCTGCTGACACAAAGTCGACAGGAAATATCCGCATATCTACTTGTTACAAAGAAGCACCAATCCCAACTTGAAAGCAGGACAAACGTCCTTCAACGGCTTGAGACAAGCCGCTTTGCCTCACCGTGTCGAGGCGACCCACCTGACTCCCAGGTAGAGAAGACGCATTCTGCCGTCTCACGTTAAGAAGACACACAGCGGCCCTCCAGGCTCTCACCATCCAGTCAAACAGGTGATACGAGGCAGAAAATTTAAGTGACCGATTGGCTGTCGTATTTCAAGAATGACAAATTTGAGTTACTCAGATCTTTGTGTGATGAAAGACCAATAGCAACACAACATTCTT
>JAAUXT010129529.1_pt1 | contig 11188 bp, 7 predicted proteins | sample 7278171 | NCBI WGS metagenome assembly JAAUXT01 (sample SAMN14350112, study PRJNA611818) | marine sediment metagenome | isolation source: surface marine sediment (1.8m) | place: French Polynesia: Moorea | collected 2018-08 | reverse complement strand
GTGACACCATAGAGGAAGGTAGCCTAAACCACTGAGCTCCAACTCATACTCTACAATAAACTATACTACAACATCACTACTGGGGCTTCACTCATATATACAACACAGTACAGATGTTTTTGTCGCACATGAGCCGAAAGTAAGTTCTGTGAGACCCCTCATTCTATTCTGCCTTCAGCAACCTGATCATGATACCATTGAAATTCACTGCCGTCAAATTCAGGTCGCGAAAGGCAGAATGGAAATTCTCCTCGTCTTGTGTGATGTCCTTTTGGGACAAGAGTACCATGCGGTTTGAACCGAAAAATGTTCATTTGCATGGCATCCGTGCCAAGACGTCACATCCCATCCCATCCTGTCGTGTATTGTCCCTCCTGTGTTTTGGGGGTTGGACCAAGGAGGGTGACCTTCAATCACTCAAGTCTTCTCCCACAATGCAAAGAATATGGCCTCTCAGCCTTGACGTCCAGTCCTGTCCAATCCCATTGCATCACACCCTGTCTCTCATATCCTGCCATACAAAGTTGTCAGTTGTCCCATGTCCTGTCCCATCCTGTCCTATCTCATATCCCAGCCTACAAAGTGTGTGGCATCTCAGCCTTGTATCCCATGTTACCTCTGCCACCTGCAGAACATGTCTCTTGATCTGCCTTGCTTGAAGGAGTCATTCAGGTGAACAAAATCTACACGAGAAGTGCAACGATCTGTCTATGACCGCAAGGTAATGTGCACGTATGTTCCTTCAATTGCTGCATGACTGACAGGCCTATATCCGTGCTGGCTAATGAGCGTTGCTCCTGATTTTGTGTGCGCTCTTCTGGTTGATGATTTGCTCATCTGTGGACGACCGGAAATTGCTTTTCTTTTCACTGTGTTGGTCGTGCTTCTTTGCGTGAACGAAACAGGCTCGTTGTATTTTCCGTGCTTCTACGTTGATGACTTGACAAGGTTCTGCAACATCCACCAGTTGCAGTGTGAGTCTGGAAAATTTTCTCACACTACTCAGTTTATCACGATCGTGAACCCAGAACAAGTCGTAGAAACAGCAGCTCAGACCACAATCAATTTGGCAAATTATTTCTGCTCGCTATGCACTCAAATATCATTCCAGTTCGATGACCATCTTGCTGGAATAATTTTTTTTCTGCCACTGCGAGCAGAAACACACTTCTCAAGCTGCCCGCGCGCGGTGTGAGATCCCTGCACGAGGACATGGGCCTCCGTGACTTCAGCGCGTTGCCTTGAAATACTCAGAAGGACAACAAAAACCGGCTCCAGCTCAATGGCGCCAATAGCAACGACATCAGGTGGGGAGCGGCGGTGCAGCTGATCCAGAAGGACACTGCCCAAGGTCGGAGAATTCTCTCAGTTTGGGGGATGTTCCTGAATTTTGCCTGGAATAGAGTCTCGCTGCCGACGATGAATGTTTGAAAGACCTGCGCGAGCTGCCCAAAAATCAAGAGGGCGATGTTTAGAACTAGTTGCGCGCAAGCGTCGAATTGGCCGTGACTTCGTGACTTTGGCTCTGTGGTCAACATTGCTCAGGAGCGGGACAAGCCGGCGAACCAACGGCGAATTCGCTGATCAAATGCCCCACTCCACAGCATAGATACCATAAAAAACAAGATAGGGGCGTGTGTACTCAGATTACAGGTGAACTTCTGCACATGTGTCGAGTAGGTCCGGTAAACCCTGCGCACCCTGTGCACCTTGTTCGCCTCAGTCGGATCAAAGCCGTCTGGAGACCTACTGTCTCCATCTGAACACACGACAACGTGTCCTGGAGCACCAAAGACACCGCGCCTCTGTGCTGTGGTCGCAGTCCTCCAGTGCAGATCCTCAGTGCTCGCTTTGCCCCGAAGCTGATTTGGTGCAGGATGACTCAATGCCCAACTGTCGACCTGAAGCGAAAGATGACGAGCTTCACGTGGTTTGATTGACTTTAATTGCGCTCCGTCTGCGACATTCTGGATCTTGTCAGGCGCTGCATGAACCCACATCCACCTCCTCGGAAACTTCAACCAGACTTCCACAAGCCTGGACGGCGTGGCTCAAAATCGTCGCAAGAAATTTTGGAAGGTGTTGTTTTGACTTGAAATGTGTTTGCCATCTTCCAAAATCTGGGTTACCTCGAAAGCATATTTTCCACTCCTGGACAAAAAAGGGTTCAGCATCTTTTTCTCTTGGATGAGCCCTGCTCCTCTTCATAGCTTTTTGAACCCATCTGTTCTGTTTCTTGAACGTTGTGAACCAAACACACTGGGTGAGTCCCAGCAAAGCTGGCAGTGGCCTGACCCCACAAGAAACTTCTTCTCAGGATGTGAATAAATATGCATTCAAAACAAAGGCTTGTCGGTTATATTTCTTCCTGTCTGCACAAAGCAAATAGCAGGTGACATTTTGAAGCAATTCCATTTTGGGTTTTCATTCTGGCCACAGTGTTGATAATTATGAGCAAATTGGCATTGACAGCACGATGCTCTGAGGCGAAAATTTCAGCTCCAAAACAATTCATCCCTGAGAAACTCTCATGTTGGCGACCTCGGTGTGAAAATGATCCCAACGCCCAACAAAACCCAAAAGGATCAGTGCAACCTCAGACTCTTCTTCAGCTGATCTGAAGTGATTTTGAACTAGGTTCCTGCAAACCAGAAAAATCCCCAGGTATCCAGTCAGACTTGCAACGAAAATAATTCCACCGAAAAAATGTGCACGCAGCAAAACAATGTTATAAAAACAGCTCTTTTCCCAAAGTGGCACAAGAATGCAACGATTCTTTCTATTCTGCTTTCAGAAGACAAGAAAGAAGAATCTGCACTGTTCTTTTTGCTTCACACAAGAGCAATACCCTCCTTCTTTTTCGACTGCAACTTCCATTGTCGTGTCAAACACTGGCTTCCCATTCTCACGCAGTTCTGGGAAAACAGCGCTGTTTGGCCAGAAAAGCTCGCAACAGCTTCCTGACTTGCGGTGCAATGAGGGGAAATTTGGGGGCCAATTAAGACCTTGATTTGCATGCCGACACTCACTTTGGACTTCTCATACTGTGGTCTGACAACCCGCAATCGGGACGACCAAGCAGACACGAAACAGAAAATGCCTGAGTGAGCCTGAACAGCGACATTGTTTTCAATGAATTTGTCTTCTTGTTGACCCTCTCTTTTGTCAAGAAAATCCTGTCCAACCTGACTGACAAATTCACAAAAGAATCGTGCACTTTTGTTTCTTCCAACGAAAACCTGCAAGACTTGATTGACGCTTTTCTGCTCAGAAGGACGCAACTTGAGAAAACAGACCCTGTCTGGTTGGCCTTTCGGTGACAGTATCTGTGCTCGATGGTTCGCTGTTGAACCCAGTGCCATGGCGGTGCTATTGCGTTCGTCAGGTTTACATGTACTGAAGAACCAAAACAAACATTGTTTGCAACACATTTTCTGTTTGCAGAAATTCCAAAATAAGACAACAACAACCATTCCAAAATTTTTGAAAAATCTTGCCGGTGCGTGCAGCTCTGATGCCCAGCCCAGCCCACAGAGAGAGAGAGAGAGAGAGAGAGAGAGACAGACAGACAGACAGACAGACAGACAGACAGACAGACAGAGCACATCTTTTTCATGCCCGGTAGTTTTCGATAAGTCGTCTGCTTCTTTTGGATCTGCCCCTCAAACTTGTTGACTGCACAACGTACCAGTTGTGGTTTACGTCTGTTTTATGCCACAAATTGATGCAATTGAGTGAAGTCACGAAGAACGAAACAGTCTGCCTCACGACGCTTTACGAGCGCGTTACGGGAAGACGCAAATTATCAAGACTGTAAACCAACAGGCAAGACCCTCGTCAGAGCACAGGAACGTCTGTTCGTGCGGTCCTTAATTTGTGGCGTCGTGGTCATCCATTGCGTGGAGCGGAACAGGTTCCCATAATGCATTTGGTGATTCATCCAGAGGAGAAGTTCCAAACTGGAACAACAAGGAAAAGTTCAAGGTTTCAGAAATGCCGCTGTAGGGAGCACGGCTCATGTTTTTACACACCGACGATCATTATTTTCATCCAGGGCTCAAATTGTGCGATTCAGGCGATTTGAACTCTGTAAACTTTTTATTTGACTTGTGTGCGTGGCTTGGCGTCGGCCTGCACCTGAGGTACCGTGGTCCCGTCAGCTGGGACGTTCTGACGCCCAGCTGTGACTCGCGCTTCGTGCAGATCGGCGTCAGGGACACACGCGGTCCATTCCTCTCTGCATGCTTCTGGCATTGTCTCTGCACACTGCACTCTGAAACCATTCCTACAAGGAATTCGTGAGTCTCAATATCAACTCGACGGGCTTTGTTCCAATCTTGTGTGAAACAATTGTTTTTTTTTCCCGTCGTTCTCTGTTCAAAGTTCTTTAAATTTTCGGAGCCTTTTCACTGAATTCATTGGCATTCAGCAATGTGATTCCATGCTGTCAATTACGTCAGCACAAGACTGTTTCGACTCTTTGTGATATTTGCCTGAACCAAACGCTCTGGCTGTCTGTGCACCATGGGTATGGCATTGGGCGTGGGTCTTGGCTCTGTTTCGGACCGTGGTCGACATGGCGATTGCAATTACGATTGTGTCTAGTTCATTCAAACCTTTCACAAACAAAAAACCCAAATGTTCCGGCAACAGAAAATCTACTGTCTGAAAAAAACTCAGGGGCACTACACTCTGATTTTAGAGCATGAAACAAGTTGAGAACGCTGATGGAAGTTGGAACCGTCATTTCTGACAGATTCGGAAATTCATGCCTCGTAGATCTATGACTTCCAAAATGTTTTGAGGCTTCTTCGCTTTCAGGAGAGCAAAATAATCTTCTCTTCATCATGACAGAAAGAGATCAACTGGATCTTGTTGCTCCCTGTTCAATTTCTTTGATTTGTCGTTTCACTTGATGCTTGTGGCGAACGGCCGATCTCCGTCACTCACGACGACTGCAAGCTGCTGCAAAACGCTGCAGAAATTCGCACCAATGCGAACAACGCTGCCCAGGAGACAAATATTTTCATGTGTGTGACGCGCTGCAGCACAAAAAGAGTACATTGAGATGTTTGAATTCGCGACTCTTGAATCCAGGAGCTACTGCTGACAAAAAGGCGACAGGCAAAAACCGGTGGACTGATCTTGTATGGCGCTGCCTTGTTGTGTTTGACGTGAAATTTGCCGCGTTAATGCAAGGACGGTAGACGTGGTAATTGACTGAGCAGTGTGTAGTGGGAGTCTGTTCTGCCAAGAGCAACAAAACATATCCCGTGGCGTTGACTGTGATATATTGCAGGATCAACTTGTACTTGGAAGTTGCATTGTCGGGTATGATTTACAAGTGCAATTGATTAGCGCTGAGCATCTGTGTGTCGAATGTGTACGACAGAAAAAGACTATTGTGTGTAATAATAGCTCAGTTAATGCATATGCATCAAGCGGTAGTGAAGTGTAAAATGCCCGGATTAGAGGAAGCGGCAGCAAGCGTGTAGTGAGTACTCAAGGCACAGAGTGCGATCTCCTCTGGTGGACCTAACAGCACGGCACAAAAACGTCTGCGTTGGTTATCGGACCGCCGCACCAAGACTCGGTAGACTGTCACAGACGTGTGACAGCCGGACTATTCGAGATAAGGACAATTCGTACGTGAATTACGACGTAACTAATTGCCGGTATCACACAGTTAAGGACAGAACATTATTGTGCGCAGGTCAGGGTGTGGGTGCATTTTCTTTCTGTCAATACGTCTTTCAAGCTTGTGCTCCGTGTACAATTTTACTTACAAATTCTTCAGAGAATGGTGAAATGCTGCATTACGATGTCAAGCATTGCTTTTAGTTCTCAACAAAAACGTGTGTTGGGCATTATACAATTTCTTCATAATGGGGTTGGTTTTCCCTGGTTGAGTGGTGCTGGTAGGGCTCGGCATAAATGGAGACAGAAATAGAAGAGGCCCGTGAGATATTAGATTCTCCACCAAAAGAGGATTCGGCTTGGTCAACAGGGTACAAATACTCCTCAGGAGTATCTTCTGGCAACCCTCTCTGAGAACCATCTGGCCCAAGGGGACCTTGCAATGCCATGTAGTCCTGTCCAGTCGTGGTTGCAGCAGTGTTGAGATGTTGTTGAGATGGAAAGGCTGATGCTGCTCGGTCTGTTGTTGGATCATTTTCTGTTGTCTTTGTCTTCATGCTGTAAAAGCACAAACACTTTTCTTTCCAAACCTGACCGAAGAAATATTCAAACATATAACTGTTAGTTTTCAGCAAGAAAAACAGTTTGTGTGAAGATCTATGCCTTTGTACTGAAAAGAAATAAACAAAGTGGTGTTCTTGTAAACTGTGTCACAGCAATTTGTACAAAACTGACCTTTTCAAACATTTAATTACAACCACAGCCACCACAACTCCAGTGATGAGGAGTCCAACAGGGAACCCTACTCCTAGAGCAATCCAGACTGGGGTCAAGTCTCCTGAAAACATACAAAGCAACTGTCCCCTGAGACCAGTACCCCCAAATGGATGAAATTGGAACTTATCTAGACCTCATGCACCAGAACAGTAAATCAAACAAAAGACCCAAAAGGGGATTATTCTTTCAATTTCTCACCCTGATCACTGCCCTGTGGCTGCTCAGTGGGAACATCTGCCTCTGGATTTCTGTTTTCATCAGCACCACTCAGGGTGGTTCTGTCACTGGGCCTGATTGGAGCACCTGGTGGTGATTCACCTGTTGATGACCCAGAAGAGGGCGCTGGTGTGCTTGTATTTTCAGGTGATAAATCTGTAAACACAGAAAAAGATACAACAAACCCACAAATTTCTTTTCACAATTCATTTTTGTGATGCTCATATTTGTTGTCTCATGTTGCTGAAGTTGTGCTGTTCTCTGTGAGAAGTATTTGGCTTGGCAAAGACAGGTAAAGTAACTACTAAACATCTCCAAACATTGGATTGTGCTGCCACAGCCAGAAAATGTAGGCACACGTGCCAAACAAATGTTGTTTCGTATCTCACCTCTGCAGTAGATCTTTCTGGGCCACGTGCCATCGCTCTGACATGTGATGGTTCCACTTGTTCCATCATAACAGTTGAAGGTCACATGATCACCAGGGTTGTAGGGTCCGTTGTATCTGGTTCTGGTAGAGAAAGGGACACCTCCAGGTTCTGGACAAACTCCTGTTTCAAAGACAATGATGGTATTCAAAAATGTGTGATTCCAATGAAAACAATGCTCATCACAGAAGAAAGTTTTTCATCAACAACACAAAATGCTTGTGAGTTGGTGAAAACTCGAGGTTGCTCACCTGGGTCACCACACTGGAGAGAAGCCCAGTCAGCAACACCTGTGCATTTTAAAGGATACAAGGTGGTGGAGTCCACTTTTAAAAAATTGATGGTCCCATGCTGCTCTTCATGTTTTAGCCAGCAGAGAGAGCTGCAGTCCCATCGATTCCAGTCATAATTATCACTCAGCAATAATTCAAGTGGGAGACGGGGCAAATTGATAAACAGATCCACACTCAGAGTCTTAAGATTATTTTTCTTCAAAGTGAATTGACTGATTGACTGAACTGAATCAAAAGCTCCCACATCTATGTTGGCAATTTCATTGACATCCAAGCGAAGTGTCTGAAGATTCCTGAGCTTTGTAAAAGTTCCATTTTTTATCATAGTCAACTGATTCCTCTGAAGATCAAGAAGCCTGAGCGAGTGGAGCCCTTCAAAAGTTCCAGGCTCCAGGTCAGAAAGTTTGTTCCAGCTCAAGTCAAGATTCTTACAAAGAGACATGTACCTAAAAACTCCAATGGGCAGATTTGTCAATCCATTGAACCTGAGTGAAAAAGTGGTGATTTGAGTCAAGTGATCAAAAGTTCCTGGTTGCAAAACTGAAATTTTGTTGTGGCCCAGATCTAGACGATAAAGAGACACCATCCCTCTGAAATGTTCCTTGTGAAGAGAGAAAATATCATTGTATCTCAAGTCCATTATTTTCATTGTTTTAAGACCTATAAAACCTTGATTTTCCAAAGAAGAGATCCCATTTCGTCTCAAATCCAGCCGATAGAGCCACTTCAGGCCTTTGAATGTTTCACTGTCAAAATGAGACACGGAATTGTACCCCAAGAAGATTATATGAATTGATTGCAGCCTGATAAAAGTTTCCTTGTCAATGGATGATATTTTGGTGTTGGTTAAGTACAAAGTTTGAAGGGATTCTAATCCTATGAAGACTCTGTTGTCCAGGGAGGAAATGTTATTGTAACCCATGTGCAGAGTTTTAAGTGCTGACAGCCCTTGAAAAGCTTCTGGATCAATTCTGCAAATTTTATTGTATCCCAAGAAAAGATTTTCAAGTTTTTCTGTACCCTTAAAAATCTCTTTTTCCAAAGAGATCAGTTTGTTGAATCCTAAGTGAAGTGACCTCAGCTCTAAGAAAACCTGGCTACCAACAGAAGGAAGTTTGTGAAGGGATGATATACTGCTGTTCTGGAACTCTGCTTCAAATGCATTGTTGTTCAGTGTTTCACATGTTGATACAATGTTGTTCAGCGAGAGCTGTGTTCCAACTGATGATACATTGTAATTTAGCAAGTGCAGTGGTTGAAGTAATAATATTGTATTGTTCTGCAAGTGCAGTGTTTGAAGTGAATTCAGCCCTTTAAATGCATCACTCCCAAAGAAAATAATACCATTTCCAATCAATACAAGTTTGATACATTGAGTCAAGTGGCTGAAAACTCCAGTATGAAGGAAGGTGATGATGTTATGGCTCAGATCAACCTGCAGTGCCTCAGCTGGAATGTCAGCTGGCACCTCAGTGAGGCCCCAGTAGGTTCTGTTGAATATTCTACTGGTAGAATCATATTCATTTTTACATACTGGCTGTGTACAGAAACCAGAGTTTCCCTGTGCAGAAGCATCTTGTCCCAAAAGCAAGAGGACAACAGCTGAAAGTGAAATAAATCCAACTTATTGTGACAGTGTTCATTATGAGAAGTAAATTTCCTGAAACAAAAAAATCATTCAGCAACAACAGAAAACAATAAACCTTTCCTCTTGATGACTCACCAAGGCAGAAAAAAAAAAGTTCAGACATAATCCACCTCATTTCAAAACTATGAATAGAAAATTTAAGATATTTGACGTTTCTTGAATTGTCTCAATAATTTTTTACTTTTTTGACCTGAAATATGAATGCAATATTTTTCAAGCCATGTGTTCCACAATGCAAATTTGCAGAACGAAAGTCAACCCCAGCTCGAAATTTCTGATAGCGTTCCCCGTGTGTGGTCCACTACTATTGGAAAACCCATGTTAATGTATCAAACCTGCTGTCAACATTGCAATACAACCCTCTGGGTCCTTTGTTTTGGGGCATTTAAGGCTTTTACGCAGGGCATTCAAGTTCACCTGACACACCTTCAAAGTGGAGATCGTGCACCCTGAGATTGGATCTCTTTGTCACAGGAAACCTGGTCTCGGTGTTATAACTGTGTCCCAACCCTCTTGTTCAACTGGCTTCTGGCGCCAGGGTATTAACATTCACTCGATAGCCCGATGAAAGAGAGACAACCCCGCCATCAAATACTGGACTGACAACACCCCAACAGTCTACCACTGGTGTGGTCTTCGACATGTGATATTTTAATGGTGCGTCATTGGTACGATTACTGTGGTTGGGCACTTGTGGCAAGAAATTGTCAGAATTCATTGACTATGAATAAAGTGCGAGTGAGAATCTACACAGAGCGCATGACATTTGGAAATAGTTGAGTGACAATGGGGTGAATAAGCAGGTGTACTGACTTCAAGACAATGAGTCCCTTTTCACAACAAACCAGAATTGCCCGTGCTCGGTTAGTTGACGCACCCGGCCAGCCGGCAGTGAAGTCATGTGACTTTCCCTGAGGTGGTGATTGGGCCAAGTCAGCCAAGTCAGCCAAGCGGGCCAACCCGGCCAAGTCGGAAGACTAAAACGGAGATTTTGGCCATACTTCATGCTGAATATTTCAGTCTGTGTGACTGACCAGTCGCGTAAAATCACAGACAAGTGAAGTTTGACCATCACGGCGTCGTGGACTGACGCTTCTTGTCCCGCTCCCAAAGTGGACTATGTGGCGCCTATCACCTGAGGAAACCCAGGGTTCTGTTCCAAACTTGGGATAGAAACTCTACCCCCTTGTTCCTTTGTCAGCAGGCTTTTAAGGATTTTGGCCAAGCCATTAAAGTTGATCTGATACCCTTTCAAAGTGAACCTGACCCGGTTGAATACAGCACTGAACCAACCTTAACAGTGCGCACGTGGTGTGGTCCCCTTGGGCGACATTTGAGTTGTCCCTCGCGCGTTGTTGGTGGGATTGTTCTGTGTGTGCGTCCCGTGTTCGATTTATGAACCACAAGGAACTAGAACCAGAAAGTTGTCTCCACTTGTTCACTGCAACATGCCGCAACCAACCAAAAAGCTAGGATTTTCTTGTTCGGGTTCATTCTGGTCCTACACAAACACGGCCTCAGTGGGAGTGACACCAAGAGATCTCACCATGGTTCCTTCCAACAAGATAAATATGTCCATTGTGCTTTATTTTGTTGGGGTTTGTCAAATTGTTCCAATGCAATCAGAAAAAAAACTTACATCTGTGCAAGATGCTTGAAATTGAATGAGCCACCTCAGTGAAAGAGCTTCCAAATATGCCAGATTTATTTTTCTGTAACACATCATTTTTTCCAAAGTTTTGCTGAAACAACAAAATCACAGAAATTTGAAGCAACACACACACCATGTTGAGCACGAGGCGAGGGAGGTCATTGAAGCAGATTCCAATCTTGAAGCAAACAATCCAGTGCAAGCAGGTGTGCACAAACACGCGAAACAACCATCAGTAAAATAAGATGGTGATGTTTTGGGGGCTCTGCTATTTTTAGGTGATTTGAGGTGGGTTGCGCAGATTGGGCTCAAATGAGCCAAATCAGTGCCAGCCAAATCAAAGCACCTACAGGCAGCATCTTCCAAAAGTATGTCTACAGCAGTTTAATGGTCAAGATGAGGATTGATTTGGGATCTTTTGGGCTCTTTTGGTTCATTTTGGGTTGGGAATAATGTGTGAGGAAGGAATTTGTCAAATTTGAATTTTTGGGTTTCTAAGGTCAAGAAAGGTCAAATTTGGAAGTGTGGAAAAAATGGG
>JAAUXT010072756.1_pt1 | contig 11188 bp, 8 predicted proteins | sample 7278171 | NCBI WGS metagenome assembly JAAUXT01 (sample SAMN14350112, study PRJNA611818) | marine sediment metagenome | isolation source: surface marine sediment (1.8m) | place: French Polynesia: Moorea | collected 2018-08 | reverse complement strand
CCCCCCGGCCGGGGGCGGGCCCGGGCAGGGGGGCAGGGGACATTTTGGTCCAGCTGCCATATACTGCATTACCACATGGTGCTTCGCCCTAAAGGGACTTCGCACAATGAGCTTGGCCAGAAAGTCTTGAAGGCAAAGGTTGTTTCCTCAGTAAATAGCCTTGACCTTGGCCTTTATAGCCAAGGACATTTAGTTCATAAATATTTATAAGTTATGGTATTTAAGGAGAGATAGATCTAGTCCAAGGTTCAATTTGCTTTTGATAGCAAACTATACACATCAAAAGGAAATCCCTAAAAAGCTACTGCAAAAGGAAACTCTCAAAATTTTATCAACTGTCCATGGTAAGGAGAGAAAGTGCACCTTGGTGCCATGAAATAGTGTCCACGGTCCACAGTTGAGAGAGAACTTTGTCCATGGTAAGCAGAGTTTTTGCCCCAAAATGCAGGGTGCATTGCTGACTGTCCATGGTTGAGAGTTGTCCACGGTAAGCAGTGTCCACGGTAAGCAGAGTCAACTGTATTTGGTCGTCGTGCCTCGCCCACTTGGCCACAATGGCTGACTCAGCCCACTTCACGCTTTCTCCAACCCAGGGGCGACTTCGCCGGTGGCTCGCCGCGCACTTGTACGGAACACGCCCGTTGTCCTGAACTCAGCCGGGACGTTCGGCGCGAAAATTTACTCCAATGAAGAAATTGAATGTGCTTGACCAGAAATGGACCTCTTTGACGAGTTATGATCCACAAAGGACAGAACCCAAACACTGAAAAAGAACAGAATGCGTTTTAAAATTGCATGTTTGCAGCTTTCTTCACACCACACCAGGGCTCACATCCAACAAAAGAAACAAAATAGATTCGCATTACCTTTGACTCCTGTGTCAGAACCACAAGCGCTGAATCGCTGGTCTGGATAAAATTGCGCTGGGACTCTTGTGGGATTTCAGCTGGAGCCCAATATTGTTGTTCATGCAGAGATTGTTGTGGTGCTCATGAAGTGTCGGCTTCGTTGCATGACGGAATGGAGCTGGAGCTGGAGCCAAGAGAACTTCAGTCCAGACGCCATTATAGGGCTGGAGCACGTGGAAGAATTGAAACGCTGCCGACAAGGAGTGTTGTTCCTCAGGCGAATTCGTGATTCAATCAGCTGTTCACGCTGAAGGGGCGATAATGTGCACTTTACACACGTGCACATCCGTCCGCATGCACAAGTACACTCAATGGTTCAAGGTACCTGTTCCAAACTGAAGCCACTTGATGTGTCTTCAAGAAGAACCTGGAAACGAACAGAATGTTGCTTCACTTCAAACGTGGCCAGTCATCGCTGCCCTGGGATCGTAAATTAATTTGAAGCTGAGTAGGAGTTTAAGGCATCAGCCTCCAGAGAACACTTATTCCGCGCACAGGACGTTGGGGGATTTCAGAAACCTATTTGTGAAAACAATTTTTCAAGTGGAAAGAGCTTCTTCCAAAGCGCAGTGTTTGCTGTCGCTGTCGCAGGTTGTGGCACGTGAGATCCATCACACCACGTTTTTCCCTTCCCAATTTTGCACCGATAATCTGCAGGAGGCATTGGTGATTTGTCTCTCGTGTGCAGAGACATTTGTACATTTGTTTTGTGCAACAAACTGAGGTTCGTTGTTGATATTTTTAGCCGGAGACGCACAGATTGTGGTCTTGTTCGGTGGTCCGGCGCTTTCGGACCAAAACCTTTGCTTCATTCAGTTCATTTCTGAAGCAATGCGACAGAACTTGATCAAAGAAACACATTTTGCACCTCGTATGTTGATAAACCACATAACAATCCATTGGGTAATACCGCTGAACCTTCACGACCAATGACGTGGGTCTTGAGACCATTTCCTGAACAAAACTCGGACGAAACTGAAGCGACAAAACAAACGGCAGAAGGTTCACTTTGCTGACGGAGTTCTTCAACACCAAACAGCGAAAGGTCCCTGTCGCTTTGTGGTCATTTACCCTGATTGTTTGGACTCTTTTTTAAGGATATAAACAACAGATCCAGAACCCGTTTGCTCGGAGCATTACAATTCTTGAGCTTCATTTTGTGCGTCGTTGTGTGCGTGTGGGTCTGGACGACACGGACGGTTCTGCCTGGTTCTGTTTGTAAAAAGTCGTGGCACTTGGGGAATATTTTTTGCTGCATAGAATGAGTCTATCGGAGCAGTGGTGCATGGTTGATCCCCAAAACTGGCGTTGTCGCTGAATCTGTGGTTTCGCATGCCAGTGGAGGACTACAGCTTTTCCCCGGATCTACAATAGTCGCGCGGTCGGCAGTGCGTCCGTCAAACACATTATTTCTCGTACACAAAATCCAATTTCGTGACTGCAATCTGTTTTGGAGTTAATTCATTCCAATGCACCCGAAACATATTGTGTTTCTTTTTGCACAAAAAACAGTCACAAGGACAACCTGATGTTGAAGACATGTATTTTTTGCAATCAATGAAATGACCTTCAACATCCTGAGTTTCAAGTTTGAATCGTGTTTTTGTACGAGTGTCGTGACGGTAACATCAGCCCGCTCCTTTCCTAAATTGGTGTTCATGGTAGCTCTTTTTCGCCTACACCAAAAACGCTCGTGTGTGGATTCCTCTACACACCTGCACGCACCACCGTTCAGTGCAAAAACATGAGGTGCCCGTATGTTGCAGAGGCTTGGTTCTTTCAGGTCAAAAGCTCCCAAGCTTGAGCAAACTTGAGTGCAGGAGAAGTTGCAACCAGAATACAGACAAGAACCTCTTGACAGGTGCGAACATAATTTTCCCACGAAAGTTGCTACAAACACAGAACAGAAATCTTCGTCCTATGGGTTTGTTTCAAAAGACCTTTTTACTTGTACATAGGTGAGAAGGTTCTCGTGGCCTGCAGCCAAACAGATACAAAACGTAACAAATCGATGCATTTGGCCTGATTTCTGCAAAATGTGTTTGTGTGTGTGTGTGTGTGTGTGTGTGTGTGTGTGTGTGTGTGCCTGAGTGTGTCTCTCTCTCTCTCTCTCTCTCTCTCTCTCTCTCTCACTCTGCTTTCTCTCGGTCTCTCTTGGTCTTGGTCTTGACAGGAGTCGCAGCCTTGGTCTCAGTCTCTCTCTGTGCCTCAGTCTCTCTCTTTGTTCTCAGTCTCTCTCTTGGTCTCTCAGTCTCTCTCTCTCAGTCTCTCCATTGGTTTCTCTCTCAGTCCCTCTGTCTCTCTCTCTCTCTTGGTCTCTCTGTCTGGCTTTTGTTGGTCCTGGTGTTGCAGGTTGGAATTTGATTGACGAATCGGTTTCTCTCAATTCCCTATGTTCACAAACAAAGCGAGTCGGAAGATGCAGCTAAAACCTTGTCTGGTAATCAGTTTCAACGAACGACACCAACGAAGTTGGGGATCTGTGCGACACACAGACACGACAATTTCCCCCACCGTGTGCGCACACCATCACCTGACGAGGTCGAGTATTGTTCGTTTTCAGCCGATTTGTGGAAGCGATGATGATGACCTGCTGCACAAAGTCGCGAAGTCCTTGGAATGAGCCGGGTACACGGGGCAAAGGACAGGGGATTCAGCAAATCGATTCTCCGAATTTCATTTTCCTTTCCAGATTGATGCTTCATCTGAGAAAGTTCTGCGATATGTCCATTCGGACACTTTTGACGAACAGGAGTAGGCTGGGGGAGATCATGTCAGACAAGTGATCGTGATGTGTCTTCGACAGTTGCAAAGACAACTTCCTGTACCTTACCAGCAAACATACGAGGGAAGTCCAAGAAGTTCAGTTCTTTCCTTTGTCATTGCAAAAGGGCTGGGCAAAATGGAGCAGAAAAATGTCTGCAGATACTTGCTGTCATTTTCAAAAACTTAAAGTGCAAACTTCATATGAAATTCAATGTTGGCTATTGTCATTGTGCAGCAATCAACCAAAGTGCAGAGAAGGCATTGTGTAAGTTTCCAGCAGAAAGAATTTTCAATACCAACTTCAATGCCTTTCTGTTTATTACTTGCTGACCACTTGATACTGAAAAATTGACACAATGATCTTTGGTTTCTTCTCTTTGTGAAAGTACAGAGTTGGTTGAGTTAAATCAAGGAAAACATCTTCAAAATCAGCGACGAACTGAATTTTGTGGACCTCCTTCGTAGATCTGCCAAATTGCATTGTTCTTCGCAAACAAAACCCATCTGCACATGCAGAGAACGTTCTGAAGAAAACCGTAGAGCCAGAGATGTCAGCACTCTGCCTGCGAAGCTGCGCCAGCTCCAGCCCTACAGGGATGACTGCGAAACAGACAACTAAACCACAGAACAACGGCACAGCGGGCGGGCCCTGTTCATGTCACACCGCGTAGGTCGTGGCCCTGGCACTGGCTGAATGAAGTGCAGTCGCTCAACAAGAGGCCCATGCAATTTTCATGCGTCAGAGTACAACCTACAAGGACATGAAGTGCTCAGGAAAAGCGTGACAAAGCAAAGTTATTGTTTTTTTTACAACAGGTGAGCCTCGCAAGAGTCTGTTTGACGTGAGTCCCGCACGGGGGGGGGACAATAACGTCAGGTGCTGACCACGAACTGCAGCTGCCTAAACTCTTCAAATGGAAACTTTCCTTGTTCAGGTGGAATCAAATGGCGAGACACGGGCCTCTGGGGTCCAAGATGGCACCTGGCCATTTCAGGCTGGGATCCAAAAGGACCAGACACCGACACAGACCCTTTCTGAAAATGGCATTTGGAGCTTGAGTGAGTGCCTTGTCATTTCGTGTAGGACCTGACAAAAACACACATCTGTGTCTCAAGGGGAGGGGTGTCTGGCCATTTCATGACACCCTGCACGCGTGTTTGGTGCGCATGCAGAAACTTCGTGTCGTCTCCATACAAATACGAGGGGACTTCACGTTCTGCCAGGATGTCCTCACACGCTGTTGTGGTTCATCCTCAAGACAGTTGACACATCTTCCTTTGATGGGACAAAAAGGGGACATGCTTTGTTGTCACAACATTGTCTGTTCAGGTGATCATGCTCGCCGCAAAAGTCCTGGCAGAACTTGATTGAAATCCTGGCAGAACTTGAAATCCCCCCGTGCCCTGTCCCAACGGAACCATCTCCACTCCGTGTGGAACCACACCAAAATACACAAACGAAAACATAGACGGAAAACAAAGGCGCAGCGGCTGTTGGTTCAGAAGAATAATGGGGCTCTGAGCAGGTTCGGTGGAGCCGCCCAGCACCAGCACCGCCGGCATCTGGAGCCTCGTTCCGGGGCGATGACTGCCTCACTTCCCGCAGCATCCGCCGAGCCATGGGTATCATCTGACATCATTCTGCATCAGACATGTTGGAGAAACAGCCCTGATACACAGAGCCAGAAACAACACAGTGGATTCCGAGGAATCGACCAATGAAAACTCACAGCGGAACTTTAGTCCGTTTGACACGTCGAGAACCAAACGCATCGGGCCATCATGAAAAGTCCCGCCGGTGGTGGTGGTGGAGAGACATTCGCTCTTTGAGGTTGAAAATAATGGGACTCACACGTCTTGGACCTGTAGGGACTGTTCATCGTCACCTTGGTGTTGGGGGACCAGGCAAAGAAAATCGCTGTTGAGTCCAAACAACAGCTGTTTGCTTCCACTTCGGTGCAAGTGCGTCAATTTCCGTTGCACCCAACAGAACTAGGTTTGTGTGACTTCGGGTCAGTTGAGTCAGGTCGGTTGAGCAACTGACTACATACAACACAAAAGTTGACCAGGCAACGAATAATCAAATGCAACAAAAGGCCACTTTTGTTGAAATGAGCAGACTTACGAACGCACGTCTGTGTCTTTTGACGATGGATTGAAGACAGTGCTGACATGAGCTGTGGGACTTGAGTACAGCCCACAGGCCCGGAGGACCCCGCCCGAGGGTATCAGATGAGCGCCATATCTCTGCTCGGACGGCTTGCTGAAAACCTTTGCTCTCAAGAGGAACTCAGACGAGGAGGTTCTGGCTCAAAACAGAGTTTTCTGATAGTTGGATTCACGTCAAGGTGCGTCTGGCTAGCGCCTCGGGTTCTGCGTCATTCAAGAAATGACGTCACAGAGACGCGACCACCAGGTGCGGGATTGGACCACCAGCCCCATGCACAAGATCTGTTCAAGGCAATGTATATTTCTGCTCACATCACCAAGATGTGTTCGCAAGCAGGGTCACATTGCAAAGGAGTAGCTTGTGTGATGCTATTGAGCCAGAAATTTCCGTCAGACAGACTCTGAGGAAGGACACAGCCCAGAGCAGAATTTCTCTGTGTGCTTGCGCGCGGGCAAGATTCTTTCGTGTGGCCATGCAAATCTCCTCAAGGAAAAATTTCGTGGGCACCAACACTCGCTGTGCTTGATAAGCATCCAGGCCATTTGTACCTTCCTGAAACGCCAAAACCTTAGTGCTTCCACCACAACCCTCACAGAGCAGGTTACCACGTCCACGAATCAAGGAGTTGCCAGCACCATGCACAGACCGCTCCTGGCAAACTGAGCAGGGAAAATGGCTGCATGCTGCTGAACGTCTTCACGGAGGAATGCTCAAAGTGAAATTGATCCAGATAAAGCAAACTGTTAGTTATTGAATGCATAACAATACGGCCTGCAGGTGATCAATCAAGGGCGGTCGGACCGAAGCAGCTCCATTGATAAAACGCTCACGGGGCGATGGATTCTCGGCGCGAAGTCAAGGTTAATTGTGGAGATGCAAACTGCGATTGAAGCACAATGTTGAGGTCGAGGGTCCCGAACGATTCGTGAGCTCAGATTCCGAGTAGTTTGCGTGGACGGCGCAGCTCGGGTAACTTTGCTGGGGAAGACAGGGCCTTGTGGAGTGGAGTACCGCCGCAGCATGGAGCCTGAAGTCGGAGCCATTTCGGATCTCAGAGCCCAGCATCTTCTGGCCGTCGTCAGGAGAAGATGCAGGAGACACACCCTGGCCAACGTTCGGTGAGTTCTTGTCCCCACGTGCAAAGCCACGCGGGTTCAGCTGCGTCCCATAGATCTGAGCGGATTGCCTCAGGTGTGTCGAGCATTCTCCACCGTGTCAGCTGAGAACGCTGTGCAAAGAACATCTGCAGACAAGATCTCCACTGTTCCTGGAAACAGCAGACAAGAGTTCTATTGTTCATGAACCGAACTTGAAAGGTCTTGCGTCGCTGCCTTGGTGTTCTGCGGATCGAGAGTTTCGCTGCCGCTTCAAGAAAGCTCGGCGACTGCAGCCCTGGGATCACAGGTGTTGTTCTGTCGATGTTTGCATCGAAGCCGTGTCTTCTGCCCATTATCGCCAACAGACAGGGCTTTTAAAAGTGCGGCCTGGGGTCCACGTGTGTCTGTCTTGTGTCGAAGCCACAGCTGGCAGGAGAAAACTGCGGAGTTTTTCTGCATGGAGAGTCCATCAAGTTGGCCTGAAAGTCTTGGGGAAAATTGGATGGAGTCTAGCGACTTGTTGCTTGGTAATTGTTTCAGTGTGTGTTGTTGGCAGTCCACTTTCAAAGCACGAAGAAACATCTTTTCAACAAAATTTATTTGCGTGGTCAGATTCCAGTCTTGGTATCTCCGACAATCTGAGATTCTGGGTTGTGTTGTCCTCAATTACACGAGCGTCATTCCAAACAGGAGACTCCATCAAAGGAAGGACATGACCAGGTGAGACTCGCTCGAGATCTGGATCGTGATATGATGAGCCCAGCCCTCTCCTAATCAACCATCAGTGACGTGTGTTGACCCAGGCAACAAACCGTCCCTTTGTACTTTCGCTGCGATGATCTCCGGCGGATTCAAGGAGTGCCCCCATCCAGCAACTAATTTGCCCCGCTGAGGGCACTTGACCCACACCCACCCACCCACACACACACACACACACACACACATACATACATACATACATACATACATACATACATACATACATACATACATACATACATACAACAAAAGCCCTTCATATGAGCCTGGTTGGTAGCCGAGACCAAGGTTCGCCTCTCTCTCGGCCCGGTCCTGGATCCAAAAGTGCACAGAGACTCTGCTCTGCATACTTCATTAAAATCCGGTTTTGTGAAAATATTTGGGTTGGTGGAATTATGGTATGGAATCCATGTTTTTCAGCGCGATTTTCCACCAAGGGGGAGGAGAAGGACAATGTGTTCCATGCCTGTCAAACAGAGTGTCGGTTTTCATTCGCAGGGGACAATGGATGGGAAAACGGAAAACAGAAACAAAACAGTGACGCAATTAGTTGGTTCAACATGGCTTCGGTGTGGCCGCGGCGAGCTGTGCCGGGGGGGGGGAGGGCGGTGCCGCCGAGGGGGGGGGGTCGGGCGGAGACGTGACAAACTCCGGCGAATCCCGCCCTGTCGTGAGTCCACAATGCAGTGGCGCTCATCCCCAACCATCTGTTTGGAAAATATGGCTTGAGACCACGGTGCAGCACACAGCAGGCGAGTTGTGTCAGGAAATCGTTGACGAGATCGTGGCGGTTTGCGAAATTAAAAAAACCTGAGGAGGAAGAAAGAAAGGCACTTGGAGCTCGTTGGGAGGTCGTTTTTCCGCAGGATATGGTTGACACTCGTGGCGAGCGACACACACAGCTGAGCAGCTTCACATGATCCAAGCCAGATGCTCCGCACGTCTGCGAGGAGGAGGAGGAAACGAAACGGCAACAAACTGTCGGGGCCTGTGTTTTTCACTCGCTTCATTAGGCCCTTCGCTCCTCCGCTGACGCCTCTGCAGTGTACGACACGCACCTGCGATATCTGCAGCACTGACATTTAGATCTGGCGTTGCCGTCGTCGTCCTCAGCTTGCCAAGATGTGGCTGATAGAGAGGGTCATGAAAATGGACGGCCATGCATGGCGTGCACGCTTCGCCGCTGTGTGTTTCCGAACCTGAGCGACATTGATCCCCTCAACTGCAGGAGCGTCGTCGCACATTCAGCGCCACGCTCACTGCAGGTTATTTTTGCTTCAAAGGCCAACCGCATATGCTTGCAGACGCACGCAAAAAGGAGACACCCAGTGATAAGAACGCCACTTTGTGCAGAAGACGCGCCCATTACATTAGAGGCGTGATATCCTTCGTGCTGGGTGGATGAAATATGCGCAAACACCTTCGGGTTTGTGACATGAGCACTACACTCGAGTTTGCTCTGCGGGGAACGCTTGTAATGGAATCACACAGTGCTCTTTGTGTTTATTAGCAGCTTGCTTCTTCCACCTGTTTTCCATCTCGGAAGGTAGGTAGGTAGGAAGCTCCGAGCATCGACTGGAGCCTTTTGCAGAGCGTACATACCTCCACAGCTTCGTGACGTATATGTTTTAATGTTTTGATTTTGAAGCGCTACGCAAGCGAGAACCCTGTGCGTCACAAGCTGTATCCTTGTGCGTGCGCTCGCACGTGAACACAAACGCAGTGACGACATTCGGATTTACGTACACAAGCCGACCCTGGAGCACTGTTCAGCGGTGGGTTGTGGACGCTGACTGAATTACGGCGAGTAACGGCACACGCAGAGGCGACTGACTGACCCCGAGGACGGAGGATGGAGGCTGAGATCGGGAGCATCTCCGAACTCCGCGCGCAGCGCCTCTTGGCGCAAAGACGTCGCATCCGCAGACACACTCTCGCTGAACTCAGGTCGGTGTCACTTTACTCATCCTCAGTGGCACCCGCCACACTGCAACCAGGTGAAGAACCTGCAGGGAGGGAGGGGCAGGTTCGTAAAAAACACCCTGTTTTTCCTCTGTCTTCCGCCCACGATTCGACAAGCCACATCAACAGGACCAAAAACGTTTTGCTGAAAATCCACTTTCGAGTCGGTCAACGCAAACCATCGTGCGCCTTCTTCTTCTACCTTGACACGGCAAAAAGAACAGTCATTTGGAGGTTTTCCTTCAGCATGCGAGAGGCGTGTGTACCTCGTTCATACTGTTTGATATTTCGCTCCGTGACATTAGGTCTCCTTGAGATCGTGGATGAGGAGATCTCGACAAAATTGCCTTTCAGTTTTGCCTGCAGAAAATGGAGTTCCGAGAGAAAAGTCGATGATCAGAGCATGAAAGACTCTCAGATGGGTGCGGAGCATGCTTGGGTTTCAGACATGCGCGAGAGTCAGTCTCAGACCACGTGGTCAGCCTACATGTATGCTCAGGGGTGGTACCACCACAAGACCGGGGAACACGCCACGCTGGACCATGCGTCGTACAATGCATGGAGGTGGCACCTCCATAGACTCCTGTACAAAAACAGCGTCTGATGAGGGCAATTACATGCCAATGGCTTTTGGAGAAAATTCGGAGCGTTGCGTGTAACAACGTCCGACGCGCTGTGCGCGACCAGTCTCAGTCTCTGGATTCGTCACAATCTTGTCGACATGCAACGCAACACCAGTAAAACAAACACCACGAATTGAAGACAGACCTGACGTTGTTCATGGTTCTGAAAGAGGGTCCAAAACGCTCAATCACTGGTCCTCACATCAAAACTTCACGTTTTGAAGAAGCCAGAGGGTAGACCCTCGAGCTTCTGTCTTGATGATTGTTGTTAGTTTTCTCTTGATATGACAGTTCTCAGAACAACGATGCTGTCATGCTCCTCCCAGAGCTGCTGGGCAGAGCGCTGTGTTTATGACATCAGGTCCTCATCCTGAAGGCTGGTGCTGAGTCTCGCCCAGGTACAGGTCATTTCCGGATAATTTGACACAGGTACACTTTTTGGTGATTTGCGCTGGGTACTGGTCAAGCGCGAAGCAATGCAAGCATCATCTACCAAAAGTACATGTACAGCAGATTCTCTATGAAAATAGTGCTCAATTGTATTCATATTTGATCTGTAGATTTCTTCTTGGTCAAGGATAAGGTGCCAAGAAGGAATTTGATCAGTGTGCAGTACTTTGAAATTAGCAATGTTCCAAGTACTCTTGTCCAGATAGTTGACCGCTGCAAATCACACAAGACCGGTCGGCCTGTTTTTTCTCCACAAAATGGAGTGTGATTGAATTGTGTGATTGTCAAATTGTGACACCTTGTAATCTAAACAGGTTCTGGAAAAAGTCGAACAATGGAAAAGTCAAATCATGTGTATGTCGAACAAGAAGCAGTGCTCAAGGCAACTGCAGTGCGAAGTCCCTTGCAGCATCGGTAATGTCGTCAATTCTTCCTTGTTCATCAGTTCTTCCT
>JAAUXT010029481.1_pt1 | contig 11189 bp, 16 predicted proteins | sample 7278171 | NCBI WGS metagenome assembly JAAUXT01 (sample SAMN14350112, study PRJNA611818) | marine sediment metagenome | isolation source: surface marine sediment (1.8m) | place: French Polynesia: Moorea | collected 2018-08 | reverse complement strand
TGGTGGGTGGGGTCGGGCATTGAGGGATGGGTGGGGTCGGGCATTGAGGGTTGGATGGGCTCGGGCAGGGTGGGATGGGTGGGGTCGGGCAGGGAGGGATGGGTGGGGTCGGGCATTGAGGGTTGGATGGGGTCGGGCAGGGAGGGATGGGTGGGATCGGGCAGGGTGGGATGGGTGGGGTCAGGCAGGGTGGGATGGGTGGGATCGGGCATTGAGGGTTGGATGGGGTCGGGCAGGGTGGGATGGGTGGGGTCGGGCATTGAGGGTTGGATGGGCGGCGCTGGGCTCGGCGTGCGTCGGTGCGTGGGGACTTTGATGAGGACTGAGTTCCTTGGCACTCATTGCAGGAACCCAGTTCCGTGGGGTGTACCAAATGTACTTCAGTACGGACTCCAGGAAGAGCATGGCAACCAGTCCCAGCTCCATAGTGACGCCGGACAACAGTCAGCCCAACAGGGAGTGAGTAGCGTGACGACAAGCGCCGTGTTTGATTCAGACTTTGGGTGCGTCACAGAATTGGAATCTTACACCACGCCAGGATCTCTTGTTCTCAAAGTAACTTCAGCAGTCGACGTCTGTAGTTCTTCTGAACTGTTGATATCTCGATCCTGAAGTGTAGAAGTTCAGACGGAACGATTCCGACCAAAATGGTTCATCCTCCTCCACTCAAACGCTATGCCTCTCCTCCATCACAAATGCCACAGAACGGCGGTGTTCAACTTCATCGTGAACCCGAACGAGCGCACGATGCCGAGCCGAGGACCCGGGGCGCCACCTATGGGAGGTCGGGAGAGGCAGAACGGTGAGCTCGGGGGGGGGGAGTGTGCCTCGGGAAGAGCGAGGGGCTGAACCCATTCAGAGGAACCAAAGGTCTGACTCGCAAACCTGAAGCCAATCTGTCCGTCCTGAAGTTTTGTTGTTTCAACCACAAATTTTATCTCTGACACAACATTGAAGAGGTTTCGCTGAAACTCGTCTCCGCGTTGTTGCAGAGACGCCGCCTCCGCGTCCAGGCACGCCGCAGTGCAGCGTCACGTCACGTGATGGTGAGAACCTCAAAACGAGGCCGCGCGGATTCAGTCGGCAGGGGGCGACACCCTCACAAAATATACCGGAAATGACGTTACCATGGGAGATGTCTTGAAATGTTCCCATATTTGGTAGCACAGAAGAAAACAGATTCTTGACCTTCCTGTCAAGAGATGAACCACATGGAACTTTGTGTTGTACCCTATTGAGGCCGTTGTGGTGATGCCAACGCAAAGCCATGGCAACACATTGCGGTTTGCAGCGTCACCAACGTATCGCTGACGGTTTTCGTATTTCAGCGACGCGGCTGGCGTCGACGGGCCCGGTGCCGATGACGGACGCGCTGTGCGAGAATGAACGCGTGGACGCGCCGCCGACCGCCGTGACGACGGCGCCGAAGGTGGTCGTGCAGGGCTACGTGCTGAGGGAGGGCTGCGCCGCGCCCGTCTACAACGTGAGTCGCGTGTGTGTGTGTGTGTGTGTGTGTGTGTGTGTGTATGTGTGCGTGTATGTGTGTGCGTGCGTGTGTGAATCTGATTGCCTGCATGTGTGCGTGTTGGGCGCTGAAGGTACCTGCCTGAAACGTGCACATGTATGTCACCAAATTGTGTGCAGTACGTGATCACGTGCTGCGCACGCGCACTGCGTCAGTTTGGGCGCTGTTCCTCTCACAGGCGAAGGTGAAACTGTGGGTGCGGGACCTGCAGGGCCAGTTCACCCAGCTCTGCTCCGGATACATGCTCACGGACCGCAACGGAGCGTTTGAGGTGAGGTCACGCACACACACACACACACACACACACACACACACACACACACACACACACCAGCCTCTGGATTGTCATCTCCTTGTGACGTCCCTTTCAGTTGGACTCCATCCCGATCCCAGCGGACCGGAGCCTCACCATCAAGGTGGAGACGCCCCAGATCCAGGGCGAGACTTACACCTGGGTGAGCATGACGTCATCGGGACGCGCTGCGGCTGCTTGGCTCCCCCTGGAGGCAAACCAAATTGGGCCCGCCCTCGGGTCCTGACCTTGCATAGGGAAACTCAGTTTGGGCCTGGGCGTGGGCGTGTGTGGTTTGGAGTGTGTCGGGGTTGGAGCCTTCTGGACCCGAGCCTGCAGCTTGGAAGTCAAAACGCATGCAGAATGTTTTGGAAAATGACAATCACTGCCGGTCATTTTCTTTTTTTGCAGAATGAGGTCTTGCAGACCACATTCTACTTCGACCAGGGCCCGAACCCTCAGAACGCGATGCCGAGGACCATGCGGCGGGCTCGGCGGCCGGGCCCTCCCGGGAGTGGTGGGGCCCCAACCGCCGGGGGATTCCCCAACAACAGCCCCAATCCCTTCGCATTTGCGGGACCAGCCCAGTTCAATCGGTTCGCAGGGGCGGGGCAGTCCTTCAACCCCTTTATGATGGGTACGTCGCGTCGCTTCGCGCGTCAAACTCAGTTCCCGCCACCCGGTTTCCCAACGTCAAACTTCCCGCCAAACACAGGGTTCCCCAGCAACCCAGGGTTCCCCAGCAACACAGGGTTCCCCAGCAACACAGGGTTCCCCGGTTCTTTCCTGCCCGGGGGTCAGGGTATGGAGACGGTGTATACGGCCAACATCATCCTGCGGGGAGGACAGCAGGGGGCGCAGCTCGTGTCGCCACAGCAACCAACGCCCAGCGCTGGTGAGTGGACGCTGCTTGAATCCGAAGAAGCCTGACACATGAGGCGTTCATCACAGACGTTCTCAACTCTGAGAAAAAATCTTGCAGAACGACACGTGTTGCAACCACAACGTTTCAACTAATCTTTCACACGCAGCAAAGCCCTCAGAATTGGGCCGTCCGTCTCTGGCCCGGATGTCGCACGCCGTGTGTTTTCAGGCTCGTCCGCTGGAGGGCGCCCTACGCTGACCTGCAGGCCCGGCGGGCTCACGCCGCAGGATCGGCTCGGTCCCTACTACATCGCAGGCGCCGCGCAGAAACCCAACTACTGTGCTCAGGTGGGTTCGCTTCGGCTGCGGCTGACCGGTGTAACGAAAAGGTCAGACACCTAAAATCAGGAGGCATGGGGTGAGGGTCCCAAGCCTCTGCCCAAGGTCAAGCAGGTCTAGTGGCAGGCTCCTTAGCCCTCTTACCTGTTGCCTCCTTATTTTAGTTCTCACCTGAAATAGCCAGATACTCATGAAGGCTCTGAGTGCCTATGCCACCTGTTATCACGTGTGAGTTGAAATGAGGAGGCACCTCATGTCAAAAACATTTGGGGTGTTTCCCCATTTCATTCCACTGGGGTCAGGGGCCGTCAGGTCAGTTTCTGCAGAACCACGGACACAGACCAAAAAGGAAAAGTTCCTTCCCTTTGCAAGAGGAGATCATTTGTGATTCATAAGTGGCGCGTAATTTTGCATCACCCAAGATCAATTAATCAGTCGAATCAATCAATCGATGACGTCACCACAGGACCCCGCCTTCCTGACGGACCGACTCGTGGTGCAGGGCTACGTCGCCAGTGGGATCGAGTGTACAGGGATCGCGGGCGCTAAGATCGAGCTGTGGAGCGTGAGATCAATCAATCAATCAAAAATCAGTCAATCAATCAATCAATCAATCGTAAGAGCTTGAATCACCCATACACAACACACAATCACCAGGCTCACAACAAGTGCTGGTGGAACAAGTCAATCAATCAATCAATCAGTGAATCAATCAGGAGGCCTTGTATCAGACACTTACAACACACAACACACAATCAACAGGTTCAAGACACACCACACAACAAATATACACTGCAAGAACCAATCAATCAATCAATCAATCAGTCAGTTGTGCCTTCGGCTCAGCTTCATGCAAGACAGGGGAATTCTAAACTTTGTCTTGGGTGAATCAAGCGTTCAACTTTCTCTGCTGCAGACGGACTCAGAAGGCGACTACCAGGACACGTGCCGCGGATACGTCATCACGGATAGCACGGGCTACTACACGTTCACCACCACGCTGCCGGGTGAGCGCACACACACACACAGCACGGGCTACTACACGTTCACTACCACGCTGCCGGGTGAGAGCGCACACACACACAGCACGGGCTACTACACGTTCACCACCACGCTGCCGGGTGAGAGCGCACACATACACAGCACGGGCTACTACACGTTCACTACCACACTGCCGGGTGAGCGCGCGCACACACACACACACACAGCCACACGCACGTGTACACAGCACGGGCTACTACGCATACACCACCACACTTCCGGGTGAGCGCACACACACACACACACACACACACACAGCCCCGACTAACACACGTTCACCACCACGCTGCCGGGTGAGAGCGCCCGCCAACACACAGATACACACGCACGCACACACGTTTACGCATCACGTTCACGTCGCAGGTTTCTACGACGTGCCGCCTAGTCCGCGTCAGGTCCACTTCCGGGTCACACTCAACGGGACGCGCTGGGACCGCGCCGACCGCAGCCAGGTCTTCATAGGTGCGTGCCTTGACGTGTGACGTGCAGCGTGCACTCGACGTCCACGTTTCACGTCAATCTTCGTCAGGCGTGTAACGTGCAAAAAAGCGCTCCAGGCCAACGACTCTGCGGAAACGTTGCTCACTCACACTTTGTAACCCCCTGTTCACACTGCTTCTGCGATCCGTGACTGCATCTGTAACAGATGGTTTTGCCTCTTGGAGCCAAAACCTTTCTGTCATGGATTCAATAAGTCAACACTACATGTATTGAAATGTGTGTGCACCATTTCATGCACAATTTGTACATGTTGGCGTTCCGTCATCGACACGGAACAAGTGTGAACAGCGTGCAAGTACGCATGCGTGTACGATTTCGCATACTTGTACTCGTGCTTGACCTGCAGGCGTGTACCGGATGTACTTCGAGGGCGACCCGCGCGTCCCGGCGACGCTCGCCGCCAACCCGGCGCTGCGTCCCAACGTGGTCCGCCTGACGCCGCCGCTGCGCAACCCCGCCACCGTCAGGTGCGTCCCGTCGCGTCCGCAAGATGGCGTCACGTGCACACCTGTCACGTTTTCCTGTCATGTCCTCTCACAGTTTTGGGTCAGGTTCTGACGGGTCAGGTTCAAGGTCAGGTTTGTCCCGTGCAATGTGGCCTGCAGTGCAACATCAGGCCTTTCGCGCGATCATGTTCAGCTGGTCCGATTTGCCTCGTCCGATTTGCTGTTGTCTGTGGCGTCACAAACTCATGAGGTTCACTGCTTCAGACCGTGCTCCTCTCCCAGGGCGTGCTTTTCTGCTGCGTGTTCGTTCGTCACGTTCGCGCCATGTCAAGGCACAGCAAGGCGCACACAGCTACTCTCATTTTGTGTCGACTGATATTTTCAGGAACGGCGTGTTCAACTTCATCATCGACCCCAATTCTCGAGGCGCGTCGACGCTCGAGCGTTTCGTGCCCCCGTTCACGCTCAGTACGTTGAGTAACCCTGACACATGTTCCAGCGACGTGCGTCAGCAACTGCCAGCACTATGTCTTACGCTCAACAAAATTCCCAAATCGAGGGAACAGCTCCATTCAACTGACACAGCAAAATTTTGCTTGAAGGACAGGCGCTTGGAAATAGTGCTGGCAGTTGCTGACGCACGTCGCTGGAACATGTGTAAAATATTATTTTAGCTTACGGGAATGAGAACCCACGTTTGGCGGTATGGAATCCCTAATTTGACCAAATTGTTATCGCGGTTTCAGTGCGGGATGAGACGGGGCGGGTGCGGACGCTACGCCCCACAGCGCCGTGCGTAGCGACACCTACCGACACCGCCGCCCAGACCAACGCCCCCAGCGTCGTGGTCAGTTTTCACGTCCGCATCCGGCTTCACGTAAAATCACGTTTGCAACGTGCTAGTTCTTCGCGACACGTCAGTTTTCACGCTCACGCCACATGCATGTTTCGTGGTCAGTTTCTCGTTGGTGTCGGGCATCACGTAAACGCGCGTTCACGTTCTACGTGACGCATCAGTTTTCACGTTTCGCGTTCACGTGTTTCACGCCCAGACCCTGCCGCAACGCATCTTCGCCTGCACGGACGACCCCAACTTCCGACTGGCGCCGCTCACCGTGGAGGGCTACGTGACACGTCGACGTGACTGCGCCCCCTTGCGGGACGTGCGCGTCTACTTCTGGCAGTCCAACTCGCTGGGCGTCAACACCGCCGACTGCAGGGGCTTTGTGCTCAGCGACGCCAACGGCGCCTTCCAGGTGCGGGTCACGCCGACGACGGCGCACAACGACACAGTCAGGGTGACGCACGGACGACCAATCCAGGGGCACAGGAGGGGGGGAGCGTCAAAGAACGACCCAAAAAAAGAGCACATATCTGCAGAAAACTTGCTGGAATTCGTCCTTATTCGGACACTGCCCGTCTTCTTGATGGCGAGGACAGCCAACCAACATTGTGTGGAACTCTCATCCCTCTTTGTGGTTCGAATACGAAAACTTTCGTGAGGTCTCGCAACGAGAGACTTCGCCAGACTGACCGCAAATCCCGTTTGTTTCAGTTCACGACGGTTCGCCCGGGCACACGGATCAACTTCGTGGTGCGCTACGGCGGGCGCGACTTCCCGTACACACTGTACCCGGGACGCCAGCAGAACCAGGTGCGTGGGCGCGGCGCCACGCCGCTGACGTCCGTTGACGGCGTGCCGCACTTCGAGTCTCTACAATGGGATGGCGAGTTTTAGCAAACAGCCCGCAACTTGGAAACGCAAACGTAACTTTTGACTATCACAGCATACCAAAAGTTGCGTTTGCGTTTCCAGGGTTGCGGGCTGTTTGCTAAAACTCCCCGATGTTTGGTTGGAACACGCCGCATCAAAACGTGCGACGTGGCATTTCACCATGGAAAATCTGTACAAAACTTTCTTCTGTCAAGCAATGGCCTGTTTTTCTTTTTTTCAACATTTTTCTTTGAGAAGACTGCTTTGCAATGGGCAAGAGACACCATTTGTGAAAACTGGTAATTTGAATATTGTGTTCAAATTTTCAAAATTAGTGAAGCCTGTGATGTCACGTGGCGCAGGGACGTGATACGGGTTCCAACTGAACTTCCCAAACCTGTTTGACGCCACTCCCACCCACATGCACAACTCGCCTGCGTGCACGTGTTTTGTGGATGTTTACTGTTCTGCCATCTCGAGTACAATCCGGCCACATGAGTTTCTGCCGGAAGCATATCTTTTCCCCGGACGCAAAAGTCCAGTTTTCCTCTGACGCAATTTTGTCCGTTTCGCCCCTGACGTTCGTCGCTTCCCCGTCGTCGCGCAGGTTCAGACGTTCCGACCCGACCCCAGCGTCGACAGCTTCACGAGCGACGTCAACGCGCCCGTCAACCTCGTCACGTTCAACGTCGTGCTCGACGTGTGAGCGCGGGACGTGCGACGTGAGACGCCGCGGCGGACAGCAGGGAAGGACGCGTTCATGGGCGTGGGCGGCTTCGGGTGTTGGGTGGGGGTGGGGGGCCGGGAAGGAAGGGCCGGGCCGGCACTGGGGGGCAGACAACAGGGAAGGGCTTGGCAAACGGATGGATCTTGGTTTGGAGTGTTGGCGGCAGATTCAGGACGAAAATTGGTTGAAAGTGGAAAGGGGGGGGGGGGCCAAATCGGGGGGCACTACCGGGCTGCTCCCACTGAAACAATCAACGTCATCGCAACATTGATACCGCTGGGTGGCCGGCCTCGAGACCCTGCTCCTTATCCGCTTCTGTCAGACAGAACCACAGACAACAAAATAAACTGCAAATTTCTCACAAGAACTACATCCGGCTCACTGGTCGGCAGGACATGAGAAGCGAGATCTGATCGCGAGGGCCTTCCTGCGAAATCTTCATGGCAACAAGGTCGCCATGGCAACAAGAAGACACCAGCTGAACGCACATCCTGCCCCTCACAACCAGCCCCCATGTCCGTTCATGACAACACGAAGAAAAACAAGTGTGGTTTCTTCGACATCGTTGACCTCTTTATTCTTCCACTCTGACCCATTCACAATGAAGACCGAATCTTCCTGCGCTCCACGTCCAGCGTAAAAACCACGTGACAATGACCACAGCGGGTACCAGGCGACTGCAAGCCTCGCGACACAGGCATGTCTCACACTGGATGCGTCACGCGTTGTGGCCCGGGATGCTGAGCACCGATTGACGTGTTCATCGCGTCGCGTGACGCACCCAGTGCGAAACAGGCCACGCCCCTTTCAGGACTCGACTCCCGCTGATACTGTGCAGTCAGTTCAAACAAGATGATCACTGACCGTGCAAAGACTGCAGCGATGTCCGCCAGGTGTCGTGCCGTCGTGCGGTTTGGAGTCACTCGTTTCCTTACATCCTGTATCACTGAGTTCACTTCGGGGCACAAACCCTCATGTCAAGGTCATCTCAAGGTCATCACCTCCCGAAGTCACACCAGGGTCACAAGTTATTCTAACCCAAGTTCACGCGAGGTCAAGGCCATGCTCACGACTCGAGCTCAGACCAAAGGTCACAGTTCAAGGTCAGACGCAGGTCACCACATGGCTCGCGTGACCCCGGGCAGCATGTTGTAGTCGGCCATGTGTCTGAAGACGAAGCGGGAGACGCGCCACCGCCGCAGCCCGCCGCGCGCGCGCCCCGTCACCGCGCAACGGTTGTTCTTATAGAGGATAGACGACCTGAGGCCCATGTCCTTGAGCTGCAAGCGCCCGATCTCCTGCAAGAGCGAGAGAGTGAGAAGAGACGGGATGAATGAAAGAGGGGGGGGGGAGTGATGGAAGTCAATCGAGACTCAGTGAGCCAAGCGAGTGCGTTGATGAAAGGAAAATGAGGAATGAAGGGGTTCTTCGTGGTTCTATGTGGCTCGCAATGGCGCCCAGTCTCGCTGCCCGAAAGCACGATGAACAAACGCATGAATCTGCGCCGTCGAGGAACAGCCTGAATGAATTTTGATGCATTTCTGAATGGCCTGATTTTCTCAACGGGGCACTGTCAGAACACGCTGTTTTCCATTGAACAGAGTGACACCGTTGTTTGACGGCACCAGAGCGCCACGTCCGGTGCAAACGCTTGAAAATGCCTCCCCGGGTGGAAAAGCCTTGCTGAAACTGAGTTCGTGGGTGGAAATGACTTGCTCTGGTTTTCGCAAGCATGAAAACCACGCATTCTCTTGTCACTGAGGAAGGAGGGATGCTGGTGTCAAAATGCTTGTGCCCTGATTCTCACACTGAAATTTCAGTGAGAAAATGACTTGCAGGGATTTTGAAACAAGGCATTCTGACACGCTTGCACCGGGACTGCGAACCCCCCCCCCCCAAATGCGGCTTCGCTCACCCTCAACTCCGGTGGCAGCGTGCGGTTGCGGTAGATGATGGCGGCATGCAGGCGGTCGTCGTAGCGTTCCGCGATGAGCACTCGTCGCTTCGCGTCACGCCGCATCCAGCGGTTCGCCCATTTACAGCGCACCTGCGCGTCCTGTTGCCATGGCGACGCCAGCATCGCACCGACGCCGCCGCTGTTCGGATTGTAGACGCGGTGAAGCTGAAGGAACCAACAGAGAAACTCAACAACAGGCATGAAGACGGTACCACAAATGTCAATTGTGCGTGTGAGCGGGGTGTGCGTGCAAGAAGGGAAAGCGACAAGAGGGAACAACTTTGGAGCAACAACAGTTTCAGTTGAGCAGTTAGAGATTCCATTGATCAGAAAGTTGAGGACAGCAAAATGAAACCTTTTGCACCCATGACACTGGAATCAGTCTTTTGCAGTATCCAGTGGTGGAGTCCGTTGTTCAAGTGGGTGATATGCACAAAAAACTGAAATGCCTTGTGGGTACGGGCACTGCCACCACCGACGGGGTGGTTGGACGGGTCACCCTGTGCCGCGACTGAGCCATGCAACGTGTAGTGATATCACAAACACACAGGTTGGTATCTCAGGAGAGACTGTCCCTGAGGGCAGGAACCTCCGTATTTATTATGTACACAAGTGACATCTGGCAGTGCCTGATAATTTTTAATATTCTGAATATTTTTACAATAAATAATTAGATAGGAAATAGATGGAAAATAGCACAATATCACTATTTTGCTGGCTTTAGCCTGCATCCCTCCCCTCCAGGGAGGGTCACATGACTAGAAATTTCCCTCTCTTTTATCTGACTGTCATGGCATCTGCCCAAGTGGGAGAACCACAGATAATTACCTTGGAGGAGATCAAGTTACTTAGTTTTCTTCGTCAAAACATAGTCTAGTAAGGAAACTGTGTGAAGAGGAAGTGAGGCAGGGGAGGCACTGGACTGACCCCCGGTGTCTGAGGACCAGAGCACGACTGTAATATTTTCCGACGTCATGCTGTGGTCCTGGTCATGCTTTGGTCCTGTTACATCGGGTCATCCAGGTGGTGGCCCAGTATTTTAACCTGGGGCCGGCCCCTCACCAAATTCTGAACAACCTCATCAGAGACATCGCAAACGGCTTCTAAAGGTGAGTCATTGGTTCATGTCACCCCACAACGAACTGCTGCAGCACATTTTCAAATGCATGCAGCAACGAAATATATTTCGCTGGCATGCAGACACACCTCACAGGACAGGACAGTTGCACGGGCTGTCCCATCACCTGGACTGTTTCATGAGCCATTCCCTGCACGGCATACCCTTGGACGGGCCGCCCCAGTGGACTCTACAGCTGCGCCATCGGTGGCACCAGGGTTCCCACTGCGGCTGACCAACAAAATTCCATGATTTTTCCAAGTTTTCAAAGTTTTTTCCAGGTATTTTTTTGTCTTTTTTTGTAAACTTTGTGTACCCTTTTTTTGAAACAAATGAAGGAAAATCAAGTAATTTTTTGTTAGAAAAAACTTTGGTAAAAATTTAAAGTTTTCCAAATGAATCTGTAAACTATATTTCTATTTTTGAATAAAATTTGAAAAGTAACAATTTATTTTTGAATTGCTACTTGTTTTGGGAAGGTTTTGTTTTAAAATTTCACAGAACAATTGATCTCTCCCACTTTTGTTAGTTATGAAGTGGAAAATAACCAGTTCTCATTGGAATATTTGAGATTTTTATCCTCAATACTCAAGCTTAATATGAGTTCTTTATATTAGAACTACATTTTTGAAGTTCTAACAAAAACTAATAATTCCTAAACCTTTG
>JAAUXT010007018.1_pt1 | contig 11190 bp, 9 predicted proteins | sample 7278171 | NCBI WGS metagenome assembly JAAUXT01 (sample SAMN14350112, study PRJNA611818) | marine sediment metagenome | isolation source: surface marine sediment (1.8m) | place: French Polynesia: Moorea | collected 2018-08 | reverse complement strand
TGTGACACCATAGAGGAAGGTAGCCTAAACCACTGAGCTCCAACTCATACTCTACAATAAACTATACTACAACATCACTACTGGGGCTTCACTCATATATACAACACTTTTGACAATAGTTTTCTGTCATTGAGTCCCTCAGTAGCATCCACTGAGGTTTTGAGAAACAAGTATCAAGATTTAAGGTATGGCACCGGACGTGAAACGGCACCGGGCAGGCCCGCACGTGTTGCAAAGAAACCTCTCTATTGACGCAAAAGCCCCCCTCCCCCGACTTCAACACGTAAATTTGCGAGTGCAGTGCAAACGTCAGAGTATTTCACGTGTACGTGTTGACTCAGGACACATTTTTTCAAGTGATTGTAGAATTTATTCCGGTAAATAGAATGTATCACGAACTTGTGATCACAAGTTCACGAAAATCAATCTGAAAAGTGTGAAAAATCAGTGGAGATTTGAGCAGAGACAACATTGGCACGAGTGAGCACTGCTACAGTCGACATGAACGGGCGTGGTGGCGGGGTGAGATGACCTTGGTCCGCGAACAAGAATCCAACCTGAAAGCCAAAGTCTTCCAACTTCCAAACACAGAGCGTGCCAAAACAGGCACAAAGTTCACACAGTTTCACAGTTTGGAGACAAATTTAATTTTGCTGGATGGAACCTACATCCGGTCTGTTTGGGTCCACTTCCGGTGTGGATGATTCTGCAGGCACAATGACAGATTCGGGTCGGACCAGCCAACATGTCGGATGACACAGCGGTCGGACAAGGCAATGTCGGATTGGACAACAGTCGGATCAGGGGATCATCGAGTCGTCATCACCCGATCGTTGCTTCAAGTCTGAAGCGAATGCCTCATCACAGATCAACAATCGATTGGTTCATTATCGAAAATCGATAATCACGGCAAAATGCCGATTCGGTGATCACAACATTCCGGATCACAAAGTGATGAAGCCAAGTCCACACTGGATGCGGTTTGTTGTCATGTGTCTGAACTTCTGCAGGGACGGAGCCACGGTTTAGTATCAAGGTTACCCCCACAAAGGGGCCCGATTGAAACAAGTTTGTACAGCTCCGTTGCCGCCTGCAGTTCAAAATCGCAAAAGAAAAGAAGTTTTCGGGTTCCAGGTCCAGTCTGAAAGAGGGGTTCTGAGTCCCTGGGCTCCCTGGATCTGCCACTGCAAAGAAAGTCAATGGAATTTCGCCAGTGTCCGTGGACAGGCGATAAAACTTCTGGACGCAGGACGCACCCAGTGTGAACAGGCCTTGAGCAGTGAGTGATACATGTACAGCAATTGGCCACAACGGAAAAAGCTTTTCAAGCAGATTTTGACATTCAGTGGAATTTCTCAAATTCATGCAGGACATAAAAGTGTCACATGAAGCACCAACAAATATTTCTCCTTTTTGTTTGTTTGTTTGTTTTGGGTTGTTTTCTCTCTTATTTTTGCGTGAACACGAAACTGACACAACACAGATTCCTGTTCCACTTTGCAGCTTGTTTTGGACCATTTTTCTTTTGTTGGTTCACCCTCCGAAAAGCTGTCTCACAAAACGAAACAGTCGCAGGTTCCGCGTCGTTGTTTGGCGGAAGGCGTCTGCTTCCCGCGCTGTGATTGGTCAGAAGAGAGAGAACTCGCGATTCGTCAGGCTCATCTCCTTCACAAACCTGGAGAAACACAGAACCATGTTTGAGGAGTGTGCCAGCCAATCATTTTTTTTTCAATTGAGCTCAAGAAACACCACTCACTTCACGTGGATGTCATTGGGGAACTTGTCACCCGTAGGTCTCTCTCTGTCTTTCTGTCTCCCTCCCTTTCTCTTTTTCTCTCTCACACATTGAAAACCAGCAAAGTTCTGCAGGCTTCAGAAGGTGTTGACTGACTGACTGACAACTCCAACTGACAAATTCATTCATTCATTCATTCATTCATTCATTCATTCATTCATTCATTCACTGACTGACCGGGTCATCTCGCTGTCGGTGCGCGGGCGGCGCTGCGTCGCGCTCCACGGCAGCGTCTCTCGGATCGGCTCGTCGCGTCTCCAGCGCGCGATCTCCTGTGACGTGGTCACGGGGAGGCGCCACCGCTCCACAGGCTCTGAGCGACACAGGCAGCAGAACACGTGTTGGCCAGGAGAACACGGGGACGGTGTGTGTGTGTGTGTGTGTGTGTGTGTGTGTGTGTGTGTACGTGCGTGTTGTCCATCTGGTGTGTGTGCACGTGTGTGAATGTGTGTGTGTGTGTGTGTGTGTGTGTGTGTGTGTGTGTGTTTCTTTCTTTGCACGTGTTGGGAGTCACACTGACCTGTGGGTGGGGCGGTGTGTTTGTCCCGGAGGCGGGTCAGCTCCTGGTGAGACCCCTGCGGCCCCGCCCCGTACCCCGACACCTGGTCCACGGGGACCACGGAGGGACGCGGCAGCTCCTCTGGGCCCCGCGCTGGACGCACCAGTGCAGCCGGGTCCCCGTCCCTGCAACGATCAAACGTGGCGTCATTTAGCAGACGGGCAAAGAGTTGGGCCGTGTTCGATTTGCGAACCAGAAGGAACCAGAACCAAAAAATGGTTCTGACATGTTAGACCAACAGATGGAGAGAAATTTCTGGTGTTTATTCCTTCTGGTTCGCAGGTCCAAATCGAACACGGCATGCAGTCAGTTTACTTGGAATAAAGCCCTTCCGCCATGTTACCCTGCGAGATTGTTTGTCGATCCTATTCTCAGCCAAATCTCCCTCCCTTCGGCTGTTTACAAACAGACTATTCTGCGCTGTCCAAGAGCACAGCGGACTGCGCAGTCACTTTCTGCCTCTGAAAAGATCGAACCGAATGGCTTTCCCACCTGAACTTTCCTGAGCGAAACACATGTTGCGGTGTGACGTCTGGTTCTTTCAAGTGTTCCCTTATATGTTCCTGATATCCCATTTTCGTTAAACCAAAGAAAGCCATGTTTTAGCACCAATTTGGAGTAAAACGAAAAGGGATGGAACACTTTTGGCGTCCTTGGCAACTCAGTTTGACAGGTCTCACTTTCTCTCGTGTGGCGCGGGAACTCAGACGAGATCAGGCGCCATATTAGTTTTGTCGTCTGTTCCTCACGTTGAGCAAAATAAAATCGAAGGAATCGCACAAGTCCTTCGAACCTTTGATTGATTTGGCAACTGCAGAATAAAGATAACAATGGCTTCTGTGGGACAGATTGCGTTTGACGAGTATGGACGTCCGTTTATTATCCTCCGGGACCAAGAGAATCAGCAGCGACTCACCGGTTTGGAAGCCCAAAAGGTACATTTCAAATTCTTCTTTTTGGGACAGTTTCAGCAATATTGGCAGAACTGGGTGCTGTTTTCGGAAGCACAAAAATAGTAACCGCTGAGATGGGCTGCAGCGTCAGTGTAGACGACAAGTCTCTTCGAGATTGCAAGCAGAGATGGAGTTTCATTTGACAGGACCTGCAGAACATTCTGGAATCTTCGTCGATTCGTCACCAGGTGACTGGCAAGAAATATGCTCGTTCAGATCTTCAAGTGTGAAATTTTTTGACTCGATGTCGGTCTGGATCTCAAAAGTGGATTTGTAAGCGGTGGTCAGGACATTTCGTGCACGGGTCCAACTGCACCAACGTCCTCAAATATCGCCCAGTCGAACTTCGGCGAAGTCATTCGGTCAACTTGCACAGACCCGTCCTGTGCACTTCCAATAGACTCTAGTCCCGTTCACTCTGATCACTACTGGGGGTGGGGTCACCAGAACTCGGTGATGATCAGTGTGATCATTTGACCAGACTTGGTCAGACACGCTGCACCCCACCTGTGGACTCAGTGGTGGGTTGGGACTCCACTGCTGAGACAAAATTAAAGTCGTTGTCATGCGTTGGTCACCACTGAGCCTCTGCAAACTAGATCTACTCAGTGATGATCAGTGTAATGTACGTACGCTGATCCAGTTGGTAAAGTTCAGGTGTGGCATTTTATGCTCGTGAGTAGGGATTGTGTTCTGTGAATGCGGCGCATCATAACTTGCCCTGCCCGCGCACAACAAACACGGCATCCTGGAGTCAATGCTGTTTCACACTCTTGTTGCCCTGTCTCCGCAGTCGCACATCCTGGCAGCGAAGACGGTGGCGAACACGCTGCGCACGTCGCTCGGTCCGAAGGGGCTCGACAAGATGATGGTGGGGCCCGACGGCGACGTGACGGTGACGAACGATGGTGCCACCATCCTCGGGCAGATGGACGTCGAGCACGAGATCGCAAAGCTGCTCGTGCAGCTGAGCAAGTCTCAGGACGACGAGATCGGGGACGGCACCACCGGAGTCGTGGGTAAGGGGCGACTGGAGCCATTCGTGGGCGCTGGATGCGCTGAACGAACGAGTAATGCCTTTGTGGCAACGTGGTTCAAACTGAGTGGCACAACCCGCAGCAAGCGCAGGTCATCGGTGTGAAGCTGTGCGTGTCGACACAGTTTGGTCATAGTGCGGTCTTGTGTGACGTTGCCTCCGGATTTTCTGTCAATGCGATGTTTCACACTTCCGGAACCGTGGATAGAGCGATAATAGAGGACCTGTATTCCCGCTGCAGTATTGGCAGGCGCCCTGCTGGAGCAGGCGGAGAACCTGCTGGACCGCGGGATCCACCCGATCCGGATCGCCGACGGCTACGAGCAGGCGGCGGCGGGCGCGCTGGAGGAGCTCGACCGCATCGCTGAGAGCTTCCCCGTGGACCCCGCCAACCCGGAGAGCCTGGTGCAGACGGCCATGACCACACTCAGCTCCAAGATGTGAGTGCGTGTGGTGTGTGTGGGGAATGGTGTGTGGGTGCGGCGTCTTTGTGCGTCGAATCCCAAGCTGACTTTCCCAGGGTCGAGCGCAGGTTTGTTGTTCACGTGTTCGCGTGATCCAGACCTGAGCTGCCTGTGTTCGTCCTATTTTATACGCACCACGTTGAACGAACGGGTCACGTGCGTGGTTAGAGCAAAGCAGCGCTGGTGGCGTGCGAGTCTCCGCATCAGTGTAGAAATAGCCGCTTGTTATCCCAATTACATGGTCACGCATTGTGACCAGACGAATAGAGCACACGCAACGTCAGACGAGTGAAATCTGCAACGTGGCGCACGGCGCATGGCGCACGTGTTACTGGGCGATATTTGAGATTTTCTACACTTGTTTCAGCGTCAACAAGTGTCACCGGCAGATGGCCGAGATCGCGGTGAACGCCGTGCTGTCAGTGGCCGATATGGAGCGACGCGACGTCGACTTCGAGCTCATCAAGGTCGAGGGCAAGGTCGGCGGCAAGATGGAGGACACGATGCTCGTCAAGGGCGTGGTCGTGGACAAGGACTTCTCGCACCCGCAGATGCCTAAGGTGTGTGTGTGGTGGGGGGGGGGGCGCAGGTAGAGCGTGTTGGTAAGCGGACGAGCTTATTGTACTGCACAGCACGCAAATGAGCCATTCACCAAGCTCAGCAGAACTGTGTGCACCAAAGCGCGGCACCATTTTGTGTGAATCAGTTTTCTGGTGACTGGGATACGGGTGCAAGGAAGCGGAATGTGGGGCATTTTTCCGCTGCATGTTTCGTGAGGGTAAGGGGAGGGCCTGTCCACCAGGGGTCCGTGCACAGACGCGGTGTGACCGGAAGTGACCTCGGCCTCGCTTGTCTCTCCCGCAGAACCTGCGCGACGCGCGCATGGCGATCCTCACGTGTCCGTTCGAGCCGCCCAAACCGAAGACGAAGCACAAGCTGGACGTGACGTCGGTCGAGGACTACCGCAAGCTGCGCGAGTACGAGCTCAACAAGTTCACCAGCATGATCGACTCCGTGAGTACTGCTCCCCTATTATCGCTCAGAAGCACATGGGTCAGTGAAGCCGAACTTATGTTCGTTATAGATGCACAGATGAGTAGATTCTCTGTGCGTGTGCGTGTGTGTGCCATGAGTTCTGTGTGCAGACTGCGAGCCTTCGTGTCTCTTCCTCAGGTGAAGGCGACCGGTGCCAATCTAGTCATCTGCCAGTGGGGCTTCGACGACGAGGCGAACCACCTGCTGCTGCAGAAGGAGCTGCCGGCCGTGCGATGGGTGGGCGGGCCCGAGATCGAGGTGAGGTGGGCGGGGTGGGCGGACCTGAGATCGAGGTGAGGTGGGCGGGGTGGGCGGACCTGAGATCGAGGTGATTTCAGGCGGGGTGGGCGGACCCGAGATCGAGATGGGGTGGGTGTGGCCAAAATTCAGGTGGGTCCGGGCGGGTTGCCAAGATGTTGGCAGTCAAGATTTGGGTGCACATCACTGATAAGACAAAAAACGCCGGGGGTGACCGCCCCGCGTAACCCCCCCCCCCCCCCCCCCCGCGCACCGTGCGCGGTAACGTTTCTTCTGACATAGACCCTCTCGCCCCACAGCTGATCGCGATCGCGACGGGCGGCCGCATCGTGCCGCGGTTCGAGGAGCTGACGGCCGAGAAGCTGGGGCGCGCCGGCACGGTGCGCGAGCTCACCTTCGGCACCACCAAGGACCGCATGCTCGTCATCGAGGAGTGCCACAACTCCCGCGCCGTCACCATCTTCATCCGCGGCGGCAACAAGATGGTGAGCGGCACGTGCGACTCCCATTATCGCTCGGCCACGTGTGTGTGTGTGTGTGTGTGTGTGACTGTGTGTCGCTCGCTTGCACTGAGGGTTTGGGTGCGGAAAAGCGTGGGATACTGTGTGCGTGTGTGTATGTGTGTGTAGGGGGGGACTGTCAGCGAACGGATCTTGGATCGAGCACGCATTGCGAACGGGAGGCATGGCCGAATTTCTGTGTATTTGCGCGGTGATACTCAGATCAGACACCATGCGAGAGAGACGTGCGCTCTGCTCTCACGGATCGAGGCTGCTTCTGTTCAGCCGCGATGCACGCAGAACGCACCACATGCACTTCACGCACGCACAAACAGCTTCTGTCACGTTTTGTTGGAAGTACAACTGTGTCAAATTGCTGACTGGGACAGTATGTTTTGCGCAGTGTGCAGCCAGCAACGGGCCCAACAATTTGTTGTGAGCGGGGGCACACTTTGTATCATGGAAACGAGAAACAGTGCTCAAGGCAACTGCAGTGCCAAGTCCCTTGCGGCGTTGGTAATATCATCAATTCTTCCTTGTCCTCCTTGTCTTCCACCAGTCATGTTGTCTGCAGGGGGGGGGGTGGTCCAGCTGCAGGGGGGTTTGGGTGGGGGGAGGGGGGCAGGGGACATTTCCTTCCAGCTGCCATATACTACACTACCACATGGTGCTTCGCCCTGAAGGGACTTCGCACAACAAGGCATCACATGTGCAGCTTTGACGCTATGTTGCGGGGGTGGGGGTGTCACCCCAGCAGAACGCACGTGTTTCTGGGCGATAATGCAATGTTTCATTTGCAGATCATCGAGGAGGCGAAGCGGAGCATGCACGACGCGCTGTGCGTGATCCGGAACCTCGTCAAGGATAACCGCGTCGTGTACGGGGGCGGCGCCGCCGAGATCGCATGCTCCCTCGCCGTCGCCAAGCAGGCGGACAAGGTCAGTGCTGGAGGCCCAGTGTGGCGTCGTGGGAACGCCTGCGCCAAGTCACAGCGTTCAGTTTCGGGCTTGTGGTGAATTGGCGCCAGCCAACAAGAACAAAGCGTCACCCAGCTCAGGGTGAATTTGTCTGCCTCAAGGCAAGGCCTGAACACAGTGTGTCAGTCCCACAGATCACTGAGTTTCACAACGTCGACCGCAGAGGGTGTGCTCGCTCACGCCCTGAGGCATTTAGAGACACACACGCACACGTAAATGCAAGGCTGATACCACTTGTGGCGAACTTATCGAATCGTGCTCAACCTGAAACAGCATGAAGATGGGTTCGCTAGACTGGTCTGACACCTTCGTGCACAAAAATGCTTTTTGCTGCTGAGCGATAATAGCGGTTTCCTCCCTGCAGACCTCGACCCTGGAGCAGTACGCTATCCGCGCCTTCGCGGACGCGCTGGAGGCGATACCGCTCGCCCTGGCGGAGAACTCAGGCCTCGCGCCCATCAACACTCTCGCAGACGTCAAGTCTCGTCAGCTGCGCGAGAACAACCCGAGACTCGGCATCGACTGTCTCGAGAAGGGAACTGCAGGTGAGAGGACCGGGCACCGAGGGAAACGTTGAAGGGGGGGGGGCAGCAGAGGTAACAGCACTGAGCACTTGGTGTTGGGTGTGGGGGACTGGGCGTCCGGTGGAGAGGGAGCAGACAGGCAAAGAAAGTGAACAGCTGAGGGATGAGACAGAGGTTGGAGCGGGCGGGCACCGGGTGCTGACTTGAGGTGCAATTTCAAGCTGAAGGTTCCTTGCGTCGCGTGTGACGTTTTCACATTGCAACCGACGGTGCAGCTCTTCCTGGCACACGCGCGCGCACACACACACACACGCACACAGAATTATTGATTGATTAGTGTTGATTGTTTTGCAGACATGAAGGCTCAGAACGTGATCGAGACGCTGCTGTCCAAGAAGCAGCAGATCATGCTCGCGACGCAGGTCGTCAAGATGATCCTCAAGATCGACGACATCCGCGCGCCGACCGCCGGTGGACCCGGGCCCTTCTAGCCGTGCGGACCGCCGGTTTGGGGGGGGGGGAGCAGCCCAGCCTCGTTGACTGCGAGCGGGCCTGTGTGCCGCTTCGCTGGCCACTGCTGGAAACCTGCCCACACCTGCAGGGATAGCACCAGGAGCGACCCCCTTTTGGACAAGGACGCGCTGCCAGATTTGTTGAGAAAAGATGTGCAAAAACAATGGGAAGATCCGGGGGGGGGGGGGGTTGGGCCCAAAATCCGTCTTTGGCCAGAAGACCAGTGTTGGACACGCCCTTGCTGCATGTTGGAACAAGTCAACGATGCTGCGTCCACTCAACTATGGGCGCATGGCATGTGCTTTGGAAGGACGTGAACCGGTCTCATCATGTTGCGTCGCCTGTGGTGTGCACCGCGCACTCTGATTGGACCAAACTTTGACATAAACGACATCAATCACAGAACCACGTGGACTCAGAACAGCTGGGTGCATTCCCACATTGTCACAACACTCGCGCATTCGGTGTGAGTCGAGTCTCATTGGAAGAAGTTCGGAAAACGCATTGGGCGCGTGCGGTTTCTTACAAACCATCGAACACTGTTGGACGATGGTTACGCCCCAATATTTCAGGGGGTGAATTCCAGAGCGAATCGTTTGTTTACGCAGTGTTGCGTGAGTGAGAATTGATTTGTGATGAGCTTGTTTTGTTTTCAAGCTGAATTGGAAAAATATATTTGTGTGAATGACAGACTTGGTTCATCATTGTGCGTTGCGCGGTTTGGGCCGATGGGAAGGGTTGGAAGTGTGGGTCCCAGGCTCGAGAAGACTGGATATTCCTGGTTTGGTTTATGTGGCAAGAAGAAAAATTGAGATCTGTCCGTGCTGATTTCACGAAAGAAAATTGCAGAATTTCGTTCTGCGCCTGCTGATGTCAGTTGTGCCGGGTGCGAATCTCCGGTCCCGCCACCTCGCGGAAGAGTGACGCATCCAACATGGCGACCAAACGGCGCATCGAGACCGTGTCCGGACACTTAAATTCGGATAACTCCGGCACAACAGTCAGTTCCAGTGAGACGTGGAATCAGAGCGAGTTAGAGAGGTGTGAGGATGGGTGCAGAGTCAAGCCGAGCCCTTGTGCAGCGGAAAATGTGCCCAAACTGTCCGTGGAACAGCAACCCTCGTCCATACCCAAACGCCGGTAAGTGCTCGTGCACTCGAAATCGCCTGACTGAGGTCGCTTTCTGCAAAGTCAAGTTCTGTGAGTTGTGGGTTTTTGAACCCTGAAGCACGGAATGCCACGATTGACCCGATGTTCATGAATGCGAAAGAGTAGAATGCACTTGTTGTGTAGACATGTCAGGATACGGGACGGAACCCAGATGGGGCCACATCACCCCACTGACCCGCCCACCCGTTCACGAGTAGCGACCTGAAAGAAGGGAATTAGCCGTGTGCCAACTTGGAAGTGTGCGCAGAGTGACAAATGTCTTTTGAAAGGTGAAAGTTTTGGTCGCGAGGCGTACGTATCTATCTGGGACATTCAACCGGTTGCACTGATTTCTGGACTTTGGCACTGAATCCATTTGTCAATCTACGGTAGACCTTCGATGTGGTTCCATGCGTGAAATAGGCCCTTAAATTTGCATTGCGTACCCGGCAGATATTGGGATGGCCCCAAGGGGCAGTGGTTGCCCCTCCCCACCCCCACAGAACTATTATTTGCCGAAGACTTGAAGACTTTTGCAGAAACAATCCTGGCAATTCGATGGAGGTGGGCGATTTGGGACTGACAGTCAAAAACTGGACCCTCGGCTACCTGCCAAATCTCGTACTTCGGTCACCCCCTTCGACAGCAAAGAAGTTTCAGATCTCGAACTGTCAAGTCCTGGGCCAACATCCTCGGGCTGGTGTCAAACAGAAGTTTCTTCACCCCACCTTCACCCAAAATACAAAGCTGTTTCTCAGTGGAAACTGGGGCAACGCAAGGAATGTTAAAGTTCTCCACCCAAAATGTTCATTCTCCGAGAAAACTGCACGCCATTCCTGACTGCAGCAAAAATACCCACAAACGCCTGTCTGCTGATGTCGTTCTGTTGCTCAAAACTTCTGTATCCGGGCACAAACAGGAACATGGTGGATTTCCGAAGCACAACCATGGTGTCAGTGTGGGTCCACAGATTGATGGTGTCCCTGCTTCATTCTTCCCTTCTTTCCTTTCCATTTTGGCCTCTCGTTTTTCGAAGGCTGGATATTTGAGAAGTGGGTTGGGTTTACTGTTTGCTCTTGTGTTAAAGGAGGGATTTTGAAAAGGAGAAGGGCAGAAAGGAGGGGCAGGAAACAAGGAAGAAGAGTGGAAGAAAGAGAAAAGGAGAGAAGACAGAGAAAGTCAGGGCGTGTGTGTCAGATGACGTTTGAAAAGTTCCACAATAAATCCATTCACGCCTTCATTCCTCCACTCACTCCTTCTCTTCTTCCTTCACTCTCTCCTTCTCTTCTTCCTCCAGGCACGAGTTGCTCAAGTGGAACGGCTGGGGGTACAAAGACTCCAAGTTTCTGCTGAACAAAGACAACCAGGTCCAGTTCACCGGGGAAAGGTGAGGTGTGTGTGTGTGTGTGTGTGTGTGTGTGTGTGTG
>JAAUXT010105708.1_pt1:5000-11192 | contig 11192 bp, 15 predicted proteins | sample 7278171 | NCBI WGS metagenome assembly JAAUXT01 (sample SAMN14350112, study PRJNA611818) | marine sediment metagenome | isolation source: surface marine sediment (1.8m) | place: French Polynesia: Moorea | collected 2018-08 | reverse complement strand
TGCGTCTGTTGGTACCATATAATTTCACGTTCGACACACACACACACACACACACACACACACACACACAGACACACACACACACACACACACACACACACACACACGGCGGAAGGTTGAGCTCCGGCAGACTTTTTCCGCACATCTCTCAAATCTCTCTTCCTTTCACATGCACATGCACACAGTGTCACTTGTACTTCACAGAGACACCACACACGCACACCTCACACACTCACACACGCACCTATATTTTGTCGCTGGCACGCTGGCACGCCACCTGACGTGACGGAGGGTATGAGCGTGTTCCAGAAGTACACGCGCTTCTCGTTGCTACGCGACGGGGACGACGCATGCGCCCCGTCCGGAGCGGCGCCGCCCATGCGCGTCCGCAGCACCAGGGGGCGTCTGTAGTGCGCGTCGTACGGAGGCCACGTGGTCGGGACAGAGAGAGGACCGTTCGGGTTCCTGCGTACAAGAGCGTCGGACGTCAAAGACGCTTCACATTTGGAAGTGATGTCAATTCAGACTTTTTCCCAGGAAGTGCCATCCAAGCGGAACCATCCACAAAAAAGAAAAGCTGTGAACGATTCGGCCCGTTGATGCTTGGACCAGACTCTGTTTTGTGTGCATTGAGTTTCTGAGCCGATCGCAACGTACACACACACACACACACACACACACACACACACACACACACACACACACACACACACACACACCAGAACACGACGCACCCTGACTTGACGAAGTTTGTCCAGTAAGTCACGATGTCCTGGGTCAAGGCCACTTCGTCGTTGTTGTACAGCGCGCGAATCAGCGGGCGCGACGTCGACACACCGGAAATGGACATGGCGCGACCTCTGGTGTTGTTCTGCTTCAACCCGAACCCGAGTGAGAATAGCAGGTCGTCCCCGTGTACCGGAAGCGACTCGTTCGAGAAGCTCGGCGCATGCGTGAACTCGTACACGAACGCGCTTCCGCCGTGGCTGAAAAAGAACGGGGAACCAGGTTCACAACTCGAGGCTGGATGTGCCACGCTTTTTAGGTGATTTGAGGTGGGTTGCGCAATTTGGGCTGATGAGCCAAATCGGTGCAAGCCAAATCGAAGCACCTATAGGCAGCCTCTTCCAAAAGTATGTGTACAGCAGTTTGATGGTCAAGATCAGGATTGATTTAGGATCTTTTGGGCTCTTTTGGTTCATTTTGGGTTGGGGAAAATGTGAGAGGAAGGAATTTGTCAAATTGTAATTGTTGGGTTCCTGAGGTCAAAAAGTTCAAATTTGGAAATGTGGAAAATATGGAGTGTGGATGTAGAAATATCTCCATATCTCAGAAGGTACAAATATTTTGTGAAGGAAGTATATTGGTGAAATGTAGTATGTTGTATGGGAGTTTGAGAGGCAGAATTCAATTTTTATTTTTGAAAATTTTTACATTGTTTGTAAGTGGGGCTAAAATTTGGGGTGAAAAGTCATTTTTAATAGAAAATTAAAAAATGGATATCAGGCAATTCTTTCAGTTAATATATGGATATTGTTGTGAAATAAAATAAAAAAAAGTTCCATTTGATCAAATTTGTTCTGTTTGGGTATGTGCTAAATGAGTTCCTAAGTTGTAAATGTTGAGTGAATAAAGTAAGAATTTTGATAAACAAAAGCAATCCAAATCAGAGCAAGCCAAATCAGAGCAACCAAAATTTCCTCCAATCACCGCGAGCTCCATGGAGCTATTTTTGCATTTGTTGCGTCTTCCTGCACCTGCCCAGAGAAGTATAGTATTGGTCAGCACCTCTAGGGGCAATGTTTCGTCCTTTGGTTGAGACCTGGATCTCATGAACCCCACTCCCACACGCACACACAAAAACTGTTCAAGCCGCTAGTGCTTAAATTAATTGGTTCAGAGAGAGAGAGAGAGAGAGAGAGAGAGAGAGAGAGAGACGCACAGAAACAGAGACAGACAAACAGAAAGAGAGAACGAGAGAGCAAGAGAGATAGACAGAGAAACAGGCAAACCGACAGACAGAAAGAAAGACAGAAAACAAAGAGATAGAAAGAGATAGAAAGAGAGAGAAAGGAGAAAAGGAGGGAGATGGATAGAGTGCGTGTGTTTACCTTGCGATGGCCTCGGCGATCTTGTGGACGCCTGAAGCGAACACAGCGTCATGGTAGAGCTGCACCGCGGCGTCCTCCCGCCACACCCGGTCCCTGAGCAAATCGAACACACCCAGATCAAACACACACACACACACACACACACACACACGCACTTCCTTTTGGAACACACCCGACTCAAACATCATCACACAGTGATCGCGAAATGCCATGCTAAAAGCGAGCACACATTCAGGAGATATACCCTGGCCAAGAATTTGCGAACGGATTTCACGCGTGCGTTGTGAGTGAGCACCCGTGGACGTGCACTGTGAGCACATACACACACGCACACACGCACACACGCACGCACTGTGAGCCTCGCGCATGGCATTCTTGCGCCCTGAAACACACACACACACACACACACGCAATGGTGGTTCTTTCATCACCTGAGGTCTGATTAAATTACACTCAATGCGTCATCATTTGCATCCCAATGACAAGGCAATTGTGGCACAACCGCACCGCTCGGGCCCCTTGATCTGTCTCCACAAAGCTGGGCGTGTTTCATCCACAACGCAGCGCCGATTGACGTCATCAGTGACGTGACATCTGGCGCACCAAATGCGAAACAACGTCAATGGCACGTGATACTTACGTCATGTTTTCATCTGGGTAGAAGTACTCCAGTCTAGCGGCCGTGAACGCCGTGTCCGCTCTGGCGAAGTATGCGTCAAAGAACTCGCGTCTCAGCACGCTGAGGAAGGACTCCTTCCCCGAGGAGAGGTGAGCGATGAGACGACCTTCCTTCAGCCCCTCCGACACAACCGACCCCCCGAGGAACGCGATTTTACTCAGCTGCTCAGTCCTGTTTTTCAGGAGTTCTTCAGGGGTTGCAGTGAACAGGATGCCGTCTACGCGGACTCCATAACGTATACGGGTGAATTGGGGTTTGGTGGCATGGGACAGGAGTTCTGTGGTGGATTGTTCGCGGAGGCAGTTGAGCATGGAGGGTACGCTGCGGGGTGGGCACAGTAGGGCATCGCAGAGCTGGACGGCCTTGGCATACCCGTTGGTCTCCCATACCCCGGCCGAGAAGGCAGAGCCACTCTGCGCAATGACGCGGTGGTACAACCCGTCAAAGGCCGCTGATAGCATGATCTGGGTCACCAAGGACGCTCCTCCCCCTGCCGAATGCCCCATCAACGTCACTCTCCTATTATCGCCCCCGAAGAACTGGATGTTCTCCTTGATCCAGGTCAAGGCCAACCGGATGTCCCAGAGTCCGTAGTTTCCGGGCGCGTGTTTGTCACCGGAAGTGAGGAATCCCAGCAGGCCCTGGCGGTAACCAATGGAAACGACGAGCACGTGACCCTTGAGGGCGATGGACTCGAGGCCCTCCACGTTGGGAGAGCCTGAGTAGTATCCAGATCCGTGGATGTAGACGAGGATTGGGAACTTCTGGTACCTGCAGATGACAAACAATGGCCAGATTCAGTTTTTGGTTCAGCAGCGTGTGTTCTGCATCCTGCCCATAAGAAGCAGGATGACCCAGGAGACCTGGCTCTCTGAACCGGCGTCACCACGCCTCGCAAAAAAGAACAACACAGAAAAAGGTGCACGAGCCAGTCGGTTTTGCACCAGGTCAAACTCGCCTTCAGCAATGGACAGCACTCCAATTGGTGGCTCAAAGTTCAGTAAACCCGTCCGGTCCTTTTCCGACGTGCCACAATTGCCAGAAGGGTGACACAGATACCATTTGCTCACTTGTCATTGGCTCTCAGTGCATAATTGAATTTTCTGGACCACCAATCTGGCAATTGGGGAACCGTGCCGTGTGGGAAATTATGGCAGTGCTGAACCTCCCCACTGGCTCACTCAGGTAGTTCCGTCCCTCTTTCTTTGACCTGACGCAACCTCACTCCAGAACCCCTCAGGTCTGAACCCAACTCACCTGATAAATTTGGCTCCAATCGGAACCCAGATGTTGAGGTACAGACAGTCCTCACTCATTCCCTCTGGCGGCCCCGCCCCGAACGCCGGCGTCCCTGACGACGACGACGCCTTCTCTGACGCCGTCTTCTCTGACGACGCTGTTGCCCCTGACTCCGTTGCTCCTGACGACGCCGTCGCTGTTGGCGGCGTCGCCGTGACGCAGACGGGACGGAAGCGTCGCGCGTCGAGCGGGTCGTCGCCGTACGTGTCCACCGGGAGGGGGCGTTGCCAGCGCCGCAGACCCGTCGGCGCGTGCGCGTATGGGATCCCGAAGTAGCCCTCCCAGTAGGAGCCTGGACAGGAGACCACGAATTTACACGACAAGAAGGGTGCGAGGCTTTGACAACCAAAAGCGAAAACAAAACAGTGGAATTCATATCGAATGCAATAATTTTGTGACTTTGATCCTGACACCCGACAGAGAGTCACAATCTTCAAAGGTCCAGTTCTCATTTGGATAATTCCTGTCCCCATCAAATTCAAAGTTATTTGATGAGAAATTGAAAACAATTCGAATTCAAGACTTCCAACAGAAGGGAGGCTACATGGCCAACGGTGAACCCTCAGAGCTTCTGCCTCAGAGCTTCTGGTCCACAAAGCCCGCCATCTCCCGTCATCGTTGGAGTCCCACCTGCCCCCCACCTCCATTCCTCAGAATGGCTGACCCACCTGTGGCCTCGTCCACCCTCCGCACCCCTCGCACCCGCCCCGTTCCCGTCTCCACGATCGGGTCCCCGTCCTTTTCCGGCGGCGCTGCGAGCAGCTCACAGGCGTCGGTCTGCTCCAGGGAGGGGACCAGGCGATTCCAGAGCACGTCAGCTCGGTGCAGCAGGTTCACGTCCATCTGAAGGAGAAGTGCGTGCGTGTGAGTGAGGTATGCGTGCATGTGGTGGGTCTGAGAAAAGGAAAGCAGGCGATACCACAGCACGTCAGCTCGGTGAAACAGGATCACGCCCCGCTGGGAGAAAAGTGTGTGAGAGAGGTATGCGTGCGATGAGCGCAAGAAAGGAGAGAGTTGTTGTCCTTGTGTATCGTGCGCGCGCGTGTGTGAAAGTGAAGTGCATGTGTGTGTGCATGTGTGTGACTTGTGTGTGCATTTGCACGAATGAGTGTGTGTGTGTGTGTGTGTGTTGTAGGGGCCCTTCGAAGCTCGCGTTTGTTGGTACGCACTGCTGTCCTTGTCGTATGCGCTGGGTACACACCGTGTAGTAGAGGTATGCGCTGGGTACACACCGTGTAGTAGGGGTATGTGCTGGGTACACACGGTGTAGTAGGGGTATGTGCTGGGTACACACCGTGTAGTAGGGGTATGGGCTGGGTACACACCGTGTAGTAGGGGTACGCGCTGGCGAACGAGACGAAGCTGTTCTGGGGCTGTTTGTACGCCGGCCACGTCGCCTCGCCACCGTGCTCATCCGCCACCAGCGTCGGCACCCTGACCGAGGGGAAACAACAGAACTGGTATGAGGACACACGCGGTGTCGGTACCCGGTGCAGCGAGAGTCAACACCCTGCCCACAGCACCACTACTGGTTCCCTGAAGAAGACATTGATTTGGAACACACCACACACACGCACACACGCACACAAGCACACAAGCACACACACACACACACACACACACACACACGGAGAGGTTTAGCCCCAATTTCTGCTCGTCCGGTGCCACAATTGACAGATCGGTGGTCCAGAAAACGCAATTGTGCACTGACAACCAACAAAAAATTGACCCAATGGTACTTGGGTCAACGTTCTGCCAATTAGCACATCAGAAAATAATCGATCGGATGAACCTCGCCAGGATCAGCGCCCTGAGCCATGCACAGCACAACAGAATAAAACACTGGTTGGCACACTGAACCCCCCTCTGTCAACACGTGCAATCCAACACCTGGTCTAGGAAAACTCGCTCCAAAAGACAGAGGACACAAAAACTGCTGCACATGATTCAAATCAGAGTTCACATACCCTGTCTTGGCAAAGCTAGCCCAGGCGTTGAGGACGGTTCGGCTGAGGGCCTCCTCCTCGGGGGTAGCGGGGAGGGTCGTCCGCCCCGCCCCGGGCCCCGCCCCCGCCGCGACCCCTGCGACTCCCGCCGGGGCGA
>JAAUXT010105708.1_pt1:0-2500 | contig 11192 bp, 15 predicted proteins | sample 7278171 | NCBI WGS metagenome assembly JAAUXT01 (sample SAMN14350112, study PRJNA611818) | marine sediment metagenome | isolation source: surface marine sediment (1.8m) | place: French Polynesia: Moorea | collected 2018-08 | reverse complement strand
TCCATCATGTGCGTTTCGGTTGGGTCAATCCGCAAACCCCAATGGTGAAGACAAACACATGGCACATGCATCGAGCATTGTCACACTCTCCACATTGCCACGCGTGCGCTTTGGTGTGTCGGATGTGCGCGCGACATGCTACAAATTGTGTGGATACGTGTGTGTTTGTGTGAGATGTTTGTGATACATGTGTGGTGAGTGGTGTATGAGTGTGTGTGGTGCACTGATCCATGAGCTGTGTCTGAGGGAGACAGAGAGAGAGAGAGAGGGGGAGAGAGAGAGAGAGAGAGAGAGAGAGAGAGAGAGAGGGAGGAAGGGAGGAGAGAGATATGTATGTGTGTGTATTGTGAGTAGTGTGGGAGTGTGTGTGCGTGTGTGTGTATTTGTGTGTGTGCATGTGTGTATGTATGTGCGTGTGTGTGTCTGTGTGTGCCTGTGTGTGTGTGTGTGCATGTGTGTTTGTCTGTGTGTGAGTGTGTGCGTGCGTGTGTGTGCGTGTGTGTTTGTGTGTGTGTGCGTGTGTGTGTGCAGACCCACGCACCAGGATATGCGAAGCCGGCACGTTCTGCAGACACTCGATGAGTCTCGACGTCTCCGTGACGTCACCGACGCACACGTCTCGCACGAAGTCTCGCGAGACCTGCTGCGTGCGCTCCGACCACGTGACGTAGCTCATGTAGGGGGCGCCACTCTGCAGCACCGCCCCTTGGAACAGGTCCTTGGAGAGAGGACTCACCATGTGCAGCCCGATACTCTCGGCACCTGGAACAAGAATCATGTGACAGACAAACCATGTGATTGGACACCCGCGGAGCTGGCACACTGCGTCACACCAGCACTCAACCACCGTACTCTCCCACCCACATACCATCACCCAGGCTTGCCCAGCCCACCCACTCCACCAACCCACCCAACCTCACTCACTCAGCCAACTGCGCCTCAAACTGTTCCTCATCAAGCCCCACCCACCTTGCCATGGGCGAAGTAGTGTGCGTTCACCCTGACACACACTGCCCCACCCAGCCCACTTTGCCCACTCCACCCGCCCACTGACCTGCACCGTGTCCGAAGAGCGTGACTTTTTCGGCGTCTCCCCCGAAGTAGTGGATGTTCTCCTTGACCCACTGCAGAGCTGCCACCTGGTCCCGCAGACCCAGGTTCCCTGTGAAACGGAGAAGATAATTGCAATGCTCGTATTCAGAGAACCAATTGTGTGTGTGTGTGTGTGTGTGTGTGTGTGTGCGTGTGTGTGCGTGTGTGAGTGTGTGTGTGCGTGTGTGTGTCCCAGCGTTTTAAGGGATTTCAGTCCAACGACCACTGAGGTCGGGGACAGATTCCAACAGGCAAAACAATGTTTCCTGTGTGACTCCGTGTGTGCAGAAGTGAATGTTCGTGTGAACCGTGACCCTCGCCAAAGAAATGTGCTTCACCCGACGATCCAGCCCCCTGCCTGGCGTTGGGTCCGGCACCCAGTTCCCTCCCCCGGGGACCCGTCATAGTCACTCACCCGGTAGCGGGGACCCGGCGCCCGTGCTCAGGAAGCCGAACGGGCCCAACCGGAAGTTGACGCCGACGACGATCACGTGACCTCGTGACGCCAGCGCCGCGCCTGGATACGAAGGAAGAAATAAACTGACCCGAGTGTGGGCAGATGTTTGTTATTCATGAGTGCACTACCTGATCTCTGAGAGTCTTCCGGGTTTTTCTCCTGGCGTCCGTGGCTTCCTCAGGGAGGTTGCAAGTGCATTTTGCAGAACCTTCACTTTCATCAAGACCTCCAGACTGTACGTACACACAGTACCTCCGGGACGTGCTCCCACTGAACCCCAACACTTAAACCACTGGGGCTGTATGTAACCACCTCAAGCTTGACCGTACCTCGTCAGAGTCTGTACGTACCTCCAGTGAGTCTGGCCGTACGAACGCTCCTCCGTGGATCCACACCATCACCGCCGAGGCTGTACGTACCCACCTTCAGTGTCACTGTACCTCCTGAGTCTGTACGTACCTCCGGTGAGTCTGGCCGTGCCCGCACTGAACGCTCCACCGTGGATCCACACCATCACCGCCAGAGCGTCCGTCCTGCAAGGGACGAGGACAGATTCAAGCTGGATACGTCGCACCGCTGGGAGCTGCACTGTGCGCAGTCTGTTCTGTTTTGCTCACAAAGGAAAATCTGGGAAGTCCAGAACTGGAATCAGAGGTCGCACTAGTCTGTTCAGGTGCCTTGTGATGCGAATTGGGGGAAATGTTGTGTGGTTTTCTTATTGAGGTAAATTGTGCTTTTCATGTGACATGATCAAAGGGCGCAAAAGTGTGTCTGATCTTCAAAGGAGTTTCCTTCTCTGTGCCACACGCGCGCGAGGGTTTGTACCTCCTTCCAAAAGATTACGAGGAGGTTTGCAATGCTGTCGTCCCTTTGCATGCAAATATCAGGATGATCATCCGTCTCGACAAATTAGCGCACAATAGGCGTCCTAATTTCTAAAGGTGATACAAC
>JAAUXT010111770.1_pt1 | contig 11193 bp, 7 predicted proteins | sample 7278171 | NCBI WGS metagenome assembly JAAUXT01 (sample SAMN14350112, study PRJNA611818) | marine sediment metagenome | isolation source: surface marine sediment (1.8m) | place: French Polynesia: Moorea | collected 2018-08 | reverse complement strand
CAGCTCGTGAGGAACAGACATACCCAAAACAGCTCGTGAGGAACAGACATACCCAAAACAGCTCGTGAGGAACAGACATACCCAAAACAGCTGAGTGTTGTCGTTTGCTCCACAACTTTGATCAATGTGTTGCCAAAAAGCCACCAGGTCAAGTTGTTGATTCATTCCTGTTTGGTGAACCACTCTCAGTGCACTGAGAAACCTTGGCAACAGTTGTGGACCATGACAAGCTGCTCTCTGAAAAACTAAATTCTGCTTCACAAATGTCACTGATTGTTGTCTGGTGCCTTCATCACTGCAGGCTGTATGTTGTGGGGAAACAATTGCAGTCTTCTGGAAAGGGGAACCTGCCTCAAAGACAATAGGAATGACTTCAAATCAGAATAATTGAGAATCCAGGAATTCAGGAGAGGATTTAGGGAAAGGAATAACAACAGATCGTGAAATATAAGTGAGAATGTCTGACCAGCAATGTGAAGAATGAGCAGAATGATGGCAGGGACCCAGCATAAAATGTTCACAATGCTACTGACAGCAAGATGAAACCTCAAATGGACTATTGTTTTATTCTTTATGTGCTGGTTGTTCATATTTGCCTCTTGTCTTGTTTTATGTGCTGAGTGAACCAGCTTGATGTAGACAGCAGGAATTGTTGTGGCAGACATCCCCCAAAGACAGACTGTAAAATAAGTTGATATTGCAACTGGTAATGGGCTTGAGACATCACCAAAGAACACACAAAGAGGTGACAACATTTGTTCCTCCTTGAGCTTCATGTAGCCGCTGAATATTAGGATGAAAACAAATGAAAAACTGAGAACAATAAATGCCAAGATAAAGTGCAAAGTTCTTTTGTGTGTCAGGGGATTGTCTAAAGCATACTTGACAGCTAAATACCTTGCAACACTCAGAAATACACCCAGAAAACATGATAGAAATACTGCGAATGAGGACAAGCTTGCTAAAACAATGCAAAAATTTCCCCGTGTCCACAAATAATTGTCCTGAATGAATTTTCTATCTGTTGATGTGTCCTTGAGAACAATAGCAAACAGGTAAAAGCAAAACATCAAATCACTTGAATTTAGTGCAGTAACAACAGTTCTAAATATTATCACTGCTTCATTTTTCGAGCTTTTCTTCACAGAGGCACATCTCATGGAAAATGATGCAGATGCCAAGTTTGAAACAAAGGCCAGTGCCATTACAAACCAAAATATAACCCTGAAAAACTTTTTCCCCAACACACCCCGAAAGCACATAGATTGCCACAGTGGCTCAGCAGTGCATGCAACACCTCGAGTCTGAACAGCACAACACATCTGGAATTTGTTGGTGACAATGGCCTTCAGACTTGATGTTTCAAAAGAAGAAATTTTGACATTTTCCAAAATGTTGCTGTGAAATTTCAGTATCCTGAGGTGGGGCAATGCAGAGAAAGCAAACTCTGAAACTGTGTGAATTTCATTGTGAGACAAATCCAGTGAATGTAAATTCTTTACTGAATCAAAAGCAATGTGTTCCAGTTCAGTGATGAGATTGTGTGACAAATTTAGTGCAAGTAAATTGTGTAACAAATAATGTTTTTCAACACCACTGCCTTTGATATGATTAAATGACACATCTAAATATTTTAATTCGTGGTGTGTTCCATTTAGAATAGGAAACATTTTTTGTAATTTATTGTGTGGCAGTATCAGTGAAACAGCGTGACCAAAATTTCCAGTTGCTGAAAACAAACTGAAAGAAATGTTGATGAAAACAAAGTGTTTGAGGTCAGAATGTAGAGATTGCCTGTCCAATGTGGCATTTGTGCACACAAGGGCAAGACCAAGGCAGGTACAGTCTCTCTTGCAATTTTCTAATTGACACATCAATTCATCATCCTCAAGAGCACAATCAAAAAACCCATCACAAATGTCATTTATGTGGATGTAAGTGGAGGCTTGCCTGCACTTGAAGAAGCCCTGGCATGTCAAACTTTGTTTTGAGCACGATTGTTCATCATATCCATCCCAACAATCCCACCTCCCATCGCACCTGTATCTGTATCTCATGCAGTAGCTTTTTGGGCACTTTAATTTGTCAACACACTTGACATTGTTGCAGTTTTCAAGATGCTTTCCATTTCTGCAAGTTGTAAGTGTGTTTGTGATGTCATCAATATCATACAAACATTTTTGTTTTGTGAAGTAGCATTTAGAATGGCCAGGGGAACATTCCAACATGTCAGCTTCAGGGCACCTGTATTCTGTTGGTGTTGCTGACACTAATGTGTTCAGCAATTGAGGCTCATCTTCATTGTTCAGACAATCTGGGGTCAAATCATTCACTAACCTTTTATAGATAATTACTTTGTTTCTACATTCAAAATATTCCAGCTGAGAAGGAGTGCCTTTTGTTTGGGACTCTATGTACAGCAGGCATCCTCCTGCAGATCTTTGTCTGAAGAGAATGGGGCAAGTGCAGTTCATGGGATGACAGGTTGTGAAACAAAATTCACTCTCCATGATATGCTTATCACCTAGTTTGCACCAACATTTCACTTCATCATCCAGATTTTCTATACAATCATATTTTCCATCACAGATGTGGATGATGGAGATAAAAATCCCACTGGAGCATTTGAAGCTGTTGCCTGGGGTGGCATGTGTGCCACCATAAGTTGCCAACAAAGCATCAGACTTGCTGCCAACCAGAGCTTGTTGACACAAAATAGCATGCACCAGTTTAGTGTGACAGTCAACTGAATAAAAATAGGGGTGCAGTGAAGAAAGGAGACTCAGAATGATGCATTCTGTGCTGGATGAGATTTGTTTGAACTTTCCCAGGTGTTGGTCCATCATTCTAAAGTCATCATTGATTAAAGTCAAGGGTGACACCATTTCATCCTGATTGATGTGATGTCCACCCTGTGAAAGCTTTATGATATTTTCATCTCTTGTTTGATCATATGGATAATAATCCAGTGGATCGTCTGGTAAATACTGGAGGTGGTGATTTATCAACTGAGTGTCTGAACAGGCCTTCCAAGGAAAGAACACCAATGGGTTCCCACCAAGATGTTTATTGAAAGTTGAGCCAGCCTGAAAATAAAAGGAATGCTTTTGGCTGAATGCAAAAGAAATATTTGAGAGGCTGGTCAAACACAACAATTTTTTGTTGTGCACTGACTCACTGACCTTTCTGACCAGGGCAACAAACACAGCCAGAGGGAACACAGGATGAAGTTGATCAAAATTTGCAGCAACATTGTGCAATTGGTCTTGGCTTTTGAAACTTGGCAGACACATGCCCCTTGAAGTACATTTTATAAAGGCTGCTATCCATGAATGTGCAACACTGCTGAAGAATAGTTTGTACCTGTTCTGCTCCACTGGATCCAAAGTTTGTCTCTGCTTTGACACCCAATTGTACTCAGCCTTTGGCTTGCTTTTTCTCTCTGGTTGTTCATGTTTCATCACTGAGGAATTGAAGTGTTGTTTGATTTTTGTCAGTTCATGAATCCTGAATTGCAGACAATACACATGGTTTCTGTCCAACAAACTTGCATAAACGTTTGTTTGCACAGTGTACCTTGTGCAAAGTAAAGGCACTTGACCCTCAGCTGTTTCTAATGCTTTGATGTGACACAACTGATTAATTATTGTTGAAAAATGAAGAAGCAGCACATTCATCTGAGCCACAACAGTTTTGGGTATTTTTATAGTAAACACCCAGGAAGTGCTGTGAGTCCTTTCACCAAGCATGGGTGGAATTAAACACTGCCACAAGTTTATTTCAAGTGAATGGGTAATGCATGTCTGATGCAGATCATTTTCAGATAGAAGAAGCTCAGTTTTTGCATTTCTGCTGCAATTGATGTGATAGATGGTTGAAGTGACCCATGAAAATGAAGATTTGTGCCATGATCTCCACCTTTGGTTTCTGTGTTCAAAGAAGTATTTTCCAAAAGAGAATGCACTATCAGAATGAATTGATCTGTTCTCAGGAACTTCAGCAGCTTCAGCAATGAACTTGATTGGAACATAGATCACAGGTGGGGCATTAACATGAACTTTGCAGCAGTGAGTTATTTGAGTGAAGTTGGTTTGCTTTTTGAAGTCAACTTGGAAGTGCTGTTTCATATCTAAATGATTTCCAAAAACATATGTCAAACTGATATTGTCCAGAAGTGTGTATCTTCTCTGTGCCTCACTGATATTGAATTCTGGAAACAGAAAGCTGAGTGCTACATATCTTATGTTGGATTTGTGAGGGTAGATATACCCTTCATCTCTTCTGAACACCATGTGATTGTTCAGTGGGTTGATAGTCTGTTTCAATCCCACACAAAAGCGTCTGTGCTCTGGCACTCTCCTGAAATAGTTTTCCTGTGGGTAAAACTGGAGGGTGAGACAGGAGTGTGATGGGATATTGTAACCCAATGCAGAATGGTATCTTGACCAAAGATACTTGAGTCTGTGTAGTTTCTGGATGTACCCAGGATCCTGCATCACTACAACATTGGAAAAGAACACAGAAAGTTGAATTCACAAGTTCCTCAAACAGGCACTCAGATGTTGAACTTTTGCAGCTGTGCATCAATTATAGTTTTCTGTTTATGTTAAGATCTGCAGCAACTCTTTGACTTCCCAGCCAAGATGCAGACACAAAGATTGTTACCTTTTGAACAAGGAAATGCACCTCTGCATGGTGTTGTAGATATCTTGATCAACATCTGCATGTTGGTGTTGTGGGGCACATAATTGTAAATCACCAACAACATGCTTGATGTGGAGGTCACATAATCCATTGGCACTTTATCAAATGTGTGCTTTCTTGGGGTTTTTGTGTAATTCTCACACAGTGTCACTTGTTCTATGTATGACAGTTTGAGTCTTCCTTTGGAGTAAATGTGGGCCCTTTGAAAGAAGACCACACCCCCTCTAAAACAGTCCAAAATATTGGGACCATTGTAATCCAGATACAGCAAAGAGAGATTGAGGTACCCATTGTCTGTATGTACATGGAATATGTGGTGATGTTTGTTTGAACTGATCTGCAGATTATCCATTGAAAAGTGAAGCGTGCCATTTATTCTCACATTGTGCACAACTGGTCTGGCAGGCAACACAACAATGGTGAGTTTGGGTGTGGTTTTGATATTCCAGGAAAAGACCAGGTAACATTGGAATGTTGACATTGTGAATGTGTAGTTTTCCAGAGTGGGGTTTTTGTGTATTTTGACTGGGGGAGCCTGTTCATCAGGGCCATCATGAAGTGTGATATGCTCTGCAACATTCCATCCAGATAATGAAAGCTTTACTTTGAAAATTTTCTTGGTGACAATGTGATATGAGTTCAGTCTTTTTGAACCGTTGAATGAATATTGATAGAGACAGTTGTGTAAAGAAAGGGCAAGCTTTTTTGTTCTAACATTGCATTTGGTTGGATTGATTCCTCCAACAGCTCTGACACTGTGACTTTTGTAGTGAAAATCAGTGAACATGGACTTGTCTATCACAGAGAACAAAATGTCCAACTTCCATTCACCTAGGGGAAATGTCTGAGTTGCTAAAAATATGCTGTGAAATTTTGGAACAATGGTGAATTTTGTTCTCCTCCCATAGAAGAACAATGCTGCATCCTGGCAATCAGCCTGGTAGGTCCCAGCCCTGGAGCACTGCAATCTTGTGATAATAAATGCTTCTGTGTCATCCAGAAAAACCCTATTTTTGAAAGGTTTTCTTGATGCCACAGCTTTTTCATATCCAATATCAAAGTAGAGAAAGGTGATGTTGACTTTGAGTCTGTGGTCCAGCTTCATCTCCCAGAAATTCCTCACAAACAGTTTGATTGTGAAATGCACAAACACAGGCAGCTGTAGTCTACCAACTACGCTTTTTATCTCATGTTTGGTGCCAAAATTGATGTTCTTTTTGTCAGTGAAGTTTGTTTGATAGCCAAGCAAGCAAGTCCACAATTTCACCACAGTATATGTACCAGCATTGTCACTGGAGCAGGTTTGTAGGAAGAAGTGTACACTGCTGTTCACATATGCTGTCCAGATGGTACAAGGAGCTCCATAATTGGCCCAAAAAGTTGCAATGAGAAATGCTGTTGCCAACATCTTTTCTTTCCTCAAACATTGGAACTAATTTGCTCCAGAATCTGCTCCTGAAGTTTGTTATGAACTTTGTCTCTCATGAAGCAGAAATGTTATTTGATAAGTTTGGCTAAAATCCACAAACAGAACAATGTTATCATCAGAATGAGGAGCTTCAAACTGATCCACCTCAAAACACCCATATTTTGGGTGCAGATCACTGAATCTTCTGCTCGTTATATACATGATGTGTCTGTCTGGTTTGCGTGGTTGTAGCTCAGCACAATAAGTTGGTGTTGGTTGCCTCAATCTGTCTTCACCATAATCCAACAAACATAAGCACTTTGTTTCTGCATTTCGTGTCTTGTTTTTTCCCGGGGCGTGTGGAATGAAGTGGAGTGGTGTTGTGCGAGAACGTGACAGATTTTCGTGGCCAACAAAAGGGAGCCAAACACAAATAATTATTTTGATGTTGTTTTTTTTTTCTGGAAATTAATACACCAATTTCAGACGGATAAAAATTCCACGTAGATTCTCGTTTTTCAGAGATTCTATTTTCAGATTACTTTTCACTCTTTTTAGGCGCATCTTAAGTGTTGAAATTTCACTCTCCTCGAAGAATTTTCGACAAGTTTGAGCACCAGTTGGACGGTGGGGTATGGTGGAGTGTGGAGAGGTCCTGGAGACCAGTGTCTGCGAGGTTCACAAGCTGTCAAGTCCGTGAGTTTTGCACCAGAGGTGTACAATCTGAGCTGACTGGTCCCACATGGTCTGGAGAATGAGGGGGCACTTCGGCCCTGGGTCAGAGTTGAGGGGGAGTGACAACGGACACGGACAACCCTTCAGGTGTGTGTGTGAGTGAGTGGGGTGTGATACCACGACTCACACTCTGAACTGTTTTGTTGCGTATGAAACCGCATGTTTTCACTCGTAATTGAACCTTCCCACCAACCCTGCTTAAAGCTGTGGTACAGCTTCACCTGTGAGTGTACCCTGAAGTGGTTTGGGTACATAAAGCAGGCCCAGGAGCAGCTTGGGAGTTGTTGTAAGTTGACCATTGTTGTGAACTGTAGTAGGAGCTTGTAACAAACATAATCCAGAGTGTTTGACAATTCTACATGAGGAGTTTATTTGACTGAGCTGGTGTGGGGGCTTGATTGCATCATGCAGAGGATTGGGAAAATGTCTGGTACCCATGGGTATGCCTGAGGGTATAGGGTGGAACACCCAACACAACAGAAGAAAGTATGACCTCAAATGGTCACGCTTTGCTTCTCAGTCTTTTCTTCTGCTTCAAGTCGCAATCCAAGAGATTGTCAAGTGTCCTGTCTCCCTGCTGCAGGGTGGAGGGAAGTATTTTATGTATTTTCAGAGGCTTGAGGTTCTATGCGGAGTATCATTAATAGATCATTTTACTGCGTCATTTCAACGTGAGTCTCTTTTGTCTTGTTGCGTAAATATCAGGATTTTTTCCCTGTCTGCGGAAACACAAAAGGAACAGAATGAAACAAAGGCGGCGGAGGCGGAGGCTGGTTCCGTCTGTGCATTTCTTTGTTCAACATCAGAATTTCCCTCTGTTTGTCTTATTATTAAATCCATTACCAAACACGTGCGCAAAGACATGAAACAAACAACGTGCCATATTCTTGTCTCCTCTTTCAACAAAGGAAGACAACGAAGGTCTTGCTTTCCTTTTCTACAGTTCCAGCTTTATAAATTTTGTGGCATCAGCTCAAGATGGAGCCCACAACCAGCATGCACACCAGCACAGTTACTGCCATACAGAACAACACACTTCAAGCAGAAAACTGCAGGATTATAGAAACTCACAAAACTTGTGGTGATGTTGCCAATTTCATTTTTACTGGAATTTTAGGAACACTAATTTCTCTAATGGGCGTCTCTTGCAATATCATATCCATCTTGGCACTCATAAGAATCAAACAGAATGCACAAACCATGTTTTTGTTGACAAGCTTGGCTGTCTATGATTCAGTCCATCTGATTGGATTTCTGATGAATGTACCCGTGTTTGAAATAGCCTGGTTTGTGGGATCAAAGAACTTGTTGAATACCCAGTATCTGTATGTGGAGGCATATTTCACAAGGATTTTCCACAGAACAACAGCAGGGATTTCCTATTGGGTGACTTCTCTTCTCACCATACATAGGTCAGTTCAGTTGAGTTGGTGTGAAGATATTCGAACAGGAGGAGAAAACACTGTTCATAGCACCAGTCTCCTCTCTTCTTGTATAGGCATCTAAATTTCTATTTTTGACTTTCTGATCTTTTGCAGATGCATTGGATTGACTTCATTGCAAAAGTCCACCTGGTCAAAAGTGAAAATTGCCAAAGTTGAAGTCTTAATAATTTCTGTGTTGATGTACAGTTCTGCCATTCTACTGTGGCTTTCATTTAGGATCAAGTCGTATCCTTGCCTTGGCAGACAAGTGTTTGTCATGGAAGAATTGGATTTTGCAAAGACAGCAATATGTCCTACTACACAATAATTGGGTTGTTGTACATTGTGATTCCTCTGGTAGTAACTGTTGTGTTCACTTTACTCATTGCAATATTCATTATAAAAAGAAGCCACACAAGAAGAGATATTTTGCAGTCTGCTGTTATTTCCAACCAAACAAGCAACACAACTGAGCAAATGGATCACTTGACTAAAACACTTGTTTGTGTTGCAATAACCTACTTGGTATGCCTGCTGCCCTCTGCTGTAAACTTCTTCATCTGGGCAAAAGGGGGCATACCTGACTGTAGCAACTGGGCATACTTCACAATGACTGCAGATACTTTTGCAACACTAAATTCCTCAATCAACTTTTTCATCAATTTTAATCTGCCAGCATTCAAGAAAAATTTCAAAGAGTTGATGAAATTCTGTGGGAGGAGTTCTGAGGACAATTATGCTGTCAGTACAAATACCTCATCTACCTCTTTGTGAGGACGTTTGTTGCAGGTACAGGTGTAGGAAAAGAAAATGAAAACCCTTGGCAAATTTTGTCTGGCTGATGACCATTTTCTTGCAGAATTAGTAAGAGTTGTAAGATGTCTGCTGGTGACATTGTATTGAATAAAAATGGAAACCAGATATTAAAATGATCTCCAATTGAAAAGCGTCTGATTGTGGCAGGAGCGGTTCCCCCCAGTTTCCAGAATGAGGGGCACACACACGCACACACACGCACACACGCACACACACACGCACACACACGCACACACACAGACACACACGCACACACGCACACAGGCACACAAACGCACACATGCACACAGGCACACAAACGCACACATGCACACACGCACACATGCACACACGCACGTACGCACATACGCACACACGCACGCACATTTCAAACAACGTGACGTTTACATAGGTTTTTGTTCATATTTTAGACACAATAGTTCACGAACTGCACACAACATCGTGCTGTTGATCACCGTTGTGACTTGTTCTCAATGGGCATGAAAAATTGAAGAAAGTCAATCAATTGTGTACCCCCTGGAGGACACAGTCAATTCTGGTTGTCAAGGGCAACCAAAATCGATACCTGTGTTGCTATGGGAGAATTGATGTTGCCATTGACAGGATCAGCTGATGTGGTTCCCAGGGGAGGTCAACCCAACAGTAAAGTCAACATGGCCTTAACCCAACCCCGCCCACTACACCCCTACACCAACCTGGGGAGAACACAAGAAGGGGCAGGGCACATAACTGACCTCGCCCAAATCCGCACTTCTCTGTTGTGATGGCACCTTTTCTGGGTGTAGTGGTGTCAATGTCCTGAGGTGTTCGAATTGTTTTGACAGGGCCAGAATTTCTTGACCCCTCTGATGTAACCTGGCTCATGATTGCGGAAATTTTGACAACAAAGGGCACAACCAACAAACGCATGATGATTGTTTTTGGTGGTGGTGGTGGGGTGACAGTATTCCCCTCCTGTGCCAAACAGAGTGCACTCAAACACTCATATGTTCTGTCACTTGCGGTGTGAGTAATTCAGGGTCACCCGAGCCGAACATCTCAATAATTCAAAGCAGCTTCTGAAGACACAATAAGAATCGATAGGTTGTTCCATGAGTGAGTTTCTATGGGAGAAGGACAGAGTGTGTCAGGCTAACCTGACGTAAACTTGGTTTGAACAAGGCAGATCAAGAGAGAGAGAGAGAGAGAGAGAGACAGACAGACAGACAGACAGACAGACAGACAGACAGACAGACAGACAGACAGACAGAAACAGAAACAGAAACAGAAACAGAAACAGAAACAGAAACAGAGACAGAAACAGAAACAGAAACACAGAGAGCGATAAACAGAGAGTAGAAGCTCAAAATTGTTGTTACCCCACAAACCTTTTGGCAAAGAGCGGGTAAGAACATAAACTCTTCAGCCTTCCACTTCTAAGCAGAAGAGCAGAGTCACCACTTCCTTGAGAACATTTTGTTTCTCGTGGAGTGAGCTGCATAACATTACCAGAGCCAACATCCAACCAACAAATGAAAACAAGACTGCTTAAACGGAAACACATTGACTTGTTTGATGTGCTTGCTCTTGTTTCCAGTTTAACACATTATGTTCTCAATTCATGTACAACATACTTCCACAGACACTGCTTAGGACAGTGAGTTGTACTGATCTGTTTATTTGTTTCCTTCGGACACATTTTCCTGTGGAAGTGTTAGACATTTCTCAACAAGCTGTTGTTCAGACCTGGCTGTGAGGGCCTGAGTGAACACAACTTGTCAACACACTTTGGTCAACACAAAAACAGACTAAATTATTCACTCTTTTCTACCTGTATATCAACTTTTATCAGCTGTGGTACACGGTTCAGTATACTGCAGTTTTACTACACACAGCAAGAGAGCTTTTTACAAAGAGGCAAACAGATGGCAGAAAAATATTTAAATCTTCAAATGTTAATTGTTTGCATCATTCTGATGCCAGTGTTTGTGCAGTGTGAGTGGGTTGTGCAGCTGAGCAACAGGGGGTTAACTGAGACTCAGTTTGCTGCCCTGGATGTTCCTTCCAACACAACTTCTCTGCTTCTGGACAACAACAACATCAAGCCAATTCCAGCAGGACTCTTCT
>JAAUXT010107382.1_pt1 | contig 11194 bp, 11 predicted proteins | sample 7278171 | NCBI WGS metagenome assembly JAAUXT01 (sample SAMN14350112, study PRJNA611818) | marine sediment metagenome | isolation source: surface marine sediment (1.8m) | place: French Polynesia: Moorea | collected 2018-08 | reverse complement strand
CCACACCCCACCCCACCCCACCCCACACCAAAACACACCACACCACACATGATACCACACCATACGTGTACACACACGCACACATACACACACACACGATACCACACCATACACACACACACACACACACACACACGCACGCACACCTCTGACTGGAGCTTGGCGAGGCCGGTGAGCAGGTGCGTCGGCGGAACGTTGTACTTGGTTCGCGACATCACCGGTTCCTGTCCATCTGGCGGACGAAAAAACAGATACACGAATTCGTTCTCCTGGCAAAGATCTCGCTGTCAACTTTGGTGAGATTTTCACCCGATGCGATTCAATGAGGAGCAGCTCTGCAAATGCAGTTGGAACGTTTCGTTGCGTCACATCAACCCACGCTGACAGAAACCATATGGTTCGAGCCAAAATCAACCATGTTCCCAAACGAGGAAACAGAGCAAAACCTTCCGCATTGGTTTCATTCGACACAGCTGATTGGTTGACAGCCGTCTGGATTACATAATGAGTTCATTGATGCACCAATTTGCTTCATTTGAACGCGGTCAGTAAGGGTTCCCGAACGCATGAGGATTGCGAGTGGGAGATCGCAGAACGCGCTCAAGACGCAGTCAAGAGCAAGTTGTGAGATGTCCCACAAGCAATCTTCATGTTTGGGAACCCACTTCTCATACAGAATGATGTGGCACAAGTTCAAGCATGTTTGTGAGTGAGAGTTCACAGAACGCTCCAATAAACATGTTTGTACGCGTGCCGCATCATGACCGTACGAGAACACAGGCTCCAACACGAACAGATCACAGTTGACCACGATGCAAGGATTCCTGTGTCTAGTGCGACGCTTGTGGTGCTCAAGTTTGAGTTAAAACAGGTGTGTCCCAAGCCTGGGTGAACACGACACCCTTCGCTCACTCTGTTCTCTCCAGAAATCACCTCTCAGAGACGAATCCGGGGGCCGGGCCCGCCCCCGAGCCCCCAATGATGGGTCACCCCCACCCAAACCAGATCCTGCGTGGTGGTACCCCGCCCCTCGCACCCAACCCCCTCTTGCGCAGTCAGCACTGTCCACACCCAAACTTTGGCAAAGTGTTGCCCCGGTATGTTGCAATGAACTGTTTAGACATGCTATAGACCTACAAATGCAGAGCTCATATCTGAAAGCTACAATCGTTGAAGCGTGAACAAGTGTCCAGAATCAACCCCAAACAAAGTTTTGTCTTGGGTGAAGTGTCTGGCTCAGATCTTGTTTGTTTCGTTCGTTTATGTCACCATTTTCGCAGCTCATACGTATATGCGAAACGCCGCATCCTTTCCGCGCACATATCACGACCAACACAAACGTCTGGTGTAGAAGTTCAAAACCCACCTCAATGACGCGAGGTTCGTGAGACATGATCATCGTAATACCTGAAAAATGCACCTCAGTACTCACTTGCAACTCAGAAATTTTGCTGAAACTCAACGCGGGATTTTGTGCGCACTGTCACAAAGTGCGGATGGTGCGGAATTGCGTACGAGCGGCTTTTCAATCAGTTTCTCAGTTTGTGGGAAACAGAACCGCTGTCCAAAGCTGCTGTCCCCCAAACTCACCAAAGTTCTTCCGAAGAACATGTATTTGTCAAAAAGCAAACGCAAAGTTTGAATTGGCTGTGTATTCATAAGAAATATGATATTACAAGTTGCATTCACCCATTTTACCTTTGGAAAGCAGATCAACATCAGACCAATCATTCGTCATGCAAATTTGTTTGCACCTGTGTAAAACTGCACAAAAATCATTTCAAAATGACCTTCATTCAAACATTTTTTCCGAGAGGTGAATGTGTAACACTGCAATACACGAACAAACGTGGCAGAACTTGTCGCCACTGCTTGCGAAAGTTCCGTTGCCCGCACGACCACGTAAAAAACAGCATAAGACAGCAAAATTGGACACACCAACATATTCCCACAAATGTGGTCTGAACATGTTCCTGACATGTTGGGAGATGAAAATGGGTAGCTGTGCCAAAATACAAATTAAAATCGCCCTTGGGGAAAACGATATTGGCATGACAACAACCACCTGGATACGATTTGAACGATGCGGACCCAGAGCCCAGAGGAACCACCAGTGACCCCCCCCCTCCCCTTCCCGACGATGAAAACCTCGTCCATTGCGTCCGTACTGCACGTTCACGGGAAGCTTTGGACCCTTTGGTCTGTTTCACACTGGCTGCATCAGGCGTTGCGTCCCTGTCCACGCCAACACTGCGTCGTACGAGACAACAAAACAGCAGTTGATTTGCACAGGGATTATAGCGCGTGACACAATCCAGTGTGAAACGGACCTCAATAAATGACACTATTTCTTGACGGTGCAAAGACTGGCTGATTTCAGCTGAGAACCCTGGGTAAAACTCGATGTATTTGTAGCCAGTGAGCACTGCATAAAATGAGGGGCCACACCGTTGCATTGATAATTGCGATAAAACCAGAGAAAAACATAAATTTACAACAAACACAAGTGTATAGAATACAAGCAACAAGAACCAAAACACACGCACAGACGTTCCAAAGAGTCAGGTCAGTAATACTGTACATGTACACGTTTGGTAGAATCCCGCACCTTTGGCAAGGAAGATGCTGACAACGATTTGATTATCCACAGCTGGATCAAAGGCTCGCACAACGCACACACAGGAGGCTGGAGAAACTCAGCAAATCACAACAAGAATGCCTGTCAGTGCGCCCGCGCGCCCAGCAGCCTGAGCAGCAGCCATGTTGAATTCTGCACGGCATTGTGGTTAAATAATCCAATTCGGACGTGGAATAGTACTTTTCAAAATTTTGAAATAATCTTTGAACTGGACGCGGTGACATGTCTTCGCTTTGGCGATTCAAACGTGAATATAAATCACGCGAGCTGTGGCCACCCGAAGGCCTGCAGACCGCACACGTTAAAACAAATCAGCGAATCTGAACCGTGGTAAACGGCACAAACAAAAACGTGAGTGACGAGAGTACTCAAATGTGAATATGACACGCAAACGCGACACAACTCATTTCACCGAACGTCAGACCAATCCTGATTCGGTGTCATCCACGTGACTTTCCCTGAACATCCAATCACATGAATCCAAGTCCCTCCACAAAGCCGCCGCCTGGTGGTCGCTTTTGATTCAGCGCCTGCTTCACAAGAACAGGGACGAAGCGTCCACTGTGAAAGAAGTTGGCGGACTCTGAGAGACCGAAGATTGCAGCGAAGACGCTTCTGGTCTGTTGCCGTGTCGTGCCAAAAGGCTTCGGATGATGTGCGCAACAGAAACCACGTGAAACAAGTGGAGAACATGATTTGCGAGGGTCAAACAATTGACTGAAGTTGAGATACAGCTTGACCTGTTTTCTGACTTCACTGACTGCACATGTTGCTGTTCTGGCTTCACATGTCACTACCCATTTTCACGTACCGCAGCCCTGGCTTCACATATCGATGACCTGGCTTCACATGTTTTTGAGTATCATTGCCCACACCCAAACCTCCCCATGAATGTACCAGTAGTAATGCCATGATCAATGCACAATACTCAGAAAAAGTGGGAGTTCACAACCTTCCAAATCTTGTACAAACTCACTGCACTCACTTCAGTTTTTCCACCTCAATGTGACTTGGCTGAGTCACAGAATATCGGCACAGTACCACTGATCACATGACGAAACCCTGGCTCTCTCTCGGCTCTACAACCCCACACAGAGAACGTCAGTTTCGCACTGCACGCGCTATGAGTGACGTCTATGCACCAAGAGACGCTGCTGCGTCCTCGCTCGCACCAAAGCGTCCACAAACCCAAGGCCGTGGCGCACGGCGCATCTCCCGACGCTCCGGCGGTGGCGCCACCGGCGTCTCAGTGCGCCACTCCGTTGACCCCGTTCGCCTGGAGCGGACTGGAAGCTTTGTACTGCTGCTCAAGTTTGGTGTCGGCTGCGGACGCGGTGGCGCGTGACGTCGCGTCGCCACCGCCGCCCACGTCGTGACCCACAAACAGCTGACGCATGTCCGCGAGCGCCTGAAACAGGGACCACGAGAAATTCATGAGGAGACAACCAACCACACACGAGGACGCAACCCCACAACACTTCGTTTCTTCTCGTGTTCGAGAGATTAGATTTTTAGCTGACAAACGCAGCCTGTTGCACGTTTCGATTCACTGTTCAACAAGAAGCAGTGCTCAAGGCAACATCAGTGCAAAGTCCCTTGCCAGTAATGTCACAGATTCTTCCTTGTCCTCCTTGTCTTCTGTGGGGGAGGGTCCAGGGGTAGGGGGGTCTGGGGCCAGGGGGGTCTGGAGACAGGGGGGTTGGGGAGGGGGAGGGGGTCAAGGGGGAGGGGGCAGGGGACATTTCATCTACCTTGCCATATACTGCACGACCACATGGTGCTTCGCCCTTAGGGACTTCGCACAAATATCAGGTCAAAATGGCCTGTGTGAACATGGAATCCATCCAAGATCAGAGCTCGTATTTGAGAACCTCTGACGGACGGAGTTGTGTCGCGCTGAGTGGGACACGAACCTGGCAGAGATGGCGCACGAAGCGCTGCGAGTCGGTGGCTGAGCACGAGCGCTTCGAGGAGACGTGGAAGAAGATGCGCGCGTCGCCCGCCATCATGTACGAGACGCCGTACCCCTCGTCCGACACCGGACCGAACCCGCCGCCCGGACACAGCTGTGGAGAGGAGAGGGAGGGGTTACAGTGTGTGTGTGTGTGTGTGTGTGTGTGTGTGTGTGTGTGTGTGCGTGCGCGTGTGTTTGACAAGAGACTGAGACAAGACAAGACAGACAGACAGACCAGACAGACAGAAAGGGAGAACACAGATTGGGAGACACATGACACAGTGTATGAATGAATGTGTGTGTGTGCGTGTGCGTGTGAGTGTGCGTGTGCGTGCGTTCGCGCTCGTCCTCACCAGATCTTTGAAGCGGTAGTCGTGGCAGTCGGGGGAGTCCGCGATCTGCTGCTGCGGCTGCTGACTCGTCGACAGCGTCCACGGCATCATGAGCGCGCTCTTCAGAAACTCGCTCTCCTACGCAAACAAGAATGTCAAACGGCGTTGAGTCCCGCCCGCATCCGCAGTGAAGTTCCACTTGATTTCACCACTGCGTCATCTGCCAGACCTCTAACAATGGCCGCGTTCGATTCACGTCTACGGCAAACTAACTGAGCGGAAAATGACTGACTTCGCGGTCTCCAACCCAGAGGCGAAACAGCGTGACCTCACCGGCGGTGAGCCGCACGCGCAAATCGAACGCCCTCGCAACACTCACATATCCGAGTCCCTTGCAGGCGACGTAGAGGCCGAACATGTGTCGGTCGATGCCGCGTCCGTTCATCGCGTCCTTGTACATGCGCGCATGCTCGGTGCACGTGGTGCGCAGCAGTGCGATCCGCTCCTCCGACGTGGCGCCACTGTCCTCCATCGCTCTGTGCACCAAATTTGTCCAAATAAATTGCCTGTTGCTCCGGAAATATCATTTTCTCGGTTTCTCAGTGGACACTACTGGTGAGACTCAAAGACTGTGTGAAAAGAGTGGACCCGGTGAGTGGAACTGCCAGGGGACGAGGTGAGAACCGGGTACCAGATGACAAGTCCGAACAGAGTGAAGAGATTGGTACAAGTTTGTGGAAATCAGGTGTGAACTGGGTTCTAGCTTGAGGACTGGGCACCAAGTGAGAATCGGGAACCGGATGGGATCTGGGAACCAAGTGAGAACTGGGCACCAAGTGAGAATGGGGAACCAGGTGAGAACTAGGAACCAAGTGAGAACAGGGAACCAGGTGAGAACTGGGAACCAAGTGAGAACAGGGAACCAGGTGAGAACTGGGAACCAAGTGAGAACAGGGAACCAGGCGAGAACTGGGAACCAGAAGAACTGGGAACCAGGTGGGAACTGGGAACCAAGTGAGAACTGGGAACTGGGTGAGAACTGGGAACCAAGTGAGAAATGGAAACCAAGTGAGAACTGGGAACCAGGTGAGAACTGGGAACTAAGTGAGAACTGGGAACCAGGTGAGAACTGGGAACCAGGTGAGAACAGGAACCAGGTGAGAACTGGGAACCAAGTGAGAACTGGGAACCAGGTGAGAACTGGGAACCAGGTGAGAACTGGGAACCAGGCGAGAACTGAGAACCAAGTGAGAACTGGGTACCGGGTTGGAAGTGCGGGTCACTGACCTGACGAAGGCGACGGAGTTGTTGGTGAGTGAGCGCACCGTCTCGGTGCGTCCGTTGCAGTAGAGGCGCGTCATGGACGCCTCGTACGTGAGCGCGAAGCGAGACGCGTCACGGAAGTACGCGAGGTGCAGCGCCTGCTGGAAGAACGCGTCCGGAGACACCTGGCGGAGGAAACGCGAAGTGAATGGGCGCGTTCGAATTCGCAGCACCCGTGACAGGAGCGTGGCCAGGAAGAACAGGGACATCATGCAGAGACAAGTGCTGCTCCCCCCCCCCGCCCCCACGTCATTGACAATCGTGTCGTGTGGAAGAGTTGGCTCTTCCCATGTGAGCTATCCAGCTTACGGCAAGGCGCTGAGTACCCAGTGAAGCGGCTTCAGTGGAGCTGCACAAAGCTGAAGCTACATACCAGGCCAGCACCTTGCACTGATAATAAAAGCCATGAATATGACAACCCTGCAGAGCAGTCTTGCCTTAGATTGTGTAATAAACTTAGCACAGTTTATGCTTGAGTTTTTTTACACCGAGGTAGTCCAGCCATAGCCCAAGACTGCTACTGACCGCAGTGTCACAGGTAGTGGCGAGCGAGTGTGAGGCGAGGCCCGACCGGGGCTGCCCGCACACAACAATCGTCACTGGACCTCTCCTCTCAGCCACACAGCGTCTCCTGGACTCACCTTGCAGGTTTTGATGAAGCCCTTCCCGTACTGGTTGTGATCGTGGATCACGAGATCCAGGTCGTCGTTGTTCTGCAACGAGAAACACGCCGTTCAGATCCTCACACAGATCCGCCGCCAACGCCGGATGCTCTCTGGGGAAACTGCAGTGTCAGCGCATCACAATGGCTAATTTGGACTCAAAAGCATTGATTGAACTGCAACCATGCACGCCCACGCACAAACACTAAACTTGACATTCAATTTCACTGCAGCCACTCTGACACACACACGCACGCACCTTCACGTAGATCCGCAGTCGCTCTGACACGAATGCACAATACACGTGTACACAAACATACGCACCTTGACACTGAACTGCAGCTGCTCAGAGGCGATCAGAGGCGATCGTACACACACACACACGCACAATACACGTGTGCGCAAACACACACACACACACGCACACACACACACCTTGACGTTGAACTGCAGCGCGCGGGTCACGTGCTGCTCGAGTGGCTCGGGCACGTCCCACGTGAGTCTCTCGGGCGTCGCGAGCGCCCCCTGCGCGTAGTCGTGCACCGGCTTCACCCAGCCCTCCTCGTCGTACACGCGCACGCTACGCCGGAACTCCGACTCAAACTCCGACAGCGTCCTGCAACGGGAGACGCCAGATGGCGACGTGTCACGTGACGAGACGCCGGCGGCAGGGGGTCACGTGACAAACACGAGACGGGGCTAAATTCAGACAGCCAGCTCGCGTTGCGATGCGTGTTGCTTTGTGCTGCGCCTGTTTTGCGGTTTCCGACTCCCAATTGGTTGCAAGAAACATGAAGCATGCAGTTTCGTTGCCCAACTTTTTCACACAAAACGCAACACAACGAACAACGCACCGCAAGGCGCTCGCTGCCTGAACCCGGCTTCGACTCCTGGGGAAAAATCAGAACCTTGTCATCAGCTGAAACGTTTCTCAATCAACGCAGAAAACAACTTTTAGTCACTCACTTTTTCGCACATCTTGGCCATCGTCCCAAATATTCCAACTTATTCATTCACATTCTCTCCGCCAGGTGAGGACAGTTTCACATTCTCTCCGCAAGGGGGGAGGGGCAGTTCCACAGACCTGAAGAAAGGAACACGGGAGTGCCGAGAAAGAGGGGGAGGGTGGGTATGAAGCCTGGTTGAAGGCACAGTGGAACGCAGGCATTGCGACCGAGGCACAACTCGTCATGAACTGTCGTGGTGCTTCTGACCTGCATGGGAGACGTGTACGGTGCAGGAAACAGAGCACCACACGTCACAGGCCTGTTGCACACCGAATACCTCACGCTTTGCGTCGGGCTACGACGCGTCCAGCGTGAGACACGCCCACTGCGGCTGACCACGCACCAAAATGCACATTACAATGTAACCCAGGTGCTCAAAACACGTCTGTGCGTTTTACCGGTACATCCCCAAAACATTCGCTTTTTCACAGTGCAAGACGCTTTTTACCCGCCGACCAGAGATTTCAGGAACACAAACAGTTGTGGGTTAGAGATTCAGGCTAACCACATGAAATGTTAACAATAGCAGTCACAGAACAGAAACCGGTAATGGCCAACAACGTTTTGGCTGAGTTCGCAGGCTGTGCGCCGCATCCCGGTACAAATCTGTCGACGCGCCGTTTTCCAACGGGGAGTTTCAGCACTATGTTTCGCAGCCAGAAAACGTACACGTAGCTTGTTGAAGCAACTTCCCTGTTTTGGCAGAGCCCACAGATGCAAAGCAGACAAAATTGAAATATTTTTCAATGTCTGACTTCAAGATTGGTCAGCCCTTTCTTCCTTGACACTGTTTATTGTGTTGGGGAAGACCTCAGGTTTCTGACTCAAGAAACATTGGTTTGTAGACTCTTCCACAACAGGGGGGTTGTTGTGGGGGTTGCTTTTGTAATCTACATACTACGTGTACGTTTTGTGGCTGCGGAACGTGGTGCTGAAACTCCCCAATGCAATGCAGCGCCAATCGCCATGTTGGGACCCAACGCACAGCTGTGCCAAACTCAGCCCCGCATGCGCAGTGGACAAAGCCTACACCATGCAGGGTTAGTGGAGTAGGGAGGTTCAGACAGAGCAGAGCGGTTCAGAGTGGCGCGTCTCATACCCTTCTCTCACGTGACCGGCAGAAGCTGTCTGGCAGTCAACAAACCTAGAACGGCGTCACGCGTACGTTAGCGTTCACGCTGACACACACGTGTTTGTACAAGTTGCGACAGACACCAAATTTACCTGTTGGACAAAGGCAAAATGCGACTGTGCACATTGATAAACAAATTGCCAGTTGCATTGTGGTTAGTTTGTTTTTTTTTTTTTCACAGAAGCGAGCAGTCTACCATGCTTGCAGCAATGCTGACAAGACTGAACCATCAGGCCTGTTTCACACAGGACGCATCAACGTCGCGTCCCAGCATCGTCCCTGCGACGCAACGCTCGTTGACTTGTGTCGAGACGCAACACATCCAGGGTGAAACAGGCCTGACTCAAATGGAATTCTGATGGTCTTGTTATCAAAGACCCCCAGGTGGAATTTCACCGAAGAGATATACGTAGAAACACACCTTCAACTTGTCAACAGGTTTTTGTTGCGCACGCATCTCCAGAACATCGCAAGGGGAAAGTCAGAAACGAGAAGAGCAGTGAAGCTACTTCACAGGAATCACCAGTCTCAGTTCCGCCCGCTCGGCTGTGGCATGTTCTCTCCATTTCTGTCACAGAAACCACCCAGTTACGCCCAAATCCACCCGGCCAAGTCTGTGCCTGATTCCAACAGATCCGAACAAACATAGTCGCAAGGAAAGCAAGAAAACCCGAAGTTGGAATTTCGGCAGGACCGGCTGTGTTTTTCTGCAGCACCGGAGGGCGCCACAACCATCGCATGATGTGAGCGAGGACCTGAGGCTGGCGTCTGTCACCATCATCACGGGGGAAACACCCATACTTACAGGTAACGCAATCTGTAGAACAGTCATGAAAAAAACAAAGGCAAAGAAATTTTTTGAAACAACGCGAGGGCCAGAAGCACCAACACGTACACGTGTAGAATCTACAAGAAGACGAACTCACACGCACACACACACACACACACACACACAAAAGCTGTCTCATCATATTGTTTCTGAAAGCTGGGTGATATCTACAGAGCTGTACTTTTTGCCTTCTCTATGTATTCCTCGTTGGCTGAGGCTCCCCGTCTAACTCTAAACTCTACACTGTGTGGTGACGACGGTCTCAACTCAAAGCATTACATCTTGAAAACAGAAAGCTGACCCGAGTCAGTTTCAGACTGGGCAAGTCATGCGTCGCGTCCCTCTCTGTGCAAGCCAGTGAGCCCTGCATTACTGAATGGACGCACCAATTTGCACAGGCCCGACGCAACGCACGACACATCCTGCCAGGAACGCGCTCGGGCGCTGCTGCTCTCTGATTGGCGGACTCGTCAGCGCTACTCACTCATTGGTCAGATTGTGTTCCTCGACGTGCCCAATCACAGGCGCGTCTCCCCAGGAGTGCTCCGCGTTCAGCCCCAGTTTGCCGTCGCTGAAGATGAGGAGGCTGAAGCTCTTGTCGAACCAGAGCGTGCGCCCGTCTCCGTGCAGCATGTACTTCCCGCGCTCAGTCCACGTTTTGTAGGACACCGTGTCCAGCACCAGCTGAAGAGAAAAGAGCAGAGCAGTTGGGTTGCAGATTCACTGACTCAAAACTGAAACTTGGCACGAGAGGGTAACATATGGGTTGCAGTGTGATCAACTCCAGGGCAAAAGGTGAATGGCCTGTGTGGGACTGCGCGGTCTCGCAAGATCAGGATCATGTTTGCACAACAAGCGTGAACATCAAAAGCTGTTTCGGCCCAACAGTGTATCGTCCATTTTTAGTTCGTTCATTCACCCGCCATAACAACGCCTGCAGAAGCCTCATCACAAAGTCGTTGCGGCGGAAGGCAAAACAAATCACACCACGTGACCACGTGCGACCCACGGAAAACCACGTGCGACTCACGTGGAAGAGCGCCGTCTCGAGCACGTCAAGCGAGTCCCGGTTGAGCCCCGACCGGAAGTGAGAGTTGCGGATCTGCGCCCACTCGGTGCGTCCGATGCCCGTGAGCGCCGCCAGAGAGCGCGCCGCGTCGCTGTAGTCTCCTGCGCGGTGACCCAAGGATTAGATATCTGCCTGGGCACCACATGAAGGAATATTTTTTAGCTAAGAACAAGCATTTGTTGCTGTGTGTGTGTGTGTGTGTGTGTGTGTGTGTGGCAGTGCCACCTTGTGATTGAACGAGTGCGGTT
>JAAUXT010075277.1_pt1 | contig 11194 bp, 8 predicted proteins | sample 7278171 | NCBI WGS metagenome assembly JAAUXT01 (sample SAMN14350112, study PRJNA611818) | marine sediment metagenome | isolation source: surface marine sediment (1.8m) | place: French Polynesia: Moorea | collected 2018-08 | reverse complement strand
CCCTCAGTGCCCCAGTTCTGGATGCGTCCTTGCACCCCGACGGTCGGGTCAAGGATTTCGCCTATCAAAAGAATCATCTCTACAGTGACTGTTACTTGAACGGGTCCATGACCTGCGTGGACTGTCATGCGCCCCACTCCCAGAGGTACAGGGATATCAACGGCACGGAGCTCGATGGACGTTTCGACAATCAACAGTGTATAGGTTGCCATATGAGCAAGGCCGCCGCTCCAGAGCAACACTCTCACCATCGGGCGGACTCACCCGGCAATCTCTGCATCTCCTGTCACATGCCGTATCTACAGCATCAGGGCGTCGGTCATAGTATCGAGTACGCTCGCTCGGATCACACCATACCGATCCCGCGGCCCCGTTTCGATGCAGCCCTGGGTATCGAGAATGCCTGCCAGAAATGCCACGGGGATAAGAGCCTCGAGTGGCAACAGGCTCGGGTGGAGGCATGGTACGGGGATCTCAAGCCCCACAAGACCCTGGTCACGGAACTGGTGGAGATCAAGGCCAAACCCGACCGTAACCGGCTAACGGCGTTACTCCTAGGTGATGATGGAGATCATCCCGAGGCGTATCGGGAGGCCCTGGGCGTATGGATCGATCGTTATCTCGTCCCAGAGATGCAAGACCTGGAGCCCGCTTTGATGGACAAGCTCAGGAGACTCACCGCCCATACCGATATCGATACCCGGGCCACGGCGTTGCTGATCCTACACGTGGCCCGAGGCCATGATCCGGCGGTGCGGGCGTTGTTGCAGGATCGGCTTCTTGCAGAGGCAGGTCCCGGCAAGGTGGCGCTACGACACCGCTGGGCGGGTATGCTGTGGGTTTTGGGGATGAAGCATGGGCAGCGGGATGCGCCCATGGCCAAACTCCTGCTTCGGCGGGCCATCGAGATAAAACCCGACTTTGCCGATGCTCATATCGGCCTCGGCGATATCTACCAACATGGCGATGAACTGGAGAAGGCCCTGCACCATTATCAGCAGGCTCTCCAGCATGGTCCCAGTGATGCGCCGAAGCACGCCAGAGTTCTGTTTCAAATGGCGGAAACCCACCGTTTCCAGGATAGAATCGACGCCGCCCTCGCTGCCTACACCAAGGCGATCACGGTGGCGGCGGATATGCCCAGCGAACTCGCGCGTTACTGTGATGTGTATGAAAGGGTCAGGGAGATGAGCTCAGGAGACAGGGCGAGCCCGCAAGCCTGCGGAATCCTGCAGCGATAGTCGTAATTTTGCTGCCAACCGTGTGTTAACGCACTGGTGCCATCCCCAAAAAATACCCCTCTCTCCCGCTAAGCGGGAGAGAGGGGGTGAGGTGGCCACAACGTGGTCGGGCTTCCGTCTACCCGATACAAATGATCCGGTTTACCACCAAGCTTCGGCTTGGGCGCCGAATGTCCAGCCGTGGCCATCTTCGTCAAAGGGATTGTTGCCATTAAGCACGACCCCATCCTTTCTGGCTTGACTGTTCCAGGTTGCGTAGGTTGCAAACACGCGCAGTTCAGGGCGGGCAAAGAAACCGCGGCCTGCGGTTAGTTGCAGCGCTGGCGTTATCTTGAACAGCGTGCGTTCATCACCCTCGGTGGTGTCGACGTAGTCATAGCCTGCCTCCAGGGCGATATTGAAATAATCGTTGAGATAGTATTTCGGCCGCGCGCCAATCGATATCCAGGTGCCCACATTATTGGGGTTCTGGTCCTTACCCCAGTTGTTCCTGTCCTCCCAGACGAATGTCGCCATGCCGTTGAAGTCTTCCCAGGGTTGCCAGACGAGCTGTTCCACCACGCGCCAGGTGCTGGCATTGCTGTTCAAGTAGGGGTTGGAAGTCTTCTGTAGCTCGGCCCCAAGAGCATGACCCCACTGCAGCGCCACCTTGTTGAAGCCACCGAGAAAATTACCCTGAAAATGCTGCAGATGGATTTGAATACCCTCGTCGGATTCCATACCCGATTTTCTGTCACCGTTGAACAATCGGGGGTCGACGCCAACGGTGAAGTTACCGTCCGGGTTGGTTTCGATGTTGTAAATACGCATGTCGAAGGACATGACCGCTTCGTCCACCACATTGATCCGGTCCCCCGTTAGGGTGCGGCGGTTTTCTACCTTATCGCCGGCATCGTCGGTCTCCTCCGTCTTGACGGAGAAGCTGTCGAGATCGTCGTTTACATTGATGCGCCAGTTGAAGGCAAATTTGCCGAAACCGAAGTCCACGTCCTCGATCCCGGCACCCGGACCCGTGTTGTCCCAGTAGTAGAAGTCGGTCATGTGAACGTCGTGGCGGCGGTAGAATCGCTTGCCGGCCCAGAATTTGGCGCCTTCGAGGAAACCGCCGAACAGGTTGCCGGCTTCCACGTAGGCTTCGCGTGCGGCGGGGTCGTAGTTTTCGAAATCATCTTCACCCTCCACCACGTGGGCAAACAGGAGCTGGACTTTGAAGTAGGCGTTGTTTTCCCCTTCGAAAATGTTCTCGGCGAACACAGTCTCGATATAGGTTTCGCACTCGTTACCGAGTCGGTATTTCGAGCGGGCGCCGGGGGTTTGAAAACAGACCTGATCGCCACCGTCGGAGTTGTAGCCTAGGCCCGAGCGCATGTAGCCGTGGAATTCGAAGGCGGATGCCGCCTGGGAAAGTAACGCAGCCGAGGTGATGGCCGCTATGGGTATATAATGTTTTAACCTAACCATGGTGGTTCCTCTAGAGACAGGTTTGTTGTAAGATCTCCCCGCACGCACGCACAACTAAGCCGAAGGCGTTTCTGATACGCGCTAAAAAATAATACTGGTAAGTTGCTATAAAGATAATGCTACGTGTAGGAGCTTTCTTTATAAGACGAACTCTCCACACCGGTTCAGCCGCAGCCCCTATATGTTGTGTCATTTGGGCGGACTTGATAAAAGTCTAACAAAAATTTGTGCAAATGCAACTTGTATAAATTTGTTGTCGAAATAAAAAAAATTATTATTTTTACAACTATCTGACATCGATGGTTTTGCCAATGGCGCTGATTATTTTCGATGGATGTGAGGGTGCCGGAGGTTGTACTTCAGAATGGCGTAGATGGCCCTGAGCCCATCACGCCAGGTTATTTTTTTACCCTGCTCGTAGGTTCTACCGGCATAGGAGATTCCCACCTCATAGAAGACGCAGTCCCGTTGGGCAAGCTTGGCCGTGATCTCAGGTTCCATTCCGAATCCGTTTTCCTCGATCTCGATGGCCTGGATCACCTCCCGTCGAAACATCTTGTAGCAGGTTTCGATATCGCTGAGATTCAGATTGGTCAACATATTGGAAAGGAGGGTCAGCACCCGATTGCCGATCATGTGCCAGAAATAGAGTACCCGGTGGGGATCACCGCCCATGAAACGCGAGCCGTAGACCACATCGGCGCCCTGTTCGATGATGGGTTTCAGCAGACGGGGATACTCCGCCGGATCGTATTCGAGATCCGCATCCTGGATCACCACCACATCGCCACTGGCGTGAGCTAGCCCGGAGCGGACCGCCGCACCTTTACCGCGATTGTTGGGGTGATACACGACCCGACTCACCCGCCCTTCGATGTCGCCTTTGAGGATACGGCGGGTGGCATCCGTGGAACCGTCATCCACGACAATGATCTCGAGGCATTCGATGGGGGCCGCCCGTACCCGGTCCACGACCTGGCCGATGGTTCGGGCCTCGTTGTAGACGGGAATGATGACCGAGAGCTTCATGGGGATAGGGGGTGCGTTTGGCTACTGTTCTTTTCCTGAGCGCCGGCGCTGGAGACCTCCGGGTTCAAGGCGCGCAGCTCCCGCTCCACGGCCTTTACCTCCGCCCGCAGGGCAGCCGCCGCGGCAGGCGGTGGATTGCTTCGCAATGCCGTATCCAGTAATGCCAACTCAAATGCCAACAATTGTCCTCTAACCTCGGGACGATTTGGCGTATGCCGAGCCCGACGTAGTTGGGTTATCGCCTCCATGGGTTTGTCGGTCCGCAGCAGCAGCAACGCCAGCGCCTGATGATCGCGGGCAAGATTGTAATGGCGCGTGTCCGTCGGGCCTGCCCGGGCGAGTTCCGTCTCGCGCAGGCGCAGAGCCTGGCGGAGTTGGCGCTCGGCAAGATCCAACTCGCCGCTGTCGAGGGCCAGGTGGCCGGTGGTCGAGGCGGTGTGGATCTCATAGTTGAGGGGTTGATGGGGGTAATACATGGCTGCGGTCATCATGCCCGCGAGGCAGAGAGCCAGAACGGCCGTAAGACGCCGGTAGTCCCTTGGCTGGGCAATGGAACGCTCCGGTCTCGCCTGCCAACGGCTGATGAGCCAGTTGACGCCATAGGCGCAGAAGAGTATCCAAAACGGCATCATGCCAAGGCGAAAGCGCCCGAAATTGTAGAGGACGAGGATGGATACCGCATGCGTTGCCATGATTCCCAGGGGTAGTTGAAATCGACGCCAGTGCTTGCAGCTGACGGCCATACCGAGCATGCCGAGAGCGCCAACCCAGCCGAACGTGGGTAGAAATCCCAGCAACGGAATGAATTGGCGGGTCACTCGATAGTCGGCGTTGTCCGGCACCTCGAAGTCGTTGAGGAGAATCAACGCCTTCACGAGGATGAGCTGAGCGGCCCGGTAGGGGTTCTCCAGCAGATGCTGCAAGCCTTGCTGGAACCAGAACTGCGATACTTCCTTGCGGCTCATCTCGTGCCCGCTGCGACGCTCGGCCTCGCGGCGAAAATCCTCGTGCTCCACGCCGGGCCGGGACAGGACAAAGGGGGGAGCGATATAGTAACCGTTGGCCCAGGGACCCTGGCCCAGGTAGAACGCCTCACCGCCGGCGGCCGTCACAACCACGAACTCGCCACCGACATATCCGTTCCTGAGGGTCGTCGGCGTGAGCCAGAGGCCGATGCACAGGACCAGGATACCCATATGAGCCACGCGCTGTCGATGCTCGGGACGGGACTCGGTCGGACCTATCCAGATCCACAGCACGAAGGGCAGCAGCAGCAGGATATGGTTCTCCCGCACCAGGCAGGCTAAGCCGATGGCGCTGCCCACCAGACACAGCCAGGGCCATTGGCGCCGTTCGCCGTAGCGCAGACCCGCGTACAGGGCGACCAGCGAAAGGGTGGGCGAGAGAAACGATTTCATGAAAGCGCATTCGTAGAATACCAGCGGACCGTAGATAGCGGCCATGAAACCAGCGGCGGCGGCGACGCGTTCGTCCATGAGCCGACGGCCACACTGGTACACCAGGACACAGGCGCCGGCCCCGATCACTAACTGAGCCATGGGTACCAGCATAATCCAGTCCCCGACCAGGAGCAGGGCGCCGGCCAACAGATAGGCGTACAGGGGCGCTTGCTCGAACACCGCGGTTCCGAGCCAATCGCCCGCCGCGATCCGCCCGGCCCAGCCCAGATAATAGGCATGATCGACGCCCAGGTGATCGCGTAGCGGCGAAGCCATATATTGTTGCAAATAGAGGGCGCGGGTCGTCAGCGCCACCAGAAAAATCCACAAGCTTACACGGTGCCGGGGATTTTTCATTTCAGGGCAATCGCTTTTGGCACTGATTTGTAAACCTCCATGCGTAAGGGTCTGAATGAATACATCGAGTAGGACTTAATGGTAATGAAAAAATTATGATTTTTTGAGTTGCAGTAGGCATTGCGGAATGCCGGTTTTAAACTAAACTTAGGTACATGATAATAATCAGAATCATACGTGCCCATCGGAAGGGCATTGTGTTTTACCGATCTCCATGGGGTGAACCCCAAGAGACCTGTTCGAGGAGGCGAACGGGATTTACGAAAAGGAGGGTTATAACTCTAAAAGAAGAGGGTCAAAAAATGACCAAAACTAAAATAGCGACTGCGATAGTATTTGCAGGCACACTGGCAACCATCGGGACTTTTGCGCACGCTAACGGTGCAGGGAATTTTCAGGCCTATTGGATGGGTACGGACCCGCTCGACGGCGGTGACTCCCGGCGCGGCCTCATCGTTGGGGATGGCGGTACCGTGGAAATGGCGGGCCGCGACTCGTTTCTTACACTCTGCGACGAGACCGACCGAGGCTTGCTCACCTTTGAGGACGGCACCGTCGATGCTTCGGGGGTGCTGACCACGGACAACTTTCTTATAACGTGCTTCAATAATGGGGCGGAGATCTTACTCAAAGCGCGCTATGAGCTGTTGAATGATGTGGTCATGGTCGAGACGCTGACCACCCAGGACGGCACGCCTGTCACCGAGATCATCTTCCACCGCACTAGCCAAGGTTTCGACGAGTAAGGCGATTTTCCGAAAATAATCCACCCGTAGACACCATGGATTGCTCGCAATCCATGGTGTCTACGAAAAACCAACCGCTACAGCCTTTTCCGGGCTTAGCTCAATCCAAGGTACAACGTCGCCGGTACGCGTTTTAACCTACGGTAAAATGATACCAATCCAGGTTGCCGCACGGGCCGTTGCCAGAACCGCAGCGGGATTGTTGATGGTTATATCACCGTTGGCGTCAACGATCGTACCGGATCCCATAATGCTCGAGCAGATCCTTGCGGTAGTTGCGTAGGATGTGCTGAGCGAAGCGATGCGCATCTGTCGAAAAGTGCATCAATTTCCCGCGAACGATGCGGTTCGTTCCTCACCGCATCCTACAAATAAGCTTCATATCCAACTCCGGGACACTACCTTCTAGCCGTGCCGGTTCACCTGGGAAGCATTGGTTTCACGCAATATCCCGATGGCCTGCTCCGCTTCGGCGCTCCCTACTTTGACGATGACAAACTTACCCTCGTGATTGAAGTGGTTGATATAATTATCAATTTGCTCATCGGACAGGCTCAGGGTGGTCAAATGCTCTTTGAAGGCACCGATGATAGCGGAATCATCCGTGGTTTCCGGTACGCTGCCGAAGATGCCGGCGCTGCCGGACAGGGGGCCCATGCCGGGTGAATGAATGGGTCTCACCCCGGCCCCGATTTCCCGGGACAGGATGGCTTTGTCAAATACCCGTTCCCTGAACCCCTGATCATTGAGATCGACGACAGCCTTTTCCAGAGCCCTGGAATCATCAAAGATCGCGATAATAGCAGTCATGGCAAGGTTCCTCTGTCAATGCCGGAGATACCCCCCTGCAGGGGGGGCTTCAGTAACACGATTATACTTGCCGGCAACCGCCGGGGTTGCCGGCGCTACATCAGCCTTTCACCCCCCCGGCCGAGAGCCCGCCGACGATCCAGCGTTGCGCCCACAGGAAAACCAGAGTGATGGGAATACCGCTCAGGATCGCCGCCGCGGCGAAATCGCCCCAGAGAAAATTCTGTGCCTGGAGGTAGAACTTGGAGCCCACGGCCAGCGTCAGTTTGTCCTCGGTCTGCAACAGTACCGACGCCACCGGGTATTCGTTGATACCGAAAATAAAGGCGAGTATGAACACCACCGCCAGAATCGGCGTCGCCATGGGCAGCACCACGTAGCGAAATGCCTGGAACTGACTGGCACCGTCCATGATGGCGGCCTCGTCCAGCTCCTTCGGCAGGGTGTCAAAGTAGCCCTTGATGGTCCAGATGTGCAGGGCAATGCCGCTTACATAGGCGAAGATCAATCCACCGTGGGTGTTGATGCCGAGCCAGGGGATGTAATCACCCAGGGTATCGAAAATGGTGAAGAAAGCCACCAGGGCCAGGGCCGCCGGGAACATCTGCAGGATCAACAGGGAGCTCAGGATCTGGTTCTTGAACCGGAAACGGATGCGGGCAAAGGCATAGGCCGCCGTGGTAGCGAGCAGCAGAATGATCGCCGCCGAGATGGCGGCCACCTTGATGGAGTTCCACAGCCAGGAGAGCACCGGAAAGGGTGGCTCTATGAGCTCACCCGGGGCGCGTTCGTAGGGAATACCGAAGGCGAGCGACCAGTGCTCCCAGGTAATTTTGTCGGGAATGAGACCGGTCGCGCCGAAATTGCCGGGTGTCAGCGAAATGCTGATGATCATGAAAAAGGGGAACAGGATCAGACAAAGAAAAAGAATGATGCCCAGATGCGCCGAGAGCAGACGCCAGCGATGGGCCTTGCCATGAACGATCATATCTGTTTCTCCTGGGTTAGCGGGCCGACTCGGCGGCCTTGGTCATACGAATCTGGGTAATCGCCATGATTGTTACGAGAATGAAAATAACGGTCGAGATGGCGCCCGCGAGACCGAAGTTACGTCCGGAGTCCTCGAAGGCGATGCGATACGTATAGGACACCAGAATATCGGTCGTGCCGGCGGGCACTTGTGCGCCGACAATATCCGGGCGTCCCCCCGTGAGTAGGGCGATCAGCACGAAATTGTTGAAATTGAACGCGAAGGATGCGATCAGCAACGGTGTGAGAGGCTTGACCAGCAGTGGTGCGGTGATGCGGGTGAAGTTGCCCCAGGGTCCGATTCCGGCGATGGCGGAGGCCTCGTAGAGATCATCGGGAATGGATTTGATCAGCCCCATGCACAAGACCATGATATAGGGGTAGCCGAGCCAAGTATTGACGATGAGAATCATGATCTTGGCCAGTATCGGATCGCTGAACCACGCGGGGCTGATGCCGACAACCATATCCAGAATCTTGTTGATTTCGCCGAAGTTATCGTTGAAAAGGCCGCGAAAGACCAGAATCGAGATAAAAGCGGGTACTGCGTAGGGGAGAAACAACAGGGTTTGGTAGACTTTGCGAAAGCGCAACGCTTCCCACTCCAGCAGACAGGCCAGGGTGACCCCGACAATCAGCGTGAACAGGACACTCAATGCGGCGAATACCACCGTCCAGATGAAGATCTGGATAAACGGGCCCTGGAAACTGGAGTCGGTGAAAATGCGGGCAAAATGAGCCGGGCCGATATGGATGCGAAAACCCGGGCTCACCCGTTGTCCTTCCGCGGTTTCGAAAAAGCCGGTCTCGAAGTTGGCTGTCAGCACCGCGCCGGTTTGTTGGTCCGTGAGGCTGCCATCGTCGTCAAGCTGGTAAAGGGGTGTCGAGGAGGCGAACCGCCTCAGGTCTTTGCGAGTGGTGGTGTTGCCGTCAGGCAGCTCCACGGTGATCAGATCCAAGGCCTCGCGCAGCTTGATCACATCACGCAGGTGCAGTGCCTCCGCCGGTTGAGTCAGAAGGGGCTCGGCGGATACGGTCATGGGCTCACGGCCGGTTTTGGCGGCGGTGAGATCGATAGGGGGAGTGATGAGGCGCTCATCGCCTTGCGCCGGTGTCAGCATCAGCTGATACTTGCCGTCACCCGGGTGCAGGCTAAAGTTGTATCTGGCGCTGCCCTCGGGGATGAACATCTGACTCAGTAATACCTGGGTGGCGCGGTTGTGGGTAAGCAGATGATGGGGTGAGCTGTAGTTGGTGAAACCAATCATGATCGTGTAGATCATGGGGAGTACGACGAACAGTCCCATGCCCAACAGCCCGGGCAGCATGTAGCGGTAGGCGTAGGCCCTCTGCGCCAGGTATATATAGAAGGCAAGCGCAAACACGCATAGACAGGCAAGCGCCAGCAGTGTTTGTCCCGCTGTGTACATCATGGTGACGAGGTAAAGTGCGAGCAGTGCCAAGACCGCTAGTAAACCCCATTGTACATATGATCTGTCGCTAGAAGCACCGGATATCATCGGTCTCCCTCCAGAGTTTGTGTCTCGATCGCCGAGGGGAAGGGAATGGGTCTTTGACCGTCCCCCCGGGGATGGTCGGTTGTTATGGATTATTGATTGGCGATACGCTTGGCGGCGTCGTCGAGAGCCTCCTTGGGGACTTGTCGCTGTTGAGTCATGTTTTCCAACGCCGATTGCATGGCCGACCAGAAAGCGCCCATCTCCGGTGCCGTGGGCATCGGTTCGCCCAATTCCACGTTGATCATGGATGCCTTGATGTTTTCGTCCTTGGTGGCCAGCTCCACGAAAAAGGCCTTGTTGGCAGGAACGCCCAGGGCGACGTCGGCATCGATCATTTTGAGGCCCTCCTCCGACATCAGGTAATGCTCACAAAACTCCGTGGCAAGATCCTTGTTGGGGCTGGCCTGGTTGATCATGGCGCCGAGCACACCGACAAAGGGTTTGCCCGGGTTGTCGCCAATCCGGGGAATCGTGGTGACGCCGAAATCGATGCCACTTTGCTTGAGGTTTTCCCAGGACCAGGGGCCATTGATCATCATGGCGATCTTGCCTTGATTGACGCCGGCCTCCATATCCTTGTACTGGGCGCCTTTGGGCATCACGCCCTGGCTGATGAGTGACACCAGCATCTCAGCGCCGATGACCGCGCCCTCGTTATTCACCCCGATGTCTTTGAGATTGTAGTTACCCTGATCATCCTTGGCGAAGACATAGCCGCCGTTCGCGGCCAGCAATGGCCAAGTGAAATACGTATTGGTGTAATCCCAGAGAATGGCTTTTTTGCCCTCTGCGGACAGCGTTCCATCCAGTTCAATGACGTCTTCGAACGATGCCGGTGCCTCGGGGGCGAGCGCCTTGTTGTAGATCAGCGCGACGGCCTCATAGGCAATGGGGTAGCCCCATAGCTTACCGTTGAAGCTGAAAGCATCCCAGCCGATCGGGGTGACCGAGTCCTTGACTCGGGCATCGGGTTCCACGGGGCTGAGCAGGCCGGCCTGGGCCCATTCACCGAGGCGGTCATGGGCCCAGATGAAAATGTCTGGCCCCTTGGCGGCGGATGCCGCTTGCTGGAACTTGCTGGTGGCGTCCTCCGGGTACTCGACGGTGACTTTAATGTCCAGCTCCTTGGTGAATTTTTCGCCCACCTTGGCGAGACCGCGGTAGCCTTTGTCGCCTCCTATCCAGATCAGTAGCTTGTCCTTCTCCAGGGCATGGGCCGCCGAAAAGCTGACGGCCGTGCATACGACCCAGGCGGTAGCCACGGTGTTACGGAGTGTTCTCATGGATATTTCCCCCTCATGAGTGTGTGTAGAGCGGTTATGCCATGTAGAATCCTAGACGATGGGCGCCGTTTCCGCCGCCTTGCTGACGATGCGGGGGTAGGCGCGGTGGGCGCTGTTGAACAGGTGGCAGTTGCCGGCCGGTAGCGTAATTCTGACGGTATCGCCCATCTTGGTGGTGGTACCGCCTTCGGTGCGAACCACCACGTGGCCATCGACCCCTTCCACGGTGAGATAGATGAACGATGCTTCCCCCAGGTG
>JAAUXT010053637.1_pt1 | contig 11194 bp, 11 predicted proteins | sample 7278171 | NCBI WGS metagenome assembly JAAUXT01 (sample SAMN14350112, study PRJNA611818) | marine sediment metagenome | isolation source: surface marine sediment (1.8m) | place: French Polynesia: Moorea | collected 2018-08 | reverse complement strand
GGTGTTCAGGTCAGTTTCACCGGTGTGTTGGGAGATGTGTTCAGGTCAGTTTCACCGGTGTGTTGGGAGATGCGTTCAGGTCAGTTTCACCGGTGTGTTGGGAGAAGTGTTCAGGTCAGTTTCACCGGTGTGTTGGGAGATGCGTTCAGGTCAGTTTCACCAGTGTGTTGGGAGAGGTGTTCAGGTCAGTTTCACCGGTGTGTTGGGAGATGTGTTCAGGTCAGTTTCACCGGTGTGTTGGGAGATGCGTTCAGGTCAGTTTCACCGGTGTGTTGAGAGATGCGTTCAGGTCAGTTTCACCAGTGTGTTGGGGGAGGTGTTCAGGTCAGTTTCACCGGTGTGTTGGGAGACGCGTTCAGGTCAGTTTCACCGGTGTGTTGGGAGACGCGTTCAGGTCAGTTTCACCGGTGTGTAGGGGAGAGGTGTTCAGGTTAGTCCGAAAAGCTGACGGATCTTTCAATCTTGAACGGATTCAGGATTTGTGTCAGAAACGGGGGACCAAAACTGGACGGGGACAAATTCCAACTTCAAAAAAGTCCGGGCATGGAGGAAAATTGTGTGCACCCGCTGCACCTGTTTGTCAGAAGAAAGAAAAAGGCACCCGGCCCAACGCCCCCCCCCCCACTCACCATAGAGAGGCCACGGGCTGCTGGGTTCTTTTGCGCGGGGGTTCAAGGCGTCGGGTTCGGTTTCAGCATCACGGCGATCTGCGTGGACCGGTTCCTGTGCGTGAACTTTCCCCTGCGCTACTCCGCTTGGGTGACGCCGCGCAGGGTGAAGGGCGCCATCGCCATGGCAACCGTCGCCTGCGCAACCACGAGCTTCAGCGTCGTCGTGCCCAATCTCAGGTGCGAACAACAACGTGATGTGCGCGTGTGTGAGCCTCTGTGTAAGTGTGTGTGTGTGTGTGTGTGTGTGTGTGTGTGTGTGTCTGTGTGTGTGTGCGTGTGTGGGGCATGTGTTCACCACTCCACACGCACCTTTTGTCACTGACATGCACGTATGTGAACATTCATCTGGACTTCAACCCAAATAAAGCATTGCGGCACAACGTTTGGGGGTTCCAAGATTTGGTCCACGGGCGGGCCCTGAGGGCCTCCCCCGGCCACGCCCGCGCCCACGTGCTTCCTGCACTTCAGGGTGGAGTTTGGTGAGGAGTGCTCGGCGTGGAGCGCCGGGGACCCGGAGCTGCAGCTGTGCCTCTGGGTCCCGCTGCTGACGCTCCTCACCGCCGTCTGCGTCGGCGTCTACGTGCGCGTCGGGATCCTCGCCGGTCGGGCGCGCCGGCAGATACTCGACCAACGCTCCAGCGTCGCCGGACGACCGCCGCCGGTCAAGGGTCAGACGCCAGCAGTCCAAGGTCAAGTCACTGAGAACGCTCAGCCGGCGGCGATTTCAAGTCAGCCGGCGGCGAGTTCAGGTCAACCGGCTGTGGCTCCTGGTCAGCCGGCGGTGGCTTCACGTCAACCAGCTGTGGCTCCAGGAAGAACTGAGTGGAAAGTTACCGTCAGCCTGCTGCAGGTCATCGGGGTCTACGTGTCAACAAACATAGGTAAGTGTCACAGCAGACGGGTCACTCATGTGTAGAACCTTCTCTCGTCGGGAGCCTCTCACTGAGCCTTGCAGTCAACGAACATGAATCTGCCTTGAATGGAGTGGTGTTATTTTTTGGTTTCTTTGCAGTGTTTCTCGTCGTATTTTTCTTGACTCTCGACAAACATTCCGAAGCGGCGATTCTTGTGCAGATATTCGCCGTCTGGTTCTACATGGTGAGGTTCTGCAGGAATGCCAGCCCCTGGTTCCTCAAGGTCAGACCCCTGGTTCCTCAAGGTCAGGCCTCTGGTTCCTCAGGGTCAGGCCCCTGGTTCCTCAAGGTCAGGCCCCTGGTTCCTCAGGGTCAGACCCCTGGTTCCTCAGGGTCAGGCCCCTGGTTCCTCAAGGTCAGGCTCCTGGTTCCTCAGGGTCAGACCCCTGGTTCCTCAAGGTCAGGCTCCTGGTTCATAAGAGTCAGGCCCCTGGTTCCTCGGTTCCACATGGTCAGGCCTCTGGTTTGTCTCTTCCTCAAGGGTGAGGCTCCTGGTTCCCCAAGGGTCAGGTTTCTTTCTGGTTCTTTGACTGAGCGCCAAAATACATTTGCAAAATTTGGGCGGTTCATGAAGCTCTGAGTCTGACCGTCGTCCTGTGTTATTTCCAGGTAAACTACTGGATCAACCCAGTCATCTATGGCCGCAGGAACAAGGATTTCCGCCGCGCCTTCAGGTGAGGGCGACTCGCAGGCCTCGTTCACACCAGATGCGTCACGACGCAGCGTTGCGACGACGCAGCGCGCATTGTACACGACACCACCTGGTGACGTGATGTTCTGTTGCACACGCAGTTTGACCTTTCAAGACATCAGGCACGCAGAATCATGTGTTTCGCGTCCCAGAGCAATGAATTTGTCACACACACACACACACACACACACACACACACACACACACACACGCACACACAAGTGGGATCGGTTCCTGTTCGGTCGTATCGCCTCGCTTCAACCCACGTGACCATTGCAGGAAGCTGCTGCGAACCAGTGCGAACCAATCAGAAGGCGAGGCCGGCACCTCGAGTGGACGTTCCACCATCCTGCAGCCCTGAACCTGACGGTCTCTGCAGTGGATCCAGGGGCGGATCCAGGGTGATCCTGGATGGCGCACTGGCAACACCCCGTGATTTCCATTGGGACTCTCCCCTTTTGCATGTTACAGGTGCACGCACTCTGCACAGAAAACCACTTCTAACTTTGACAAATGCTGGATCCGTACCTGGTTTTCTGACCCACTACAACATAAAATGTATTTTCTCCGACTGGTGACATTTTCTGTTTGATGTTTGGATTTTAAATGCCATTGATGCACGTGCGGAGCGTGGGATTGTGGGTGTTTTGTTTGTGCATTTCTGAGAGAAAGGTTCAGAAAACATTTCCATAGATCTATCTATCCATTGAACGGTGAAAAGGACATTGTCATGCAAAATGGAAAATACATTTTCTTTTCTTCACAAAATTTTGTTTGTCTGAAAAGAAATTAGTTCCACAAGGAACAATAAACAAAACAGGGTGACAAAATGCTTGTACATGCAGGAAAGAGACTGAAACAACTTTCGGAGAAGACTGCAGCTGGCTTTCTGAATGCTTGCGTCCGAAACACACACACACACGCACACACGCACACACGCACACACGCACACACACACACACATGGCATCATTAAGTGCATTTGGTCTTGCGTACGTCGTTGTGGTTTGTGTTGGTAGTGTGGTGGCGTTGCTTGGCAACTGCCTCGTCCTCGTATCAGTGAAGAAGTTTGAGTTTCTGAAAACGAGCTCGAACTACCTGGTGGTGATGCTGGCCTTCAATGACCTGCTTCTCGCCTCTGGGTTCATCGGATTCGCAGGTGAGTTGGAGTGCTGCTCCTGATATGTCTCAGCACAGAGTAAAATGTCTGAATATTTTTTCAAAATGCTGAGTCTTTGTGTCCTGTGAAGAAAAAAGTTGGGGAGAAGACTGACTCTGATGCTTTTGGTCTGATATTTGTGTTTTCATTCTGACAGGCATGCTTCCACTGGGTAGTGTGCACAATTCTGCACTTTGGACAAATATTTGCAAACTTGTGGCCAGTGCTTTCGTTATTGGAGCCATTGGTGAAGGCCTCAGTGTTTTTGCCATAACATTAGAAAGGTGTGTTTACATCAACTGGCCTTTCAAACACTCACAGTGGATCACAGAAACAAAGACAGTCAAGTTCATCACAATAATTTTGTTGGTGGTCATTGTGGGTGGTCTGTTGTTTATTTTTACACAGGACAGGTGGGTTTGTTTTGTACATGATTTCATCAGATTCTGCTTTCCACAACCAAATTGGAACACCAGTGCCAAATTGCTTCAAGAAAAAGATCACCATTTCAGGCAAATGAATGTGCACCACTGTTCTGTTTGGGAGTTGATTGACCCAGCTGTCCAAGCTGGGACATGGCTGCCTCTTTTTGCCATTATATCTGTGATTTCCATCAGTGTCTATGTGAGGATGGGCTACCTGTCCAAAAAGGTACAGAGGGAAATTGAAACTCAAAGAAACAGTGTGACCACAACCACAGGCAGAGTTATTGACAAAGCACAGTGGAAGACAACTGTGAATCTTCTTCTGGTGATTGGCATCTATGTCTTGACAAACACTGGTGAGGAAAAAATGTTTCATCAAAAATACTCCACTCCTTGATGCAACAAGTACCTGGCATGCAGGCAGTACAGAATCAATGCTTTCTATGAAAAGCACATCTTTGTTCTGTTCTTTCCTTTGCCAGGGTATTTGGTGGCATTTTATTTCACGAGGGGCACAGTGTCTGAGACCCCTGGAACATTCAGACGCGCAGCGACCATGCTGTGGCAGGTTTGTGAGCTGCGGTGACTCTAGTGGACCCAGCGGGCGCCCCCCCCCCAAGTGTTTATCGGGCGCCAGCCCCAGCCCCTGAAGTTTGTGCCACAGACAAGTGTTTTTGTTTTGCTTGTTGTTGAAGTCAGAGTTGTGCCCTTGTCCTGGATCCACCAGAAATGTGCAATCCACGTTTTGTCTGTCTGTCTGTCTGTCTGTCTGTCTGTCTGTCTGTCTGTCTGTCGGCGTGACAAGACTTGGGGTGTCTGCAAGCGCCACGATTCCGTAGTGCGAACCTGGAACCGGGGTGAAACTTTGACGATATGCCTGCACCAAAGCCCGATTTCCTGAAATTTTCAACCCCTGTGCAATCCCAACAAGGGTAGTAGTGCTCAAGGCAACTGCAGTGCGAAGTCCCTGGTTCGTTTATGTGTGCTTGAAGTCTGGTAGCCAACTGGTCTGCCAGGCTCCTGGTGCTCTGCCTTGTATTGATACCATACACAAGGGGACGTAGGGGCAGGGGGACATGGGGGAGGGAGGGGGCACATTGGGGGAGGGGATATGGGGGGGAGGGGACAGGGGACACTGGCCCAGGCTGCCAATACTGCACTACCACCAGGTGCTTGCCCTGAAGGGACTTTGTACAACCAACTGCGTGTTCCTTTGGGCCAATAGGTTTGTTCTTTGCAGATAAACATTTGGGTGAACCCTTTCATCTACGGTTACAGGAACAGGGATTTTAGAAAAGCTTTCAGGTCAGTGAGGCCAACCTGAGTCACATGACTTCAACGTACAAGTTTGACCATATTATGTGCTTCAAAATTTGTTTCTTTTGTAGAAAATTGCTGCACATTCCCAACACCACTGAAGACCACACAGTGAACACAGTCTCTGGAAACCAGTGACACAACAACCTGCATTGTTTGAGTATGAACAATGTAAAAATGAAACACAAAGCTCTTTGTCCCATTGTCACACCCATTTTCTCTGACACAAATGCATTTTTTCACAACTCTGAAGCAACTGACACAACAAAACATGCATCTTCTCATTGTGTTCAGCACAGAAGAAACGAACACTTTAAGAATACAGTTGTGAATGCAGATTTTGTTGGTTTTTGTTTGTTTTTTTTTCACTTTACGCTCCTGTGGCTTTCTCGTGCGTACACAACGGCAATCTCTGCACAAAAACGCTGTTTGTAGAAAAGGAGCCAAACGTCTCCACCTTTCCACACGTGCACACCTGGCCCAACACATCACAACTCCCAGGGTGTGCGTGTGTGTGCGTGCGTGTGTGTTGCTCCACAAGAAAAAGACCTGCAGAAACGAACATCTCACAATGAATGTCTTTGTAAGCAGATTGCTGAAAGGCAGGACTTCAAACGGAAAAAGTTTGAAGTCTTCAGTGTCTCTGTGGACATTAATTGATACCAGTGTGGAGTGTGGGACTGAACCACGTGTGCACCATTGCAAGCAAATTTCAAGAGTTACAACTACAATAACTTTTGCTTCCATGGAGACGCGTTTCTTGGCTTCAAAAACACACGGATGTTGTCAGTTGTCAGAATCCAGTGAGGCAGTACCTTGTAGCTGAGATGGACACATTGAAGATTGTCGATATCGTTGTCCTGTGTATCAGTGACGTGGTGGGTCTCCTGGGCAACGGTCTTGTCGTTGTTTCCATACACAAGTTTGAGTTCTTGAGAACCAGCTCAAACTACCTCGTCCTGTCTCTTGCCGTCAGTGACATCCTGATAGCCTTGGGAACTTTCTTGTCTTCAGGTGAGTAACGTTGAAGTGCAGAAGGTTCCCTACATGTCAACTGAATCGATTTCTGAAGCGGTTTTCACATTGGTGACGCGCCGTCGTTTTCTTGACATGGGCGTTAAAATTTAACATCAAACCCAATGGTAGAAATTTTGACGTCAGCCCAGAAAACGACCACTGGTCTCCCAATGTGAAAACCCCTTGAGGCCTTTGTGCTCACTCTCGTGTGACGTCTGCATCTCTCTGGGCCTGATGCCAGGCTCACGGGTTTGGTGCCCTCCTTTCACTTGCATGACACAGCAAAATTTTCCCACCAGTGTGCGCCCCCTCCCCGCAACATTGCTCCTGGACCCTCTCCTCATGGAGTGAATGAATTTTTTTGGGTAAATTGAAAGAGATTGAAGACCTCATGATTTGGCTGCTGTCAATAAGTTTGTTGTTTATTGTGCTGCAGTTCTTTGTCTGAGCTGAATGATTGAATGATGTTGGACTTCTTGCAGTTCTTCATGGACTGGGGCACGTGCACACTTCACATGTTGGGACCTTTGTTTGCAAAGTGAAGGCCAGTGTGGTGGTCCTGGCGACGGTGACTGAAAGCTTCAGCATACTGGCCATTGCACTGGACAGATTTATCTGTGTCAACTGGCCACTGAAGTACCCATTATGGTTCACAGAAAGGAGGATCCTGACAGGATTGGTCACCATGACAACCATTTTGCTTCCGTTGAGCTTCTGCTTTGTTTTTGTGCCACCTCAGTAAGTTTCTGCACACAAATCTAAATTGTGCGAAATAAGAAAAGCTTTTTGTATCAAAGCTGGAGGTGAAATCACTGCATATTCTTGTGAGTTTTTCAAACACATATTTTTCAGGAGGTTTGATCAATTTTACTGCTCATTCAAAGACCTGATAGACCCAGACCTTCAAACTTACATGTGGCTGCCAATAATCAGTGTTGTCACTCTGGCATCTAGTGTTGTGTCTGTCAAGATGGCAGTCCTGTCCAGAAAGGTCAGGAAAGACATTGAAAGGCAATCCAGCATTCTGGGAAGAAATCAGAGTGAGGCTGAGTCAAGAGGTGGAATGAACAAGTCTCAGTGGAGAGCAACAGTCAGCCTCCTGATTGTCATTGGATTCTACGTCTTGACAAACTTTGGTGAGATTTCCAAGTCTGATTGATCGACTTTTGTGATTGTGAATTATTTTGTTTGCCTCTCTGTGTTTGAATTGGTGGGTCCACAGTGGAGGAATCCCAGTTTCCTTTCCACAGGGTACGCATTGGCCTACGCCTTCACCACGGACACAGACCATGTTCCGGATACAGTCATAAGAGCATCTGGAGGTTGGTTCTGGGAGGTAGGAATTTGTCAATGCTTGCAACTTGATGAGTGTTTCCCTGGGGAGGTAACCAAACCTATTTAACCCCTCTTTTCTTGCAGGTGAATGTTTGGATCAACCCCTTCATCTACGCCTTCAGAAACAAGGACTTCAAACGAGCCTTCAGGTATGTTATTCTTGGGACACAGCCTTGGCTATGGATGACCACACTGGGTTCACCAGTTGCTGACCTCATTGGTTCTGGTGTCTTTTGTAGGAAGCTTCTGCGTCTTCACCACAACTCAGTCCAAGACTCGAACGCAGCCAACATCTGAGGCTATTCGTCGGCAGGTGGCTGCAGGGGGGGGGGGCAGTCGAGCCCCTCCTCTGACCAACAAATTAAAACCTACAAATTGTGTTTCATCTGGCATCAGCCCCAGAAACACACGTGACCTCAACACTGCGTGGAGCATATGCGGACCAGGACGGTTATGTTCAGTCACTGATGAGTCCCAAACTTCAACTTTGGCACACAGGTCTCCTTGTGTGTTTTACCGCCCAGTTTGATGTGCAAGACAGAGCAATCGTTGGGCCTGGGTTGCTCGTACACAGTGTAGTTGGTGTTCGGTTTTCAGGTTTGGAGTCTCTGTCTGTCTGTCTGTCTGTCTGTCTGTCTGTCTGTCTGTCTGTCTGTCTGTCTGTCTGCTGTCTCTCTCTCTCTCTCTCTCTCTCTCTCTCTCACACACACACATGCACAAAAAATTTCTTTGTTGCTGTTGCCACTGGCTCTTTGGGGTCAGACTTTGTCAGTCGACCCTGGACCCCGTTCTTGCGTCCCACAGAACCATGGAGGCTTGCACAGGTGAAGGAGCCGATGTCACCTGATTGCAACTGCACAGAGCCACCAGGATTCACAAACCGATTGCGTGAGCACTTTGTCCTTTGAAACTGGCTGAATGGCGCCCAATGAACTTGATACCAAAACAAGGAAGGTGACATTTCCCCAGATTTCTGTACATAAAATGAATAACTGCATTGCTATGTTCTGTCACAAAAGATATTTTTGCATTGTTCCTTCCTACAATAAAAACAACATTGTCGTGACGTGAAACAAACAGCGAAGAATTTCTGTGTGTGCAAGACGCACATCCAGGGACGACCAAGCTCCCTCTCACCCAAATCGAACATTTTTGCGTGCATTGATTTCAACGGACATGCACTCATGAATGTGTGTTCACAGTTTTGAGAGGGATCCTTGTGAGATCGAAGACCCCCCCAGCACCTTTCCCTGAATCACCCACTGAATGCTTTTTGGTTGGCGCAGTGTTCTTTTCCTTTCTCACTGCAAGTTTGGGTGTCACTCGCAACTCCAGATACTCTGGTGTTTTGGAACAAACTCAGCAGAAAAATGGATATAGACAGCGATTTGAGAACAGCCAACTTTGTGGTCTTCTCTCTCATCTGTGTGACTGCACTTCTGGGCAACAGTTTGGTTGTGCTTTCAGTCTGGAAATTTGATTATCTCAAAAGAAGTGCGAATTATTTGGTGTCAGCCTTGGCTCTTTGTGACATGACCATTGCCTTCTGCACTCTGTCTTATCTGGGTAAATTTTAGTGTGATTTTTTGTGAGATGAAATTCTGTTCTCCTTGACGAATGCCTGAATGGTTTGTTGTTTTTGTTTCAGGAGTTACATACTTTGGAGATTCACTGACAGCAGAAGAATTCCCTACTTGGAGCATTGTCTGCAACACTGTGGCCAGTTTTACAATTGCTGCATTCTCAATTGAGTGCTTTTGTATCTTGGGTATAGCTGTGGAGAGATGCATCTTCATCAACTTTCCATTCAAACATCCTGTGTGGGTGACAGAAAGGAGAGTGATAAAAGCTTCAATGATTGTTACAGTTTGTTATTTGCCTGTCAGCTTTTGCTTGGTCTTTCTTCCTGATAGGTGGGTAGATTCTTCCTGCCACCTTGAAGGGACAACTATCCACGGCAGATAGTGTGTGACGTGGTTTGGAACCTTTTTTCTTGTGTTCTCACCTTCAGGTTGGAATATGGCGACGCTTGTACTCCCTTTGAAGTGCTGGATGCAAACCTTCAAATGTTCACCTGGCTGCCTGTCACTTTCCTCACTGTCAGTGTGACAGTTGGAGTGTATTTGAGAATGGGGTGCTTGGCAAGAAAAGCTCAGCAAGAAATCAAGAACCAAATCAAGAACATCAGCACAAACACTCCAGGACAGACAAATGTTTCAAAGAGAACTGGAAAATCATCTTGGAGGGCAACCACTAATCTGCTCATGGTGATAGGAATTTATGCCATAACAACCACAGGTAAAAACAATGCTTCAACCAGCATTCAAAACAAAGTAAGTTTTGGGTTTCTGAAAAAAAAATATGAGAAAAAGTTTCACAAAAAAGTTTTGGCTCAAGAAACAGGTGTTTCTACACCTTTAGGTTACCTGATGGCCTATTATCTGACGAGGGACAATTTTTCCAGTGCCTCCAAGGTCATCAGACATGTTGCATTGTGGGGAGCTGGAGTAAGGGATAGTTTTTTTCAACAATCTAATTGTTCCTATTACAGTTCTCACAAACAAAATGGTCATTTATTCAAATAAATTTTGCAGGTGAATATTTGCGTCAATCCAGTTATTTATGGCTTCAGAGACAGGGACTTTAGGAAGGCCTTCAGGTGGGTTGAACAAAGTGTCTGATTGGTGACCTTCACCGTGTTTCGGTGTATAACACCAGTGACCTTGTGTCGTGACCTCCGTCTTCTCTCAGGAAGCTGCTGCGTCTGGCCAATCGAGTTGACATCGCAGAAACATCCCACAGTTTCACACCAAGCTGATCAGCCAGAACTTCTCTGCGTCACACCTCTGTGAACACTGCACAGAATCCAGGACTGGAGACTGAACGTGGCACAGGAACAAACCGAGCGGCAGTGGTTCGCTGACCGCCACTGTTTCCGCTGTGCACACACGGACATGAAACGTACAGTGGACTCAATCGAAGAGAACCCTGAAAAACAGGTCGTGGGCTCAGCAGCACACAATGACCCTGGCCTCACAAGAACTTTGGTGTGGTAGATCTGGCCCCACCAGTTGGTGTGGTAAATCTAGCCTCACCAGCCGGTGTGGTCTGGTCTTGCTAGTTGGGGTTATGAATCTGGCCCCACCAACTGGTGTGGTGAATCTGGTCCCACCAGTTGGTTTGGTGAATCTGGCCCTTACACTCCCTGGAGTAGATCTGGCCCCACCAGCTGGTGATGTGTGCCTGCCTCCAGTTGGTGAGGTGAACCTGGACCCACCAGCTGGTGAGGTGAATCTGGTCTTGCTAGTTGGGGTTGTGAATCTTGCCCCTTCTGTCCGAGGAGAAGGTCTGACCTGGCCCCACCTTGTGCTTGCACATGTGGTGTGTCCACCAGTTAGTGCGATAAACTCTGAGAGATCCTAACCACGGAACGATACCAAAAGCTTTGTGCCGGCAGCTGATGACCGCTCGTCCTGGCCGGTTCTGTTGCATTGTGCCCTGCGCACCTGTCTCTGAAACAAAACTCGCTGACCTCGGTTTGGAGCAGCCATCTGACCTTTTTTCGCATTGACAGATATGTAAAATAACAAACAAGAAGTTCCGAGGCGGGAACCCTGATGGTCGCGGAAGCGGGGAGGGGGGTGTTGGTAGGGGGGTGTTGGTAGG
>JAAUXT010145861.1_pt1 | contig 11196 bp, 13 predicted proteins | sample 7278171 | NCBI WGS metagenome assembly JAAUXT01 (sample SAMN14350112, study PRJNA611818) | marine sediment metagenome | isolation source: surface marine sediment (1.8m) | place: French Polynesia: Moorea | collected 2018-08 | reverse complement strand
GTGACACCATAGAGGAAGGTAGCCTAAACCACTGAGCTCCAACTCATACTCTACAATAAACTATACTACAACATCACTACTGGGGCTTCACTCATATATACAACAGCACAGATAATTTGGGTAGATTTGGGTGCATTCTATTCAACAGGAGAACAGAAATAATTGTTAACATTGACAATTTATGCATCTACCTGTTTGCATTTCAGTCACTGCATTTTGGCCAGCCAAATAGCCAGCCAAAACAGTAGAAAATGGCCAACCTTTGTGTGTAAATAACAATTGTACATTATGTGAGAAATGATATTGAAATGGCTGCTGAGGCCAGCACCTCCTGGTGGGGGGGGGGGAGTGTGGTGAAATGTCACCTGCTGTAAATTGTCAGCACCACCACCAGATGGCATGCGATGTATCAATAAATATAGGGAAAGCCCACCCTTCAGGGTCAGTCTCATCCAAGACACCAAATAGATCGTTTGTGATATCACAACAATGGCGGGGAGGGGGGGTCAATCCACAAAACTTTCAGAAGTCAGTGAAACACACACACACACACACACACACACACACACACACACACACAAATGGGAAGACCCGTTGGAGAGCAAATTCCAGGGTGGCAACTTTTCACAACGAAAACACATTTCTTTGCACACCAGCTCTTAGTCGGAGAAACGGTGGAATAGAAGTAAGTCCTCTGGTTCCTGCAGCCTTGTATCAGCTTTGGTGCCTAGTGAGAGATCCTGACATATTATATTATTTTCCACCTGAATCACAGTGAACATTTTGAGCTAATGCAGATCAATTAAATTTTCTTGATTCTGAATTCAAACACTGATTTTATGATACTTAAATCGTAGATCTAAATCCCGTCAGGCATGCCAAATCGCAAATATTGCCAGTGTTCATTTGCCATTGTCAATCCGGAATTGCTTCGTAATTGCACAAACAGAAAAGGATTTGTGGGATTTTGCACAAAACATTCATGTGCCAAAAATTGATTCAAAAACTCAACATTGATTTGTTCCATTTCAGGAATCCCAAAACAAGCAAAAACAGCACTGTATGAACCAAACATCAACTTCACCTGAGATTTTGACATTTTTGTGGGAGGTTGACAGGAAAGCCAGCTTCATCTTTGAAGAATTTTGAGCAAAGAGTGACAACAACAACATTGCTAAACAAGAGAAGCAGTGCACAGGGCAACTGCAAGTGTGAAGTCCCCACCTGGGGTGTTTGCTTTGGTGGTCATAATTCTTTTTCTTTTGTTTGGTCCATGATGTGAGAAAACCAAAAACCAAGAAATTACAAACTGTACCTGGTTACCATGGAGTTTTGTATCTGGTTGCTATGGAAGTTGTCATGGATATATTTTTGAAATAGCATAGCAAACTGCTTTCAAATACCTTTTTGTATGAACCACAGATCAAATCTCCAACTTGAAAAGAACCTAAGATTTGGGCTTTTGCTTGTGGTTGCTGGGAAGTTTTCTGCCATGGAGTTTTGTAAATAGTTGCTGGAGAACAAAGCATAGACATCCTTTTGAAACAGCACAGCAAACTATTTTCAAATACCTTTCCCCAAAACCAAAGATCAAGTCTCCAACTTTAGAAGAACCTGAGATTTGGGCTTTTTGCATCTAGTTGCTCAGAAGTTTTGTACCTGGTCACTATAGAGTTTGTAAATGGTTGCCACAGAAGTTGACACAGACATCCTTTTGAAACAGCACAGCAAACTATTTTCAAATACCTTTCATATGAACCACAGATCAAGTCACTAACTTGAGAAGATCAAGTCGCTAACTTGAGAAGAACCTGAGATTTGGGTTTTTGCATCTGGTTGCAAGGGAGTTTTACATCTGGTTGCTGGAGAAGTTGGCATGGACATTCCATTTTTCCAAAATTGTTATGTGGACTCAAAGACCTTTCTAACAAGCCCCAGATCAAGTCTGTACCTTGAGCAGTAACTGAGATTGTGTGAGGGGCATGATGGGACAGGGAGACATCTTCACTGAGTTGGCATACACACTGAAAAAATTTTGGCACAACCACTGAGTGCTCTTCCCAGAGGAACTTCACACAACAACAACAATAACAACAACAGCAAACCAATTTGTGTCTGCGGTGTGACAAACCAGGGTAATGAGCTGGCAGGTGAAGACTGCACCTTTAGTTTTTCGGTGGGCGGGCGCCAGACAATTCTGTTCAGTTTCATCCCTTGATGAATCTGATGGGAGATGTGCCTCGACCTGCTTCTCAGTCTCAAGTCTCGGTGTGACACCAACCACTCATAACCCAGTATCTCAGAAAAGCCAGCTGTTCCGAGCAACACCAAAAATTACACCTTGGAAGAGCCAGGGGTGTGGTGAAGGCATCGCTCGGAAGAGCTTACCCTCCAAGAATGGGTTGTTTGGACGAGCCAGGTGGCGCTCTCGGAAGAGCCAGAGAACCAGAGTTCAATTGAAACTGAGAAACAGGTCGAGGCAACACATACAGGTCATTTCCGGATAATTCGACTTTTTCACAATTCAACTTATTTTCAAAACATGTTTTGATTTGTATACTTGCAAAAAAAAAAAAAAAAAAAAAAATTTATAATTTGACATTTTGTAATTCAATTTTATATAACTTGAGCATAATTTTATATGTTGATTCAATTTATAAGCATATCAAACAAGAGGAACTAAGAATATGAGCATAAAATGCACATGTCAAGTATTTCAAGCGGAAATGAGTCAAATGAGCATTTGAGCAACAAAAGTATTCAAGAAAATGAGCACAGAACAAACTTGATGTACTTGAGAAAATAGGCATAAAAATTGAAAAAGATGAGCATATCAAGTAAAATAAGCATTTGTAACACATAATTATTCTCTCAGACAAAGAAAACAAGCTCTTGAGGAAAAAAAAGAGTTGCTCATTGACAGCATGTGCTCCAGTTCACACCAAATTCAAAGACCCTTGTTGCTTGTTTGGCTGGGTTTTCACAATTCGACAAACACATAATTTGACTGTGTTGCTGGAAAAAAAGTACAGTCGAGTTGTCCGGACATGACCTGTATCTGATGGAGGCATTTTCCATTGGCCCCTCAGACCCAGAACCACTTGAGTACGCGAGTATATCTGCTTTGGAAGGTATGTTCTTGGCCGACGCGTACACTGGGTTTTTTTTTTCCCAACCGCAGCAAGAACACGCAAAATGATCCTGACACTTTGACGGATTCAGGATTGAGGTCAGGGGCCCCGAAACCTCCGGGAGACCAAACTCTAATCCTGAAAAGATTGTCAATGGAAAGTGGTTGAGGACTTTTCAGGTCATTTTAGGGAGGCCAGGGCCATCCCCCTGGGTCCATACGAGTAGCAACATGTTTTGTTTCACAAGTTTGCACCTTTTGTCAGCAGTTTCCACAAAGCACGAACCGCCAAGCCTCCGCGGTCACAAAACCGCACGAACAGCTCAACCTACACGTCTGTCATCTCTGTAAGCACTGTTGAATTTCTCGTTGCACTCCAAAATGAACAGCTCGATTTTAAATCATCAAACGGCAGTTACCTCAGGAATGACCACAAAAGTGAATTCTGTCATGAATCAATTGAGAGGCTCTTGAAATACTTTGTGAAGCAGTTCTCAAAGGGTTTCCCTGCCCCCAGTGGATCTCAACATGCAGTCAGATCATAATCAGCTTGGTCCCAAATGGGCGCCAAACAACCTCCAGCACAGCTCTGACTACATGCAAAAGAAACTTTTTGATGTGCAGCTTTCGAGGAACAAGGCAGATTTCAAACAACGTTGTTTTTTGTTTCAGGAAATCCTTTTGTTCTCGATTATTTCAGTGATGGCACTCGAGCATGCAGTTGGCGATACAGTTCGTTGAGCCTTTCGCTTGCACTTCTTCGAACACCCCCTCTGGTGGATAGGAGGAGAGTTCTGAGGTCTGACTTGGCTCGGAAGAGACCAAACTTCGAAATTTTTGTGCTGAGTCTGGAGATGTTTCTGGGGCATCTGTGTCCTTTTTTATTTGACCAGCCATAATGTACTCGTATGACAGCCGTGTGGGTCTGTGACGTGACACAACCAGATTCAACATGAGAAAATTTCACTGCAATGTATTGAATCTCGTATCATTTGTTGTGGCACATCACGACTCGCATTGCTGTGAAATAAGCTTTGAACAGGAAACGTTTGCGAGACTCTGTAAATTAGCTCGTTATTGAAACCTTCTTTTGAAAGCTGCTGAATCCGTGTCATGACATCCACTTTGCACAACAACGATATCTGCTTCGTGAACTTGTGTGGCATTGTGCAAATCGTGCGTCAGAGTGACTCAAAAGGAGACACTCTTCACGTGGATTTGCGAGGCGTTTTTCAAAGGCTGCAAGCTTTCGTGTTTTTGCTGCGAAGATTGCAGGTGAAACAAGGCCTTTCTTTTTCTTGATCTTATGCATTGCTGACGCTTGGTAAACAAATCTGGAACTCCCGGAACACTCTTTCTCTCTAGAATTGAGTTTGCGAAATCACACAAATGACCTTGCAGTGAAGCGATTCTCCAAAATCCTTCTGAAAATATTCTGGTTTGAGTGAAAATTCGATTTTGATCATTTTTATACCAAAAGTGTGTCATATGTAGAGGAACATCACCGTGCAACACAAACTGTCATTACATCAATATTGTTTGAATTAGTGACAAAAAATCATATTTTGCTGTTACTAATGTTCCTGACACAAGACTGACAATCGTAACAGCAGATACTGTGAGTGACATTCCTTATATATATATCTATAGAGAACCTAACACTGTGGGTGCGGACACACTGAAGCGCGACTGGGTGGGCGCTTTGCCCGATGCATCCACCCCATCACACTTGCTGCCCCATCACTGAACCTATCCAGTGCATTTTCAATGGATGTGGATATATACCCAGCAATGGGGTATATGCAATGGGTTAGCCCGTTGCACTGATGGCTCCGGTAGCAGTTCAGCCTGTCACAGGGGAGCTGGATGGTATAGCACAAAACAAATTTTTAGGATTTGCCCATCCATTTTGCAAAGATTTCAGATGTGTATGAAGGAACAAATATCTACATCTCGTTATGACATCCAGAAAAATTCAAAACTGCTGTATGGGAACTACACATGCCATCCAGTAATAAAATGAAACATACAATGCTTTCCCCATCTATTTTGCAAATATTTCAGATATATATGTGTATGGAGGAACAAACCTACATCCAGAAAAATTCAAAACTGCTGTATAGGAACTATACAAGCCATCCAGTAATAAAAAAGCAACATTGTTGATAACCCTGGATGATAGTTTGTCACTGGGGCCAGTGTGTCTGTTTGCATGATTTTGTTGCTGCATCACCATCCAGTCCATCACACACTGTACATCACGGGGAGTGTGTTCCCAGCCTGTGCTGTTTCACAAAAATATTTGCTTGTGTACTTGTGCATTTCACACATATATGTATTCATAAATCCCAGTAAAAATTCTGGATCTCTTTTGCAGATTTAGGCATTTTGCCTTTTCTCTCCCCCCCCTTAGTATAACATTTGCACCACCCAACTGTGCAGAATAGATTTCATAAAAAGCAACAATCAACAATACACAATGAGAACAAGCAACAATGCACAATGAGAACTCATTCCAAATGAGTGTCCAATATCATAATTTATTGTTCTTGCCCAATTTGTACCTGTTCAGTCACCAATGGTTATGCAAATCAGCAAGTTCACATGGTGCACACTTGACTGGATAAGTCAGAATTTGTAAGGTATTGGGAATGTTGTATCAGACCTTTCATTCCAAAAGCTCTAGTCATTAATTTCCTCAACAAAATTTTGAAAACCCATATAAGAAGACAATATACTCATACAAGTGTGTGCCAAATTTGGTGAAGATAGAACAATAAAAAGCAATTTGAACGACTGGTAGTGGCTTCAGAAGGATTTGGGAGAATCGCTTAGTTGCTCTTTGAGAAAGGAGCAGGTCCCATGCAACGATAATTTGGGAAGTTGTAACGCGTTGCAGGGTCTGGGTTTCTTTGCAGGATGTGTTTTGAGACAGTTCGAGATGGTTGCGTGGTCTTGCCACGACGTCAAAACCTCATTTTGTCTGTGACTGCACGAGCCAAGATTTTCAAGTGTTTTCGTTTGCACCAAGGTGATCAATAGATCTCAAGCTGAAATCGCGATTTGAATGTCGCAACGGAACACCTGCAGTGTTTTACGTACACCCTCGTTGAAAAAGATTTGCCACAATTCCGCATGAACAATTGACCTTCGCAGCCTGCTCGCCAAGTTCGCTTTGAGGCGTCAGGTTGTGGTCAGTTCAACGGCTGCACAAAGGGTCAAGAGAGAAAGACGCCTTGGAACAAACGACATTCCTTTGTATTATTGCAGGGGTTGTGGGTAAACTTGACACAGAAGTGTTCGGTCAAGTTTTCGTTTTTGACAATGGTATCTCCCACGGCATCTGCAAATATGACCAGCAGATGACCCGTGCAAAAATATGAAGAAGTGCATGCAATTTCAAATGAATTTCCTTGATTTCCAGGTAAAACAAACAAAGACATGGGAAAGTACACACAAAGGTCAACTTTTCCCTTCAGGCTAAAGGAACCAAATATTTATCAACGTTGCATTTGAATCGGATCCAGCGTGCGAAGAGGAATCGTTTCTCAAAATAATCAAATTGCATTTGCTTTTATGTGTGACCATTCTTTCGGTCACTTGTTTGAAGGACGCGGCGGGGCCGATCTCAAGAAACCAGAACATCATGTTGGAGCATGAACAAAACTTTGTCCAACTGTGAACAGTTTTTTTGGATGAAGTTCGACCAATGAAGGCAACTTGAAAATTCCCCAGTCGAAATCTCACTTTCGCCTTCTGCAGTGTTGTACTCAAAACGTCAACGTCGAGTCTTATGTTTTATGCATTATCTCATTGGCATCGGCTTTGTACGGTTGGTGAAATCAAACACGCTGAACTGCAGATAACCTTTGCGCTTCTTCTACATTACCTTTTGACCAAAGTAAATGATGCATCATCCTGAAATGGAACTATCTCCATCGTTTTTTAAGCACTCTTTTCCCCATTCATCACCACCCGGCCCTTCGCATTTCCACCTGTTGGTGTGACGCAATTCTTGGACCAGGGGAGAGCTGTGACCTTTTTACCCGCCTAAAAAGTGGGTTCTTTATCATTTTGAATTAATTAATTTGATTCTCTGTCCAATAATAAATTACACATCACTTGTCTCTTTTCCGCCGCTTGCATTTGAATTTGTGGGTTCTCAGCTCTGATTGGTTCAAGCTCATCAGGTATGAGGTAAGACGGACATTAGGCACTGCAATCTGTCTTTATCTCGTAGACATGTGAGCAAGGCTTTTCTTGAGACATCGTGGAGCTTTATCCACTCAACATTTGAATGTTTGAAAGAACCTTCAGTTGTTCAGTGCGTACGACGTACATCTGTGTCGCAGAGACCTGCTTCTCTGTCAGAAAAAAAAAGACTGAAACAGAAACACATCTTCCAGTCTTCTGTTTTGGTGGTCGAAGGATGCGTGGCATTGTGACATCAAAATATTTAAAATCAATTCATCAGCAGAGAGACGCTGGTCTTTGGTCTTGTTCGACTGCAGTTTTGTGGTTCGTGAAATATGGGCAGTTTGCGTGACGCAACCTTCCGTCTGCACGCAGCATTGAGGCCTGCAAGTCTTGTGTAAGGTTCACGCAAGGGACTGCCAACTCAGAGTGCCGTTTCATCTTTTGAATTTAACGCTCTTGGCCCGAGGGTAACCAACCCCCCTGCCCGGGAACTCTGACGTAAGAGTCTCAACTCGATGACATAACGCGCTGCGCCGTTCTCTCCATTGTAAGTTGTTACTAAAACGTGCAATGGGGGGTAATAGCCCATAATGTTGATGCTGGCGAATAAAAACATCGTTTACCTCCACAAAGAAGTACCTGTTCATCCAATTAAAAAAAGCTGTTTTCTTGAACCCGCGAGGTCAACACGCGACAAAACACATCACTTTATGTAATACTTGGTGGTCCAGACGTCTGAATTGTGTAAGGCTGGCTGCTTACCTGTTTTGACGACGGTGTGTGTTCTGCTGTAAGCAAAACAAATTGAGTCGTTCACTCTGGATGAAAGGTGAAAGATTTCATTGTCCAGGAAGAAGCAACGCAATGTTTATGACGAATATTTCGGCGACTGTTTTTCGACGAGTTTTCAGTGTGTTGAATTGCTGTTGTCACTTAGACTCAGGCTTTTTGAAAGTATCCATACGTTCAAACTTTGTGATTTCAGCAAGAAAGCTGCATGAACTTAGACGCGATATTGGGTTGAGCAGACGCCTCGGGAGGGTAGATTCGGTTCATTATTCACCAGGGTTACACCGAGTTCAAATTCAAGCACAAAATGATGCAACAAGAAAATGTAGCCCATCTTTTCCACCAGCCTTTTATTTACCTCTCTTGGCAAAGACTGATGACCCTTGCTCAAATACTTTGAAGCATCCAAGAGCTTTCTCTTTGCCCAGGTGCATGGTCGGTTGGTTGCACGGTCAATGTTTCAAATGTCTGGCTTGTACAACTCAACAAAATACTGCACACGTGAAGTTTGAAAGTTTATTTTGGAGTTCCTTTTGTGGAATGTTTCAATTTTCACCGAAAGAAAAGCATCAACAAATGAATTTCAATTCATCTGTAAATTTCTGTCGGTCAAGATAAAATCAATGGCTGCCCGAGTGGTTTGTTGTCTTCGTTCATACTGAACATTGAGTGACATTGCTCAATTTTCATATTGAACAAAAGACGCGGTGGTGCAGTTGGGCGTCTGTGTCCGAGAATGACGCAACTCATGAGCCACAGGCATTACTTCCACTCACTGCTCAAGAATCCAAACTGATAAAACTTCGACTCAAATTTAATCTTTTGACTCGCAGTCGTTTGAAAGCAGTTCAATTCTGTCAACTCTCTTCTCACGCCTGTTTGCTTGAGTCCCTTGCAACTTGAGAAAATGTATGCATCTGTTCAAGATTCACGAACTTGCACTTGGAGAAGACTGTCTTGAAAATGTAATGTGCAACTCTTGAACTCGTGTTGCGTCATCGATCCCGCAGGACTCAAAGGTTCTTAGTTGCGAAATATTGGGCCAAGACTGCTGAAAGGCAAAGATTGCCACTCAAAATCTCATCAACACCGCTTAGAATGTCTGCTGAACTTTGAGTTGAACTGTGAGATCGACTCACGTCGTTCACCTCGGAAGAAAGCGGAGACAGCGGTTTTCACAAAACTGGAGAGGCCATGGCACGGACAAACTCCATCGCAAAGAGTCGAAGTTGCACCAGGCTTGTTTGGTGGCCAAACAAAAAGAAAATCACGAACTGCAAAAGAGGGTTCAACCACTCCCACTGACACGGCTCGTTTCACAATGTCCCCAATGACTTAGATCGCACAATCTCATTCCTGCGTTGGTGTCTCGAACTGTGCCCCATGGAAGTCGTACGAAATTCCGAAAGAAAATGTGCAGACTCGTCCGTGCTTGCTGCATGGTATTCGTCTTGCAAGCCTTGTGTCAATGCAACAAGCCTCCTTGGATGCGTGGTTGATTTGGACCTTCAATATTGCAGCCAATTTTCAATTTCTGTGCGCGCAATTTCAAACCAGTTGCACAATGTTACAGCGGACGGGCACCACCATGTGGGCGAACTCCAATCAGATTACGTGCGAGATGAGAAGACGTCCAATGCATCGAGCCACGCAATGTTGCTTCATCCTCAAATGATGAATTCTTCCTCTCAACCCAGAAGACTGGTAAATTTGGGCAAACCTGCGTGAAATGTTGGTTTGAGGGTTCGCACGGCTTTCTGACATGATCATTTGTTGAACGTTGACACATTTAAACTTTTGAACCTGCAGGCGAGTGCAACTGTTCACCAAGTCTTCGCAGAAGTGATGCAACAATAGAGAGAGGAACTTGCGAGGTCTTACCGAACCTTACCGCCTGCCAAAGGTCTGGAGCACTGCTTTGATCACTGAAACCAGACAAAGCTTTTCAGAACAGCAAGAATGCAGAATTTTGAAATTTTCTGGAAACAAACGGGACAAAGAGCATTCATGACCAGACCTGAAGAGAGATTTCAACTCGTTGTACAAGTTGCTTATCTCTTGCAGAAGCCAAATACGAGGACATGCAATTGCAAGTCACCGCATCAGGCAGGTCTCCGGTTTTATCTCTGATTAGCAGGCGTTCAAAAACGTTTTTCAGACAGACAGTGTTGACCAGACCCAATTTTTCCCCTGTGCTTTTTTATTGCTCTCAGAAGCATTTGAACCGAAGGCTCAATATTGGTCACTGCTGCGATAAGAATTGTCGGGAGTGGATGTAACGCCGATCAGGCTGAGGACAAGATTACAAAGGTGAGGCAGCGGTCACTTTTGTTTGAGTAACAGTGTTCAACCTGAGATACATTGGAGTCAAGACAACATCGACATGTTCAGTGGAATGTACTCAAGATTTCAAGTGACGCGGCTTGTCCGTAAATCACTGTTTCTCTTTTCAGGATCCAGTGAAATTTGAGGGGAACCACGCAACCCACTCCGGACCCTTGCAGCTGGCATGAACATTGAGAAACTGCGTATAGTTTTTGTCCTGCGCCCCCACAAAAAGATGTCTTGAGTACTTGATCTGCAAGCGACCGGTTTCTTTTTGATTGTTCTCTTGTTTGAATCAGTTTCAGGGTTTTGACAAGAGAAAGAGCAAATCTTCCAGCCACGTGTCCAGGTTCCTCGGACTGAGCGGCCTGTTCATATGTTCAGTTTACTGCATGTGGAGGGTCATCTGAGTGTCGGTCAGGACGGTGCGTAAGACTGCCATGAAACAAATTTCTGAACGTTTGAGTTTTTCTTTCTGAAAGAGCAAGACCTTTGTCTGCAGTGCTGCAAAATTAGACTGAGCGAGTCCCGCTTTGAATATGTGCTGGGTTCCAAATTTGGCACAACATGAGCGTATCTTCAGCGGTTTATTTGTCTTTCACCTGTCACCTGTACTTTTTCTCAAAAATACTGCACAAGATGTTACAGAGAACGTCCGCAGTGGAACGCGAATTCACTGGTTTATGCAGACTCAAAGCTGCACAAAGTGTGTGTGTGCTAAAGGGAAGAAATGGCAACAAACAACAAGATGTATG
>JAAUXT010003519.1_pt1 | contig 11196 bp, 9 predicted proteins | sample 7278171 | NCBI WGS metagenome assembly JAAUXT01 (sample SAMN14350112, study PRJNA611818) | marine sediment metagenome | isolation source: surface marine sediment (1.8m) | place: French Polynesia: Moorea | collected 2018-08 | reverse complement strand
TTTGGATTTTTATTCATATATTACTCAAATAATTTCAAATGATTTCATTTGGAACCTTTACCAAGTAAACTTCAGATGTTCTTTTGTTAATTTATTGTAAATTTTGTTTTTGAAAGGGCTTTTTTCCTTGCTTAAAATTCTTGTGAAAATGTACTGTTTTGGGACTTTGTGCTAAGTTTTAAGTTTGAGGTTTGAAGTTTGAAGTTCAAACGTCAAAGATCAAAGGCGACGTTTCGCGGAAACGTCGTGTTCAAAGTCCCCATTGCTCACTTTTGCTTTTTGCAGTTTTTGCAAACCAGTGTTGTTTCTGTTCACGTGTGGTTTCCACAAAAACAACAGAACCCTCTGCAAAATTTTTGTCAATTGCCTGCCTTTGTTTTGTGTGTGCAAGCACTGCTTGAGGACTGCATGAGAAAAGGAAGGGAACAACAAATTCAAAAACGCCCCAACCGTTGCTGTTTGCATCTGGACCACTTTCAACATAAGGATTCCGAAGTGGCTTTGAGGGCTCATTCATGACTTTTTTCATTGAATCAGAGACACCAACCTTGCTTTCTGAGGACCTCAAATCTGTTGTGGAAGTATTTTGCCATTCCTCGCAGAGGCGCCTCGGATGGCAGCACGATCCCCTTCATGTGGGCGTCGTCTCGCATTTTCTTGTGGGCTTCTGGTGAAAACTTGTTGCTGGCTCTCAGAAAGATCTCATTCGTCTCCTTCGCCAATTTTCTCATCTGCTCCTTGACGTGTTTTCCACTGCTCACATGTTCCTTCAGCTTGTGCAATGAGACAACGTGAATTTCTCTTTTACGAGTATGCTCTTTGCTGCTTTCTGTCTCCGTTGCTTTGATACCATGTGTGACCGCTCCCACAGTCAAACAATCTTCATTTGGGTCACTTCGTGGTTGTGTCAGGCGTTCAGGAACAGCAATGGGAGCTGGAAGTGTTTTGAGGTTCGTTGCGCTTGTTTGTGATGTATAAGCAGACATGGCGGCAGATGAATCAGGCGCCCTTGTGTCGGAACCTTCACTGTCTGAGACAATGATTCTGTGGCAAGAATCTTCAGGCAAATTGAGAACATCCAGTTTGACACGAGGGTATAAGTGAACATCCTGTCCGCCCAAAACAATGATTTTGTGCATTTTGGCAGCTTCCTTCAGTGATTTGATATTTAAAGTCACCATTTGATGACACTTTTTGTGTCTTTGTAGATTTTCATTCTTTTCAAAGCCTTTGTCACAAACCTCACAAGTGAAGATTTGTGAAGGTACCTTTTTGAAAGATACACCTGTTTTAATTGGAGCAGGACCCTTCTTTTTCTTCATGAAAGATTCTCTTGTCTTCTTTGAGTGTTTGAATGGCATTCCTGAGGCAGAGGTCCCGTTGCTTGTCATCTCCATGGTCCCTGGGGCAGTGATACCAGAATCTCCAAGTTCTCTTTGAGGCATTTTGGGCTCATTGAGTTTTATGTTCATCTCAGTGCTGCCGTTCGGGCGTGACTTTTGAGGAATCTTTGCTGTACCAAGCCGCAGTGAAGAACTATCCAACAACTCCGACCGCTCCGTCCGCGTGGTCGACAGCGAAGACTTTGATTTTGACATTTTTTCATTGCTGGACCCTTTGATGTCCTGAGATGCACTGGAAGAGTAGGTCTTGGACGAGTGCAATCCCAACTGCTCAAGGTTCTCGAACTTTTTTATGAAACATTGTACGAGACTTCAGAATCTGTAACACGAGAACAGAATTTGGCGGACAGACACAAAAATACCTGATGGTGTGGGACCACGCCCAAACAGGCCTGGTTAAATCCGAGCCAACTCAAATGAAACACACAACTGAAACGGAAGGAAAAAACAAAGGGAGAACAAATCTGCATCTCGAGAAGAAAATGCAAAGAGCTCTGCAATAGTGGACGTCATCAGCTCTCACCTTGCCATGGGCTGCCTGCTTATCCGCTGCGCTCCATCACGCGACATCCAAATATCGGTTTCTGAACTTCAACGTAAATCCAAAGGGCATCCACGAGAGTGATTTGTGCAGTCCTTTGTGTCCGTGACCAGAATGAAGGCTCCTCGATCATGGTGAACGCAGTTTCTTGGAATGGTCCTATTTTTGGCTTGAACAAGTTGCCGGCAAACTGATAAGGATGTCTGTTATCGCCTTATCGAGCCTGGGTCCTTGTAAGACGAGAGAGCGGCCTGGTGCGCAGGTCAACACCTGAAATAGAACAATCAAACTATTCAAACTGGTGGTGTGAGAAACACAACTGTTCGAACCTGAGTCAAGTGCAGCGATTCTTCTTTTGCATTCAAATGAAATTGACAAAAGCCCAAATGCAGGTGTGGAATGGCGTTCTCATGTTTTCGTAGGGGAACTTTTTGAGGTTTTGGCCCTGTGATCCACAACCTGTTGGCAACGCAGAACCAGACAAACGGGGGGTGGAGAACAAAGTGATCTGTAGGCCAGAAATGACCTTAAACATATCCATGAGGCCCACGAGACCTGATCATCTGACCCCCGGGAATGCTTGATTCCCCTCCCTCATAAAAGGCACGATTTTTTCCCAAGGGTGGACTTGAAACCACGTGCAAAAGCCTGCAATGGTTTGTTTGCCACGAAGAAATTTTGCTTCAAATGCTGGAGCCTTTGGGGTTGGATGAGGCAGGGGGTTGGTCACACAGAAATCGGGCAGCTTCACACTGAGGAAAGGGTCCACACAGGGTCTGTGATACCTCAGAACGGTTTTCGAGCATTCCCTCAAAGGCACACCAAGTGGCAAAGAACTTCCTTCTGAACTGTTTTGTCAACAACACACATGACCACTGAGTTGACCCAATCAAGTTGTGGAGCCAAACGATGAGTGAGAGAAGTACAAAATCTTCGAACATGGTTTTTTTTCTGCAGAGTTCTGAGAAAAAAATCCAAGTCAAAGAACGAAAACAAGTGTGGAATGGTCAACACTGATCCTTTTTGTTGAGGCGAACGTGAAGCGTTGCTTTGGTCGTTACTTTAGCAAATGTCGTACTACATCTTCATGCAGTACAACTTACATACATCAAAAATAACACATAAACCATACAGAAAGGAAGTAGTATGTCTAGAATAACAACACACAGGTACAGCATGCCGTACTTCAAGCAATGCGATATTTCTTTTTCAAACCACACCGTACTACTTTTACAGGTAGTATAGCTCTTTTTCTTCCCACCAAAACATTTCAACCGTACTTGACCAAGCAGTATGGTTCTTATACCAGAAGTGGATTTTCGCGCCTTTTCTGCACCTATTAACGTCATACTACCCCATAAAGTAATACGACAATTTTTATCCTTTTCACTGGATCACTCTTCATTTAAACCATACAGGCAATTTGTAAACCGGAAGTGGCAGTACGTTTTTTTCTGAAAAGTGCATTTGTGCCATACTGCTCACCATGTAGTACGGCAAAAAAGTGTAGAGGGCACTGCGGGAACAAAAATGGCGCCGAGTAAGTCGTCCACTTTGTCTGAGGCTACTAGAAAGTCAGCCAGGGCTGCCCTGGCAGGTAAGTTCACTCAATTTCTTGTCATTTAGTTGCATTAATGTGTCAGGCATCTGCAGGAATTGAATTTGAGTGGAGTCAAGTTGTTTCTGTTGAGAATAAATAGAAAAGAACTTTTCTTTTCAAAATGTCTTCCAAAGTACCACAAAGTTGAAAAAACACTCTAAACTGCTTCTGAATGGAACTTCTTCAATAAAAATTTGTCCCTTTTGCATCTATGCATCATGTAGCAGCTCTATCAGTGAAAATTTGGATGAAAACTGATTATTTTTCCCAGCGTTCCATCTTTAATCAAAAATCGACGTACTGCTCGCATAACCACCAGGCAGTACGTCGATAAGCATCCAAACATCTCATTATGTCATGTGATCGAACATTTTGAAAAAGTCATATTACTATCCAAGCAGTCTGATCATATCACACTTTTGATTGTATTTGTGAGAGAAAAATGTATTACTGGAAGCAGTCCGATGTTTGCAACTATGAAATGTGCAATTTAGACGTACTACTCACTCAGGCTGTATGGTTTTTCAGATGCATTCAAAAACAACTGGGGGAGTTTCACTCCTATTCCTCAAGAAGTGAGAGATGAAGGGAGAGAACATGGCACTGAAGAGGTTGACTGGCAAAGTATCTGAGTTTTGCAGGATGAATTCGTAAAGTGGGCCAACGAATTGAAGAACAACGATCTTCTACGTCTCATCCAAAAGAAGGTAATGTAGCCATACTACTTTGTCAAGTATTCCGTCACAAACAAACTGAAATTTAGCTGGTATGACATGGAGCTGTACTGTGTGCAAGTAGTCTGACTAAATCGATAGTCTAGCACTTGGGCTTCTTTCAGAATACTAGGAAGGACACAACTTTTTTGCCGTGTTGCTCATGCAAGTAGTACATTTCAGAGGGGGCCCATGGTATTCCCCGACCCACCCCACCAAGTGACACTGCGTGGAAATCCTGGGCCTGCTGCTGTCAAGGCATGTCTTTGCCGTACTACATACTGATATTGTCTGAGTAGTATGGTTTGAAGCGACATATCTTTTCTTCCACAGACGTACTGCTTCTTAGGTAGTTAGTTCTTTATTGCAGGATGCTGTAGATGTGGCTGAAGTACTCCAAATGGTGGAATACGCAGCAGTACGCCTAACTAACTATTTACGTCAGACATTCAATCGCATGGTGAAGAAGGTCAGTTATGCCGTATTACTTGCCAAGTAGTATGTCTCCAGACACAATTTGGATCATTTCCACCATATTACTTGTCTAAGCAGTACGCTTCTTTTACAGATTCCGAACACGAGGAGTAACTGCTTACTCTTGTCTGCTGTTGCCCAGATCACCAATGTTCCGGAGGACATAAGCTGTGCCGAATTAAGGCTTATGGTGGCTAAAGAAGTGTTAGCTGGTACCAAGGCCAACTGGTAAAGTCACACATTTTGACGGATTACTTGACAAGTAGTACAACATGATGAACGTTTCTTTTAAAGCCATAATACTTTTCCAGGCAGTACGCTTAACTTGAATGAAACCTTAGTGCACTGTGTCATACTTGTATCAAAGCAGTACGCTTCTTTTGCAGGACAGAAGAACTTCAAGGTGACCTCATGGATCAACAGAAAGACATCTACGAGTGGGCACTGTTTGTACTGAATGAGTTGTCCTACTTAGGACCGGATTTTCTATGCATATTCTGCTCTCTGATTGAAGTGAGAATTTGATGTACTACCTCACAAGTAATTTTTTCAGCAAGACCATTCATTTTAGCAGTACTACTCGACAAGTAATGCGTCTTTTTCAGAATGTTTCATTTTATGTCACCACTTATGCCGTACTGCTTGTAGAAGTAATATGACTATTCCGTGGACGCAATCAGTTTTGCCATACTGTGGTGACATGTAGTACGTCTTTTTAGCGGCCAATCGTCATTGTGGCACCCATGAACATCCCACAGGCACCACCCCCAACTCAGACAAGAACCAAGAAGAAGGGAGGAGGCAAGGCAAAAGGAGACACAGGAGGTACAGGTGCTGCAAGTGCTAGAGGCAGAGTGATGCCATTCCAGTTTGCCTCAGGATTCAGCTATACTGTGGCCCATATCCAGTTGGATAGCACTGTATTGGAGCAATCCCTCATTGGCATTGTGGTGCTTTACAATGGTAGAAACCAACAACCAAAATCTCCAGTGGAGATGCAGGCCTCACTATTGACATGCTGTTGGGTATGTCACTTCAAGCTCTAGAGTCAAGTTTGTCTCTCGACACAGTGAAACTGGATCAAGAACAAATCAAAGCAGTCGAAGAACTACGGGGAGCAATAGTCAACACATTCCTGGCATTTGGTCAAAAGGAAATTACTGAAGCAACTGGCACCACCTACATGATGAGAGAACTTCCAGAAGATATCATGGCATCACTTCGAAAGCTGTTTTCTGTTCAAGACAGTGACCAGGACACATCATTGAGAAAAGTAAAGAAAAAATCAGTGTACTGGTACACGTGCACTACCCAAGTTCTGGACATAAACAAGGAAGACAACTACATCGACTGTGGACAGAAATTCAAGAGCGGAGGCACACGCAATGCACATCAAGTCCGTGATCATGGGTGCAGTGATACATTCGATTGCAAGCAGTGCTCTCAGAAGTTTACTTTCAAATCGGCACTTGATTGCCATGTGAACCAAGTTCACTCATGGAGCTACAAGTATGTGTGTACACTCTGTACCGAAAGAGGGAGCTGAACACACTCCAAAGATGCCTATAACCAACATATGTTTACAAAACACCAGATTGGCATTCTGAACTTCTGATGTGGCAATTGCGGCCAGAGGTTTACCTCGAAGGACAAGTTAACTCGACACATGCGGAACTGCGGAGCAGTGCACGATTCGGAGGATGCAAAGCCTCAGTGTTCAATTTGTTTCAGAACTCTCAAGAATGAGGCGAAACTTTCATCTCACTACCGTTGGTGCCACAAAGGCAATCCCAGAGTGCCTGAGAAATACCAAAAGTCAATAGGGAGAAAGAAGAAGGCTGAGGTGGTCTTTGACTGCAATGTTTGTGGAAAAGGGTTTGCTACAAAAGCAAATCTCCGAAAACATCTCGAGAATGTCCATCCTGAAGTTCCTGAGGATGTGAGCAGTGATGAGAGCGATGGTGGAACTCAGCAGAAACCATTTCGTTGTGAAGTTTGCAACAAGCTTATTCGAATGAAAAGCAAGCTCTACAACCACATGAGGAAAGAACACCCTGAAATGGAGTCTGATGTCGATTCTGACGTGGATAGCAGTGACAAGGATGATGGCAGTGCTCAGTCTGGACAGAAAAGACCTGCTGCAGGGAAGACAACCAGGCCGAAGACCAAGAGGACAAAGATGGAGGATGGACAACAATGTCAAATGGGTCAAGTTACACCACCGAGTAGCCAGCCCTCTGGAACAACAGTAATTGGCTCAGTAGATGTTGCTCTTGGTTCATCATCTGTGACAAAAGCAGCTGACTTTGCTACATGGGCAGCTATCTATCAAGGTCATCCTCGCCCACATGTATGTGCATTATGTGGTGCGGCCTTCACTCAGAGAAACATCCTTACTGCCCATCTTAACTCTGCACATGCAAACACGAATCAGAGTAATGCATCTGAGGGAGAACTCACGGGTGTAACATCTTTAGATCCTGAAGCAGAGGCACTTGAGTTGGAATTGGCAATTTCGGATATCATTCATGCTGAAGACACTGAGAAGTTAGACATGTTTTCCAAATTGTGAAGGAGCTTTTTCTACCTGGACCGTCCAAGGACTGTGATTCTTTTTGGCATACTACCTGGACATGTAGTACGTCAAAACAGTGTGTGATAGACTCGAGCTTTTTCTACCCGGACCGTCAAGGACTGTGATTCTTTTTGGCATACCACCTGGATGTGTAGTACATCAAAACAGTGTGTGATAGACTCGAGCTTTTTCTACCCGGACTGTCCAAGGACTGTGATTCTTTTTGGCATACTACCTGGATGTGTAGTACATCAAAACAGTGTGTGATAGACTCAAGCTTTTTCTACCCGGACCATCCAAGGACTGTGATTCTTTTTGGCATACTACCTGGATGTGTAGTATGACAAAACAGTGTGTGATAGACTTGAGCTTTTTCTACCCGGACCGTCCAAGGACTGTGATTCTTTTTGGCATACTACCTGGATGTGTAGTATGTCAAAACAGTGTGTTTCAGGAACTTGAGCTTTTTCTAACAGGACCGTCCAAGGACTATGTTATTCTTTTTGGCGTACTACCTGGATGTGTAGTACATCAAAACAGTGTGTTTCAGGAACTCCAATGGAGTTGCAATTTGACATATTGCTCCATTAGCAGTACGATAGTACCGTTCACGTTTGTTATGATGATATTACTTTTGCTGTATTACTTGTGAAATTAGTACATTTTTTTGCATTTTTCCGTACGGCTACAGCACTCCAGTGGGAGTGAAAGGGAGTGGCACCCCTTGCGTCCGGAGCTGTGCCCATTGGTGGGGCACAAGGCGACATTCCTTCCACAGGTGGGAGATGTCATTTCTTTCGAAGACTTCTTCTTGGACTCTACAACGGGTCTTGATTCGGAGGCTTCTTCATACACCCTCACAGGGAACACAATGCACAACACCATAACATATGATAGGGGGGCATGGGCATGACATGAACACCCTGGGGGGAGTTATAGCGCAGGGCATGACACCACATACATAACACCACAAAAAAATGCAAACTCACAGTGCACAACACCATAACATAGGATAGGGGGCATGGGCATGACATGTACATAGGGGGGCGTCTTCTTCCTTCTATATGCAGGGCACAACATTGAGACACATGCATCACACACACAAGAAACATATGCAAACTCACACGGGGGGAGTCTATGCAGGGCACAACATTGAGACACGTCGATATCAATATCCATAGCCTCCAAGTCTCACTAAACAGTGGAACATTGGCAGCAGTTTTTCGATCTTTGACCCGGCAAGGCCTTGACCTGGCCTTGTCTCCCATCTCGTATTTTCTCTTTTTGCACAGCTGCTGCTTTTTTCTTCAGATCCGTGTGGAGTGTTGCAGAGAATGCCAGAAAACCTGCAATCTTTCACCGGCTCTTTATTTTTCTCCTCCACCATGCAGGGCTGACTTTCCTGTGTGGACAAAAATGATTCTGTTTCCGAGTCCTGATGGAAAGGCTGCTGATTTGGGCCTTTCCTGCATGGACTCAGCCCCGACTTTGATGACAAATGCAGCATGTCTGCTGACCTCAATCTGAAGACCCTGGCTGTGGATGGCTGATGGTTTGATTCTCAAAGCTTCTGGGAGTGAGCCTCTCAATGAGTCTCGCAACATTTCCATGGACAAAAATGACAGCAAAAAAAACATACTCATTACTTCACATTTTTGTCGAACTGCTTGTAGGCAGTAGTACGACTGTTCATAGCTGTACTGCATTTCAAGCAGTACAGTTTTTATGCAGGTTCCATCAAATTTTACCAAATTGAATCTCTCTCTTTTTTCAGATATGTGTCCTGCATGTGACCATTGTAAGCACCGTATTACTTCGAAGTAATACAATGAGAACAGCCAGTGTACATACATAATGAGAAATAAAAATGTGTGTTGCTGACAAGTCAAAACAGTTTATTTTTGCCATACTGCATGAGAGTAAAGCGACAGAAACAGATGAACTTTGATGTAGAGTCATACTACATATGACACACATAGAGCAGTCCGATTTTATCATCAGGATGGAGCACAGCATTTCACCGTACTTCTATCGAGTAATATGACAAGAAAAACATTCAGAACTTTGGGCCAAGTAGAACGGTCCTCCAATTTGCCATACTGTGGAGAGGTAATATGACAAAAACAGCACTGATGAGATGCCCGGCTGAGACAGTAAAAATGTTGTGGAATTGAGGAATCTACTGCCAAAGTCTGAAAAACAAACATGACTGTACTACTTGAGGGTGCAGTATGACAGTGAGACATAGTATCATCACAGACGAAAAGACTGTACTCAAACTTGAGGTAATGTGACAAAACCGAGGGAGAAATGGCCCATTTGTGACATACTACTTCATGCATGGTAAGGTAATACGACAAATCCACTTAGTTGGACTTAGTTAGGTTTAAAGTAGGATAGTTAGCCGTACTGCCCGAAACCATGCCAGGTAATACGGTTTGGTTGCTTCATAACAAAGACATACTACCTGCAAACATACCATAAGTGATACAGCAATTTACACCATTTCAATCCAGACTCACCTTTTTAACCGAAATACCTAACAAGTAGTACATTGTTACTGAAGATGTCCCTTCGCAAGGCCAGTCAGTTGTGCAAGGAGACCCATTCTTTGAAGGTGGTCCATCCTGTCAGTATCCAGATTTGTAAAGAACTCATCTGTGCAATGCACTTCTCGCACCTCAAAAGTAGGGCTGTAGTTGCGCAGGCACTTTAATTTAGCATGGAAGTACATGTTGTCCCACTGGAAATACTTCTCATGAGTGTGTGCATTGAACTTCTCACAGTTCCCCTTGGTGTGGAAGACTAAATCCTCAGGAAATCTGAGCTGACTCTTGTCAATTTTGTCTCTGCATCCATGGCATTTGGTAACATTTGGAGCTTCTTTGCATGTCAGAAGAGTGAATGGATTAGGTGGCCCTCTTCCGTGTGATTTGAGGTTTTGCACTGGAACTCTCCTCCCAAGCATGTTTTCTGCTGCAACAATGTTCCGATGAATACGTTCAGATAGAAGAAAAGGATTATCAGAGAAACTTTTTGGAGCTGTCCGTACTCCTCCACATCCACAACCCCTAGAAGCTGCTCTTTGTGTTCCTCTAGTTCCTGGGTTTCCTCTTCCAATTTTCTTGTTGAGCTTGATATTTTCAGGAACAGGTCTCAGTCCTCTGTCAAGTGGCGTTCTGAAGAGAACCTCTTCATCTTCACAGATGGTGTCCTCCAAAACCTCTTGTGCCTGACTTCCACCTTGCTTGACCACACTATTCTCAAGTCTGCTAATGGTCTCCAGGAGAGATTGCAGGTTCTTTGCTGTTATCTGGTCAAAGCTGTCAGCATCCGGATCTAGGTCTACAAAGATGACTTCTTCTTCTTGTTGTTGACTTTCTTTTTTCTTCTCCATGTGAACAGTTTCATCCTCCTCCTTCTTCTTTTTCTTCTTCTTCTTAACTGTGTTGTATGCCCCTTGTACTCCTCTCTGAGAATTTCTTGGTGGAGGTTTGTGTTTTGCAGAGTCCTGAGTGTTGAAGTTATTGTGACGAAACTCTTCCTCAATTTCCTTCAGCATGGAGTCAGGTATTTCTCCAGCTTCTTCAGCCACATCCCCAAGATGTTGTATTTTGTCCAGAACTTTGATGTACTGTGCTGCTTCTTTATGCTGCAGTTTGTGATCACGCTTGATTCATTCAGTCTCTGTTGGGCCTCTGCCTGAAGAACATCCTAAATTCTTCAGAAACAAACTCAGTTGGATATTTTGCAGCTGCATGGATGCAGAATCTTCAAATGCAGCCCGGACAATTTTGCAAGAATTTCTCCGGCCCCATCCAGCATTCCCCATTTCTGCGAGATTGACACCGGGAATTCTGTTTCCCATAAAAGCAGGGAACAAGTTGTTT
>JAAUXT010016562.1_pt1 | contig 11197 bp, 11 predicted proteins | sample 7278171 | NCBI WGS metagenome assembly JAAUXT01 (sample SAMN14350112, study PRJNA611818) | marine sediment metagenome | isolation source: surface marine sediment (1.8m) | place: French Polynesia: Moorea | collected 2018-08 | reverse complement strand
CCCACTATGGGGCAAATGACCTTTTGACCAATCAGAAGGCTGTATTTTGAATTCTAGACCAATCAGAAGCCTTCCCGCCCTCATTTGCATTGCCCCATAGTGGGGGGCTCTTCTCTCAAAGGCAACGGTCTCTTCGCGAAGTGAGGAGTAAAATATCGTTCTTCGGACGAAATCCAGAACTGTTTGTAAAGACTCTGGCTTGGTCGCACAAGCATGATACGCGCCATCACAACGCGCAACTCTCCCTTGATCAACAAATTGACACTCCGTTGTCAAGACAACTCAGCTTGTGTGGGTGAAACAAGGGTAGTTTCACAGACAACAAAGCAACAGGTTCAGCCTGATCATGGTCAGTCTCTGACAAAAAAATAAGTCGCTCATACTTTTACAAACGGATCTGCAGGCAGAAGAAGAATCTCAGCTGTTTTGTTTGTTTCATCAGCACCAGCGCTGTGGTTTTGTGGGAAACCACAGAGTTCGAGGTTCAGAGCATTGGACAGACTGCACTGGAAACAATGTAGAGAAAACCCGCTGTTTACACTGATTTTTCATAATGTCTGGAGCCTTGAGGTGGCAACGGCAAAAATTTGCGTATTGTGTTTTCCAGATGCTTGCCAGACTTTGCCTGCTTTTGTGAGCGAAAAATTGACGGAGTGAAAAAAGTGTAATGTTGAGTTTCCTTGCGAACTGAAACATCGCTCAAACCTGACAGTCTTTGTTTCCCACGTCTTGGACCCGTGGTTCACGCGCTCATGACTGAGGTCCGACACAGTGGGCCACACCCCTACGGCCAGAATGTCAACACACGAAAAGTGGCCAACGGCCCAGAGTTAAAGATGGGGTGAGGGCGTAGACGTTCTGCTTGAGATTGGTGCGTGTCAGCGAGTCCCTGGTCCCTGGGCTCCTGCATAAGAGATGTGCGAGGTTGTTACGCAGTTGTGTCACATTTGCGTCACGGTGGATCGTTCCGGAATATATTATCTCTCCTGTTCTGAACTTGGATATGGTTCAGCATTTTTATTCCTTTGTGCTGCGTGATTCTGTCATGTTCGGATTCTTTCCGAATTTGAGGCAAACACTGATTGATTGTTTTCTTTCTTTCCCTCTTTTTCAGAAGGAATTGAGGTGAGTACCAGCTTCTTTGTTCTATTCGTCCGCACTTCTTCATGGAAATAAAGTTTCAAGGCGTGCCACAATCGAATCATCTCAGTGCTTTCTGACATTAATTTGTGGTTTCAATGTCTGATTTCCCTTGCGGCTGCAGGTTGATGGACTGGCTGCTTTGCGCGGTGAAAATGTGATAGGTGTTGAGGTACGTCTCCAACAGTGGTGTTCTCTCAGCAGCAAACAAGTGTCATAGATTACACAAATTCTCCCTGCAGGCAACTGGTTTGAAGAGACATGCAAATGAGTAACCGTGTATGTTTGTGAAAAAGCAAACTCAACCATGAAAAACTGTATCTGTTGCTTTCCCAAACATGCGTGCCCAAACTTTTCAGGGACCAGCTGGACCACCCGGAGAAGCAGGATCTCAAGGACCAATTGGAGCAAGGGTAAGCTGGTGTCATTCAGGTACACAAAATGCATTCCCATACCTTTGTTGCACACGAGATGCAGATCTGTGATTTTGTGTTCAGGGCGACCCTGGTAGAGACGGGAAGCACGGCGTCCCTGGACCCCCCGGACCCCCTGGACCGCCTGGACAGGTGACTGCATTTTCTTTTTTTCTGCTCAAAGATAAAATCAAATCTCAACCTTGTGTTTCGTGGAAGAATAATCGTTTGTTGCAATCTTCGACTGGAGGACAGTTACTTTCACACTTTGAAGCAGACGTTAGACAGAGACAGAGCAACCAAGCTGAGAGAAAGCAAGTGACTTGACGGCGTGAGCTTTTTCGGCTGACAATCAGGTTCAATTGTGTCTACCGATTTCAGCACGTACTGGTCTCAAAATGGCACTGCCTGTGTCGTGTTTTCACAGCCCGGCCGTTTGTTGCCGACAGACGAGGACTTGCTGCAAAGAATTGGTGCAGTGATCACAAAACAAACTTGAATTTTTTTCTTGAAGTCACAAGGAACCACTGAAGCAGCAAAGATGTCCCAAGTTCCGTTGGTTCAGGCATGGGGACGCAGCGGGTGTCTGGACCACGATCTACTTGTCCATTGAGCACAGTGGGACTTGATGACTCTGACTCTGACCACATATTTTCTGTGGGATCTGATTTGATTTGGACCTGATTTGTTTCTGACTTACTAAATATTTACTGCAACAGTAAATGATGTTTTGCCAAACTCTAGTGCTAAGGGGCCAGGACACTTTGTTCTGGGTTTGTGTGTTTGCACCAACAAATTGTGATCGTGACGGCCTGACAGAAATCGTGGGAGTTTGTGACTGTCGGCGAACAAGTGCAGAACAGTTGCAAACCGACATCCTTCAAGATTTTCACAACCTTTTTGATTCTATTTCTCCTTTGCAGGTTCCTCGAAACGCATTTCTGCATCTAGCCCAGGGCACCAAGAAAGCAGGAGGCCCGGCGTTTGTTCCTCAGATTACAGCAGGACCGGTAAATTCGGGTCTCCAGACAGGGGCGCCACGTGCAGCTCTTGCCAGAAGCGGCCCTCTCACGGCCACTGCTTTTTCAGCGGCAGCAAAATGCAGCAAGCTCTCATGACCAATCATCTGTTTGTTTTGCAGCTTCTCTTTGATTTCACTGCGAGCACTGATCACGAACAGCACTGACCATCACACTAAAATCCAAGGTCAAAACTGGCTAGCGCATCTAAGATTTGAAAGGACAATTTTTGAGTGACCCTGACTGAAGAACACACGCATGTTACCCACGTACAGCGCAAATCTTAGACACGTTGGAGTGTGAACACACACAGCAAAAAGCACAATTTGTGTCAAGTGTAAGTTCGTTCTGTGCTGTTCTTGGTCACGTGAAGATCGTCATCTTTGTTCTCAGTACGAGTACTGTACGTCCCGGAAATTCTTTGCTGTCTCTTTTGTTGACTCCATCCTCATCAGGCTTATCTTTTGTTTTGCGGCCTCTGTTCAGAACGTGGATAGCGTGATGGAAAAGTATTTCCAGAACACGGAGAAATCACGTCCCGCGTTCCGTCCCCCACCCATCTCGGCAGGACCGGTACGTTGCGCGCCAAGCCCATTCGTCTGCTGTTTCGTTGCTGCGTCGCGTCGTTTCGTTGGTGTACTTGTTGGCACGAATCTTGCTCTCTGTTGTCTTTTTCGTGTTCGTTGTCTGTGACTGTTTTCTTGCCATTGTTCGTCAGGCTCGAGCCCACTGCACACGTGCTTTTTCCGCTGCATCTTCGCAATGTCGCCGGCGCTTCCATCATAACGGATCCGATTCGCTGCGTTTGGTCAAAATTCTTTGTGTCTCGTGAGGTGAATCGGAACCAAGTTGATGCTGTTGGGTGCGCGATGTTTCGTGACCGCATTGTCGCCTTCAGTGTCTGTTGTTTCACCTGCCTCGTTTTGCACGCTCCTCGCCGTCGCGCTGCTGCAGTCAGCGGCGCAGGTTGTGTCGCGGCTCTACCAGAACACGGACAAGGCGCGCCCAGCCTTCCGCCCCGAATTCGTGTCCGCCCAAGTGGTACGTCCGTCAGCGTGTCATGGCACGGGCGGTTCTTCAGTCCCGGGTGTGCGTGCGACGTGTGTGGGATTCCCTGCGTTTGTTTCCACATTCCTTGAAAATACACGTGACAGAATCTTCTTCAGCTTTGGTCCAAGCGTGTGCCAAGTCAAAAGACAAGGAATCACGCTTCCAAGAGAACAATCTGTCATGTCTTTTTCAAGGCCTTTCCCCACGTTTGTTCATGTTGTTCATGTCCTGTACGTCTGCTTGTTCGTTTTCTGTGTCGTTTGCGCAGCCAGCCGAGCAAGTCGTCCGTTCTATCTTCCAAAATACGGAGAAATCCGGGCCGGCTGAGCGGCCGCGCTTCATCCAGGCGCAAGTGGTACGTCCTGTGCGTTCGCGTTATGCGTGTGTGTGTGTGTGTGGGGGGGGGGGTCGAGCTTTCTACAGGCTCCAGGCTGGGACTTTGTCTTGCTACGCCAGGTTCTTGTTTGCTTTTTGCCAACATTGCACATTGCACTGTTGCTGTTCTTTGTTGAATTTATCAAGTCGAGTTTCCCAGGTGACCACGTTCACTTGATAAATGTTCTTTTCTGATTCGCAGATTTCAACTTCACTTTCCAGCGTGTGACTGTCAGCTATCGTTGAATTCAACAACGACAAATTTGGTGACGATGAAATCTCCAAATTTGTGTTTTGAATTGTTATCCTGTTACTCTATCCGTGCTGCATTCGCCATCCTTGTGTGCTGTTGCGTGTCGCAGAACGCTCGTGCGGTGCTGGACAGGTTGTACCAGAACCAGGAGAAAGCTGGGGCCGCCTGGACCCGACCCGACTTCATACAGGCCCAAGTGGTGCGTGGTGTACAGCTTCAGTGAATCCAGGGACTCGTCAAACGCTCACGTTTGAAACCACCAACGAGGTTGATGGGGCGACTTCTGGCTTTTGGGTTCGACAGGAAGCTGAGAAACCTGAATCCACTGAGCACATGAACAATAGTTCGGCGCTTGAGTAGAAAAAGCTTCAGTTGTTTTCCCGTTCGAAAGACAATTGTTGAAGCAGCTTTGCATGCGGCCTAGCTGTACACTGTCGAGAACCGTTGTTTCTGTACCGTGTGTCCAAGTGTCAGGCGCACACGAGGCTTTGAGCAGAAAACGTGTGAAAACGATTCTCTGTGGAAATGTCTCAATGACAGATTGACTTGAATTCATGCCACAAAGTTTCACCTGCTGATCATTGTGTTCAAGAACGTTACGAGTGCACTCCAAGATTCAAGACAAATGGAATTTAATTGCGACATTCTGAAATACACACCACGGGACCAAGTACACATGTTTGTCCTCAACTGCGGTTCGTTTGTTTTCAGGGACCGATGGGTCCTCGTGGACCACCTGGTCCGTCCGGTCTGCCGGGTCCCCCTGGTCCATCGGGCCCCGGAGGAGAAATGGGAGAGATGGGTATGATGGGTCCGCCCGGCCCGCGAGGACACGGAGGCCCGCCCGGCCTCCCGGGGGCTGACGGCAAAGACGGACAGGATGGGAAGGCCGGCCTCCCGGGACCGCCAGGATCGCCTGTGAGTCGGAGCAGCACTTGTTTCAACTGGAAAAGAAAAGATTGCAAATCGGAGCACACGCTCAGAAATAAACCTCAAAGTTCAGGCTGAAAATTGTTGTTTTTGTCGTTCTCAAGGCTTCACTACTGGCAAGCAGACAAGTTTGTCTTGGGATCTTGTCTCCACCAAAGCACGCAGTGGGGACACACACACACACACACGCACACACACTGGGGACAGGTTTCCCTTTGCTTTCGCGATTATCTTGACAAAACAGCTGTGGTGTCATTGCAGGGCCGAAGAGGAGGACCAGGAGTTCCAGGGTTGCCGGGACCCAAAGGGCACAGGGTGAGACGCTTTTCCCTCGGTTCACTGCTGGAAAAATTAGATTACCGAGGTCTTGAAAAGATTTTTGCTCGATCGAGCGTTCCAGATGAGTCAGCTGCAGTGTGTTCCATTTTAGGGCTACCCAGGCCTGCCTGGTCAGAAGGGTATGCCGGGAGAAGGGGGCGAGAGGGTGAGTCTTGTGTGCAGTGGATAGGTAGATAACCGTAGTTGGCTTGCTTTGTAGGGTTACCCTGGCGTGCCAGGAATGAAGGGAATGCCTGGTGGTGTGGGTGACAGGGTACGTATTTTGGGTGCAGAAATGTTGTGCAGCAAATAGTCATGTGGATTGGGTTTTGTTTCTCCAAGCCGCCAAGATGTTTGTCGCGAGATGCCTCTGCAGAATGTAGACCTGACACAAACGAAAGGAAGTTGCAGTGCTGATTCCTGTAGCAGCATTAGGTAGCTGACACAATAACATCCCAGAACTTCCACCAAAGTCAAAATCACACCTTTTTGCACACGAATTGTTTGGCTTCCTGATACAGCTTGTTCTGCCTCAGCTGACACGAAGATAATCTTCCTTTCAGGGCGAGCCGGGAGAGGGTGGTCCGCAAGGTCCTCAAGGTCCACTGGTACGAAATAAAATATTTTTACCAAGTTTGTGAACAAAATGAAATTCGAGTATTCAAAAACAAAACAACCAAAGTGCCGTCGAATGCGAAACCACACAACAAAACGATAATTGAGCATCGGAATTGCCTTCCTGCTTGTCTACGCACGGCTCATGTCGGTCGCTTCTGTGTTTTGTTGTTCTTCTCGTCGCTGCTGTTGTCGCGCTGTGTCGCACATGCGTGTCGCCCCCTCCCGCCTCCAGGGACCGCGAGGTCTGCCCGGGGAACGCGGCCGCGACGGCAAGCCAGGCGGCGTCGGACTACGCGGGGTGGACGGGCTGCCCGGACCTCCGGGCAGCCTGGGTCCACTCGGACCCCCAGGACCTCCCGGGTTCCCTGGCATGGGTGGAGCCAAGGTACAGCATGCCTTTTTCTTGATACGCGGTGAACTGAAAACGATTTCGTGATTGTTTGCGCCAGGGTCCGCGAGGGTTGCCAGGCTCCGGTGGCAGCCCTGGAAAGGACGGATTGCCCGGTTTGAGGGGAGCCGACGGGCCTCCAGGCCCGTCCGGCTCGTTGGGCCCGATGGGGCCTCCAGGACCCCCAGGATTCCCCGGAGGTGGAGGCGCCAAGGTCGGACTGTGTTCCATGTGTACATTCGCACGTTTGTCGAATACACATGAACTTCGATGTTCCCTGTGTCGTCACACCATGCACCTGAAGTTCAGTCCGTTTCGTCCGTCGCCACTGCCAAGCAATTTCATATTCATGCTTTGCTTCCAGATGCCCAAAAGAAAGTTTCACAAATGTAAAACAAATGTGCACAAAGAAGGGCATTTTTGTGGAGTTCCCTGTGTCTGTAAATTCATTCTCAAATGCATTCAAAACTGTTTGTTTGTACCTGGAGTCCGACCAGTTCGGTTCAGTCACTCAATACCCTCCTGATGATGGAACGGATTCCAACCGTGGGAAATCTTTGTCGAAATTCAGCAATTGCGAGGAGAAAGTATGAAGAAGGAAAGTGGTGTCAATGACGTGAAATTTTCCTGTACGAGTATTGCAAATTACTGGCCAGCGGTTTTAGGTTTCACGTAATGTACGCATTCTTGTTTGAATGAAAATTGTAAAGATACGTTTCTAACTTTTGCGACATACTCAAACTTGTTGTGACAAGATACTGGCGATGATTTTTACCTGTACATGTGTATTCACATACCTGCCCACCGACAGGGAGATAAGGGCAGCCCTGGAAACAAGGGCATGGCAGGTCCACCAGGTCCGCGAGGCAAGAACGGAGCCGGAGGAGCCCCGGGTGATCAGGGCAAACCGGGTCTGCCCGGGTCAGGAGGCGCTCCTGGAGAGAAGGGAACCAACGTAGGTCCCCGGTGTGGTCACACGCACCACACCACACGCCTTGTTCGTTCGTCACGTTCTGTGCTTTGCTGTCACTCTTTTCTTCGTTGCTTTGCACGCGTGTAGGGAGACAGGGGCAGCCAAGGCCCCAAGGGAATGATGGGGATGCAGGGTCCGCGCGGATCCCCAGGCTCCGGAGGCCTGTCGGGAGACCCTGGAAAGCCAGGCACGCCCGGTAGGGACGGCGTCCCCGGGGAGAAAGGAGCCTCGGTACGTAGCGACACCACCCTGAGCGAGGACGTCCACTTCAGCAAAGAAACCAGAATAAAGCACCGCACCGTTCGTGCAGAAAAGTCTCTTTCGATGTTTGTCGAAGAGTCTGGAAAAGAAATTCTGAATCCACATCTGTTGCTGCTCTCTCTCCGTTGCGTTTCACCAGCTCTGTTGCGTTTGTTTGTCTGGTTGTCGTTGATGTTTTGTTTTGTTTACTGCGATCAAGACGAAGGAGTCTGGTGAGTAATCAAGTTGACAAAGAATGAATCTTTGCAGTCCAAAAAATTAAAATTGTCTTTTTGCACACTCGCATGCCCAGGATGATGTGCAACAAAGCAGAGAAAAATGAAAATACAAAGTTCAAGTGCATCAAAGAAGTTCTTGCGACTACGTTGAAATCAGTTGCTTTGTGTGTCTCATTTCGACCTTATTTCTCAGGGTGAGCCCGGAGGCCCAGGGTCGCCCGGATTCCCTGGACCAAGAGGTCCGCCTGGACAACCGGGGGCTGGAGGAGCGCCGGGACTCAAGGGAGATAAGGTACCCACACGCATGTGCACGCACACACTGTAAGCTCACACACACGCACACACATATACACACAGACACAGACACAGACACACACACACAGACACACACACACAGACACACACACGCGCGCGCGCGCGCGTTGGCTCTTGAGTGAAAAAACAACTTGAAGGCTTCCTTTTTCGCAAAATATTCAGGGTGGCCCCGGTACCCGAGGTCAACCGGGAGAGCTCGGACCAAAAGGATCGAACGGGCTGAACGGGGAGCGAGGAGACCCCGGCCTGGCCGGAGAACCTGGAAAGAGAGGTCCACGCGGTCAGCCTGGACCCCTCGGACAAGCCGGGCCTCAGGGAGAGCGGGTAAGTTTCATGAAAGGCAGAGACGAAATACCGTTCAGTTGTTGGCACTGTTGCCTTCACCAAGCATTGCCCTCATCCAACAATCTCTCGCTTGACAGGGTCAACCCGGAGAGCGGGGTTTGCCTGGGAACGACGGGTCGCCGGGAGCGCGCGGTCTGCCGGGCGAGAGAGGAGGACCCGGCGCCGGCGGAGACAAGGGCCCGCCCGTAAGCTGTCATTTTTTCTGCAACATGAAGTTGAAGTTGCACGACGAAGAACAGTTCACAGACAGTTCTTGTTCCTTTGATTCCAGGGTGATGGTGGGAGACCAGGCTCTCCAGGTCTTCCGGGAATGAGGGTCAGTGTTTTGTCATCATTTCCAAGAACAACGGAACTTTTTCGAGTTTGACTCAGAGAATCCTCATTGCAACACAGTCAAGTGTTGGAAATTCAACACTTTACTCTGTTCGATTCTGAAGGCTGAGACCATGACATCACAATGACGTTCTGCAGGGTTTACCTGGACGAAACGGCAACGACGGCGGACCAGGCAAGATGGGACCAATCGGACCTCCGGGCAAAGATGGGCGACCAGGAGAGCCGGGAGCGGGAGGTTTGCGGGGTCCCCCTGGGCTCCCGGGTCAGCCCGGCTCAGGAGGATTGCCGGGTGAGCAGGGAAAGCCCGGGTCAGGCGGTGCTCCTGGAGAACGGGGAGAACCGGGCGCCCCGGGCAAAGACGGAGACTCTGGTTCGCCGGGACCCCAGGGTAAACCTGGAGCTGGAGGCAAGCGAGGACCCCCCGGATCCAGGGGAGAACAAGGATTTCCAGTGAGTTACGTTCCCGAACAAACAACCTCGGGATGTCTGATGTCTTTGTCCAGCAATTGTCACCCGATCACCCGGTGCACACTGAATTTTTCATCTGTTTGTCTGCAGGGACTGCCCGGGCCTGCAGGAGCTCCCGGTGAAGGAGGAAAGCCTGGTGACCAAGGTCTGCAAGGACCACCTGGCCTCCAGGGAAGCCCTGGACCGAACGTGAGTTGCCCAAGAGAAATGGCAAAGCTTGATGTTGTTTTGTGTCAGAGCAGTACCCTCATAAGGAGACACAGAAGTTGTTTTGGAGATTTCCGATTTACCCATCAAACGTGTGGACATACTGTGTTCGCCTTCCATGTTTGTTTCTCACAATCTGTTCTTGTGCTGTCTTTTTCCTTGGCGTGTGTTGACACTCACCCTTTTGCGCACAGGGAGAGCGCGGCGCGCCAGGAGACCGCGGCGGCGTCGGACCTCGAGGTCTGCCCGGAGAGAGAGGCCCGATCGGCCCCGGCGGAGAGGGAGGCGAACCGGTGAGCACAAGCGCACAACAGATTTTTTCTGTCTGTTCGGTGATTTAATATTTTCCACAAACGAGTCGTACCAAAATCAACTGCACTGGCTGTCTTGGTTGCAGGGTATCCCTGGTCTGAAGGGAGAGCGAGGTTCTCCGGGACCTCAGGGTCTCATCGTGAGTATCCCAAGCTGTCTCCAAACCTGAACAGAATAACACTTCGATTTGTTCGTTTTTGGGAAGCATCGATACCAGCTATACATGTATTTTCAGCAAACCGAAGCCCGCGATTTCAGTTTCCTTTGTTTTCGTTTGAAACACTTTGAGCGCACAAAACGCCACCTTCGTATCACAAAGTCACGGATTGTTCACAGAGCGAAAAAAGCGATCTGTTTGGCACTTGCCCATGAATAGACACTCTAATTTGCTCCGCTTCGTAAGGTACAAAAATCGCAAAGAGAGAAAAGCACAGGTTCGTTCACTTGGTTGCAGGACAGCACTGGCACACAGCACACTGGTGGACACCAAAAATTTTGGATCATCACTTGCACAAATTTTATTTTATTTCAAAAATTGAGAACTCAGAGATTTTTCCTCATTTGATCACTGAGCACGCTGCACTTTATGATTTTGGTTTCAGTTTTCAAACTGCGCAAAATTCTTAGAATGCCAATGACCCCACACAGGGGTGAATGTTTGTGTGTTCTAGGGTCTACCAGGTGACAAAGGTGTCCCAGGCGGTCCTGGAGGCAAGGGACCAAAGGTAATAGACGCGTTTGGTGATTGATGTGATGTTGTGCCCATCATGTGTTTGATTCCAGGGTCTTCCCGGCGAGAAGGGGCCATCTGGCATCCCAGGCCAGAGAGGAGACAAGGTAATGTGGTGACGCACTTCTGCAGACTACAAAACGTTCCATGAACTGTTTTGTAGGGTTTACCAGGCCGTAAAGGCCCGCCAGGAAGACCGGGTCTGAAAGGGGCTGAGGTATGGGAATGGCAGAAAATCCCTTCCCAGTGACCTAACACGCGGCCTGAATAACAGTGCATTGCATCAGTAGCTGAGTTCATAGTCGTCGAGCCAACAGAAACATTGAACCCCAAACATCTCATGAACAATGCATGCTGCCCACAAAAATCACCTGAAATTCATTGCTTATTGACAGGTAAGAAGAGTAATATTCAGGGTGTTTGGTGAACTCGTTCAATCCTGGTGTGAATAGACATTTTCAAGGGTTTGTTCGTTGCAGCGTCTCCTCAACAACAAACTGAATTAACTTCTCAAGAATGGGACCAATT
>JAAUXT010043092.1_pt1 | contig 11199 bp, 10 predicted proteins | sample 7278171 | NCBI WGS metagenome assembly JAAUXT01 (sample SAMN14350112, study PRJNA611818) | marine sediment metagenome | isolation source: surface marine sediment (1.8m) | place: French Polynesia: Moorea | collected 2018-08 | reverse complement strand
TTTCATGCTATTGTATGTGCCCTTGGAACCCTGTATGCCCTTGGAACACTCATTCTTGCCCTTGGAACGCTTCATCGGCCAATATTTGGTTGCTCGCAACATCTAGTTTTGTTTTTTTTTTCTCGTTCGAGAAAAGGTGACCAAAGAAGCGAAAGCAACGCGCACACATCAATCGCGGCTCCGTGTTTTCTGGGGTCTCATTTGTCTTCATTTGGCTGCGGAACTCTCGTTCTATTCAACTTCCTCTCACCTCTCGGTGAGTCGGAAGAGACACAAGGCGCAGTGGCTCAGAGCCGAGATTATTACCTGATGCTCGAGATGGCAATGGGCTGGTTCGTACACCGTGTAGCCTTTGTCGTGGAACACGACAAATACCTCATACATGTCTACAAGTAAAACATTTTGTCAGCACAAAATAGCAATTTACAAATTGTGAGAGTGTCATCAAGTGCAGCGCCCCCGACAGACTGCGCCCGTCACCTGAAGAACGCAACTTTACAATCTACAGCACTAAGTTTGTACCGACTATTTCACTTCTAAATGGAAAGTCACTGCCTAATGGTTTGACCACCTACGTCAGACAAACCAAGTAAATGTCAAACCATGATGGAGTCGATGCCCACACAACACGAAAAGACGACTTTTCTGGCAACCACAGACCAGCTTTAGTGTTATCAGAAGCCTTTTTTGCACAAAAACCGTGTGATTTCGGAATTGTGGTAGAATTTGTTTGTTCCCACAAAATGTCATGACTCTTCGTGCAGAGCAAGGCGTCTCAAATAAATCCGTATGAGGGAGTTAGGACGGAAGCGAACAAGGAGATTGTCATAATCGGTCTGAAACACAAGCAAAGTTTGAGATTTCAAAGAAGAAAAACATCTCATCTAGCGAGTCGTAAATAAACAGCATCCGAAGCAGCAGCTCCAGAAGAACTAGCACAGTGTATTTACTTTACACAAGAGAGAAAAGTACAAGGAGACAGAAGTTACTTTGAAGCGTAGAAACACAAGACAGTAATGTGTTTTAATCAATCAAAACGAATATAATATTCTCTTTTGAGAAAACTTTGATGAACGAAAGTACTGCAACAGAAAGCATCGGATTGACATTGTGCTTGATTTGTGCATCCGCTGGGTGGGCGAGAGGGAGAGAGGCGTGCTCACCTGAGAGACCCTCCTCACCTGACTGGTACGTCGGCACGTGAGAGTTCTCTATGAACACAGTTGCGATGTCCTGACCGACGCCAGCAGAGTTGCGCGCTTTGCACTTGTAGGCGCCCGTGTCGCGGGTGTACACCGCGTTCTTGATCTCGAGAGTTCGGTTGCTGTCTGCAAAAAGCACACACACACACACACACACACACTCGTTTGTAAATGTTGAAGGGCACAACTGAGGAGACAGGCACATCGGATGAGGTGGGAAGATTGGCACTCCGGATGAGGTGAGGACTTCATTGCATCGATCTTTCCGTCAATCAAACTCAAAGCAGGTCAAGTCATAGACACACGGAACTGTTGCCAAAGCAGCGCGAGTCCCCTGATATGTCGGACTGAACAGTGAACATTTCTGTGCAGACAAAAAAAATTATACACAACACGATAATAGAGGGGAAAACTTCCCTTGTCTGCACTGAAAGCTGTTTCCCTTCTGACTCACGAATTCTACCTGTGCGAGTCATGTTCCCCCAACCCACTCACTCCCACAGGTATGCGGCGGTTTTTTTTTGTCCTGCGAGATAAGGAAACTTTGTTTTCTCAATGCTCAACGCTCAGACTGCACGACACAAAGAGCGCGGCGGCGCGACCGGCGGATCACGTACAGAGCCGGACGTAGTGCTCTGCGCCGTCGCGCTGCTCCGGCAGCGGCGCCTCGTTCTTCTCCCACATGATCTCGGGCTGCGGGATGCCGTCCGCGTGACACTTGAGCTTCACCGTCACGCCCGACGTGTGGAACTGTGTGGACGGGCTCACTTTCACTTGTGGGGGAACTGGAGGAAGAAAAAAACATCAGTCAAAGGACGCATCCGTGAGCGCAAGAGCAGTGTACGAGCCTTGCACAGTAACGGACTGCCTTCTCGAATCCTTCGCAGTCATTCGGTGTTCGTTAATTAAATGGCGAACAGATTGCTCAGACTGTGACATGAAATAAGTCTGCTTCATTTGGTTGTTTCCATGCGGGAAGCGAGCTTACGTTGCACTCGTAGAACGTGAGTCTGTATGACGGTGTCTTCATTTATGTCCTGGCAAGTGTAGTTGCCCGTGTGGTGCAGTCCCAGGTTGCTAATGTACAGCGATCCATCCTCGAACGTCTGAAAATGAGCAGAGCTCAATGCGTAACATGCGTCATTTCACGGTGATCTTGCGCGCGTCAGGTAATCACTATGTATTGCTCATTTCCAGCTCATCTGTCAGGCGCATGGGGTGTGCGAAGCTGCGAAAACATGCTGGCATTTGTCAGTTTCACAAGTCTGGTGTTTGTTTTCCCTCGGCATTTTGTGGTGGGCTGGATCATGGATAATTCACAAGCGACGCATTATACAACAGTGACTCTTCTCTACTGTATCTTTTTCACCACGCTCCAGTGTCGCTGCCGACTGCTGACGAAGACGGCGAACTTCATCCCCCAAACTCCTTCACTCACCTTGATGTCGTTCGTCGTCACTTGTTCGAGTGAAGCGCCGTTTCGCTTCCAGATGATGGCCTCTCCGCCGGTGATGTCGCACTTGAGTTCGATGCTGTTGCCGGCCGTTACTTGAGTGCTGAAGATCCTCAAGTGGTCCTCGAGAACCACGCGAGGCACCCCTGTCGAGCAGAAACGCGATTTTCTTGTAATGCGACTCCCAATCAAACTTCTGTTGGTGATTGAGTTTCTGGGGTGTGTGACAGGAGTGAAACGTCGTTTGCTCACTAAATTCGATCCCACCAGGAACGTTTATTTGGAATTCTAAGCCACACTTCAGAGCAGGATTATTTGCAGCTACAGGAATCCAGCTCATTCCAGGACCCCAAACTAGATTTCTCGATTTGACGGATCACCGCGGAGTGACCAACATTCTGTGACCCACTTTTGGAAGACGATAGCACCTGCAATGCTGAAAACAGAAGAGGCTGCGCCAACACCTGTGCCACTGTTCTATGATTTCGTCATTCATCGGCTTCTCAAGAAAGAAACAGAACACGACGGCTGAAGACCAGCGCGCCGCAAAATTCTGAGCAACAACGAACAACATGGTGACGAACACTGCGAGTATCTTCAGGGCCAATCTTTTTTGCGAACCAAATATGGCATGCTCAAAACTGAACATCCCTCGCAACACAGTGCATCCCGTGCTGCTCTACCTCTTGACAGGAAACATGAGACCAATACCATTAGAGGCGACTGACGTATAGCTGGGAAGTCTGAACCTTTCCCGTGCTCTTCAACATCAACAATGCTGCTTCTCTCCACACTTCGGTTCGATCGTGAGTGAGCCCCACTGTGCGAAGACCTGTCACCAGCAGATAAACTTGGCTTGCAGTTTGCCTGTGAAAAGGGCCTCTGTGATTAGCAGTTGCCCGGTCTTCAAAAGGCACTGCGCCGAAGCGAGCTGTTCAAAGTTGGTTCCGTGCTGCAGTCGACAGGCATCAAGCTTTAATGATAAGGGTAATCCTTCAAAATTTGCATCCATCCATCAACTTTCATGTAAGCCTCACACATGCATGCGTGCTCAGCTTTGAAATCTGAAATAGATTACAGAGGCTTTTGTGAAGAAAAATCAGGGCCACTTACTTATTGCGTCAGAGGATTGAGGATGATTTTGTGGATGGTTTCTTTACATCTTTGAATGTGTACAATTCCGACGATGTACAAGCTTCAAACTGTCCAGAGTGTGAATTAGAATTGCGGAGAAGTTGCGCGGAGTCTGTGTCAAACTTTTTTGTCTTGCATAAACACCCGTCCCTGGTTAACGCAGAACTCTCAAAACGGCGGAGCAACAAATGCTGACCAAAACAAGACATTTCCAGCAGAACAGCCTTGAGAGCACATTTCCTTCCAAAAGGGCTGCGTTTGGTTGCATGTGTGCGTTCTTGACGTACATAGCCCAGCACCAGAATTTTGTTGTCATGTTTTCGGAGGTACCAGCTCAACAGATACGGAACTGGCCCCACAGAGAACTCGTACACTGCAGGCAAGGGACATTGGTTGTCGTTAAGGAAACGGTGTTCGCATGGGCCAAAGATAGTGCCATTAAAGAACTACTGAGACCGATTTAACACAGACGGCATTTCCCATTCAGCCACTTAAAACACGACCGCACCAAATCAGACGCAAATACTCAGAGAAAAGTCCTCGCCAGCGGAGGCAAACACCAAATCTGGCGAAGAGAAGCGAATGCAATCAGAGAGGGGTGTGTGACAGGAGTCGAGCAAGAGTGGCGCACCGCAGACACTCTGACCTGTCTTGACTGTCCTTCCGGGGAAGGGGGTTGGGTTGAAAGACGCGTTTGTCAAGACCTTCAAATCGCTGTTGATAAAATAAAAAGACTTTTTAAGCTTCTTGGACAAGGTGCTCAGAAGTTCCGACAAACCACAAGATTACACAACGAAGGCTCCACCAGACCATCTTTGTCAATCAAACTCCATATTTTTCAGTCTCGGTTCGAAATGTTAACATACGGGGAAGGAGTTGCATTCAACCAGTGAAATTGAAATGGACAAGTCACCAAACTGTATTCGACACCTCTATTTGTGGAACCCAGTGCAAATGTCAATGAACGTTAATGAAGGCAGTCAAAAAGCTTTTACTTTCTCATTTACACCTTCGTCCGGCTCAGTTTCTGACCAAGTTCCGAGTACTTGAGTGGAGTCTGTGCTACCGAAGTGCAATGAACGCGTTTTACACTGAACTGATCTGGCACCTGTGCGCAGAAGAGGTGCAGCCGTGGAAAGACCACTGAGCCTTCTCGCTTCATCTCTGCACACCCGTTCGCAAAATTATTACATTACGACTTCCTCAAGAGATTCACTGGGCCCATCTCCTAAATCACAACGCCCTGTCGACTGTCAGAGGGCAGCGGCAGAAGTAGCGTGGAGACCGTGGGTGTTTCGCAACAACCACGTTTGGAAGGCATCCGTGACTCCGATTCTGCTTGAGCTGACAACAAATTTTTGTGCCTCGGTTCACACATTCCGGGGACCAGCTGAGGTAGACGAAAGTGGCAGTGAAGCAGATTTGCAAAGCGCAGGCACATCTTATGACTCCGATCGGTTTCATTTTTGCAGCACCTTGAGTGGAGGAATTGGATTTTGTGGACAAAATTAAACGCAGGAATGGAATCTTTCTGTGGAAGGTGTCATGTTTGTGACCCCTGATTCTCACTTTGACCTCGTAGATCGAGGAGGTCATGAAGAAGTGTCAAACAGCATCAAAATCACGCCAGTTTTGTAGTTGTTGCACATGTGGAGGATACCCTTTCATGCTTGTTTTTCCACAAACGGGTTCCCACAAGTACGTACACCTGCACCTGGGTCTGTTTCCACACCACATGCATGCACAGCTCGAGGTGCATCCACACGGTTGTTGTGCATTCATTTCGCAGTCGAACAATGACGTTCAGCTCCTTTTATGCAGTGGAGCGGTTCCTCCAGAATAATTTGCATTCTTTTATCCCTCAACATACCAAGAGATTTTGAGATTTTATCATGGCGCATATCATACAGGCTTCAAAGATTTGGTCCTGAAATTTGAACGAGGTGTGTTCAGAGGTGTGTTCCGGGTTTTGTAAACTCGTACCCTTTTCTATAAATAATGGTTTTGCCGATAAACTCCGGATTCTTGTTCCACGTGAGCTTCGCTTCGCTCAGGATGGATAGTTTCGGTGGAGAATTCTTTCAGCTCTCATGGGTGAACACTCTGACCACGACCTCAGTCAGCAGGAAGAGACACTCCCAAAAAAGAATCATCACTGGTGACAACAGCTCATTTTATCAAAACACTCCACAAAACAACAGCAGATAGGAGCACGTCGTCTGGGCAACACTGTCAGAGATTTCTGTCCGTGGCGCAACTTGAAATGATCCTGTGATTTTTGCCCAGCAGTGAAGACTGAATCGTTGGTGGCACAAAATGACGGATGCTCCTGGAAACACATCAATAAATCCCTGGACGACGCAGGGGTCCTCGTCCACCGACACCTTTGCACCCAGTCCCAAAAACCTTGTCGAGTTCAGTTGTGCTGGCGCCACAGAAGGATAGTTGATACAGGTTCAAACACTTGAATGAGCGGACAACTTAAAGAAATGCCACGCAGTTGACACGATTGTTGGCATTGAAAACAAATGCGCCGTGCAGCGGACTCGACTTGTGCACCTTGCAAAACATTTCCTTGGAAGGACAAGGACAGTGACTTCCTCTGTCTTTCAATTTTTGTCTGCGCCACCAGCATCATTGCTGAGCTGACTACAATCCGCTTGAAACTCTAGAACAGTGTCGCATTGCCCTGGACATATGCAAAGCGTGGAGATCGACCGGTTGTGAAGAAACAGCCGAGCATAAAGGTCCCATGCATACTGATTACGGGCGCCATAATTTTTACGCAGCAACAGCAAAAAACTTTCTCGCGTAATGCTGACAGATTCCATCAACATGAACAGTGCGCCATTTTCCCACAAAAAGAACGTTGCTATTGTGAAAGCTCAGGCTCCACTGGCCTTCCTGTGTCCCCTGTCAAACATTCATTGCAAGACCTGCAGGAGAAACAGGAAAGCCACGTGCTTGGTGTGTCTGGCCACATGATTCTATGATGGGCACAAGAGTAGCACAGAGATCAGTAGCTTCACAAACTTGAAACAAAAGCACGCCTGGAAACCAGTGTGAATCTTGCTTTGAGGATCTGGTTTGTAGTCTTGCTTGACCAATGATCAACTTCAGTGGGACAGGAATGGGCCCAGACGGAAAGAAACACAAGGGATTAGAATTTTCCATGACGAACATGTCTGATTGCTCAGCAGGCGGCCGCGGTTGTACCGAGTTCGTGCGACGCATCGGGCGGACTGTGCAGAGCTGCTCCGCCACGTTTGTCTGATTGATCTCGAGAGGCCCGGCCAGCCGAGACAAGAATACTCCCTGCATGGCAAAGCTTGCATGTTTTGACAAATTAGGGAAGAGTATTTGGGATTTTGATGCAAACGCATCAAAGCCAGTTGTACTTGGCAGCCAGAGCCTCTCCTTTCAAATTGCTTGCTTCAGAACTTCGCCACCCTCATGCACTTAACATCATCAGGCAATCTCCAAATTGTCTTCGAGGCGGACAGAACAGCACTGGGTCTGAAGAAGGTCGATGGGGACATTGACTTTCCAAACTCAGACGGCTTAATGAATGCATAGGTCGCAGAAAACCTCGGTGCAGCGAGACATAATGAAAGCTGAAGTCCGCCCCTTCAGACCTCTGAAGGAAGTCGGAATTTGCGAAAAACTCTCCTGTGCTCCTCGAAATGTGGATGCATTGAGGACACTTTTTTGCTGATCGAGGCAATTACGAAAGTGTCCATTGTGTTTCCTGTTCCAGCCCTCAAGTCTTGGACAATAGCCTTGCGGATACGACACAACGTCGTCGCGTTGTTTTCCTTTCTCTGCCTGCTCTGCATGCTGGTAGTCGCGGGATAATTTTTCTCGAGGCTTGCGCGAAGATCCCCGTTACCGGTCTTTGTAAAAGAGCGTCTTGTTGTTGCGCCAACCATGAAGGTGTATTTTGCTGTATTTGACGAATCGTAAACAATCCACATTCCCAAAACCATCAGCCAAATGGATTGACTTGATTAGTTAAAATCTCATTCCGTATCGACTTGGCAGCACCCACACATTACCAACCATGGCATCCATGGAATATGAAAGAAGATTCAGTTTCTGCCTGTCACTGCGAACCATAAATGGAATTATTGATTTTAAAATTATCAGATAGTTCCCTGTGGCTTATGCCTGAGTAAACGGAAGCAACTGAATATTGTAGTTTCAGTCAACATAAAATTCCAATCGCGGGGAATATGTGAAGGCTGTTTTTTTTCTGCCTCTTTAAATCATCCCCGATATTGCCGCATTGGGAAGTGCGAAGGAAACTGAACAAAACTGCAGCCAATTCGCAAAGCCAATCATTTTTGTGCAGTGAAGAAAATTGGCCCATCAGGATGTCGCCGGCTTTATTCCAAGGCCGCTGATGAATGCTATTCTTCTGTCCACCACACAGAAACACCCTGTGCTAAATGAAATGCATGCAAATTCTCATTTGCTGAAATTACTAGTGAGCCGAGCGCGAATCCAAAACGGGTTTCACGAATCCAGGAGACAGACACTGCACGCAAACAAAAAATCCCATCTTCCGGAGAGTCACAAACCAACCAGGTCGCACTTCGAGAGACAATCACGAAAAGTAAACATGACTCACTGAAAGCCTTGAAGAACTCGATGTTGTCTATGACGTCATCCTCGTTCTGGTCGTCGTAGGTGAGCATGTCGGTGAGGCTGCAGTAGCGGTTCAGTTTGTCGAGGTGGTCCCGGTGTTCGATGTCGTCGAGCTCGTTCTCCGTCAAGCTGCCGTCCGAGTCGTGGTCGTAATAGTTGAGCATGATGTTCGCCACCAGCTGCTTCTCTGCAAGTGAAAAACGGCAGTTACGTTAGAGGTAAACAATGGGAGCGAGGAGATGATCACCTTCGAGCTTTAGCGAGGAGTTGATTATCTCCTAGCTCCCATTGTTTACTATACATAAGGCCCCTGCTGTGCCATTGTCTGAGTTCTTATAGATTATCAAGTAATCTACTGTTTTGTAAGTGCACTGATGTCAAAGCATTTAACTCTTTTGTGTTAAATGGTTTGACATGGCTGCACTGGGCTAACAGTAGAATTACTGAAAAGGAATCTAATGTAAAGAACAAAGAGAATGGCACAGACGGGGCCTTATGTTCGGGTTCAGTCTGCGTGTTCGGTAGAACGTGAGTTCCACACAAGCCACTTCAATGACGCGGACAAACATCCACATCCATATCACAAAATACACGGGAACACTGATGATCTGTGTTTGGGAAATCGTCGCTGAGCTCTGAGATCTCGGGAGCTTTGGCGACGAAACCTTGAAACACAGGAGTTTGCGAGGTGTTTGTGATTGTGCCTCTGAAATATCGTGTGACCTGCACTTTCGGTGGGTGGTTCTGGGCTGGTCGGGAATGATGACGTTTCACTTTGACGTCCCAGAAGTCCAGCGATTCCTGCGGGGAGGGGAAGTGAGCAGCACAACGGACAATCGCTGCAAAAGTTCGGGAGGTCAGAAAACGGAAGCATGGCTTCTCATGTACGATGCATTTGACCCCGTCTCCGTAATCTAATTTTCTCTTTACACCAGTAATTAGACTTGGGAGGTTTACGTGCGAAGAGACCATTGCGGGAAACTCGAGAATCCTTCCAGATGCGAACATTAATTGGTCTGAAGTGCTGGCAAGATATTCCTTTCTCATGTAAATATTTAATGTTCGGCAGGGAAGGGAAAGAAAGGAAAGCGAAGGTTTCACTGACGAGGTATTCAGAACACGTGAGAGTCTGGGCTCGTGAGTAAATTATGATCAATGAAGGTGATTTCGTTGCCCGCAGAATGTCGAAGAAACTGCTGGCTGCCAAATGCGGAAAGTATTACCACATTCCGTCTTTTTCAGCAAGCGAAGCTACCCTCAAATAGGAATTGCCACAGGTCTGGAGAACGGTGTTGGCGAGACTGTAAGGGTTGTGTGGCATGGAACACAGCACATGCTCAGGGTCAACATCGTAAAGCCTTGAATGGACCTCTATTATGGCCGCGGTGGGCTGGCCACTGCACCGCCTGACTGAGGAAATGAAAAAAGTGATAATAAACTCAGGCCAGCAGGCTGTACGGAGCTTTGAACCGATTTGAAAACCAGAGAAAATCATTGCTGAACTGGGCCGAAAATTTTGATACCAAGTGCTAAGCTGTTCGCAAGTGTCGCCAGCAAGGGCAATCCGCATTTGGAATGGTTTCCAGAGGTAAAGGAATCCACATTGATCAGCTGAAATCGACTGGAAACGGAGATTGCTGCCAAAAAGCTGCGCTCAGAGAAAAGGCCAAGGCATCTGTCTGTTCATGACAGTCGTTTTTATTGCGCTCAGTTTGATAATGTTTCAACTGCCTCTGTGTTTCCTTTTTTGACTCGAAAGTCGCAAAGAAGGTCGCACACCAGGTGTGATGCACTGCGTCCAATTTGCCTGCGACCTCGCAGAAAGAATTTTGGATGCAGACCGCGCATCACTCCACAGAGAGATGCCCTCTCTATCAAAGTCTGAAATGCCTCACCCGTGGTACAGCATATTTTATCACATCAACAGTTCTGAGGAGATCTAACAAGGAAAAGTTTCCCGCCCCACAAAAGAAACACCATCTCGCAGGCAGGCATCAGTCGCAGCGTAATATTTCCATTGCCTCGAGCTGGATGCCACACGGGCACTTGACGGAAGCCGCACAATATCACCCAGAAAATGTGCTTTTGCATCTCGCTTGATTATCCGCAAACAACTGCGAGGTTTCAGTGATATTGACGTTATCGAAGCGCGCACAACACCTATCAAGCCTTCTGGTGCTTCGCTCGCCACAGGACAAATCTCATAAATGTCTATCTGCGTTCTACTTCAGAGGAATTTTCCCTTCAATATGATCCCTTTTTGGATATGTGTGTTGATCGAGTATTCAGTGCTTCTCAACGTGATACGCAGCTTGCAAGCACTCGTTTCGAGCACTGCAGCTTCGTGTAGACTGGCCCAGGGCCCGTGTAGAGTGCATTTCGACTTAAAATTTGAAAGAAAGCTCTGTGGCATTTTTGGTATTTCAGTCAATGAGTGTCGAAGGCTGCAATTTTACATGCACGTACAGAAACGAAGTCCTGACATGAAAGAATATTGAAGCACAGTGCGACATGAAAGACTCCTTTCATTTTCTTCACCTTCCTCTCAACTCGACACATGATGAAACATAAAGAGATATCAGGCGCCAGAAGAAACGTTTCGCAACGAGAGGATGGACCACTGCGTGTACAGCAGAATCCCATCAGACTTCCATTACGAGGCTCTTTCCACTTCTGATGCGCGCTGCATGTTGACTTGGCATGCTAATTTGAACTCGACCGACCTAAATACCGGTTAAATGCCTTGTGCAGTGGACAAGTGCT
>JAAUXT010108331.1_pt1 | contig 11202 bp, 8 predicted proteins | sample 7278171 | NCBI WGS metagenome assembly JAAUXT01 (sample SAMN14350112, study PRJNA611818) | marine sediment metagenome | isolation source: surface marine sediment (1.8m) | place: French Polynesia: Moorea | collected 2018-08 | reverse complement strand
TTTTGAATAACTTGTTGGTGACCCCCTTCCCCTATTTTTCTGTCTGAACCCTCTCCCCTTCCCCCAGACCCCCCCCCCCCCGTCCTTTCAACCTTCACTCAGGAAACTTGTCTGGCTCAGTTTCGCATAGAGTCTGAACTTCTTGTTGATGCAAACCCGAAAGTCAACTGCAAGTGGTTCTGCGTAGACTTGAGCTGGGTCCAACACTTAGGGTACCCTTTCTACAATCCAAAATCCAACAATCTGCTCCGGTTCAGTCCGTCCACATTGAAAACTCGACTTCTTTCTCGGTCAGCTGGCGTCCTTCCAGAGGAAGAAACGGCGCAAAAGGAAAAAAGTTGACGGAGAGGATGACGCCCAGTTCTCTGACAGCAGCTCCTACATGTCGGAGGTAAGTTTTAGCTTCGATTGCTGGTCTGCGAAGTCGCCAGGACAGTGGCCGTACGATGTTGAAAGTTATTACTTTGCGTGGCCGATTGACACCCGTTTCTCCGTGGAGAACCAGAGTTGGAATTCCGGACCAGAAACAGTGTATTGTTCTGGCGCTTTCTCGTCTGATTTCAAGGTCTCGTGAGACAATACCCCATCCCAGCCCCAGCCCCCAGCAAATGTTACATGGTTTGGGGGAGGTGAAGGACAAGGAAGAACAGAAATTCAAGAATGATAAAAAAACACGTCAGGGAAGTGTCCAAGAAACGGGGAGCGCATATTTACCGCAAAAGAGGGTTGTGTGCGCTTGAGCTGTTGATGACAGTTCTTTCGTTTGTGAATGAAGAGCCTGGAACCACAGGGTCTGTCTTTCGCTTGCGGCTTGGTCGGAAGCATTGTGGAGTACCACCAGGAAAGGCACAAAGGAACGAAATGTTCAACAGTGTGTCTCAACTCATTCCGAAGACTACATTTGTTTGTGCCTGGTTGTTGTCAAAAAAATCTCAGTGAAAATGAAAAGCGAAATTTTGGAGCCTGAAGACTTTTGTCTGTTGATCTCAGAAATTACCATGTCGCCTTTTTAAAATTGTAGAGTGACCAAGGAAGCACTGTGGGTGACATTTCTGATGAGGTTTGTCCGTTACTCGGTTTTTAGTTCCGCTCAAGAAAGACTTTCAGATTTTGTTGAACCAATGCATCGCATGTTGTTTGGCCTCCATACTGAATTTGTTTCAAATTGTAGGAAGGTGCAGCTGCACCGTTCATGACGGTGGCAATGGCCGAAAATGAACTGAGAAAGGCAGTCGCCAGAGTTACAGAGTTGGAAGAAACATTGCTTGGCAAGCAGGTGCGTAACATGCGGTGTGAAATCCGTGTCTTGGCAGTAACCTCTATTTTGCACGTCAGTGACGCTCCTTCAGTGCAGACTCCAGCATAGTTTCTCTTTCTTGCTTTCAACACAGGCTGCTGTGGACAGTTTGATAGAAGAAAACGACAAATTGAAATCAGAGCTCGCGTCTCGACAAGATGGGGTGAGTCAGTCAAGCGTGTTAAACCGATTCGATTCGAAAGCAAACAAACCATAGAACTGTTCGAAAGTTACACTTTATCGCGCTGGAATGGAAAAGTCCAAACGGGTGGGACAAGCTGAAAGAAGAAAGTGGAAAATTATTTTTCTCGCAGGGTGAATTGGAAGTCTCCGCCACATCAGGAAAGGAGGATGAGTACCAGAGAACCATAGAAATGTACCAGTACAAGGTAGACACTCTTTTTTCCCGTGTCGTCTGTGTACGACTGTTTGCATTTGGTTGTTTTTGAGGTACGTTCTTGGCGAATATCATAGGAGTACTTTGCTTTCAGATAAGTGAGTTGGAGATGGGGTTGAAACAGCGCGACGACATGATAAAGCAACTGTCTGACAATCTGAAGGCTACAACCGAGAACAGGGACCATCTGCAGAGCGAGTACTCAGTTCAGGCGCAGCAACTGGCATCCCAAGTGCAAACTCTCCAGTTACAACTGCAGCAGGTGACAGAAAAATAACATCAAGAAGTACAGAAGTTCCAGATCTCGAGAGTGTTGTGTCCTTCGTTTTGTGGTTTGGGAAGTGTCTTTGTTCGCTCGTTCACAGAGAATTTGTCCCTTCAGGCTGGAGAGTACCTCAGAAATCAAGCCGGTGAACATGGAATCTCTGCACAGGCTCTTCTCGAGGCGAAAAACGAACTGTTGGCAATGCACCAGGTCAACAAGGTGAGGAGCGAAACTCGCTGTCACTGATCAGAATCGGTTGAGTGTTGCAGGATTGATGTGTGGTTGTGACAGATGTTTGTGTTGGAACTTTTGTTCAGATATCCCTATGTAGACATGCAGCTTTGATATCGATATTTTTCTTTGCTTGAAAACATGCAGTCGTTTTTTAGTTGTTGCCGCTCTGGCGACTTTTGTCTGTTCCCAAAAAAGAATAACAAAACAAACAAACAAAACAATCTTCACACCGAAGTTCGGTGTCGAGCGACAAAAGGTCACTCAGTGTAATATCGATGTGTAACCTATTGTGCTTTTCCAGACGAGAGAAACGGAGAGCACAACGTTGAGGGAAGCAGTGAAGCAGCGGGACGAGGCGCTGCAGAAGATGATCTCGCAGTACAACGACACCGCGCACGCGCTGCAGGCGCTCGCGCAGGAGAACCAGCTGCTGAAGGCCAGGGTCGAATCCACCTCGCAAGGGACCGATACACAGACGGCGGAGACGGAACTGATCATCAGTCTGCGAAACGAAGTCAAAGTGTTGAAGGAAAGAGACAATGAGCTGCAAGCAATGAAGGTGTCCCACGAACAGTTGCAGAAGGAACTGGAGAACGTAAAGGAAACGGTGAAACTGAAAGATGAGTCTTTGCAGAGAATGGCGGAAGGTTTCGCGAGCTCTTCATCGGTTACAGTCATTGAAAAGGAAAACACCAGGGAGCTGGAGCGACTGAGAACTGTGGTGATTGAGAGGGAAAAGTCTCTGAAGGAACTGCACGCGGAGATAAACAACCAGGAGCAGCTGGTCTTGAGCCTGAACATCACGATTGAACAGAAGGATCACCAAGTGAAGACCCTGCAGATGTCCTTGGATGAGCAAAATGAAGTTGTGAAGGAGAAGAACAAGCTCTTGGAAGCCAAAGAAGAATCTCTGAAACAAAAGGAGCAATCGCTGCAACAGGTCCTGTCCACAGTGTCCGACTCTGGAGACCAGTTGTCTTCTTTGTACGCGGAACTGGAAGTGTTGCGACAAAAGGAGCAACAGTACATAGAGCAAGAGGAGCAGTTCATGGCGCTCCATGAGATGGTGAACAGCCTCAAAACCCAGCTGCAGGAGTCCAAGTCCAACATGCTGAGAGACTCTGACATCGAACAACTTGGAAAGGAGTTGCAGGATTTGAAGGAGGCCCTGAAGCAAAAGGATATTTCTCTTCAGCAGATGTCCTTGACCCTGATTACCCTGCAGAAGGGTCAAGCGGGTGAAGGTGAGAGCACTGCAGTGTTGGACCAATTGCAAGAAAGCCTTTCGCAAAAAGATTCTTCCATTCAGGAGCTCTCTGTGTCGGTGACGGATCTACAAAACAAGGTGACTGCTCTGACCATTGAAAACAAGGCTCTGAAGGAAGGTGGTTCAACGGATCTCAGGGAACAGTTGAAAGCCAGAGGCAAAGACCTGGCAGAGCTCAGAGAAGCTGTTGCAAACAAGGACAAGTCACTGCAGCAGATGGCTGCTGCCTTCAAGGAATATGAAAATGAGATGGGAGTTATTCACAAGAGAAATTCATCCCTCATCGAAGAACGAGACGAAAAAATCAAGAGTTTGGAAGAACAAGTGAAATCACAAGATCACGAATTGGCAGTTGTGAGTCAAGAGCTGGAGAACATGAAAGCGGACTCCGAAGCTCGGCAAACACCAGCAGTGGCGAGCAAAACGGACAAAGCGCGGATGGAGAAGTATGAGAGAGAGGTGAGAGAACTCGAGGAGAAATTGAACAAGCAAAAGGCGGAGATGGACAAAGTGAGTGACATGCTGAGACAAAGAGAACAGTCTTTGCAGCAGATGAGTAGTCAGTACTCGACTCTCTATCAGCAGTTCTCAGAAGTGAGCGACGAAAATGTTCTCCTGAAAGATGGGCAGGAACGAGACAGTGACAAAAACAAAGAGCAGTTGCAGGCTCTCCACAGTGACAATGCCGCGTTGAGGCAGAGGGAACGAGACTTGATATCAACGATCAAGGAGTTGGCGGACAGGGAGGACCAGTATCAGAAGCTGGATGAGGTCATCGAGATGAAGGATCGGTCTCTGCATCAGCTCAGTCAGAGGCTCGCCGACATGACCAGGGAGTTCGACCAACTCAGCGAGGAACACAAATCACTCAAGAAGGAAAAAGAAAGCTCAAATGACAAGGAAAAGGAAATTCAGAATTTGCAGAAGGCAATTCAACAAAAAGATCAATCCATTATTTCGCTGATCGAGAAGTGTGAAGAGTTGTCCAACAAGTCCTCCGCGTCGGGTGTTCGTGACAGCGAAGCTGGCAACAAAGAGAAAGTGGCGAAACTCGAACGCAGCATCAGTGAGCAGGACAGTCAGATAGAAAGCTTGCAGCTGGTGATGACTGAGAAAATCGAGCAGCTTCAAGCCAAGGAGTCTGAGGTCCGCAACCTGAAGGACGTTATGAAGTCGAGGGACACGGCTTTGGAGGAGATCAGCGAAAGGTGCGAAGTGCTTTCAAAAGAATTGCAGTCTGTCAAAAAGCAGAATGCGCAAACAACACCGGTCAGAAGTGAACAGGTGCCACCGAAGGACGATGCCACGTTACAGACTGAACTGCAGGAAGCGAAGGAGCTCCTGGAGCACAGAGAACAGTTCATTCAACAGCTGTGCGCTGAAAATGCTCACTTGACGAATCAGATCTCTGCCAATTCCGACGTGCCTCATTCAGCGATTGAAACTGTGATGCCTTTACAAACTGTAAGAACCTTGTCTTCTCCGCTTGAGCCTCAGTTGCAGGAGAAGAACGAAAGAATACGGCAGCTGGAGGAAAACCTCTCAGAAAGGGAGACGCAAATTGACCAACTGTGCGCAGAGAACTCGGAAATTTTGGAAAGACTTGCCCTCAGTGAAGCTATTGACGCAGGTCCATCTCAAATGGAGTCGCTGGAAAGCAGGGTGCACGAGCTTGAGACAATCATCGAGGAAAAGAACCGATCGATCGAGAAGATCCATGAGGAGAATGTGAAACTTGCCAGCGTGGACAGACCACCAAAAGTTGACAGTGACACTGCCTATCAAATACAAGTCCTGCAGGGGAAACTGGACCAAAAGGAGAAAGTCATTCTGGACCTTGAAACTGCTGTGGGTGAGAAGGAGGCCCTTTTCCAACAGGTGTGTGCGGAGAACGCGAGTTTGTCTGAAAAGCTGGAGAGCTCGGAGTCACCCGTTGAAGACATCGATTCAGAGTCAGTCAAGTTGGCCAAAGAATTAGAAGAAAACGAGAACAAGGTGAAGGAGTGTCTTCATGCCATTGAACTAAAGGAACAGCTCATTGATCAATTGTATCAGGAAACGGACCATCTGAACGAGAAGTTGCACGAAGCTCTCGCGTCGGATGTGGACGTTCCAGCTTTGAAGCAGGAGTTGCAGAAAACAGTCGAAGCGAAAATGGCGCTTGAAAATCTGCTGTGCACTCGCGATGAGAACCAGTCATCCATCCAGCAGCAGGTCACCGAGCTGAGCCTGAAACTGAAAACTGTCGAAGAAGAAAATCAGAAGCTGAATCAACGTGCGTTGCAGGAACGGGTATGTGTTGTGTTCAACATCATTTTGTCAGACAAGACGACGAAGCTTTTGTTTGAAGAAATTATGACGGAAGCCACAGAAACATTCCCCAACATTCAGAGCAGACCCGTTTGGCATTTTGTTTCGCTTGGTGCCAAGTAACGTCTGTTCTTGTCTTGAATCGTGAAATTTGTTACAGGTGCAGTCAGGCGCAGCAGCGTCTGAACAGCTCGAGTCCGATGCACTGGAAGCTCTGCAGGAAGACATCAAAGTAAGTTTGTGCTGGAAGAAAGTATCTCATTCTTGACCATCAGTTGAGTATTTCGTGTGAACAGAACAGAACTTAGCAAAATTGTTGTTTGAACAAGTGCCTTGAAAAAAATGTTGGTTTGCACGTTGCAGATGAAAACACAGATGTTGAGGCAGCTGCAGGAAGACCTCACACAGAAAGACACCAGCATCAGCGATTTGCAAGCAGCTCTGGGGCAAAGGGACAGTTACATTTCTCAGGTAAGTTACAAATTGCTTGGCAGTCCCCGAGTTTTCCCAAACTAACTTCGTGCCAGTTTTGGTTGTGCACATTTCAGTGGAGTGTGATTCAGCCACAGAAATTTCAGCGGAATGAGTACGCGTTTGTTTCTTGCACTTAAGGTTGCTGAGCAGTACAAGCGAGTGACGGAGCAGTACGGGCAGCTGGCACAACAGACTCAGACCCTGGCGGCGGAGAACAGCGAACTGAAGCAGCAAATCTCCACTCCGGACACGAGTCTCACCAACAGGCAGCCGCTCGTCGTCGCGCACCAGGAGTCGCTCGACATCGACACTCCCAACACCAGCCTCAGTGGACCCCTGTTGCAGTCAACTGTTCCAGGTGGGCGTCTTGCTTTGCAGTTCCACTTCCAATTGCAGGCCACTTTTGAAGTGTTGAAGGCTTGTTTGTGCAGCGAGGGAATGTTTTCCAGGTGAGGGAATGGACGAGCTGGCGGCAGATTTGATGGACTTGGATCACGTAAGTGTGGAGATCGTGACGAGAGAACCGTCCCTGTCTCCGCTCCAGCTGCAAGCCACTTCCCGTCTCATCTCCGAAGAATTGCAACGCGACTTGCAAGGTAAGCGGTGCAGACAAGGACTGTCTTCGTTTTCTCATCAGCTGAACAAACGCTCGGTTCGTTTGGAAATCATGTGTTCTGAAACGAGCTTCTCTTGTGCGGGTCAAGTGTCAAAAATACTCACATCAGTCTCTCCCAGGACCACGTCAGCTCTTGGAAAATATTTCTCTTCGTTTTTGCAGATGCTGGGGATGCAAGCGAGGGCTCTTCTGCTGCGGTTTCCTTCAGTGCTGGGTTCCTGGAAAAGGTGGAGCAAGAACTCTCCCGGAAGTCGCAGTTGGCCGAATTGACAACCCAACTGGCGGACACGAGTGACCAGTCTGTGGACAGAGAATCTCTGGTTCAGCAACTGAGAACTGTGGTTGAGTCGGATTCGTCAGTTCCAGTGTTCGACGTGGATTTGAGTGAAGAGGAAATGGACATTCCTGCTGAGAAATTGGCCGAGATACAAGCTGCTGTTGACAGTTTACCTCTGCAGACAGAGAACTTGCCGCCAGTCGCGTTCAGCTCTGGATTCCTGGACCGGGTGGACAATGAGCTGGCGAAGCAAAGCGAAATGCAGACTTTGCGAGCTGAGTTGAGAAGAACAGCGGACGGTGGCGACATTGATGTGGCGCAAGTCCGCGCTGTGTTGGGCAGAGTTTCCGAGCTCAGTGCGCAACAGGCTGAACCAGCCTCCAGGGACCCGATCCCAGCCGATCCGGCTCAGTCGCGTCCAGCTGACGCGGAACATTCCAGTCTTCATTCCTCACGAGTGTCTTCCAGTCTTCCCGATGAAAACGTTGATTTGCCAAAGAGCGACGAGGTGTCAATTGTTCAAGAAACCAACATTTTATCGGAGCAAGTCGGGCAAACTTATCAAGTGGCCTTGAACTCTCCAACGAACTTGCCACCAGAGTGCCTTGAGAAGCTGAACTTTCTGCGAGAGAAGCTGGTCAGCGCACCGCAGCAGTTCAGTCTGACAGAGATCGAAGAACTGAGAACAGTACTGCTGAATCAGCTGGTGCTCATCGTCACCAGAGTTGAACAGTCCAGCCCTGGGCAACCTGAAATCGAGCCAGATGACCAGGCGTTGCCACGAAATGACGCTGCCACTGCGGATACTGTCACCAAACTGGCGCAACAAGTGGAGGAATTGTCCTGCACTTTAGCCAAACTTGAAAGTGAAAACGGAGAGCTCGCACACAAGTCAAGTGCACTCTCAGCAGTTCAAGAAAGACTTGCTCAAAAGGAGCTTGAACTTCAGAACCTGAAGGGGGAGCTGCAGGAGGTGAAAGCGGAAAACAGCCAAATGTCGCAGTTCACGGCGGAAGTCGCAGAACTGAGGAGTCAGAACGAAGCGTTGATGGAGGAAAGAGCGGCTCTGGCGGAAAGAAACACTGCGGAGCCGACTGTTCCCTTGGATGAAATGATCGAAAAAGAGCGATTGGCCACGGAGTCAGCGAATGAACTTCATCGCCAAGTGGAAGCGAAGCAGCAGGCTGTGGACGACAGGGCAGCTGAACTGGAAACACTTAAAGGAAAATTCGCTGAAATTGTCCAAGTAAACAACGAGACTCGAAGTGTCTTGGAATCTAAAAATGATGAGTGCGTCCGCATGGAGGCCAAGGTGAAAGAAACTGAGAATTCGTTGGAGGAAGCATTGGCCAATGTTTCCGAATCTCTGCAGAAGCAAACTGAACTGGAAAAGAACATTGAAGAGTTGAAGGATGTCGACGACAAGAAATTGCAGCTTGAAGAACAGTTGACACTCTCGGCCGCACGCACAGCGGACTTGGAACGGGAACTTCGCGAGAACGAAGCCCAACTGGAGGAAAGGAGACGTGAACTCGAAGCTGCGAATCAAGCCATCAACGATATGTCTGGTCGTCTTGAAAATGCAGAAGAAGCAGTGAGAGCCAAAGACAAGGAACTTGACGAGTTGAGAAGTACAATAGAAATATCTGGCAGTGAGCTGCAAAACGAGCTGGCAACCAAAGAACACGCGTTGAGTGAAGAAATGCAAAGATCCAGCAAGCTGCAGAGAGAGCTTACCGAGAGTAAGGAACTCCTTGTGGCGAAAGACAATGATGCAGTAGAGTTGGAAAGAAAGCTGTTGCAACAAGAAGAAAGTGTGTCGGAACTGCAGTCGAAGCTGTCGTCCAGTGAGCAGGCCATGCATTTCATAGAGCAAGACCTTGCTGACAGGCACGCGGAAATTCGGCAGCTGAAATCATCCCTGGAAGAATTACGGGAATTCGAAGCATACGCCAACGAGAAAATGACTCTTCTGGAAGAGCAGTTGCAACACAAAACACGAAGTTTGGCAGCAGCCGAGGGAGAGGTTGAAGATCTGAAAGCGACGATGGAGGACAACGAAAAGCGAGTCGTGAAATTGAGAGAAGAACTGCATGACAGGGAAAGACACGCTGAAGACCTCATGCAAGAGCTAGAAGAGGCACACAACGCGAAGAAAGACCTCAAGGAGAACCTGAACAATAACCAGAGAGAAATATCGAGCTTGAGATATGATTTGGAACGAAAGGATGAGGCTTTGACTGACATTCGAGAGAGGCTGGCAATAGCGGAAACTGAAGTTGGGGAAATACTGGAGTCCAAACAGACGACCATCGACAGTCTGAGTGATGTCATCACTGAAAGGAACAACGTTATCGCTGAGCTCAAGTCTGCAGTGTCCACGCATCAAGCAGCCAGTGAAAACCTTGACCACGTTTTGGCAGAGAAAGAAGCGGAGCTGTCGGAAATCCGATCTGAGCTGAACGCGCTGCAGACAGAACTCGCCAGCACCACGAACCTCCTGCAGAGCAAAGACAACGAGATCGCTGACGTCAAGGCGGATCTGGGAGGAGAAATCCAGCAACTGAACGAGGTCATTGCGGAGAGGGAGAATGAGATACACACGATGACCACTACAGATCAACAAATGAAACAGTTGGAAGAAGAGAACGATAGTTTGAGATCCTGCGTAGCTGAGAGAGACGTCGAGGTGGAACGGCTCAACGAAGCGCTCCGAGACTCCACGTCGGCTCTGCAGAGGAAGGAGAAAGAAGTTGTGGACGCAAAAGAAGAAATGCAGGTGGAGAAAGCAGCAGCGGAGGGGCGTCTTGCGGAGAGGGATGCGGAGATCGAGTCACTTCGAACTTCGGCTATTGAAGCCATGGAGAGCCTAGCGAGCAAAGATGACGAAATTGCTGCCTTGAAAACAAGTGAGTACAGCACAACCGATGTCGGTTGTTTTTGTGTTTTCATTTTGGAATCTGTGATGAAAGGCTGCACAACACAAAACAAGACTTTTGTGATGGTTTGAAAAAGAGTCAGATTCGCAGCGCCTGTCAAGTGAATGCAGCTTTTGCAAGAAACAGCTGACAGCTTGAGAAACAAATACTTCGATGACTCACAAGTGTAGTGTTTCAAATTGCGTCTTTGTTTTCAGGTTTGATCGGCGAGAATGACACGCTGCAGAAGACAATCGCCGACAAGATCCACGAGATCGAGGTTTTGAAGGCCGTCATGACAACCGAGTCGAGATCGAGAACAACCTCGGAGACAGAGGCTGACCAGGTATGTGCGCGTCGCATTGTCCGCATCATCTGTGTGTGCGGACCGAAAAGAACGTTGGCGTGCCTGTTTTGTCGCTGTGGTGTGTTCTCATTTTCATCCCTCGTTCCTTGTGTGCAGCTGAAAGAGAGCAACAGCGATGCGACTCGAGACTCTGACACGCAGACTGAGGCGGCAGCCAGTGCAACCACCGCAGCTGCTCCAGGTGAAAATGGAAATTCGCTTTGAAAGTTGTGGAATGATTATCAGCCGCGGTAGCGGAGCTGATATTGGTTTGCCCCTGTATCTGCGTCCGTCCATCTTGGGGGGACAAAACCTCCGTTTTACTCCTGTTCCAGTAATCACAGACTGGAATCACAGTGGGTGCAGACACCCTCAGGGGTACTCTACAAGTTGCACATGGTGTCATTTTTCCCTTCTTCTCTGATGATGAAAAAATTACAGATGAAATTACAATAGAAATACTATACATTGTCTGGGTTAGGGTATCTTGGACATTATCTGGGTTACCCCCCCCCCACCCCCTTGCAAAAAAAATTTCCAACTCGGACATTGTCTGGGTTAGTGTATCTCAGACATTGTCCAGGTTACCCCCACACACACACACACACACACAAAATTTTCTAACTGGGACATTGTCCAGGTTAGGGTATCTCAGACAGATTGTCCAGGTTACCCCCCCCCACCCCCGCAAAAATTTTTTGCCAAATTGTCTGGGTTATGGGTATCTCAGAAACATTGTCCGATTGTCGGGGTTACCCCCCCCCTGCAAATTTTTTTTTCCAAAGTGTCCGGGTTAGGGGT
>JAAUXT010051527.1_pt1 | contig 11202 bp, 10 predicted proteins | sample 7278171 | NCBI WGS metagenome assembly JAAUXT01 (sample SAMN14350112, study PRJNA611818) | marine sediment metagenome | isolation source: surface marine sediment (1.8m) | place: French Polynesia: Moorea | collected 2018-08 | reverse complement strand
ACTGCAGGCAAACAATGATGCAAATACTTGGGAAAGCCCTGGAGATTACCAACTGGCCCGTTCAGTGGTGCTGTGTCCTCCCACTGAATGACTTTTGGATCCATCCAGGGGGCGGGGCAGCCCGTGCTGCATGTTGTGTCTCCTGCAGTGTGTCTGAGTACATTGAAAATGCAGGAAACACATCCACTGAACATGCTGGATGCAGCACGGGCTGTCCCGTCTGACGGCACGGGCCGCCCCGTCACCTCTCAGTGTGTCCGCACCCTTAGGTTTGATTCGTGTCGGTCACTTTGGCTTGAATATGTGTTCTGGAGGGTGCATCACACTGAGGAATTTCAACGCTGTCACCCAGGGCGGGACACTCAGAACCTGCCAGACACCTGGCCTCTTCTGGGCAGCAGCTCGAAATCAACTAACACGCGACCACACCCTGTGTTTTGCACGAAGACGCTGTCAGCCCTCGATACCAACTTCGTCGGCACATATGCATATTTTGCACAAAGATCCCGGAAAGTACGAGTGTTTGCCACCAAGAAAAAAACAACTTGTAGATCTGTGTCGCGTGCTTCAGGTTTGTACCCATTTATTTCCCGTTCTTTCTCTTGCACAGCAGCACTTTGCGCAAAAATGATTCTTGGCACATTTTGATGTTCTGACACTTAGAAACAGTTTGATTGGACTTCAGGCTTTGCCACCTATATCACCACAATCCAAAAGATGCCTCTCTGAACATTTTATCTTTTTGTCATCGCTTGCATCGATGCGCACACCACGAGCCAGCTTTGTCCGAACGAGTGACTTTGTTTTTGTAGATCCATCAGAGGCATTTTTCGCATTGTTCTGATTTGCTGTTGGTGGGAGCCCTGAGAGATGCGTCGTTCTCTGCAGAGAAGCAGACATGCTGGACAAAGCGGACTCGAGGTGTGCTTCACCATTCAGTAAGACTTTAGCAGACATCAAACAAAGACTTTCGACGACACCGGTTTCTCAGAGCAGAACACAAATTTCACCAACGAGTCGGAGACAAGTTATTTTCTTTGAAAAACTTAGAAGCTCGGTGACATCCTGTGAAAAGTAACACAAAGGAAATTTGGGCAATTTTGAGATGTTCATTGGAGCATGATGCGAAGATAGCGAAGGCAATTCAAAAGCAGGCGACCACGGAACAGGTAGTCCTTCTAATCTTGCAAAGCTACCTCTGAATTGTGATGGATTCACTTGAGACTGAAATCTTCTTCTTGCCGGGATTTCGATGATCCAAAGCGATCAATCTGATTTCAGCATTGTGTTGATTTCTGTCACAGTTGATGGTGATTTATCCCTGCCCAGTATTCTGCTCTTTTTCTTTTGAGTTTCTTTTCATGCCTTTCTCGGCATTGAGCTCATCCAGTAAGGGTGACGGGTCGGTGTAGTTTGATTGGCGGAAACAAACACTGTCTTTACTTGTTGATTTCTGAGGCAAGAATTTCAAATTTTGATCTGTTGACCTTGTTGGCATATAATTTTGGTGTTCAACGCAAGAATACCACATCACTTTTTTCTTGCTGCTGACAACAACTTTGTCAGGAAATCGTTGAGGGGTTGTCGACTGCCTGGTGGCGGCGATTCTCTCAGCAGATCACAGTCACTCCTACCACTGGCCTGACACAAAACACGTCTGCAACAAGAAACACACCACTCGGTTTGACGATGTTTTTGATTTTTGGAATGGATCGAGGATCGGGAATGGACGGGTGGGGGGGACAATCTGAGTTCAAACCAAGAGGGCGAGGTTTGTTTTCAAGAAAGCTTCCTCGGGACAGTCACTCGTGCACTTGGGCAACCGGTGTTGCAGCTGTGTACCTCTGGAAAATGTGCACAAGCACAGATTGAGGGAGTTAAATCGATACTTTTGGAGGTCAGGGGAAGGGGGCAGGCCTTTGACCATACCGGACCCGCTGCAAGTACAAGCTTGTAGATGTTTGAAAGGGCTGACAAGAAAACAGTCATATTCATTCACTTACTCCAGTTTCGCCGATTCCATGTCACGTTGCATTGTTAAAACGTGTCGGAGGAAATCAAGTTTTTCGACCTTTGAATCAGCGTCTTCCACCTTGCTGCAAAAACGAGAAAACACCGGTCAGATTGATTCAACAAAAGATGTACTTGCTGACAAAATTTACAGCCACTTGAAGCCCAAGTCAATGAAGTGAAATGTTAACTTCAGCATTGGCCGTTTACGCTTTTGGCACCTGGTACGACATCTGCGTTTTGAGAAAGGCCAGTTGTACGTTTGGGGAGACACGGAGACCCGCCCTGGAAATTTGAAGGGCAGTCAAAAGATTCCGAGGTCAAAGGGCTTGGCCCCAAAGCCCCCAAAATCCACTCCCATTTCTGATTCAAAGTTTGTGATTTCTCCACACAAAAACAACACATCCTGTCAGGCAAACAATTCACCGCAAACTTTTCTATTCATGAGCCTGACCTTGTTGGTCTTCAAACACCTTGACCAACGGAAGCACTTACCTGATCAGAAGATCGATTCCGTGCAATTTTTGTATACGACCTGAACGGTGGACTGATCGTAAAGTACGTATCGCAAAAAAAAAACTCTGTGTGTTCCATTTACGCGTTGCGGCCAGCCGAGTTGGCGAAAAATGGCCCACTCCGCCCACTTTGCCCCATCTCCAACCCAGGGACGAAGTCGCGCGACTTCGCCGGCGACCAGCCGCAGACGTAAACAAAACACCACCACTCATTTGCTTGCAAATTTCCTGGAGATGGATCAGACAATCGCAGAAAGAAAATTCCAAAAGTTGTCTGAGAATACAGACGAGACAGAACAAAGTTTTGACAGACAATTTAACCTGGGGAATCAATGATAGCCAAACACCACCTTGCCTACCTATGGGCTCTTGGTGGACCCAAGGATCTCTTTCCTGGACTCAGTTCACTACTCGCTATCCACTCCAGGGTTCTGTCGTCGTTGTTTTTGTCCACGAGATGGCAATGATATCCGGCCATTCCGGCTCCAATTGCACACTGTGCGCCCCAGCGTTTTCTTTCAGGGAAGAAACACATGTACGGCGTGAAAATTGTGCTTATCTGGAAACAGCCATGATTTGAAGACTTTCGTGGTGCCCTGAAACTTACGGTTTGTACCTTACTGTCAATTCTTAGTGTCAACTCACAACAACAAACGCACAAGCTCGTTTCTGCGTGGTCAAATCCGTTTTGGTTCTGCAAGGGTCTCTAAACTCTGAGGTCCTTCGTACTCACACGACAAAATGGCCAAACAATCAGAAGTGGATGAAGTCTTGGCTGTCTATCTTCACTTGGGTTTCCGGAACAGCTTATGAAAGGTGAACCTGTGTTGCAAGGAGCTGAATTTGAACGCGTTTCACCATAAAAGACTTTGCAATGGATCTGTCTGTCATCGACAGGACCTGTGTGAAGGGTGGATACAGGATTGGTTGAAGAAGATTATATGGCGTGACTGGGCCAAGCGGCGGTGCACCGAATGATCAAGATCGAAAGTCTCTCGGAGCCTTTTCAATCAGGCTTGGAAAACGTCAGCGAATCACAAAGTTTGTGCTGTTTGCTCCAGATACTGAACAAGAACACTTGTTGACTTGGCCAAGACCGCTGAAAACTTTGAAACTCGTCCAGAAAGAGAACGGACATTTTGGCAAGAGTGACTGATATTTCAGTATCCCGATGACGGCTTTTGCCACACGCTTTCCTTTGCCATTGCTGACAACAAACGAAGCTGCCGAAGAGACAGAGATGAAGAAGCTGTTTTCCAAACGTTTGCAGCTCTCAAGGTTGTGCATCAAACTTTAATTCCAGCACAAGGGTATCATCGTGGACAGCTGTACTTCTGCTGTCTGCTGGCCTTCTGATTCCTGGAATGGTCTCTTGCCAGTCGCACAAAATCATTCCGAGTTGAGGAAGGTTTTTTCGCTTGTGGTTCGTGACCATGCTGTCACATAAGATAAACGTTCAAAACACACACTTGAATCATTTTTTATATAAAACCACGATTCTGCGCCTTTTTTGACACGGATCGGATGGATCACTGGAGACAAATTAATCCTGGCACCACATCACTCGTATTTGAGGGACAAACATATGTGGCACCACGACTTCGCCCTGTGGTCCCCAACTCTAGATTCTACTAACTGGACATGAAGAAGCACCTGCCGTCATCCGCCGTTTTCTCAACCACCTTATTAAATCACACAAGTGATCGTTAGGGCAGGATGTTTTCTTTTCGAGCTTTTCCTTCCACTTGCAATTTGCGCAGAGGCTTTCGTGTTCTCTGCCTTCAATGACATAGGGAGAGGGGGGAGGCTTTTTCATGATCTTCGGCATTTCAATGAAATTTCAAGGAAAGCCACACTAAAAAGTCGCTACACTTGAAACAAGAACCCGAAAGATTAAAAAATTGTGGAGATTACTTCTTGATGAGATAAAAGCGGTGTGAGTTATTTTGTAATTTTTTTGTTGGTCAGGTCAAGCAGTGGGGATCTTTTCCTTCACACACGGAACAACAAGCACCAACATGTGCTAAAAACAAATTCACTTCTGCCAGATCTGGCTTCAGCATCACAACACGAATGTCGATGAAAGCTACGAGAAATCAACCATTTCCTGTGTGTGAAAATAATCTTGATGGTTTTGACCGCATGGTCAGAGGGCAACTTTCATGGCACTTGACTGAACAACTGACTCTCTGACCCCCAATCAACGGGGATCCTCTGCAGAGTCTGTCAGTGTCTGCGCCTCACGGACTCTGAATCAGGATCTACAAGCCGGTGGTTCCTTGGACTCCGAAAAGGAGGATCAAAAGTAGGGATGCGTCCTTTTCTTTTTTTGCTGGGGCGCGTCTCACATTTGAGTGCGACTCACACGCGGGTAGTTGCGAGTAAAGAGCGACAGAAGTTGTTCCAAGAACCTCATTCGTTAAGTTACTGGTCAACGAACCTCCCCCACAACTGCTGTCGTCATCCATGTCGTTCTGCGATTTCTGCTGGAGAACCTGCAAGAAAAGAAGCAGGGGACGCGAGGCACCTACTCACCAGGGAACGGGGGGTCGGCGCTGCGGGCGGCGCGGGCGGCGCGGGCGGCGCGGGCGGCGCGCTTCCCGGGACTCCAGCCGCTGCGCAGGTTGTCGAGAACCTGCAGTTTGCTGTTGAGCAGGGCGGCGGCGCAGTGGTGGCTCATCCCACCGCCCACTAAACATGACCTCTTAACTCTTAAACAGACAGACAAAACCACGCTTAATGCCAAAACAGACAACATGAATTTGGTACAGTGATCAGTTTTCATGACAGCCGTCAATACGGGTAAGTACTGCCTTGCCTTACAAATTAATCATGTACGCTGAAAAAGTTTAGAGTTCATGGGCGCCAGAGGTCGAGTCATTTTTGAAACAACGAACTGTCTTTTACTCCAGAAGACTGTTGGACGATGCCATCATAGGAGTTCAGCGTCACCTGAAACAGGCCTCGGCAAGGAAGCACATTAATGTCGCACAACGAACAGGATCGTCACCTCCTTTGAACAGCTGTTGTTGCCCCTGAGGAACAAGGAAATCTGCTTTTGTCTCCGGTGAGACCTCTGTCCATCAACGTTCATCATTCAGAATGTCTTTGACACCAGAACTGCGAGCAAAAACCATTTTATCCTTGTCGTTCACATTCTGTCAGGCTCAGTACGAGATGGAATTTGCTAGCTCAGGTGACAAATAACCAGCAGATATGACCTCAAAGGAGAGACCACAACACTCGTACTTGACGCCCAAGTTCTTTGAAAGCTGAATGAAAATGTCATTCGGCTGTTGGGTGTTGGCCGTTGTCGATGTTCTTGGATGAGGTGAGGAAAAGTTTAGAGCTTCTCCCAAGAAAAGACGGTTGTCTCAATGCACCACACAACGTGATTGATGTTCGTTCTTTCTTGTCTCACACGTTTTGTTCTGGTGTTTGGGAAAATACGAGAGGCAGACCAATGTTACTTTTTTTGCTGTGCATGTGTGCTGTTTGTTCCGACGTGCGGAGGGTGTGTGACACAAGAACCGTTCCAGCCAAACTGGGTCTTGGGAACCCGAATTGCTCAGGAGAAAGAAGTTTCAAACAAAACATCCTTTTCCAACAGAAGGAGCAAAAGAAACATTGCCAGAGATGTTCGAAAATACGGTGCTTCAGGTGATTCCAGCGATCACTGAGGCAAGAACAATGAAGTTTCATTTAAATCCAGCAAGGATGACCTCCTCGTCAACAGCGCGGAAGATCGAGTCGGACACAACGAGACTCGTCACACTCGTTTGTGCCGCAGAAGGACATGCCCAACGTGAAGACAATTGAATTACAGCTCTGTTGTTGTCAGGCGAAGTCCAAAGAAGAACAGCTCTTGACGTGTACGTCACTGCTGTGGTGTCCTCAAGTGTTTCAAATGCCAGAGTTCATAACTCATTGCAGCACCTCGATGCAGAAAGTATATACGCACACCAGACACACTTGAGTGGTGCCTGGTTGGACTTGTGAGTTGTCCAACGCAAAAAAAGCGCTCTCCGCGTTGGGAGGACTTTCAGTGAGTACCTTCGGATGTGCGCGTGATTAATGGCTGACAGTAGCAAATCGATTCACACTCCACACCGGACACGAAAACCGTCAAAATCTCGTGGCACCGATGTATCCTGTCGGCAGTGTTGGTTTTTGTTTTCCTGTGAAACGTTTTGTTCTGTTTGGTGTTGTAGACAATGGAGACAGCAGAGAAACCCCACCTGCTACTTCTCAACGATCGCAAATGTTTGGATGTCTGATTGCATATCATTATTTGGTCATTCAAAACAAGAAACCAATGTGGAATTTGCCCTTCTGCGTTGCAGGTTTTGAAGCTGCTGATAATTGGAAGCTCGTCAAAGGAAAACGAGCCCACACGAATGCCAATGGCTTAGCTTCTGGGAGACTGCAGTTCAATAGAATGTTCAATTGACGAGTCTGCCTGTGTTGCTTGTGTGTGGCTGCGCCTGACCTTGGTCAATATAACAAGAGCCACAAAGTTCCTGAGGTCTCATTGTCTTTCCGTGTTCTGCAAGTTGTTGTCAGAACAAGCGTTGTTCTCATTGATCAATGGACTTTTGCGTGAGAAACAAATATGCCGAGGTCACAACTTTGCCCACATCGAGGGACATGCAGCTGCACAGTGTGGGACCTGTGCGCAGCGCAACGTGGTAATGGGTAATCTGTGTGTCAACACAAGGATTAGAGAACCTAACAGCTGTTCGATTGTGCTTTCTGTTTGTAATCCCCGTTTTATCATGCCTATTGTCAGGAGAAATTGAACTTCTGTCTAACGAATGTTTCATTTTGCATTCATAAGGACCTGTTGGAAAGTGGTATTTTTTTGTAATGCCACTGTTTCCTCTCACGTGTCAGAGAGCAATGATGGTGATGAATTGACGGAGGTAGGACAGCGCCAGACACTTTTCTTCTGTGATGTTGCCGAGTGAGAAACAGATTGTCGACTCCACAATGAACGCAAGCGGAGCGATAGATCCAAGAAGAGCGATGAAGATTTCGCTGGGACGTTGCATGTTGTCTTTCTCTCCAAAGACAAAGACAAGACGTGCTTGGACGTACCATTCCACATGGAAATGGAACCATTGGCTTTTCTCTTCAGACACAAGAAAAGGCACATCATTGGCTTGTTTGGTGTCCGGCATAAATCTTCATTATGTATCTTGCCTCGTGAATGATGAGGTGAGAGAGGTAATTGCCTTTGTGTCTGAGAAGGTAAAGGTCGAAGCATTCGGTCGGTGGGGCGGATTGGTTTGCAACTGTGGGCAGTTAAACAGAGGAGGTTGTTGCACCGACAGAACCCAGCTGTTGTGATGTCAACGGCCTCCTGTTCTATGTTCATTCAGGATGAACAAGACGTGCTTTCATTTGCGCACCTGGGGTGTGGTCACGACAGATCAGCATGTGCTGATCAACCGCGAGGTCTTTCTTGAAATGTGCCAAACATTTTGTCTTGGGAAAGGAAGCTGAAGTGGACTCAATCCACTTATCAATTATTCACACCAAATTTGTACAATCTCTTCACTAAATCGGCGCGACACGGTGAAGAGGCTGAAGATTTAACAGCTCCGCTCCCAACAAATTAGCAACTCAAGAAACAGGAAGAATACATGTCGCGTGGCTGCAGCTGGACAGAATCGAAATATCAATGCTCTAGCAATGGAAGAATGGGGTGTTAGCTGTGATGTTTCCTGGATACAAGAGACATGGGTTCGACGCGCAGAATGAGCTGTCGTTTTTCTGACCAGAGACCATACGGTGTGGATTTGAGCTCAAAGATCTTACACAAGTAAAATTCATTGTTTCGTCGCGTGTTTTGTCCCAGTAGCATCAGAGCGTACTCACTGTGTTGGCAGGGAATCGGTGTCCGCGTTGTTCAGCTTGTCCCTCAGAGATTCCAATCCTCTTCGTGTCTCCCAAACTTTGTTCAATAACCTGGGGTTTCACAATGCAACACTTGAAAGACACATGTTTCAGAATGAGAATGTTTGTGCGTTTGCCGCTGCGGTGAACCCAGGGTCCTCCGTCTGGCAAATATTTTCTTGTAGTTTACGAATCTTCAATACAGTTGAACCAGCGTAATTCGACAAAAGTCAATGCTCGACAGAAACCGACAGATTAGCCGGGGTGGTTATTCGACAACAGTCCTTGAAATACAGGTTTGCAAGAGTCAAAAATGCCACAAAAAGGTTCAGGTGAGAATGTGACTTTGTTTGAGCTTCAAGAGATTTATGTTGAAATAAACTTGGGGAAAAAGAGGGAAAGCTGCAATGCTTTTTACATTGGAGGATTTCGAGGCTGAAGAAGTGACTGATTAGCTGTGGCACGGAACAAATCTGGGACAAACACCCCGGGTTTGACTGTATATTTTCAACGTTTGACTCCTCCTCCCCACAGCGCGGCTCGGTGGAGCTTTCCTTCCTTCATGGATCCCCCACAATGAACTTTGAAGAAACTGCTGTCCTCACATAATTGCACTTCGGAGTTGCTGTTCTTCACTTTGCAGTGTCGTAGACGTGTCCAGGCTTCCAGAGGCGGCGCTCAACCCGACGCACGTGTGGACCAGACACACCACAGCAGTGAGCAGCCATGGCCAACCCTTTGTCGACATTCTCTTCAAATCCGGCCCTCACTGCTCTCTGGAAAAGAATAGAATGTTGTTCTACAGAAGTGGAACACTGTAACGTTGCATTTTTGCAAACAAATTGAGTCACGCCTCTGGATCTACCCCAACTTGACGGAAACTCATTCCTGCATGTCTTGAGGACACGTTCACCCAACGCACCGGTTTTACCTTTTCAGACTTGTTGAGCTTGGAAGACTGATCGCTGAATCATATACGATCAGAAGGATGCTGTTGGAATTGTCTGAAATTGATTTGAAATTTGATCAACGATCCATTCCAACTCTTTCTCACAGCTGTCAGCTGCTTGGTTTCTTTGCACCCACACCCAGTCAAACCACAAGAGGACATTTCTGACACGAAGCAAGCTGTGGCTACAGCGAAGGAACCAAGAATGCAGCGCCACAGCACAAAGTGAGGCACTCGTTGCCGGTGGTTGATACATCAAGTGACAATGAGAAAGGTGTGAAATTGCAAATGAAAGAAATGGGAAGCAAAAACGAAACCATTTTCTGTTTGTGTGACCGTTACAGTCCCTCAGAGACCATGTTCAGTCCTTTCTTCCATTCTTTCATCTGCTCTTGCGTCGCGTCCTAATTGAATTGGTGATTTTTTACTGCTTGAGAGCAACGTTTGGACAAAAAGGAGAGCAAGACCACTCAGCTTCTGACAAGTGATCACTGCAATAGACACTTCGAATTCACCACATATCGAAACAAGATCGTCCGTTACATTGGCAATCATGCCACACAAAGCAACCTTTGTTTTGTGTGACCAAAAGCGGCAAGAGGTGCTTTGCTGTTGAGTGGGGTGCGAGAACGGAAGTCGAAGAATCGGAGCAAACCGAGGTCGACTGATCAATGGTCTGATTGTCACTTCTCGAAAAATGCGACCCAATCGTGTCTCAGCGAATCTTTTCCTTTGATAGTGCTTGCCACAAAGGGAGGGGAATATCAGGCACAGAGCTGACACCACCTGTCGGCTGTGCAAATACTTTGTTATCTGTCACTCAGCTCAGCTTGTTGAAACAATATAAAATTCCGAGTGGAACCCCGGGTTCCAAACAGAACCTGTCACGTGGTGTGGGAAACAAAACAAATCTGAAGAATTCAATATCATCATCAAAAGCTCGTGACGCTACATCCCAAAGGCGCGTGTCGCCAGTGATCCTCGAAAAAAGCTCATTTCTCACAAGCTGCCAGTTTCCAGAACTTCATAATCGACCCTAAATTTTAATCAGTTCACATTTTGAAGCCGAGGTTGGACCTCTCAGCGGCCAGAAACCATCCGTTGAGCTGACGTTGCATCTTCGAGGGTCCTTGTACATGTAATTCTTCTCTTGTCCAACTTTCTTGAATCTGCCAGGACAACATGAAGTTCAGGGGAGAAAGTGAATTCTCTTCTCAACTGTAGTTTTCAAGACTCACTTCATGCTCACGACTCACAGATTTCTCAATATCGTTGTCTTTTCTTTGTTGCATGAAAAACTGGCGAAAACTAGTCATATCTTTGTCAGACTGAATTTCTGATGGAATAATTTTTTCGTGAACCTGGAATTGTGGCTGTGTGGTCCTTTCACGTTCTTTTCCAAAACTCGTTCGAACGTGTGAACTGGATTCCACGAATGACACACGACAGCAGAGAAGCGATGATACGTACCAAGTGCGAGCGTAAACGCCATTTTTGGGGCGAAGTCGTCACGGAAGGCAAGAAACAAAGACTATTCAGTCTTGCACAAATAATGAGGGCCATACATTTCGAATCATGGAGAACGGAGGAAATGTTTATTTTTAAGCGGTCCGGCTCTGCCGATAGGACGTGCGCTTATTGTAATGCACCTGTCTGTATGTGTATGTGTGGACATGTTGAGTTATATAGGGGGATACTCAACATGCTGAAAATTAGCCAGGATAATTTTCAGGCCATTTTGAGCATTCTTCATTTTTTGGCCTGCTAGTTACCCTGAAGTCTGCTGCATAATTATGGGGGGGGGGGGGGGTAACACAACATGGTGAAATT
>JAAUXT010089489.1_pt1 | contig 11203 bp, 12 predicted proteins | sample 7278171 | NCBI WGS metagenome assembly JAAUXT01 (sample SAMN14350112, study PRJNA611818) | marine sediment metagenome | isolation source: surface marine sediment (1.8m) | place: French Polynesia: Moorea | collected 2018-08 | reverse complement strand
CCCTACCAACACCCCCTCCCCTACCAACACCCCCTCCCCGCTTGGACTTCCGTTTCCGCGCTCATCAGGGTTCCCGCCTCGGAACTTCTTGTTGTGTGAGTTCCATTCGAGAAGGAGAACGGTGAAATTCACGCGGCCGAGCCTCCACGGTCGAGCTGCAGCACACAAGCAAAGATCGATCCTTGAAAGGATCCATCTTTACTTTTGTTATTCTTGTTATTTATTTTTTAGGACCAATTTTCGATTATCACAAAACTCTTTGTGAGCCCCGCGGAGTGGATTGTTTACCAGACCACGTGTTTGGGGTCGAACAATTGCGCGGTGCAATTGACGTGGCATGTGCTGCGCAGCCAACTCCACCGCCGCCATTTTGACGCAAAACACAACTTGAAAGGTACGTATTTTGGCCCCAATCAGTGGATGTTTCCCTCCTACTTCAATGAATCATTGGACTTTTGATTTCCGAAGAGAAAACAAAACAGATAACAGGTTGTGAGAGGTTAGTGTGGCTTGAAAAGGCAGAAAAATGGGGGTTCTATTTTACCGGCGTTGTGTGGCTTCTTTTGGGGGAAACGCCTCCGGTTTGAAATCTGACAGAAATGGAGTGATAATGAATGAATCCAACAGATTTCAGGCAAAATTTTGGTGGCTTTTTCATTCAGGACTCGAAGCAGAACTTTTGTGATGCTACAGAAAGGCATTGGAGGCAAAATTCAGAATGTTCTGTTGTTGAGTTGGTTGATCATGATCGTCGTGTGACGTGCGGAAAAAATGAGATTCCTTCCGGATTCCGTTGTGTCGCATGTCCTGGTCTTTTCAGTTGCAGTTTGTTGGGGAAAGTGCTCAAAACGATGTCTTTTACCAGTGTTTACAGCTGCTTGACGCGATTGGCGGGGGTGGGGAGGCCTTTTTGAGAATTTGACAGTTGACTTGTGCGACAGTTGATCGGGAACCAAGATGACCCAGACAAGATCTAGATCTTCCATGAGAGGAAATCTGAGCCGTGCCAGATTTAGATCTCTGGGTCGTGGGAGATTTTCAATTTGGACACACACACACACACACACACACACACCAGGGCCAGTTTTGCTCGTATTTCGGGTGTCCGGAAATACTGTTTTGGAACTAGATATCTGATCTTTCGATTGATGTCTTTCGAATGATGTCAGACGGGACTCATAAACTTCAGGAAAGTAGACTACTACTCGAATCGAGTGATGTGTCCAACTCTGCGTCACACACGACACGTGGAGGCAGATCGATTTTGCTGTCACTGCGTGTGCAGTGACCTGTGTCGAACCGGTGACTGGCGTTTTGACAAGTGAAAAGGAGCCTGAAGGACTGTTCATTTACACTGGATACTCGCAGGTCGGTCAGGGCGTTAGGTCGCTGCACAAGTTCGTGAACGCTGCGTCGCCGCTTTGCTCCAAAAAGAAATACGTCTTACTTGGCTTGCCAACAGATCAATTGTGTGTGTTCCAGGTGACCGTCAGAAAGTGCCAAGATGGGGAACATATTTGCGAACCTGTTCAAAGGCCTGTTCGGCAAAAAGGAGATGCGAATTCTCATGGTGGGACTGGACGCCGCCGGAAAAACCACGATCCTCTACAAGCTGAAGCTGGGAGAAATCGTCACTACCATCCCCACCATAGGTGAGAGCGTGAGCGCGCGCGCAGAACCAGACGAAGTTGTCACCGTACCTTGGGCGAAAAACTTGGACACGCCCTCTGAAACGACCTGTCCGTGATCATCAGCTGCCTTTGGGCCTCTAACATCAGTGAATCAGCTCAGCGAACACAAGTTCCCCTGACAAGGCGTGGTGCAGTGTCATGAAAGGAAATTGTCTTGGGCGTGGGTGTTGGTGTTTCGAGTGTTTCAACTGGAATTACTTGGGATGATGCAGGTTTCAACGTGGAGACGGTAGAATACAAGAACATCAGCTTCACAGTGTGGGACGTGGGCGGGCAGGACAAAATCCGGCCGCTGTGGAGACACTACTTCCAGAACACGCAAGGTGAGTCCGGTGCAGGGTTTGGACGTGGAAACACCTCACTCACACTGCGTCCGCATCAGTCGTTTTCTAGCGGATGCCCGCAGCTTTCTTGCATTGCACTGACTCGTTTCCTGCAATTGAAGGAAAACGAACTCACGGGCAAATCATAAATGTGGCACCTGTTTCACCTGTGGATGATGTGAACGAAAACGAACTACGGACGCGGTGTGAACGAAGTCAGCGCAGGGAATCGCGCGCGACGCAGTTCCGTGGACGTCTGGCCCTTGTGTGGCCCGTGTGCTGTGCTCCAGCGCACTGGAGTTCACCACCGAAACCCACAGTTGCCCTTCAGTTTCTGAATTTGTTCACGAAAGTGCAGACGGATCTGTTTTGAATTGACCGGAGAACCTCGGAACTTCGGCTTGAGTTGAGGCGTTTCCACAGAACCAGTGCGGTGCGGTGGCCGCTGCAGCTTCTTTGTCTGGCACATTCTTGGAGAACGCAAAACAATGTCTCCAACTCTGGGATCAGTTGTTTTCGACGGAAAGTCAAAACAGTCAAACTGCGTGGATCGAAGAACAACCCACTTGTGGTCGTACGATGGATTGGTTGGTCTTCGCGCTGCGAAGTTTTGGAAGCCACGCGCATTTTTCAAGCTTTTTTCTGCTAGAAGTAGAACCGTAGATCATTGCGTCCCTGGAAACTTTGCATATTTAAAAACTACACGATCCGAACACGTTTTGAGAATCGATGGTCAAACTTTGGCGGTCCGTTATCGGCAGATAGTTTAGAACGGAGGTATCTCGAGCAGCTGTGTGCGAAATTCCGTTGTTTTGCCGCTCAGTTTCAAACTGTGTTTAGTTGACTTTTAAGTGTTTGTGCATGCCATGAACAAAGTTTGGTTATTTCATCATTGTTCCTCAGAGGAGAAAGGCTCAACTATTCACATTTTGACGCGGAAGGCTACGCGCGTTTGAAGCTGTGCGCTTTTACCACCAGAAAAGAATTTAGCTTTTTTCTGCCGAGAGGACCTAGAAGTAAGTTCATCGTCTTTATTTTGAGTGATTTGGGAATCAGAACTAAGTAAAGACCTCGCAGTCGTGGGTCAGGCTTTGGTGTGGTTTTGAAAATATGCAAAGTTGACGGGTGCTGCATGTTTGAGCGGTGTCAGCGGTGTGCGCGGCTCTACAGGTCGAGGCTTGTGTTGCAGGCCTCATCTTCGTGGTGGACAGCAACGACAGAGAGCGAGTCCAGGAGGCGCGCGAGGAGCTCAGTCGGATGCTGAACGAGGACGAACTGCGGGACGCTGTGCTGCTCGTGTTCGCCAACAAACAGGTGAGACGCAGCGGGCTTCGGGTCCACAATGTGTGGAGTCCGGGGAGGCAGTTGTGCATGATGTGGAGGTGTTTTGTGAACGCCACAACAGACGTGAAGGGACAGACTCGTAAGATGCGCCGGTGCAAGGAGCGTGGGCGGGTGTGGGTGCAGAGTGTTGCTGGGTGTGGGAGCGAAGTATGGCTGAGTTTGTCTGGGATCAAGGGGCAGGTGGGTGTGGGTGTAAAGCGTGGGGGTTGTGGGTGCTCGAACAGTGGGCGGCTGTTCACAATCCGCGCGCGTGGCGTTGCTCAGACAGCGGCACATTACGACTCGTCCTGCTCCGAACATGGGCGCACATGAGTTAGCTGTGCTCACCTGATTTTGCTCTTGCAGGATCTGCCAAATGCGATGAATGCTGCAGAGATCACGGACAAACTGGGCCTTCACAGTTTACGGCAGCGCAACTGGTACATCCAGGCGACGTGCGCCACCAGCGGAGACGGACTGTACGAGGGACTCGATTGGCTATCAAATCAACTCAAGAACCAGAAATAGAGACAACAAGCATTCAACCGAAATTTCACACGCTGTACCACTCGAGTGATTTGTTTTTTTGTCGAACTCGTCACGTTATGTGGGGAGAATGAGAGCGAGGTGCGGTCACGTGTTTTGTTTGTGATGAACCCAGAAACAAGACGGAAGTTGTTGCGTGTTCCTGGGTTGAGGCGCAGTAAGTTGTGTCACGCATTGCGTCTGAACAATTCAATGAGCCCCACGTCGTCCCAAACGATGCAGCGCCCATTGACTTTCGGAGACGATGCTTGACTCATCCGGTGTGTAACAAGACCAGAGGCGACCAGTTGGACGTCGCTGCTCGCGTTGCCATGGTGACTGCGCGAAGGGGAAACCGTCGGTCTCATTCCATATCAAACACGACGACTGTGTCGTCGACGGCGGCCGCAAAGTTTTCATTTGTTTATTTTTGACCATTGTGTGGAGTCTGCAACTTTTTTTTCTCGGCAAAATAAGCATTTTGTGATTTGTGTGCCATACGATACCATCTGAAAGAGTGAGTGTGCTTGGGTGTGCTTGAAGATGACTGGTTCGTGTTTGTGAATAAAATGGTCGACACAATAGAAACTGAACAAAGGAAGGATTTCTTCCTTCCGATGGAGGGATGTTCTTTTGGGGGGCAGCTGGCCCAACTTTGTTGTGTCGGGACGCACGTAACATTGGCTGCTGGGATCCACAGGTTTAGTTTCGTAAATGTTTCCTCGTCGTCGCTGCTTCAGCTGAACTGGGCGGTGGCGATGTTCTCAAGTCATGCGAAGTTCACAATGTTCATTGTAAAAGGCGTCAATAAATGTACATAATAGTGATCGGAACCGTCTTAACTCGTGTGCGTTTCGCCAATCGAACGGGCAGTACACACATTCGTGCAGTGCACATCGTTTTCGTGGGGTTTGTGCGGTGAGAAGTGTTCGACAACACTGCTCCGCCGCTTCCTCGGGGAGTTGTCGCGGACGCTCGTGTTGGTGAGAGGCTTTCTTGCTCCATTGCCCGTCCTACTCGCGGTGTTGCGGTTCCTCCTTCGGTTCTTCCTTCGGCAGCGCTCTCGGCCCTCGGCACCTCTCGGCTCTCAGCGCGCCGCTCGCGCTCTCGGCTCCTGGGTCCCGCGCGCGGCGCGGCGCGTCGCAAAGCAGAACGCAGCATCCCGAGCGTCGTGTAGAGCGTTTCCATCTCCCTCGTGCAAGAATTGCTGCGGCGACAAATTTGGTGGGCGATACAGACGTGTGTCAAAAAAATAGGACACCGCCAGCTTGTGTTGCCAGACGTTCTCAATCGTTTCTGACGCAGCGTCATTGGGGACGAGTGAGAACCTCCGGACGCAAGACGCAGCGATTCTACAAGAAATGGCATTTTCTGTGCGCAGGTCTGATCTTCGTGGTGGACAGCAACGATCGCGAGCGGATTGGGGAGGCGCGCGAGGAGCTCTGTCGGATGCTGTCGGAGGACGAACTCCGGGACGCCGTGCTCCTCGTCTTCGCCAACAAACAGGTCAGTCTGGCCTCGTTTTCACACGAGATGCCCAGTGCGTTGCGCACACGTAAGTCAATGTGCGCTGCGTCGAAAGCGACTCTGGTTGCTTCACGTGACTGTTCTCCAAATCGCAGAATGGGTGTTGGTGAAGCTTGTAACGTCCATGTAGTGGCGTGCCTGTGCAGGTTCGATGTTTGCCAGAGTGACGCGATTTCTGTTGGTTGCGGCAGTGTTGCACTGGTAAAGCCCAGGAGCAAGGCACCATTTTTGCCGTGCAAAGCCCGTCCAGCAGATGGCGTCAGCGTTCGTTACGCGTCCACTGTGAATCGACCCCAGCAACTTTCACTGTCAATACGCGTTGACACGGGGTGGAGTGCACTCTACAGCGAACTTGCACTGACTGTGCTCCGAGCCTCGCGTGCTGTCGCTGAGTCATCGGTGACGTGGTGTGTGACAGCGTGGCGCATTGAGCGTGGAGCGAACGACGCGACAGCGCTCCTCTGGAGACGACACGCTTCCGTTTTCACAAGTGATCTTTGCACTTGCATGAGTCTCGTGTGTTCCAACACGTAGTTCAGTTTTGCACGAAACAGAATCACGTGAGTGCAAAATGACCGTGATGTCCCAAGAATACACGGAATGAGGGTCAAATAGGAAAGACAGAACAAGGGTTCTGACATGGAGATTCGTCCAGGCAAAACATTGACGTTTTGAATCCACAAATCAGTGTAATATTCAGGGGGCGCCCAACGCAACGCTTCCTGAGCAGCGTGTCGTCGGTGCGTCAGACTGAGCGCTGCCTGAAGGGAACGACCCACTGTGAATCTGTGACCGAACCGATGTCGTCTCTCTTCAGGACCTGCCCAACGCCATGAACGCCGCCGAAATCACGGACAAACTGGCGCTACACCAGCTGAGACAGCGCAACTGGTACATCCAGGCGACGTGCGCCACCAGCGGAGACGGACTGTACGAGGGACTCGATTGGCTATCAAATCAACTCAAGAACCAGAAATGAGGCTCGTGGACGCTAGACAAACACGTTCACCTCTAAAACTTTCTATTCTGTGACGGAAAATTGCAATGTTTGTGTGTGAATGTCCAAAAGGCAACAACCTTGATGACAATAGGTTATTTATTCGTGTGTGGGCGGCGTGCGTCGAAAGTGATCACCTCTCATTCATAAGGCGCGCGCTCCCACTGTTCGGCATCACAGTCTGCAAGTCGCCAGCGGCGAGACACACACAAACCACCACCTCCTCTCAACTTGTAAATTACTGTAAATACGTGATCGTTGTCTCGGCATTCCATTTTGAGGTGAGTGACAGTGGAGCAATATGTCCAAATCAGCTTGGAATTTCATTCTGTTCAGTTTATTTCTTTCATAGATACGTTTCGAACAGGTAAAAAGATCAAAACCCGAAATGTCAATTCTTCGAGACCTACGAATCACCATCATCTTTCGATTCCTTGTCATTTGAGTTGCGTCTTGATGTTGGCCACTTTATTATTGCAAATTTTTTGTCGGTTTCATGTTTGAAAACTCCTGTGCTCATGCATGAGCAGTCGCGATTTATTTCTTCGTTTTTTTGTTGGTTTGAGTCTGATAATCTCGACTCTTGTTCCCTATTTCTCTGCAGGCTTCCAGGTGAAGTTCCCTTTCCGCGCTTACGTAGATGTAGAATCTGATTTGTATTCTCCATTGTTTGCATCATTCATAATGTTTCGTTCGATCAGAGCGCGCGTAAGCGCTACGTTCTCTCAGAGCCCGCCTGCTCTCTCGGTGTGGAGTCAAAAACAAACCGGAAGCTCGGGGACATACCTCGTACATATTCGTGACTTGCGGTGCGAGCGAAATGTGGTCGTCAGGAAACAACCCAACAGCCTCCTGTGTCATGTCATGTGGTCCACATGCCGAAGTTGTACATTTTATTTTGATAATAAACTTTACGGTTGGCAGGAGACTTCAGGCTTTCACACGCAAGTTAGAACTTCCAGGCCGGAAAAAACCGCTTCGTTCGATCAGAGTTCATCCACATCACGCAGCAGTGGCCCCGTCGTGGAGTGGTGCAGTCTGAAATCAGTGCGATGTCGTTCTCCTGAACGCCTGCAGCTGACTTGTTCCGGTCGGTCGTGGTTCCGATCGGAACAATTGATCAAACCGCCAAAATCAAATCGCCTAAAATTTCTGCGGCAGGTGGGGAATCTGTTTTCTTGGCACCAGACCCCACTCAATCACCCAACATACTACATTTCAGCAATATCCTTCTTTCACCAAATATTTGTAGATCTACTTTCTGAGAAATGGAACAATTTGTGCAACCATGTCCCAAATTGTCAGCCCTGCTAGTTTGAACTTTTTGACCAAAAGAACCCAAAAACCTGAACTTCACAAATTCCTTCCTGGCACGTTGATTATCCTCAACCTAAATTTTACCCCAAAAGATCCCAATTTGATTCCCACCTTGACCATGAAACTGCTGTACACATACTTTTCACAGACACTGCCCAGAGTCTACTGATCAAGGTGATTGTTTTGGTCGCTATGTTTCAGTTGCTCTTTGAGCGAACTTCAACAGCGCAACCTCTTCAAATCACCTGAAAAGGGAAAATATTTGGTCTCTGGAGCAAAAGTAGATCTAATGCAATGCGGTCGGTGTGTGTCTGCACTGCTGAGTGCGAATGCATCATTCGTTGTGCCCGAAAAAAGCTTTGTTTTGTGTGAAAAAAAATTATCTTTGTTTTGAGTTGAAAAATTCTCTGCCACCCTCATTTGCGACGCCATCTGAAGTTAAAATTTGTGGCGTAGAAGCTGAAGTGTGTTTGCAGTTGAATTTACCCAGGTAAAACCTTTTGTAGTTCACATTTATTCTCAGGAAGCCTCACAGACTGGGTGTAATGTCAACCAAACTGTATCATCTGTCTATTGTGGCAGTTACTCGTGTAGCTGTTTCGTGGGGAAGAAATGAAACGTGAGATCTTGTAATATCGCCCAGGCTGAACTGCGTCAGCGTGAAGGTTGATCCCCTCTAAATCGTCCGAAAGGGAGACAAACGGCCGTTCCTGTGGGCTGTTTGACGTCGCATCCTGTCGTGCCGTATAAGTAGGGAATAGATTCTTGAGAGATTCAGGTGCACAAGGATGCAGGCGCATCTCGAGCCCGATGTGGACCGGTACGGATCTAGATCGCCGTCCCGTTCGGCAAACCGAACGCCACCGCTGTCATCATGTTTTATGGCCTTTCAGCAGCGAAAATTTATCTGGGTCACGGGAAGTTTCTGTTTGGATCTTGCACCGTTTGGAGTGACTGCTCGATCTCAAGTGGTTCAGTTTCACGAGGATAAGTCGCCAAAAAGTGGCACTGCATGTTATCGTCGAGCTGCCAGAGGAGTGGTTGACTCGTGACAGACTGACCGATTCTGTCCTCCTCAGAATCGCAATAACATATGCAGTGCCACTGTTTGTTGACATATTCTCACAAATCGATTCAGCCTGCTTGATATCACAGTTAATTTTGCAGTTTTCACAGTGTTCATTCACATGCCTCTCCACGACACTTCACGGGAGTTGGTTGGTTTTCATTGGGTGGGCGGCGTTTGGGGAATGAATTCGGCAGCACTAGACGCCTGACAAAGTTCACAACATCGACCAGGGACTCAAAACTGGACAAAAAATTGACCTGAACACTTTCTACTTTTACTGTGTTGTCGGCACTTTGTGGCCAAAAGTTGGCTCAGTCAAATTTTCCCTGAAACTCGCAAGACAACGATTGCGGATCTTCGTGTCAGTGTTCCGCTTTTCATTTGCCGTTCTCGCAGAGCGACCCTCAGCAGTGACGAGTGTTCTTGTTTGTTGCAGCACGATGCAGTGGCAGCTGATGCTCCTTCTCGTGGTGGGCGCGCTGCTCCCCCGCAGTGTCCCCGCCGCCACTCCACACGGAGCCGACATCGAAGACAACGACTTCGCCGAGTTCGAAGACTTCGACGACGAAGGTGACTTTTGCTGAATATTGCTTTGGGGACTCGTGGGACTTTGCGTGTGAAAATAGGGGTGTGCCTCCAATCTGGAAGCGTCCTTCGTGCTGTGTCTGCAGAGTTGGTCAAGTTGGTCATAATCCGCTGCCCCTGTCCAACATGTCCTGTTCTGTCTCCGTAAGAGAAGGTGCATCGCCTGTTTTCCTGTTCTGGATTTATCTTGATCCTCCGGTTTGGTCGGCTGCCCCACCCCGTTCTGCCTCGCTCTGCCTCGCCCTGTACTCTCCACCCCGCTGTCGAACCCTTCCTGCTCCACCATCCCTCCGTTTTTCTTCAGACTTGCCCTGCCCACACGATCTTTGCCTTCTCTGCTGGCCCCACCATGTCCTTCCCAGCCTTGTGCTGCCCCGCCCAGCGCTCCCGCGTCCCGCCCTCTCGCGGCCCGAATCTGCCCGATTTGAGCGCGTCTCCCGTCTCTTCACAGAGAAGGTGGTGGTGGACGCGGGCGACGCGCAGAAGGAGGAGCCGGTGCGCGTCATCATGGCGCAGCAGGCGGACGACGCCGACGTCATGGAGGACGAGGACGCCACTGTGGAGGTGGGGCACGCACACACACACGCACACACACACACACACACACAACAGAAAACACATACAGACGCACATTGGCACCATCGTGTTGGGTGGGACCACACACACACATACAACACACACACACACACATACAACACACACACACACATACAACACACACACACAGCACACACGCACACACCACGGCCAAGAACCCGACCGCACGAGAACGAAGACACGCTCCATCCTACTGTTTGAATGACTTGAACACATCTCGTGTGGAAGCGAGACCACCTCGCATTGTGGGAATGCTGCTGAGTTCAGTGACAAAAGCGTCTGGTGAAGTCTGGGTCTGACGCTTCGTTTTCGCGCACAGGTCCTCGACGTCACGACGCTGGCGGTAACACCCTGGTCGCTGCTCACTGAGCACTGCGCCTTCTCTTTATTGTCGTGCTCTTTTGCATTGCATTCTGAACCAGATTCAAACATTGAATTTGCATTCGAATTCGTGAAGAGATTTTGTCATCCCGACTTGTCTGTTCTCGATTGTTGGCAGACAGGGTTCTCACACTGTACAAAAATTGTTCCTGAGAAATCACACAGTGTCTTCGAGACCTTTGGTCGAGAAAGAAGTTGTGATCGAACAGGAGCCCTTTTTTGTCACCTGGTTGCGAGCACGCACGACAGGTTTTGTGATCGTGGAGTTGTTGAACAAAAGGATCACAGTGCATCGACGTTTGCACAAATTTGCGATGCTGCTGCTGATTAGTCCGTTGTCTGCCGAAGTCGTTTCGCATTACTTCTCCACATGTGAAACGAACCGGTCGTTGGCCTGTGTTTCTTCGCTCACATCCCACGTGTTGGTTGCTGAATGAACGTCAGCTGTGAGCGAGTTCTCCCGAAGATTGCTTCAAAAGATGTCGACATGTTGTGTGGGAAGAGATGCACCGTGGTTTGAAGTTCCTGTCAGTGCGACCAAAACCATTGATTGTTAACATTGTCGCTCAAATAATAGTCAAACTGGGTAGATCACGGAGTTTGCGACACTTGTTCAGCCACACGCCCAGCATTCATTCATTCATTCATTCATTCATTCATTCATTCATTCATTCATTCCACAGGACGAGGAGGACGAGTTCGAACACCTTCAGGACGATGAGGAGTTCGAGGGGTTTGACTCAACGTCGCAGCAGCAGGCCAAGCCCAACACACTCTGTGGAGACATACCCACAATACTGAAGTTCTCCTCGAGCAGACTCTTGTGACTCGTGAACCAGGTCTGCGCCAGTTTCCCGTTCTTCGTCTT
>JAAUXT010018464.1_pt1 | contig 11206 bp, 15 predicted proteins | sample 7278171 | NCBI WGS metagenome assembly JAAUXT01 (sample SAMN14350112, study PRJNA611818) | marine sediment metagenome | isolation source: surface marine sediment (1.8m) | place: French Polynesia: Moorea | collected 2018-08 | reverse complement strand
CCTTGGAACGCTTCATCGGCCAATATTTGGTTGCCTGCAACATCTAGTTCAAGTTTATTTTTCAAGATCATGAGACAAAACAGTGACCCCCAATTCACACCGCATGCAGCAGCGTATCACGCACGCCAAGGTCACAGCGCACCAAAATGGGTCTCACGCATGTCCATGGTTATGTTTACACTGAAGTGTGTGTGTGCCACCATGATTGCGGATGGGTTCCAACCCCAAATGTGCGCTGGCACATGGTGCGGAATGTCGTAAAAGCTGTGCGTGATGCGGTGTGGCTGAGGGGTTATGATGGGTTTGGATTTAACACGCGCACAACGGGACGTTCTTTTGCTGTTGGAGCTGAAGTGAAGCCGTCACACGCACCACCTGTTCTGCTAATCATTGAACCTTGTCACCCTGCCGGGCTTTCCAACCTCAACCCCTCCCGTCCCGCCCCGCCCCAGTCACAGTCAGCGGTTCGGATTCTTGCAGCCATGCCTTGCCCCACCTGCCCACCCACTGCACCCCCCCCCCCATCGCGCAGGGGACCAGCTCACGACGCCTCCTTCAGCTCGATGCGCACGAAGAGCGCCGCGGTGCGCAGCGGCTCCGCGCTCTTGTTCGTCAGCGGCACGTGGCGGTAGCCTGCGGGAAACAGGTTTCATTATCGCCCAGAAACACGCCACGGCAAATCGTATCTGAGATGCAGGGACCCACCCACCCACCCCCCCCAAAAAAAAAGAAAAAGTCCCACGTCAAAACTGAACAAAGCGTTGTTCGACTTCGCGCACTGCACCATTCGGAGCCTTTTTCCTCTCCAGATGTATGTGTGGGCAAAGTGGGCGAGAACCTGCAGTGAGAACGATTCCTATGATGTGCGCTGGGCTCCCCAAGTGTGGAGACGTGCTGCGGGAGGCGCTCACCTTGCACGAGGCAGTTGACGGGCAGAGCGCGCTGCGCGATGGGCTGGTCCGAGTCGAAGACTATGAAGCTGAGGAAACTCAGCTCGGGAACCGCCATCTTGAAGCCGACGCACTCGTTCCACACCGGGTTGTAACCTGCGTGACACTCTTGTCAATCATCGCTCAATTCAAGCCGTGAGTGAGTTTGGGGTATTTCTCGAACACCCTCTGGTGGGGTTCGTCAACATCATTCGTCCTCCCACCGGCAGACCCTGGGAACGTGAAGTGTGAACTGGGTCTCACCGTTGTTCTTGACGGCCTTGGTTCGCTCCCGCTGCTCCTCGGCCTCCACTCCCGACACGCGCACCTGCACATGCAGCCGCCGGTCGGCGGGGCGCGCGTCCCGCCGGGTCCCCGGAGACGCCGGCAACTGGTGCCCGCTCATGACGTGCACCAACAGGAAGCGACACTGCCGCGAGTCGAAGGGTCCGCGAGGGTCAAACGTGGAATTTTCTGAAAAAATGCTTGGATGTGAGTCCTTGCTGCATACTTGTTGAAAGTGAGGAACTCTCACCGGAAGTGAGAAATTCATCTCACCGGAAGTGAGCTCATCTCACCGGAAGTGAGGAACGTATCTCACCGGAAGTGAGGAACCAGGGTTTCAGGACGTAGCCGCACCCGCCATTGTCTGCGAACAGCGCCTGATTCAGCAGCATGGAGCGGCCGCCCGTCTGATAGTTCAGCGCCACTGGAATGTGAGACCGGAAGTTCAACATCCCAAAGGAAGAGGCGATTCAGCCCAAACGCGATGTTGGCAAAGGAACACACGCATTACTCTGTCGCTCACGTGACACGCACACACACGCACGCACACACACACACACACACACACACACACACACACACACACACCGAGTTGGCAGCCGGCGGCCCACAATGGGATCGGGTCGTAGTTGGACGAGTCGATGCGCGTCCCCGCCGGGTAGATGCGCGCCAGTTGGCGTCGCGTGAACGCCGCCATGGCGGTGCCCTGCTCCCGCGCCAGCGCCAACGCCTTCTTCTCCGCGAACGACGACATCTCCGCGTGCGACTCTGCGTGGATATATCTTCTCAACTGTAACTTTGAATATCCCGATCGACGGTAGTGAGCTACTCTGTAGCAACGCCATCTGGTGGAGACGATATCCAGAGCTGCGCACCGCACTGCGGACAACGGTGGCGGACGTGCTTGGCTTTCTGAGCACAGTTCTCACAAGTTGTAGAGAAAGAACTTGGAACTCAAACAGTTGCTTCGCGAGGCAGCGGGTCACCGGAAGATAGAGTGTCTCACCGGAAGAGGGCGTTTCTGTGGCCGCGGGGCTCTTTCAACAACCCTTGGGATGTTTTTCACCGGAAGCAAGGGGGAATTCTCGGCAGCGGAACACGCGGTACTCACGTTTCTCACGCGCGTGCGCCCAGCCCCCGAAGTGAACGGCGCGGCAGTACACAACCAGGTCGGATAACTCCTGCGCCAGCTTTGGCACCTGTAACGACACAAAGAACACAACTTGTTGTTGTTGCTGTTGCAAAGTTATCATTTTGGAGACTCGTGCGATGTAGGAACGCACCAGCACATACACACACACACACACACACACACACACACACACGAACGCACGCACGCACACCACACACGGATGAACATACAGACCAACCTTGGTCTTCTTCTTTTTTGTGGACTTCTCCTTGTCTGATGCTCCCGTCTCCTCCTTGTCTCCCGTGATCTTCTGCTTCAAGCGACCCAAGGTTGAGATCTTGCGTTTCGCGGGCGGCTCCCCGGCCCCCGCGAGCGACTCTCCCGCCGGCGCTCCCGCCGCCGGAACGCCGTCCCCCTCCGCCTGCGGCGCCGCCTCACTGAACGAGTCGTCACTGTGCAGGCTCAGCTGATCTCCTGACACTGGGCAACAAACCAAGCGAGAGGTGAGTGACGGCGCCGTCACCTCCCTCCTAATCTGTTCCGTCTCGCCCCACCACTTTCTCCCTTGGTCCTCACACCGCCCTCCCCACCCTCCCCTCCACCCTCACCGCTGCCGTTGATGGTGACGCCGACGCCGTTGTTGTTGTCCTCGTCCTCCTCGAGGATGGACGTCTGCGCGGACGGCACGGTGACACCGCCGACGGAGAACGACGGGGCCGACCCTGTGGGGAGAGAAACGTCGAGACGTCATCACAACACAACCAGGCGCGACGCCGTCACACAAAACACTGAGCCGAGCCAGATCCGCCGTGCGTTTCGCCCCGTTCTTTTTGCGCAATGTTGGGCTGCGTGACAAGTCAACGACAGGTGGACGCAGGCAGTCTTGCCTGAATCAACCCGGGAAGAGTCTGCCTCAGTGTGTGCGAACATGTTGTTGTCGCGATTATGGTTTTCTTGTGAGTTGATGCGACCCGCCGCAGAGATCAGCTGTGAGCAGCGCTACCTCGTCTCGGATTGGACGAGGAGGAGCTCTTCCTGCTGGACGAGCTCGAACTTCCGGTTTGACCCGAACTTCCGGTTCCGCCCGGAAGTGACCCGGCAAGCTCGTCGAGGTCGAGCTCCTCGTCGCTGGAAACCTCGTCGTCGAACTCGGCGTCAGGTTCACCCGCCTTGAGCTTCTTTGCCTGGAGTGAGTGACGGGATGAGTGGGTGAGTGAATGAGTGGATCAGTGAATGACAGTTTTGTGCAGATCTTTGGGTGAGTTGAGAAAACAAGTGTGTAAATAATTAGCTCAAGCCGACTTGTGATTGTTTGGATGCGCACAAGTGACGCAGTGAGTGAATAAAAAAATGCCTGAGTGAGTGAATGAATGAGTCAGTGAGCGGGTCACAATTACGACGCGTACCTTGACTAGGACGTATCCGCTGAGCGTCTCGGGAGAGGGCAGCTCCGTCTCGTTGTCTGGAAACGGCTTTGTGTATAGCATCGCTGCGCCGCGTCAAGAAAGACCCGAAAGAATTTATTAACGCGCCAGTTTCCTGTCTCCACCCCTCCTAGCCTTCCTCTAAATGGTTCTATCTCTCTGTCTCATACATTCAAACAAACGCATACACTGAGGACAGAGTTGCTAGGATACGTCCCAGTATGTTGACGAGGTGGTTGGCCATGACGCGCTGCTGCTCCACGCTGCAGTGGTTCTCGAACGACAGTATCACAGGAAACCTGCAAACAAAGCCATCGCGCCACGTCCAAAAGTGTGGGATGCGTCGCGCGTTGGGTCTGAGACGCTCTCACCTTGACGGCGCAGCGCGCTTTGAGCAAAAGCGAAGGCGTCGCGTTGTCTCGCCGAGAACATGGAGACTGAGGCATCCTGGCGAAAAACTGTCCGTAAAAGCGGACTGGTTGTACCTGGAGACAGTGAATGCATGACGTTTCACGGCTTCGATGACGTCACGGAAGAGGATTTTCGACGTGAATGTGTGCCCGTGGTAGATGATGGGCTCGTTGTTCGGACCATCCCAGCAGTCCACTGTGAACATCAGAGATCCGTCAATCAGAAACAAATCCACACATCTCGCGCCAAACAGAATTCACGTTTCGGACGACTGAGCGAGAATTTTGACTGCTCTAACGCAACGTGTTGCAGGAGCGACTCACGTTCGACGCACTTGCAGCCGCGTCGGAAGGCGCTGACGTACGCGTCGACGCTGCTCGCGCCCTTGAGCTGGTCGCGCGTCAGGTACCTGCGGCGGTACAGCGTGAAGCAGGCCTCAGGTCAAGGCTGTTGAGAGACCGACGCGAGGACACACGACACGACACTGGTCCTCCCCCACTTTCACTCGACCCACCCCACGCCGCCCGTCGGGCCCACCCAACTCACGTGTTGTGGGAACAGGCGATGTAGTAGTGGCTGAGCGGCTGGTGCATGTTCTGGTAGACGCGGCTGTGCTCCCGGTTGAAGATGGAATGTTCGTCTGACAACAGCAACGACGTGAAACCTGCAGCAACAACAAGTTTTCAGGCTCAATGTCTTGAACATAGTGAGTTTTAGCAACACCAAATGGAGCGCGGCAGTTGTGCCCCAGAACAAACAAAGTGACGCACTGCTGAAAGTGTTTTGTGTGTTGACGTCGGTTCCAAACGTTTGAACTTACCTAATGCTGAGAGGCTGTGGTGCGGAATGACTTGTTCGTAAGTTCGGATCCAGGCTCGACATTTCTCCAGAGACACCGACTCCTGCAAGAGAATCACGACAACCGTGAAACTGCGCTGTTTCAGATGCCCCGTGATCTGTTTGGTGGCATCTTGTGCATGACTCACGTTTTTCGCGTGCACACCACAGTTTGAATTGAACAGGGAGGTAAGGTCTTCAGACACAGTGAACGTGCGCGCGATCTGAAACTGCGGTTCGTCGGTACCTTTTGTTCGTCCCTGAGGAAGGTTTGGAGCCGCGCCGCGCTGAGGCTGACCTCGCCCTTTTTCTTGTACAGCAACCTGTCCGAACCGGAAGGGAAGGACGCGTGATCACCGGAAGTGAACAGAGCCTGTTGTTTTCTTGGAAACTCGAGAAACCACACTGACCGCGTGTGCACAAAAATTTCCGCACAAAATATCGTGTCCTCAAGTGTACGCGCGCAACGCACAAACCCCAACGCACACGCACAACACGCACACGCACACGCACACGCACGCACGCACACACACACACACACACACACACACACACACACACACACACACACACACACACACAAATCCGCACCTGTCATAGATTTGCTGAATATCTGGTCGTTTCGAGGCGACGTCGAAGAAGGTGTGGAATCGTTCCCGGTCGAGCGTCGCGTCGCCGGCCGCGCCGCGCGTCCCGGACAGCGCTGCGAACGTCTGCAGCGAGCCAAGCGAGAAATGCGCGTATGGAGTGTGGAGCGTCTACAACTGCGCTCGGAGCCACCCAAGTCCCTGCTTCACGGGCCCGTCGCTTCTCTGCTTAAAAACTGTTGAAAACAAAACTGTCGTGACTGACCCCGTAAATATCCTTTGCGTACGCCTTGTCCAGGGGTCGGTTTGCGGAGGCGAGGATCTGCAGAGCGCCGTCGAGTGTGACGCCGCCACCGCGGCAGCCGCCGTCCAGGGAGTCGGCGTGCTGCGCCATCACCCGGTCCAGCCACCTGGTGGGGAAAAGAAAAGAGGAAATCCGGTCTGAGTCAGAGGGTGCCCGGTAGGATCCAGAAGGGAAGACCTTTTGCGTTCGATTTTCCCCTTGTCTTTGCAAAACGGTGCATTGTGCGAGCACAAATTGAACACCGCCGGGGCCCGCTTGTGGAAACGAGCACACTGAACCATTTGTGAGCAAAGAAGCTTGTCAGTTTGAGCGTGTGTGTGCCGTACACGTACTACGCTGTGTACCTGTGCTTGTGGACGTCGACGTGGCGCGCGACGAGCGCGTGGAAGGCGTCGATCCAGGCGTCGCGCGTCGCGTCGCTGTCGGCGACGTAGGTGAGCGCTGCGTCCCCGACCCGCAGGTGGAACATCCGCTGCGAGGGACCGAGGTGCGTGTGAGTGTGCGTGCTATGTGTGTGTGTGTGTACACACGTGTGGGCTGGGCATGTGTGCGTGTGTGCGCTGGGTGTGTGTGCGTGTGTGCCGGCAGAAGATTGAATTCAACTATTTTTCCAGAGGCTGCAGCATGAAAAAAATTCAGCTTCCGCTGTTGCCTCGGGCCCGAGCGGCCTGCGAGAGTGCTTGTCTCTGCTCCCAGCCACCCCACCCTCTCTCTTTCCACTGACGACACAAGGTTCTCTGTAGCACACAGAGTTCTGCTTCCCGAGGTTGTCCAGCCCGATCCCACCCTGTCATTCACTTTCTTTACTTCAAGGAGTCAATTCACCCCGTCATGATTGCCCTTCAGACAATGGCCGACAACGTTTGCACCGAAAAACTTTCCATAGAACACCACTCTCCCACGGTCTTTGTTTTTTTTTGGCAAAAAAAACATTTGTATCCAGTGCACGTAAGGCAGAGCTTCACGCACTGCATGAAATTTGAACTTGGTTTTGTCATCTCCCCTCTGAAGTGAGGGGTTGCGGGAGGAGTGAGCACGTTACCTCTGGGGAGTGGTGCAGCGAGTGAACCAGCTCGGACTGCGCGCCCTCCTCCAAACCCTCCACATCCTCCAGGTTCACCGACACTGAAAGACACCAAGGGGCAGAGTTGAATGCATTCAAAAGATGTCGTATATCTTTTGCGGATCCAGGGAGCCCTTGAATGCCCACCCAAAAACCCTACAAATGTTTTACCCAACTTCCCCCTCGTTTCACACCACAGACTCAATCAAAAGCAAGTTGCACTTGAAACTCCTCTGATTCCCAACGGTTACACATCGACCTCTGAGGGTCTGTCAGTGGGCGAAACTGAGGTCGCTCCACCAAAGCCTTATCCTGGAATTTTGTGCGGAGCCGGTGCAGCCTGCGCCTCCTGCACGAGCAGGAAGCGGTGCTCACCGTGGTTGCCGCCCTTGCCCCAGAAGAAGGGTCTGTACTCGGCGAGCTGCAGGTCTGTGCGGTAGAAGGTGCGCGTCGCCTCCCGCCGCGTCTCCACAGCCAGCGCCTCGAAACTCGTCAGCGGCGCAGAGTCGGCGTCTGAAACAAACAACACCGTGTAGCGGTCAGCCCTGCGGGGTACTTGTGCATCCTCTTGCACAACATGAGAATGCTCCAAGATTTTCTGGTTCCTTCATGCTGTGGCGTCCCATCTCGGTGCCTGCCATTGTCTCCACCCCGAAATTGACTGGCCCAACCCAAGAGCAAACCTGGAGTGTTTCAGCTACGTTGATCTGAACCTGAACTCTGTCAGATTGATTGAACCTTGCAGCCCTTCCCCCTGAACCTGAACGAAACAGCCCATCAAGTTTTGCCAACTCAATTGGATGAACCCGAACCTTGCAGCCCCCAGCAGCACATTATCGTGGCTGTTTTGACAGCCAACGGGGCATCACGTAGATAACCCGTAGGAGGGTTGTGTTTTCGCGATCAATTTGGGTAAATACGGCTCTGACACACCTGATCGCTCTATCAGACCCGAAGAGCAACGCCAGGTTCACATCAGATGCGACACGCTTTGGAACCCTGCTGCGCGGCTGAGTGAGGGGACGCCTTCGTGACGCTTGCCTCTACAGCGTGAAAAAGATCTGAACACCGTCGGCACGGTTGCCGAGTCAGGTTGCCGCGATGGGTTTGACGGGAGCACAAGGGCACTGCGGCGTCGTCTTCACGTCGATGCGGTTCTCCGACGACGCATCGAGTGTGTGAGCCAGGCCGCACGTTGCGTACCTGCACCACGCCGACGCAGCTCCTTCTTTCCACGTGCAGATACAGGGTTATTTTCTGATATTCCCTGCGGACCAACCAGATCCGAACACGAGAGAAAAACCTTCGTGCTCTGGCTACAAGATCTGCGAGTATGAGTCCGTATATCTGTCCAACTCGTACGGCAGAGGGGAAATCCCACGAATAAGATAATTTTGGTTTGAGTCAGATTGTACTTGGTTCGCCCAAATGTAGGCACCAAAAGAAAGGTGCAGCTGGCTGGGCTGTCTTTGTCTTTCTTGCTCACAAGGAAGGTACGACGCCAAATTGCGCCGTCGAGATTCAGACTCGTCAGCGTGTTCAGAAGCGAAAAGTACTGTCTTGGCCTTGTGAACCTCAACTCCCCTGTAGCTTGTGGGGACATCAGGGCAAAGAAATGTTTTGCACTTGACACCGGATTTTCCGGTTGCCGCAGGATCAGCCACGTGTCCGTCTCGCGACGCTGGACGCGCCGGCGCCGGGTGTTGTTGGAACGCGAAGAATAGAATCCTGAAGGCCTCGCAGCGGAACTCACGGGGAGTTGTGGATGTGAACAGGTTGATGTTTAGACACCTGGTTGTGTGGAACAACACAAACTGGCTATCTCAACACACGGCGCGGCGCGGGCGGCGCTGCGGAGCCGGGAGCACCCGAACCCGGGTCAGCGCTCCTTCCCTCAGGGATCGCTTCCCTCAGACCGAGCTCTCCACACCGCACGCGTCACGCGTCATGACAGACGCTGCATCACAAGACGACGAAGTGCAAATTGACTCAAACAGGAAAACGTGCAACACACGACAAATCCTTCAGTATCCCTGAAACAGGCCTCACGAATCGCTGCCAATCTGCTTGTCTTTTTTGTCCCTGGATATCGTCTGCTCCTTCAACGTTCTTGGTGAACATGAGATGCGTGTCTTCAATGGAGTTGGTCACTTCCGTTTGCTTTATCTTTGGCAACAGCCTTGCAAATGGACGAACGTAAATGACTCGTCCCTTTTCGTGCGACTATCAGCACGGTGATCAGCCTCGCCAGTGCCGCAAAAAGGCTGGCGGAAGGTCGTTTTGGAGACTTCCAAACACAAAGATGCGGAAATGGAGAAACAAATTGTGCAGAAGTTGGGAAGCCCCTGGATCCTCAGATTACTGGGCGGAGGAAGTTGCGAAGAGCGACGCTTTGGCCGTCGCTGCAAAACGCATCACGTGGCTCAGAAACCTCTTACACGGCCGACTGAGCAATGGAGAACACACCACTCCACTGCGAAACACATCCCGTTGCCTTGTATCACACAGTTCGGGGCGAGCCGTGCGTCAGGCTGGCAGCGACTTTTCAGCGAGAGAAGCGGCGCCGCGCGGAGACAGCTCTTCCCGGCGCACGCGCACACTTTCGACCAAGGTCACTTCCGTCAGTATCACGCATCAGTGAGCGAGTGTTAATCCTCAGATGAGCTTGCTGAGACAAGCAGGAGAAACAGGTCCGTGGGTTTGCAACGAAGCAGTCAAAAAGCAAGCACGCACCCGTGTGCAAGGTACCCCCTCCACACACACACACACACACACACACACACACACACACACACACACACACACACAAGTACGCACGCATTTGACAGGGTCCGTTCTTGTTGACCGAGGTCCCATTTGCCGATGCGGACTCAGATCATTCAGATTCTACAGACCCATGTACAAAACAGGGTGAGGAGACTTTCCTTCCGGTCTGAAAACTTGTGAATGTGCTGAAAGACCCTGGGGATGCTTTGCAGTTTCTTTTGACTCATTCAGAAGAAAACCAGCTTACGTCGAACTGGAATGCCCGACGTTTTTCTCACTGGCTGTTTGGTCTTGCTGCTCGACAAAACAGCGACGCGTTTTGGACTCCACTTGCACACGCGACAACGCAACAACGCAACGAGTGGCGCATCGAGTGTGAAGCCAATCCAACTTGACCCCAAACGTGGGAGAAACGTGTGGACGGAAATCCTCCTGATTCACTTTGCGAAGCACTTGAGAAGTGATCGTTTCCCCTCTCAACAACGAGCGCACACATCGCTCGAGCATTTGGCCAAACACAGGAAGACAGAGTCGAGGAGACAAACGATACTCCAAATGTAAATCTAGATGCTTGAGAGTGTTTCACACCAGATGCGTCCTGCGTTTCGTCTCTGCTCGAGTCACAAGGAGCGCCCTGCAGTTGCCAATCTAACTCAGCACCTGTTGACTTGAGCGCACGACGCACGCAGTGTCCAGGTGACGTTTGACGCTCTGTCGCCGGTGATGGATCTTTCCGCACTGCCTGTGATCAATGACCAAACTCTCCAGAGGCAAAAAGTAACTTTATCTCGCGAATCGCACCGAGACTTCGGAATGGGAGCGACCAAAGTCGTCTTTGATTCTGAGGTGATCCTTGGTTTTTCGATCAGGTCGACCTCGCTTTGGAAGCTGCAGAAGAAGCCAATCCGTGCAGGACGTGGTTGCCATGGGGGACGTCAACTGCAGACGAAGAGCCATCTGTCAAACTCAGTACACACGCTCGTAATTGGGTGATTTGAGGTGGGTTGCGCGATTTGGGCTCAAACGAGCCAAATTGGAGCAAGCCAAATCAAGCACCTATAGGCAGGGTCAATGAAAAGTATGTGTACACATATTTCATGGTCAAGATGAGGATCAATTTGAGGTCTTTTGGGCTCTTTTGGTTCAATTTAGGTTGGGGACAATGAGGTGGGGAGGATTTGGGGAACTTTGAATTTTAGGGTTCTTGAGGTCAAAAAGTTCAATTTTGCAGTGCAGAAAATATATGGGGTGTGGATGTAGAATGGCTCTATATCTGAGAAAGTACAGATATTTGGTGAAAGAAGTATATCAATAAAATGTAGTCTGTTGTATGGGGGTTTCAGTGGTAGTACGGGGGGACCTCCAAAAGAAACTTTCCGGAGCGAATTTCAGTGTAAACAATTTGTTGCTCTTCAGCAACTTTTTACACAGGCAAAGACTAAAGTCTTCTCAAGTTTCACAACACCAT
>JAAUXT010016588.1_pt1 | contig 11206 bp, 12 predicted proteins | sample 7278171 | NCBI WGS metagenome assembly JAAUXT01 (sample SAMN14350112, study PRJNA611818) | marine sediment metagenome | isolation source: surface marine sediment (1.8m) | place: French Polynesia: Moorea | collected 2018-08 | reverse complement strand
TATGTTGAGAGAAGATGTTAAGGAAGCCTGATATGAGCACTGAAGGTTGTGTGTTGAACCACACGCGAGATATTGATTGCAATCGGGAATATAAAAAGCGGGCCTCGTATTCTTGTCGTGTGGGTGACAGACATGCACAGAGAAACAGCCCCTGTCGAAGGCCTCTTGCGGTGCTGCTTGTACTTCAGCACAAAACTTTCACTTAACATCTTGGTTTTGAGAAGAACGCGTCGCACTGTCTGGCCCAACACAGCTTCCAGGCAACTGTCGAGACGAGCCTGTTTGCGGACAGAGTGGTCAATGAAACCAAGCACGATTGTCCCGCTGGATGCAAGTATTTTCAATGGAAGAGAATCGCCAAGCCCACTCACACAGAGCACGTGTAGTGCCATGAAGAAGAGAAGCAGCAGCAGACGTCAAGGAGCACAAAGAAAGAAACACTTTCATGCAAGCCCACTACAAACTTATTTGCCGACAAGGGCAGCATCTTCCAGCACACCAACCTGAGAAGATGATTTTTTGTGGCAATTACAAAGAAACGTTTCCAGTTTGACTGTTCGACAAGGAAACTCGCATGAATGCGGCGGTGTGTACTCACAGGAGATGTACTCCTGCAGCTGGTGAAACTCGGGGGGAGACAGTTTCTGCCAGTTGAACGTCATGTTGTCGTCGTTTCGTCGATTCGCCACGGCATAAGAACCCTGCAAAACACGAAGGAGACGCGCGTCGTGAGGCTCAACGAGACGCAGAAACTACGCGAGGAAGGGAGCCAAAGGGACTCGGTTCTCGGGAAGAGTTTCCCTGGCCTTCAGTGTGACAGGGACGACACGGAGGTGAAAGTAGGCCTCAGAGTTTGGACTCAGTGAAGACAACGCAAAATTTGAGCCAACTGTTGGAACGTCACTGCGTGAACAGATCGCTCCAGTGTGTCTGTGTCGTCCAAAAATTCGTACGGACCAAAACTCTGCTTTATGTGCAACTGCGAGTCCAGTCTCCTTCAACAACCACGACAACGCGTTTGTCGTGCGCTCTCAATCAGCGCCCATTGTTACTGTGAAATTTCAAAGGAGCATTTTCTTCAACTAATTGCACGTTTGACTTGTTCGTCGCAACTCCAGTCCCCAACTCAGCTCAGGGTCTCCAAGAGAGGAAGGCTGGACGACTCCACGACCCAATGCATGAACGGCTGTTCTGTGCAGGTGTCGATGGGAGCCTTTACCTTCATAGGGCAGCCTGCTTGTGTTGCGGTTCTCTGTCGGTAGATCAGCGTGTGTCCAGTCCCCGAGGTAACGACGCGACCACCGCACGTAGCTACAGACAGAGCAGCGCCCTGACAGCGCGGCCGCCGCGGCTGCTACTGAGAAATCGGTTGCGTGGTGACAGAGGCATTGTCGCGTTGTCAGTTCGTTGCCTCCTTCTGAAAAGAAACAGGGATGGTGCTGTTCACAGCTGCAAGCTTCTCTCTGTGTGTGTGTGTGTGTGTGTGTGTGTGTGTGTGTGTGTGTGTGTGCTGGCGTGTGTTATCGATTGTCGTGTGTCTCGGTGGTCAGGAGGGCCTGGGCCTGGCTTGTTCTTTTCTTGTTTTAATTTCTCCCTGCATTTTGAGAGGAAATTTATTGTGCATGGTTTGGAGGTCGGGCCCACCTGGAGACAAAGTTTGATTCCCACAATGTTTGAACGTGACTACACCCACGTGACTACTGACCATTTTAGACGCAGCTGCATCGTGACGTCATCACCGGCGGAGTCAGTCGTGCGCCCTGCGCTCGCGTCACATTCTGCTTCTGCAAAACACAAATGTGAGAACGATGAAGCGGCTACAAGACTCTTCCAGTCGCACGAAGGGACTCGTGAGCACAGCTGCAAAGTTACGGTGACGCCAAATCCCAGGGGAACGTGGCATCTTAATGAGGGCGACCTGCACATCTGCACATGCCTCACAAAAGTCTTCCTGGCTCAGCCCAAATTGTGTTGTCTTTGCGAAGAAGAAACCTCAACACAAACGTTTCTGTCTGGCAGGGCCACAGGCGAAACCAGCTCAGGACAAAAACACGAAAGAGATTGTGTGCCGAAGGAACAAAGGCACGATGTACGTGGGGTGTACGAGGGGTCTCTACAAACTTTCCTTCCCTCGGACGATTGCGAGCAAACAAAATCCACAAAGTTTCCTTGTCTTTGCGAGAAGGCAACTTGGGACCAATGGCACCATTGCAAGCCAGGGCATGAAGATCCAAAAGACACCTTCCCCAAGAATCGCAAACTTTGTACAAAACTCGACAAAATTATTTGGGAGAGAAGGAAAGTTTGTAGAGACCCCTCGTACCAAAATTTTGCCGATCATCGCAGATTGCTGGACCGGTCAGTTTTGGTGCACTCCTCGTAAATTTGCGACACAGCAGTCGACGTGGTTTGAGAACGTTGCATTGGTGTCGAAATCCAGGCCGTGGTGCGAAGATACAACAAACTGCCTGCTGGAACACGGCCCGGCGTGGCATGTAATTAAACGAGCGCGAAAGATTCCACCCACACAACATCATCCGCTGTCCCGGCTGTCATGGAGAGGAGGGAATTACAGGGCCACTACAATCGCAGCGCCGCGCGATGACAACCCGGCGTCGCTGGCCCTGCGCTCCGCTCTGAAAGCGCAGCTGCCACTCACAGCGCTGGTAATCAGGGCCCGGGATCTCCTCCCGTCGTCCTCCCGCTGTCCGACGCACAGACTCGCGACCCTGAGCCTCGAGGTGCGGGGAGCCTCGGGCTCCACAGCCCCTGGTGCAGTGCACGCAGTTCTGCGCACTCAGTGACAAATGCTCTGGCGTTGTAGTGGCATGGACAACAAAGTGCAGAAAGATAACGGTTGTCGTTTTTGTTTTCCCAACACAACAGGACAGCCCGTTCTGACTGACGGGCACCTGACCCGCAGATGTCTCTGTGTCTCCCACTGCAACAAGACCTTTGAGTGTCGCTCCAGAGACAACAGAGCGAAAACGCAACAACGACAGCGGTCAGTGACCCCCTCTCGTAACTCTGGGAGTAACAAACGACGTGCTGTCGTTCCGGACCTCGGGCGGGAGTGTCTCAGCGCCGCCGAAGCGCTGCGCGCGAGCGCCGCCGATCCCCTGATTACCCTGTCCATCACCCCGAAATCCATTTGTGAGCCTCTTGCGCTCAACGCCATCCAGGCAGCGGCGGATCCGAGGACGACTCCCCCCCCAACACATCCCACAGAATTTCGTGTCGCTGTAGAAAAATTTGCTCCTTGAAGCACGTGTTATGTTATCAAATTTGAGGTCGCCCCACCCCTCAAGAGGGTCAGGTTCCCTCCCACGGCCAGAACCTCGATCCGCTCCAGACTGTATCGGAACAAGTCAGCTTCTTTTGGCGAACGCGTGCTTGAGTGTTTTCTCCCGAGTCTCGCACACGTTCTGGCCAGTTTCCTTCAACACTGTAAGTTTTCTTCGAAACAGGACTACTGTTGGATTGTTTGTTTGCCTGAAGAGCAGCGCTTCAATTTAGTCACAGCTTGGAAAATGTGACACCCCTCGGAGTCACAAAGAAATCAAACAGCTTTCCGAAAGCGAATATTTTACTCAGAGAGGCAAAGATGCAGAGAGACGAAGAGACAGTGAGAGACACAGAGAGGCTCATCTCATTCGCGAGCGACTGCAGGTCTGTTTCCTTCTGCCCTGACTCTTTCACGCTCTCACTCAGTCTTACTCTCTCGCTCTCTTGCTCTGCCTATGGAAGGTTCCCATTCAACAGCATTTCTGACGCAAAGTAGTTTTTATGTTCTTCGGGCCACTTCATTCACCCTGGATCTATTTCACATGAGTGAACCCAAAAAAGCACAGCATCACTGCCTGACAGAGGCGAAGTGCAGCGAAGGCAGCGGCACATGTGTTCGTTCGTGCTGCAGGGCGGCTATCTGCACGAGCACTGAAGCATGGAGACTACGCACCGCCCGCCGCCGCCGTTAAACGCCGCGCCTCATCAGCAATACTCGTATCAACCCAACACGTTTGGAGAACATGCGCAGCGAACATAAGACCAGGAGAATCGCCGTTCGATTTCACCTCGAAACTTGCTCCTCAACGAAGCTCCTGGATCACCGCCCGGTCTCTCAAGATGGCGCAAGGGGACGGACAAAGGACGTCTCCTTCTCTGGACCAGTGGGACTGCCCTGCTTGTCCCAGGAACAAATCAATTTGGCCCACTAATTTTGCACCGGAGGCACAAAAATGTTCCTTTCTCTTGACTTTGTTTTCTTTTTCAAGAATGGAGTTTTTGGACCCCTGGCAGGTCCGCTCGAGGTTCCAAAAACAGTCGGTGTGCAGTTCTGTTGTGGAAACGGACTCTTACACCTTTTTTGGCAGGGCTACTCGCTCACAAAGACACGAAAGCACAATCACTCCAGTGACTCCTGGGTCTCATCGACTTTCCTCAACAACGTGTTTTTGGTGTTTGGAACTCAACGTATCCGGACCGGCATGATCGAAGGTTCAACAAAGATTTCGACCCGGAGTGAGTGGATGTACCTCCGGGATCTTTTCACTGTATAGCACTGACTGACTGCAGAGCTGGGCTCCGTGGATGGAGTCCAGGGTACTGACCCAATTACCGGCCGTGCAGAATCGCGATGCCTCCAGCACAAAACACTCCCCTCCTCCCACTCACACTCAGCACTCCCTTGCCCTTCTCGTCAAACGCACTCATTCCCCGAACATCAACGTATACCAACCAGTGGTGTGTACTCGTTCTCATACACACCATGGTCAGGAGCAGAGAACGTGGATTCCATGATAGTTCACGGACAAAACCATCCAAGTTTCAACACCCGGTCTCTCGCTCCATTCTTCAAAAATTACGGCAATGAACTCAGGCGCCTCTCACCCTGCTGAGGAAAGGCTCGAGTGATGGTTCCGCAGAAGCAACGCGTTTCAGAAGAACGCCCCTGCAGACGCGGATCCAGGATCTGGGCAGAACCCGACCCCAAACGGGGCGGCCCATTTGAACGTTGGAAATGTCAACACACAACAAGAACACATGGCAGTACAGACTCGGCGCCCCTGCAACGTGGCCTTTGTGCGAGTCAAGATCATCGATGCAGCAGATGAGAGTTTCTGTTGTTTCCAGCTCAGAGGCCCTCTTTATTCTGACAGCAAAATTTTGGCCACAAATGGAATTTCCACGAGGGGGGCTCAAGACACTCCTGATTCCGACGCAAATTTCTTTGGCCAAAATTCCAATTTTCCTCTTTGGGGTCTCTCTTCACTCTGATCCGATCCCGATGAGGGTGACTGAGGTATTCTCAACGCTCTGACCTGGAGAGTGAGAGGTCCATGCACACCTTCTCAAAGTGTGTGTTCACGTGCAAAAGGACAATCGGGAGCCTTCTGAAGCAAATTTGGGGGACACGTTGTTGTGGGGAGCGGGGCAGCGGGGGCAGGCCCAGGCCCCGAGCCCCCTCCCCGCCGCACTGGATCCGCTCCTGGACAGAGGTGATTAACCCAGCACAGCTCCACCATCGTGCACAGCGTTATCCGAGCGGTTCGACTACCTGTAGCTGCCGGTGACCTTGTTTAATCGGCTCAGCTGCAGCAATTTGCTGAGTCGTGATCCCGGTTTCAAATACAGATGCGCAGCAGCAGCAGGCGATCTGCAGATACGGGGCCAGGACTGCTTCGAGGGGAGTGGTTCATTCGAAACACAGTTTCTGTTCATGGTTCGTGTCAACGATGGACACGTCCTGCTTCATTTTTCTTGCTCCTCTGGTTTCAAAATCTGACTCTTGGTTGCAATCAAGGGCTCTCACTCGCACGACCCAATTATCAGCAATATCTGTCGTGTACACTTGGTTCCTCGCGTTTTCAGGTTCCTGACACAAAGATCCGAGTCTGGGTCGCGATCCCGGTCGTTTCGCGAGCATCGCGCAAAATTAGAAGCCCGCGCCGCACTCACACGACCTACTTCCCAGGAATCGTGCCCAGCTCCCCAGTAATCAGCAACTTTACACGCTGCTGAACACTCTTGCAAGAAAAAACTGCTCAACCGCAGAAAAGCCACCCACTCAACGATATTTTTTTACCCAACGACATGGAAGTTTAATTTTCTTGTTTTCGCTGAAAAAACAAACTTCTGCGAAAAAAGAGATGGTAATCGTTGCTTGAACACAGATTGAGACTGACTTGAAGCTGGTCATGGTTCTTTGTGCTTTGGTTCCTTTTCTCCAGAAAAGAGAACAACAGAACCACCACAACCCTTCCGCAGGGTGAGAGTTCTGCCTTGCACCAGAACTTCACATCTGATCACAGAAAACATTTTGTCTGAACCGCACAAAGCGTAAATTGCCATAGCAACGGGCCACTGTTCAAAAATGACGCGTTTTCTTTTTGTTCTTGCGCCAGCCTCAAGCCAAAACCCATCTCAGTTCCTCCACACCACCAAGCTTTTCTCTGCAGACAACTTTATCTTGTTTGCCGCAAAAAATCTTGCAGTCTGTTCGTCGGGCAGTTTTCACTCTTCAAATCTCCAAAACGACAGACGAGTTCGTCTTGCGGTACATGAGACCTCGGCATCCACATTGGAATCGCCATCGCCATGTAACCTGCTCCGACCCTTTCTTGTCCTTAGACCATCAAAAGAGACGGACAACACAATCAACACACGTTGCGCACAACCGTGCTTTGTTCGACAAACGTAACCACGTGAAAAAGAGTTCATCCCGTTTCGCTTTTTGCATCCGTTTATCTGGAAGCAACACGACGAACCGCCAGACCTGCCACCCCAGAGAAACTCAAGCCATGGACCCACAACCAATGTTCCAAGATACACACACAAAAGCTGCTTTCAGACAAAAAAGCACTGCATACATCGCTAACCGTCATGACTTGACAGGCCACAACACGAAGCAAGTTTTCCCCTCGGGCAACACCCGCCCTCCTCACGCTCCACACACAGAGCTCGGGCGTATCCTGGGCTCGTGGTTGTGGGCGACCTCGGTCTCGACAGGCGTCCGACCCCCGGATCAAATTCAGCGCGGAGGGGGGATGTAAATATATTTCTTTAGGTCAGGAGAACCAAATTTCTACTTGAAAGTTTGGGACGTAAACATATTTTTAGCTCATATACAGTGTACTTGCAACACAAAATTGTGCGGGCAAATTAATTTTCCAGAGCTGGGTGGGGGCAACAGGCCCCCCAGGATCCGCTGAAGCACAGACGGCACAACACCGACTGGAGCTGGTTCGGCATCCAGCTGCATCCACCCACACAATAAATCTGGCCGGGTCTCCATTCTGGCTCAACACCCGCATCCAGCGATCTGCCAGAATCTACACACCCCTCCCAATCAGACCCAGACAGACAGCGGCCTATAAAACACACAGCAGCGCACCCTCCTACACTCTCAACGTTCGCCAGCACTGCAGCAGCCAACAACACCAGAATTCAGCCTTGTCCATAGTCAGAACAACCTGTCGTCTGCAGGGCAAAGGCGGATCCATGGGACCCAGGACAAAGGCACCAAGGGCAGTTTCAAGAAGCCCAAGGGTTCGCTCGACCCGAATCCGCAAATTGTACTGAGTCCCCTTTCCGAATGTGTTCAAAGAAGTCGCTTTCTGACCAGATCCTGGATCGGCCCCTGGCAGCCGTTCTGTGGACCCAAGGCTACAGATGCATGTGCCTCATGCATGTCTTTGTACGGTCCCTGAACTGCAGTTCACGACCAAGAGCACAAAAACATCAATGGAGAGTGAGATTCGACGGGATGATGGGACGAAACCACTGCCAACAGTGTGGCTGAAGCAGACACATTATGAATGCGACTCTTCTGTGTTTTGAGCTGAAAACAACAACCCCGGCTCCAAATCAAACAGTCGGCACAGCCAACGCACAGACGGGGGTGTTCAGGGCTGTTTATGGCGAGGGGAAGTGGAGAAGCCCACGTCGGCAACACAAAGCACGACGCAATTTCTTTTTTGCGTCAGACCAACGGAATCACGACCTTCAACGCAGGTGAAATGATGAAATCTGCGCGAGGCCGACGTCCTGTTTTGTGCGTGTCGTTCCCCAGTCCCCGCGTCGTCTTCGTCGGCTCCTCAGCTCTCAAGCAAAATTCACACTGGCCGGACATCACGCACTGTACCTTGAGAACCAACGCACACGCACCGACCTTTCAATGCACGTCACAAAAGGGACTTCCAGCTCCACGGAACTATAATCTCGTGTCCAGCCCACGAAGTCATTATTTTTCCGATCAGAAACGCATCATGCACGTCACTTTCGTCAGAAAAACGAGCCACGTGAAAAACTACGAATTGGTGAATCTGAAGTGAACGTTGACGTGGTGCTTGACGTTCCTGCTCCCTCAGCCGAAGAAACGCCTTTCAGCGTGCAGACAACTGCAGTCCGCGACGCCTCGATTCTTCACGTAATACTTAACCCCTCTGGAACCCCCCAAGGGGTTGTTATAGCGAACTGTCAGTGTGGAATGTTCAGCCCTTAACCCCTCACTTATCTATCTACTCTCACGGGGTGCTAATTTGTTAGAGAAGGCTCTCGGCTGCCTTCTGACTCCTGTAAACTGTTACCACCTACCATTCCCGGTTCTCTCAAATGTTCTTCAACACAATCCACGGGATCAATCAACATCTTTCGAGCCATTTCTGCGAAAACCAGGTAGTTTCTTCAGTTCGTTCTTCCAACTTTGAATTGAAATCAAAGTCCGTCGGGACTCCAGGTCAATTTACAGGAGTGTACCATGGAGTGATGCATCCGACGCCTGCAGGCTTGTTCAGGACACGCGAGACAAGGGAACAAGACGCTCGCGCACAGACCTGATTCTGACAGCGGGCAGACCCAACACCTTCCCTGCACAGCCAGACCAAGTTCACACCCAACCCCTCACGGGCAGACCCAACCCCCACTGGACAGAACAGACCCTACACCCACCTTGATTCAGGCAGGCTCAACAGAGGACACCCTACAGGCAAATCCAACCATGCACAGGCAGACCCAACCCTGCACAAGCAGACGCAACCCCAAATACAGCACAGAATCAATCCTGCACAGGTCGACCCAACCCGACATCCAGCCCCAAACAGGGCAAACCTGACCCAGCGCAGGGGGAAGACCCACATTGCACAGGCAGGCCCAACCCAACACCCTCCCTTGTATTGGCAAACACTGTCTTGCACAGGAGAGAACCCACCCTGCTCTCAGCAGACTCAAACTGGACACAGGGCAGACCCAACCCCACTCAGGGCACATCCAACCCGACACAGGAAGCCCAACCCTGCACAGCAGACCACACAATGCGGTTGTTCACCCAATTATCCCATGTGGAAAAACTGAGTCGGTGCGTGGGAGGAGAGCAACACGAACACCTGGGCGGCTCTCAGAGGATCTGTGCGCACCACAACTTGACGCCTCGAGCTGTTTCTGCGCCTCTCCCTCTGTTCTCCTCAGAAACGTTAATGCACAGCGCGGTCTCCGAGTGCTCCGCGAGGTACTTTTGTCCCGCTGAGTCACGCTTCAGCAGTTTTCACGAGGCAGGTGGTCGACGCCTGTTATGGTGAGCGATCACGTCAAACTGCGATCTCTTTGCTTGCATGTACAAATTCATGTGAGTTCCGACACCCTTTATTGGATCTGCACCTTGAAACTTGATAAAGTCTAACTAGTGCAAAGGACTCCCCACCTCTTCATACGTCCATCCACACACAAAAGAAAACACTTTGGAAGATGCGTTTCGGTTGATGCTCAAAAAGCGACCAGAAAGTACGTGTCACACGTGGGTGAATCCGTTAATTTCACGCCTTGACTCCACAGTGCCCCCCCCCCGCGACACGCCGTGCTCAGCCGCAGTAGATACGTGAGGAGCCGCAGCTTCCTGTCCAAGGTCTCGCCTTCCTCGCCGCCGCCCGGGTTCAATACCTGTTTTGCCTGTGTTGGCGAATCCTCTTGGATCTTCCTTCATCATTCAATGACTGGTGGGATCCCCCCGTCTCAGATCGAAGATGCGTATTGTCCGTCAAGGACAACGCAATTCCAAGCAAGACTCACGTTCAAAATTTTTGCTGCCAAGGTGAAGCGAGCAGAAGAAGGGTACCAGGCCTCAAGAGGATCAAACTCGTGGCGCGTGGACATTTCGCCGCTCGCCCGCCCCTCCGACCCCCGTACCTCGGGTCCGTAGCGCGTTCCGTCCCCACAACATGCTTGTCTTGTGTAATTGCGCCATGTCGTTTCACCTGTTGAAGCTGCCTAGCTTCGCGTTTTCTGCAGCTGGTGCAAAAAACACCGGCATCGCTGTTCTGCTGTCCACGCAAATTGCGGACAAACGTGGCGGGCAGAGCAGGTGCGGCGGCGGCGGCGGCGCGAGCCGAGTTCTCGGAGTCCACAGGCGTGCGCACCCACCTCGGAAGGCCAGCTCAACAGAGAGGGGAAAAACACGATGTGCCTTTTCGCAAGTGATTTGAGATTGCTTAATCGTTTCAGGTTGCTCAAATTTTTGAGCAACCGAAATGGTGAGTAACTGAAACAAATCACCTGAAGCACCTAAAGTTCAGCTTGTAAAACATTTCAACACCTGTTTCTTGAAGAAGATATGTTAAAAATTTGGGTCTTTTGGGTTTTTGTGGTTTAATTTAGGTTGAGGCTAATGTACAACTGAGGACTTTGTTGTGCTGCTTTCTTTGGGTTTGTTTGTACGGATTCGTCCAAATGTGCCTTCCTGTACCCAGCATTGTGATTGCCACGAAATCGTGGGTCTCAGGTGAAAAGCACGTCGGTAACGTCACTTCAATCCATGACCCTCAACTCAACACAAACGTCGACTGGCTTTTGCTCCCATCGAAGCTGTTTTGATCACATCCTCACCTTACAGCGGACACCAAACTCAAGAGCAGATTTCTGTGCACGTGCTGTGCCTTGAACGTGAAACGCAGAGATACAACACGCGAAGCAGGGCGGTATTTTCATTTCCACCTGAATGCTGCTCGAGCGTCGTTGTGCGCCGGAATCCACATCAAAGTTCACATGTCATTTGAGACCAGATCACCTCCGAAGAGATGCTGACTCCTCTTGACCATGTCCCGCGTACGAGGATCTATCAAGTCAAACTGTCTCTTACCATGTTCGAGCTGTCAGTGCGGATAAGTCCGAAGGTCGGCATCATTATGCAATGTTGGCAGGGTCAGAGCGGTTTGAC
>JAAUXT010024840.1_pt1 | contig 11208 bp, 15 predicted proteins | sample 7278171 | NCBI WGS metagenome assembly JAAUXT01 (sample SAMN14350112, study PRJNA611818) | marine sediment metagenome | isolation source: surface marine sediment (1.8m) | place: French Polynesia: Moorea | collected 2018-08 | reverse complement strand
CTCAGTGTGTCCGCACCCTCAGTGTGTCCGCACCCTCAGTGTGTCCGCACCCTCAGTGTGTCCGCACCCTCAGTGTGTCCGCACCCTCAGTGTGTCCGCGCCCTCAGTGTGTCCGCGCCCTCAGTGTGTCCGCACCCTCAGTGTGTCCGCACCTTCAGTGTGTCCACACCCGCAGTGTGTCCGCACCCTCAGTGTGTTCGCACTCTCAGGCCCCTCTGATGCCTATGGACTCAACTTGTGTTTCGACTCACGGGACTGGGTGTGGTTCAGCATGCGTGGAGAGAGTCCTGCGAACCCAGGGCTGGACTCACGATGCATCTTCACCAATTCATGTGGGTCGCCTGCATGGTTCAGAGGCTGAAATACTGGCGTCTCTGCTTCAGCGTGTATGGAGATCTTGGCTCCCTTGCGGGCTGGACTCACCTCTTGGTGTGTCTCCATCTGGGGTTCAGGTGCTCCACGCGTGTCTCCGTCTGTGTTTCAGCGTGTATTGAGCCCCCGTCCACGTGGCCGGGACTCGGGGCCTGGACCGGAAGCGGCCCCTTCCACTACAGCGGGTTCGAGGCTCCGTCGCCGTGCCTCACGCTCAACTCGGCCGTGCTGACCCCTGGTGGGAAGGTGCGTCAAATTGCACAGCCATTGGCCCCGTCAATGTGAACACCACGCACACTTCCTCTGGCTTCACCTCACAATGCCACCAGTGCTCGGTGATCAACAGAACACACATTTCAACACAGCACAATGCAGAGTGTTTGTCCTCAACAGTTCACTACCCCAGTGTACCTAGTCTTGACACTGATTTAAAAGCAACTGACTGGAGAGATTCACATCACGCTGAATTACCATACGTCCAGGTGCCTGACCAAAGTCTGAAAGGGAGCGGAACAATGTTCCTGTTGTGGATTCATGCACATCACCCCCACTACCTTATCTAAATCCTTGATCCACCCCTGCCCAGTCCAAAAAGGTCCAGCTCTACGTAGTCACACTCCCGTTTCAGTTGGGCAAGTACCTGAGCGCGGATCACGTGTCTCCGCGTCTCGCCACGCCCCTCGGGCTGAAGTTAGTTCACCACGGCACCGCGGGGGGCGCCACGCTCGCCGTGTGGCTGCGCGTCGTCGGGTGCCCCGGACGCATCTTCAGCGTCGTGGACGATGACGTCTACGTTCTGCACCACTGCGGAAACGGGTACTTCCGGTGAGTTCTGTCACGTGGTTCTGCCACGTGCGTCACACCGTGACACACCAAGGTCACAATACACCAAAACTGGGTATCACACGTACAAAAGGAAAACAAGAAGCAGTGCTTAAGGAAACTGCAGTGCGAAGTCCCGAGTAGCATATGTTGCCTTAGAACTCTGGCAGCCAACTGGTCTACCAGGCTCTTGGTGCTCTGCCTTGTATAGATACCATACATAGGGGGGACAAAGTCTGCAGGGGGGAAGGACAAAGTCCAGGAAGGGGGGACAAAGTCCGTAGGGGGACAAAGTCTATGGGGGAGGGGGACAAAACCATGGGGATGGGGACAAAGCCATGGGGGGAGGGGGACAAAGTGTGACAGGGACATCTGGCCCAGGCTGCCTGTACCTCACTAACACCAGGTGCTTGCCCAAAAGGGACTTCGCACAACATGGGCAGTGAGTTGTTGTGTTCACACAGACAGTTCCATGTGTCACTGTGATTCCAACCCCGTTCACATGTGTGGTGCGTCGTGCGCTGGCGCATGCGGCGTGGATTGGGGGTCAATGGTGCACGGAATACCCCAAACCAGGCACGTAACCATGGCAACCCTGGGAGCCCGGACGTCCTGGCGTCCAGAGAACAAAGCCTCTTCTTGTGATACAAGTGAACATTTTCGAAGTTGAAGTCACCCCAAACCAAAAGATGTCCCTCATGACCAGATCCTGGATCTCCCCATGCACACAGAAGGTGTGGTTTTCTGCAGGGAGTGTGTGTTTTCATGTGTGTATGAGTGTGTGTGAGTGTGTGTGTAACAGCTGACAAGCTCAATTCAATTTTGACTTCATTGCAGAACGCACATCACCATGAAGTACCCTCGCCTCAAGTTCTACGTGCAATGCCCTGTGTACTCGGACTGGTACCACGTGACCCTGACTCTCCGGGGCACGTCGGAGACAGAGGGCGCCACGCTCTACGTGAACGGGGCGGAGAAGGCCAGCGACACCGGTCTCCAGCCGCACACCCAGGACCCCTTCGGACCGCCTGTGATGGTGATAGGGACTGGGAACCACGACGTGGCTGCCGATGAGCTGCTCGTGTGGCTCCATGCACTGACAGCGCAGGAGGTGGCGGATCTATACAGCTCCTACACATAGCAACGCAGAGGTGTTCCCATGGCAACGGAAGTGGGCAGGATTTGGACACTGAATGGGCATTGATCTTTCTCAACGTTAAAAGCCAGAACAGAGATTTCTTCGTTCAGGTGGTTTGTGCCCCAAGGTTCGAACCTTGATGCGCAGCTCAGACTGCAACGCTCAATTGAACAAGACAACACAAGCGACAAACACCCAAGTGCACGTGATAGAGACGTTATTTTTCAACACAAGTGTGAAGGATGTGACATGGCCGTCAGGTTGTCAGCCATCTGTGCTTCGTCTCCGTCTCCCCATCAAAAAAAAAAAATGGCTGCAGATGATTAAAGTAGACACAAACAATTGTTTTCTCAAAAACAAAACACCTTTATTGTGTGAACTTGAATACCATTGCGTTTCGCGGGCCTGCGAGGTCTGTTAATTGGGGTTTTCATGTTGGTGACGCGCGGTTGTCTCTTTGACGTCGACGTCAAAATTTAACATTGAACCCAATGGTCGAATTTTTGACGTCAGCCCAGAAAACGACTGCGCGTCACCCAATTTGAGTTCACACCCCTTATCTCAGATCCCTCGAATTCTTGGATGTGAACAGCAACATACACGTGAGCTCTCGAATACAACGTCCTGCACACACGAAAAAAATCCCGAAAACCTTTGCGGATCCAGGGGCTACCCTCGATCCTCCCCTTGAAATAGAACACAAAACACTCTTTTGCTATTTACAACAAACGTCTTGTACGTGTATATACACAACGACAGCTGAGCCTCAAAAATCTTGGGCCCTGCGCCTCCATTCTCGACTTATCAGACGCATGAAGGATTCTCTTTCTTCGGTCTATGAGGCTTGCGATTCCTACCAACAGTGTTCCACCTTCACATTTCTCCATAATCGTGAACTGTGTCCCTCAAATCATAAATTGCAGAATGAGCGGAGTTCCTATTTTGTACATTGGGGGGATGTGCCCTTGGCTCGTCGTTTCCATCAGAGACTCTCGAGTCCTCTGGTTCCCCGGGTCCCTGGTGTTCGGTCGTTTGTTGTGCATCGGCCTCGTCGTAGTCATCAGACACTGCGATAGATGGCTGACGGCATCCAGGGTTTGGAGGGCCCCCTGGTATCTGAGGTCTTCTGGTGATTTCTGCGTATGGCTCTGCATAGGAGTAGTCATCAGACCCTCTGGTAGATGCTGGTGCTGGTTGATGGTATCCGTCGGAGTCTCTGAAATTCGCACGTTCCGCTGGACCCTGAGGCGGTCCGTCTTGTGCGTCGGGTTCTGCATAGACATCAGACCCTCCAGGAGACGCTGATGCTGGTTGCAGGTCACCGTCAGAACCTCGGGAGTCTGGTTCGGCTGGTTCCCGGTTCCCACTTGTTGCGCTGCTGTGCTCGGTCGACGCTGGAGGTATTTCCGGTTCCGGTGGCTGAAGTCCCCGACTCGCGTGGTTTAGTCCTTGGTACCCGTGATTCTCCTCAGCGTCTGGAGCGTTTTGTAGTCTTCTCTTCCTGAAAATAACACGCCGAAATGCTGCGTTGGCGGCCCTCTACATTAGACGCAAATTCAAGAAATGTTACCGTCTGAAAAATGCACTTTTGATTTCCAATCAGCCAGTTTCTTGTTCCCCTTCAGATTCCCCTCAATTTACGCTTGAATCGCTCTTTTGGCTCCGCCTGTGCCTGCCATCACGAGTGCGTGTGCGAGGGCTGTCCGTGAATTTACGCGGGACCAAGGCCATGGAGCGTTTTGTAGGTTGTGAGTGATGTGGTGACGTTTTGATCCAATCTTTTGCTACCTTCTTCTGCACACCAAGACGATGGTTCCGATGACCACGGTGATGACCACACCCACGACGAAGGCCACGCCCACCAGCACCCACGGCACCACGTCTGCTAGAGCCAAACAGCAGGAATTTAATGTCCACACACGAGTTGCACGAAAACAGCAGTTCATTTTTAATGCTGTCTTGAACAGGCATGTGCAACTCTACTCACTGTTGGACTCATCTGGTGATGAATCTGCAAAGGAAAACATCCCAATCACTAAAAACACAAATCATTCAGAGGTGATTGAAATGTGGCTTATATTGCAAAGGTTTCAAGCCAATGACGAGTTTTAACAATGACTACATGTGGTGCCTCAATTGCCAGTGGCCAAAATGACCAAATTTACACTTGAGAACCAATAGCAGGTGCCCAGACGGTAGGTCTATCTGTATCACTGATGTGGCCGTTGCGGCACGTCGGAAAACGTATTTGCTGACAGTCCCAATGGTGAGACATGCTGCTGGAACCCAACACACACATGTACCTGAAGTACAGGTCGGCTTTTCCGTCCATTGGTTATCGCCCAGGCACGTGATGACCCCTCCGCCTGCGTAGCCGTAGGAACAGTTGATGATCACCTGGTCCCCGCTCTGGTACGGCTGTGCAGCATCCGTCTGCTGAGTAGCGTGCTCCACCGACCCTGGATCACTGCAAGGGCCTTCCCCAAAGACAAACACAAACTTGCACGCAATCATTTCTCCCTGCCACATCTCTGTTGAGTCAAATCCAAAGAAGAGACCGCAGACAAAGAATCGGCTCTTTACCTTTCAGTGCGGCACAAATGGCTTGGACGACTGTGTCCAAAATTGAATCCAGCACGACAAAGTTCTGCACATAGAAATAGTTCTTGCCTTCTTCCTGAGGTGGAGATGATATACCTCTGAGGAAGTCATGATCAACGACATCAGTGATTCCAACAACAACAGAAGTTGCTCCAGAATCACGCAGGGCTCTGCTTTCATCCAAAGAAAGGTTTCTGAGCTCTATGTTAGCGGTGACATTTTGTGAAATGAAAGGTACACCGTCAGTTGCAATGACAGCCAAGTTGGGCACACTGGGTCTGTCACCATTGGCAACATTGAAGCATTGAGTTCTGGTGGCACGGAAACCCGCTGCAGTATTGCTCAACTGTCCAGAGTATGGAAGAGACAGGATGGCTTGACTGATTTCTTCAGCTGTACCATAAGTATTCAGCTCAAAGGCGACTGCGGCGTATGTCGAGAACGTAACAGCTCCAACTCTTGTGGAATTCAGTCCAATGTCAAAACCTCTGACCAGACCGGTCAAGAACCCGAGCTGCAGTGCCCAGTTGTCGTACGATCCATCAGAAGGGTTTCTGTCTCTGAGGCTTCCAGAGTTGTCAATCACAAGACACATGTCCACCGGGGCGTCACACCTGGCACCTGTAAAGAGAAGCACTTGATGATCTGATTCTCAAGCCGTTTCCCCATTGAGTCAACCTGAACTGAAAAGTCGGTCATACTTGTGCAGTACTACTGTTAGGTCTGACTTTATTTCCCCATTGACACATGTAGGTCGACCTACTCTGGCAAAGTCAGTCACTACTGAAAACTTGTAGGTCAACCTAGAATTGGTCCACATTGTGCAGTAGTATTTTCAGTTTGAGTTCCCCATTGGCAAGGGGATCAGTCGACCTATTCAGTCAGAAATGGTTCAAACTGGTTTTTTTTGGGTTCAGTCTGACTGCAACCAATTTTCAGTTGACCTGAAAGAGTTCAGTTGCCGACAAAAAAGTCAGCTTCGGTCTGCAGCTTCAGACACAACCGACACCCAATGGGGAAACGGCTTTACTTTGCCAGTTGGGAGAAAAATTGTCAAGTCAGCTTGCGCTGCACAAGATTAAGACTTTGAACAAGTGGTTCCCCTTCAATCTGAAGCTTTCTGGTCACCCCACATGTGTTTGTACACGGTGTGCCAAACAAATCAGGAATGGCAACAGGCCAAATTTTGCAGATAGAGGAAAGTTCCAGTGGCCGACCACCTACATCGATCTGCTCTGCACACGGTTGTTCACCCAATCTTTGATCCTGAATTTGACCCACTTTCCAAAGGTCTTTTCCTGAGCTTTCCAATGGTGTAAGAATCATCTCTCCAGGACAATTCGAAGTGGGTCAATTTCAGGGTGGTCGGCTACTGGAGCAAATTCTGAACTTGTTCCAGTAGCTGACCAGCAATAGTAACCCAATGGACCTTGTTCTCTCTCTCTCAGGAGTCAGCAAGTTGAAGCACTTGTCAAAATTTCCACCAAGTTTCCTCCCTGGGTTCTTTTGCAGCCAGATGAAGGCTGGGTAGGGTGATATATTGTCATTGATCCTGTGAGGATGTCCCAAGGCTCTGAGGTGATTTGGGAGGGCAGGAGATCAAAAAGAAAAGTGGTCGGCTTCTGGAGCTGGTCGGGCACTGGATCAATGCTCAACACTCAGAAAGCTGTGACAGAAGGGCTTGCAAGCAAAAAAAACTCATTTTTATCTGAGCGCAGAGTATTCAGTGGACAATTCTCACCTGAGCATGGCACGCGTACGTGCAGGTTGATGCCGGTTTTGCCGGAGTTCCTGTTGCTGGGGCCCAGATCTCCAGTGTGCACCCAGCACTCGTTTCCACCCGTGTTGTAGTCAAAGCCAGTGCACGCGCCGTTTCCAAGGCAACTGGTTTGGCACGCGGCGATGGTGCTAACATTCCTGACTCGCTCTGCCCCATGCACGTTTGTGTTTTCAAAAATGATGAATGTATCCTCGGTGCAGACACCTGTCAAACAACAGCGAGACACCTGAGAAACCTGGCAGGTTGCCAGGACCAAAGTCAACCAGGGGACGACCTTCACGAAGCAACCCCGCAATGCCAGACCACAGTGGTTTGGGCAAAATAAGTTACCGCTAAAACGAGGTGGGCTGCTGCTGTGCGATCTGCGGTTTCGCACTCCTCAAATTCTACTTCCTCACTGATGCCTTCCTTATTTCGTTTCATTCTTCCATTTGCATCTCTAACGCTTGTCTTTGGATCAACTGAAACCGTTCCAGAGAGTACACAACAGCAATCAGGATGACTTTTGTTCATTTATTTTTTACAGGGCCCAACCCACCGTGTACACCTCTTTGTTTTCGCCTTGATATGTAGAGGTGGCAACCAAAATGTTGTCTCGCTCATCACAAGACCACACACACGCACACACACGCACACACGCACACAAGCACACATGCACACACATGCACACACGCACACACACGCACACACACACACAGACACGCGGACACACACGTGGACACGCACACAGGCCACAGACCAACTCTTCACGCACAAACACACACGCACACACACATACACAAACGCACACACACAAGAGCCACAAACGAACTGACCCGACCCTTGACCCCTGACATGGACGCAGCATATCACGATCCACAAACAAACCGCCAGAAGGACAACTACACTGCGTCCCTCCATTCCAAGGTAAATGCAACTTTTCTTCAATCCTTACTTCAAAAATTCTCGAGAACAAGAACATCACAGAGAAAAAGCTTCCTTCACTTTACGGTTCACAGGCATTGACCCAACAGTCATTTCAATCGGAGTGAGACGGTGTTCATTCAGAACGACATTCAGACCGTAAGGCACGGATGTTCAACGTTTGTGCAGGGGTGGGTCTATTTCTTCTCCCACGCTGCTGCCTTGCAACGCCGATTTCCTATTGTTTTCACGTGCTTCCATTCTGTTGGTCCTGTTGTAGAAGGCACCTCAAAGTCATTTCCATTAAATACTCTGAGCCAAAAGGATTTTGGCCCCAACCGACCTCAACCGCAAACGCACAATAAAATGAGGACAAAACACTTTCTTGTTGCTGTGAAACACGGTCGTTGTTGGAACATGCCAGCAGCACGTCGGAAGTACGAGTACACGCACCGGAAGTACGAGTACACGCACCGGAAGTATGAGTACACGCACCGGAAGTACGAGTACATGCACCGGAAGTACGAGTACAGGCACCGCAAGCGCGCAGATGCGTCCTCGTGTGTGTGTGTGTGTGTGTGTGTGTTTTGCATTTTTCTTGCAAAAAATCAGGGACGACTCGTCCTTCGGATGGGATTGCTTTTCCCTCTCACGTGAGCAACATTCAAATTTACTGAGGACGTACTTCCTCGTACGCGTAGTCATAAATAGCAGAAGGAGTCGAGTCTCTGTTGTGCGTGTCGGGGGAACGTGGTGTGGGTTCAAGGTACCCATTGGAGTCCCTGGTATTTTGAGCTCCCTGTGGTGTGTGAGGTCCCCTGGTTTCGTGTGCATAGGGCTCCGCATAGTCCTCCTCATACACCCCTGTTGGTACTGGCTGCAGGTACCCATCAGAGTCTCTGGAATTCGCAGGTTCCTCTGATCTCTGGTCTCCTCTGGGGCCCCGTGCTGTCGTCTCTGTGTTGTTCTCAGGCCCTTCTGTGGTGGTTGCCTGAAGTCCCTGGTACGCGTGGTTGTCCTGTTCAGTTGGGCGATTCTTCATCTGCGTGTCATTCTGTTGCTTTTTCTTCCTGTATGTACGAAGGGAATACACAGTAGTTATACATCAGTGACTTCAAAGGGTCTTCACGTTGGGTGACGCGCTGTCGTTTTCTGGGCTGACGTCAAAATTTCACCATTGGGTTCAGTGTAAAATTTTGACGCCGACGTCAAAAGATGACCGTGCGTCACCCAATGTGAAAACCGCTTGAGGTTTTCCTCCAGCAAAAGGCCCAGGCGGAGTGTTGTTCTGCTGTAAAAACTGGTGATGACACAGATGAAAAACAATTTAGGTTCTACACTGACATGTTTCTGTGAACATTCCGATGCGTATTTGCTGTTCCATGCGTCAACCCTTTCAAAGCTTGGTACGACGCCCAATGCGGAGAACACGTTTCACCTTCTTCTGCAGACTAGGATGACGACCACCACGGCCACGGTGATGCCGATCCCCACGACGAAGGCCACGCCCACCAGCACCCACAGCACCACGTCTGTGATGGAAAACCATCTCTTTCAGTGCGATTTGTGCTGGTTGTCTCTCACCTGCTCTGCAGCAGTCAATTCCACAAAAAAGACGCACCCGTGTTTTGACGCACCCCCCCCCCTAAAAAGAAATTTCCTGGTTGCAGGACCAAATCAAAACAGCAAAATGTCACGTCCGTGTCAAAGACGCACCGCTTCATGTGATCCTCATTTTTGGGACAGACAGACAGACAGACAGACAGACAGACAGACAGACAGAGTGTGGGAAAGGGAGTGAAGGACAGACAGACAGACAGACAGACAGACAGACAGACAGACAGACAGACAGAATGTGGGAAAGGAAGTGAGGGGCAGACAGACAGACAGACAGACAGACAGACAGACAGACAGACAGACAGAGTGGGAGAGAGAGTCAGAGAGGACAGAAAAAAGAGTGAGAGAGATGGACATAAAGGAGGAGAAAGTAGGCATGAAAGAGATTGTGAGTATGTGTGTGTGAGTGTGTGTGTACGCGCGTGTGTGCGTCTTTGATTGTGTGTGTGTGTGTGTGTGTACGCGAGTGTGTGTGGGGTCCACGAACTTGAACGTGGTTCCTCGGTGGTCTCAGTCGTAGTTACGATGGGAGTCGTGGTTTCTGGAGCTGCAACGCAAGGACAAACGTCTTTCATATTGAATCTGCAGTTCCACACAACTCAGAGCGAAAAGGAAACACTATTTCTCGTCTTTGTTACTTACTTGTGGTTGTTGGCGTTGTGGTTGCCGGTGGCGTTGTAGCGCAAGGGTCCTCTGCAGAAATGTTGTAATATTTGAATGATGTTTTGAAAACGTGCTGCTGGAAGCAGTTTTGCAATGCGTATTTTTTCTGCACTCGAAAAGGCGCAAGGAAATTCTTTTCCTCCAGTGAAGCGAAAAAGTAACCTGTCTTACCAACTGGGCACAAGCCATAAAGAACATTATGGTCGTAGTCGTACTTTGTTCCACACCAAGATCGTCCGACGGCCGGCGTGTCTTTCGTGATGCACTGGTAGTATTCCACATTGTGGTACACGAAGGGGAAATAGCAGGGCCAGCCTCCATCTGTCCCTGTATCAAGCTCCGTCACAATTCTACAAACTCCAACGTTCCTGTTTGGAGGAACTGCAAAAAAGAGAAACTCTGCTGTTCACTCAGTTATCTTATTGAATTCACTGAAGCAATTTGAGGTGAGAAAACCAGACGTTTTGCCAAATGGCCAGGTTCAGCGACGGAACCAATCAAACACCCACCCGCTAAAAAAATACTCGGATCACTTGGTGCCACAGAACCCTTCTCCCACCCAGGGTCGAAGTCGACGCTGGCCCGCACGCGTGAATCGCTGCAATGCCGGGAGCGTCAAATCAGACCCTTCTGTGTTCCATTGCAGGTTGTTCACTTAATTTTGCGCAAGTACTCGTGTGGCCTGTACATCAATGAATCAAACCAAAATGTTTGTTTTGTTGAATATCCGAAGCCTGCACTGCCAGACGAACTACAAATATCACTGTGTTGACACTTTTTCCTGTGGAACAAAATCAAGCACTCCCTGGCAACCCACGCCAAAAATTATGCTCTTGTAGGACGAAAACTGCGAATAGACACTGATTCATCTTGTCAGGTGTGGAGCTTCATCCCCATGTATTTACATGTAATCTAGATCTCAGGTTTGTTCGCGGCCTGTGGTTTCGCATCTCACTGTTCTATATTTTCTCACTAACTTCCGTGTTACCTTCACAATTCGATAAGGAAATTGGCTGAATGCCTGGGCTGAATTGGCTGAAACAAATTCAGATATATTCTTGCGAGGGACTGAACACTGCTGGTCTTGCTCTGTGTGTGTGTGTGTGTGTGTGAGTGTGTGTGTGTGTGTATGTGTGTGTGTGTGAGTGTGCGTTTGTGTGTGTGTGTGATCGACCCTTCGCACAGAAAATAAGAAGCAGTGCTCAAGGCAACTGCAGTGTTGCAGCGGCGTTAATGTCATCAATTCTTCCTTGTTTATCAATTCTTCCTGGTCCTCCTTGTCCTCCACCAGCCATGCTGTCTTCTGTGGGGG
>JAAUXT010107401.1_pt1 | contig 11209 bp, 7 predicted proteins | sample 7278171 | NCBI WGS metagenome assembly JAAUXT01 (sample SAMN14350112, study PRJNA611818) | marine sediment metagenome | isolation source: surface marine sediment (1.8m) | place: French Polynesia: Moorea | collected 2018-08 | reverse complement strand
TTTTCATCATCAGAGCAGAAGAAAAAAATTATACCATATGCAACGTGTAAAGCACCCCTAAGGGTGTCTGCACCCACTGTGATTCCAGTCTGTGATCACTGGAACAGGGGGAAAACGGAGGTTTTGTCCGCCCAAGATGGATGGATGGGGATACAGGGGCAAACCAATATCAGACCGCTATCGCGGTTGATAAATATGAAGTCCTTTCCTGGTTGCGCTTTATTTGTACAGTCACCCTCGCCACAGAAACGCTGACCGACGGGTCTGGCCCCTGGATGCATCCCTGGCTGGAACCCCTACCCTCCTGCATCCACCGCTGGATTGGACCCATTTCAAGGGTGGTATTGTGCTGGGATGGGATCAGGTCTCCAGTGTCGTGAAGGGTACAGTGCAGATGCCAGGGTGACACAAGAACGGGCAACAAGGCTCTGTGCGAACAGGGACAGGGGCAAAAAGGCTGTTGAGTCCCATCGTGGTCCAGGCTCCATTACAAGGGCTTCAGAACCGGTAGTAGGGCCAGTACAGGTGGAAGTCCCGGCGGCAAGGGGTCCACCTCGATCCGTGAGAGCCTTGATCAAGTAATGGAGAAGGGGTTGCAGGGCACTGGACTCAGTGGTTGCGCAGCCTAACTGCACCCTACACTGGGACGAGGGTCGAGATCCCGTGTCAAGGGTGGACAAGGGGCTGCAGGGCTCTTGGGCCACTGGCTCTGTGGTGATCGGGTGAGTCTTGCTGCAGCCCCAGGGAAACGCGGGCCCAGGCCCCGTTTCAAGGGGACAAACAGCTCAAGACCCTGGTCTTCCTGAGTCCACGGGATGGATCAGGGGATGGAGAACGGGTGGTAGGGCCAGTAGAGGTGCAGTCCCGGGGGCACGGGGACGGGCACCGACGGGTAGATGACCGGCCGCACCAGCTCCGATCGGTCGTACACGATTTGGTCGTCCTTGACCAACACCTGTGGGGCAGAGGAAGTAACGTGCAAATGATGCACATGTTTGTGTGTGGTTTGGAAGAGAGGAGTAACCTTTGACAGTGTGCTGTTGTGTGTGTGTGTGTGTGTTGTGTGTGTGTGTGTAGGTGTTGTGGTGTGTGTGTGTAGGTGTGTGTTCGTGTCACACACACGCAGAGTGCCTCCAACGCAAATCTCCACGTTTTCTTTTGATGCCCCAGGAGTTCTTTTCATTCTCTCTAACAACCCCAATCCGAAGCCCCACCCTTCCTTTTCCTGGAACTCACACAACCAACAACACACCAAAATGACTTCGAACATGCTGTTGGGAAAGTTGTTGGGCCTCACTATGCTGTAATGCTGGGCAAGATGCACCGAGGCTGTTCTGCGCGTGTAGCTCAATGTGCGTGTGTGTGAGGTGTGTGAAGAGGTAAGCGTGCGCCACACACGCACCTTGACGGCCACTTTGCGCGCGGACGCCGGTAGGCTGTTCTCTGCGTGCAGCTGTCGACGCTTCGTCTTGTAGCGTCGGTTCTGGAACCAAATCTTCACCTGCAATGGCAACAGACGGAAGAATTAGTGTGCGTGTGTGAGGCAGGTGTGCGTGCGATGTCAAACGTGCAGTACATGAAAACAGAGCATCGGAAAATCTTTTTTGTGTTTTTCTCCACTGAATTATCATCAATTTGTCGTTTAAATCTACTGTGAGTTTGTACCTCCTACCTGTGTCTGGGTCGGTCTCTCATATCTCTCTTACCTGTGTCTGTGTCTGTCTCTCCGGTCTCTCTCACCTGTGTCTCTGTCTCTCTCACATGTGTCTGTGTCTCACTTCTCTCTCATCTGTGTCTCTGTGTCTCACGTCTCTATCATCTGTGTCTCTGTCTCTCCTTTCTCTCTCAACTGTGTCTCTCCTGTCTCTCTCACTTGTGTCTGTGTCTCATGTCTCTCTCATCTGTGTCTCTGTGTCTCACGTCTCTCTCACCTGTGTCTCTGTGAGTTTCAGTGCCTGCGCCAGGTCGGCTCGCTCGGGTCCGGAGAGGTACCGCTGATGCGAGAAGCGACGTTCCAGCTCGAAGACCTGCGCATGGGAGAAGGCGGCGCGGGAGCGCTTCTTCCGCGGCTTGCTGCCCTTGCCTCCCCCGGGAGCCCCCGCGCCTCCGCCCGGGGCCCCGCCAGGCCCCGTCCCGGGCTCCTTCTTGATGTCCGCGTCATTGAGACCACCTTCGTCTGAAAATACATGGAGTAAGCGGTGCATGAAAGAATTGAAGATCCTCTTTTTGGAACTTGCTTGAAACAGACAGGTTCAAACCCAAGCCCCTGAATGCCACGGAGAAACCTCCCTTTTCTCTCGCTGCTGCAGTACCGCGAGTGAAAGAGGGTTGGGTCGGGTGGAAATCCCCCATATTCGCTCAAGATACCACTCTGCTCCTGTCGCTACGCACGCGCAGATTGGTTGAGGTTGGGGTCAGGGTCCCAGAATGCCCAGACCCCTGGATCCGCTGGGAAACCCCCACCTCTCTTCTCGCAACTCGAGGTCTGTGTTTACTGCAGAGATCGTCTGTCTGACGAGTCAAGGCTTTCAGCAAATCACTCGGTTACGTCGCTCGTTGCTTCCCTTTGTAGTGACTGAAGAAGCCCTTGCGTCAGATCATCACACGGTGGAGTACCTCCAGGGATGGGTTCACGCTGGATGCGTCACACGTTGGGTCCCTGTGATGAGCGCTGCAACGCATGTGAGGCGACTCTCACCTGTAGGGTGCATCTTGACTTGTGTCCCATGCAAAACAGTGGACGTTGTGTCATTTCGTTGGACGCAGCGCCTGTCTGTGCAGGACCTCTGCACGTGAAATCAACCCATTGATGAAAAGAGAGGAGAATGTAATGGAATGCAACGTCTTGTGTGAACCCAGCCAGAGGGTTACGCGCACTGGACTTGCATACATGTGGACGCAAGACCTATTGACTTGTGCAGAAAGGTAACGCCAGCAGACACGCATAGAGACGCCATGCATGACGCTGAAGCACGCACCCAACAGGAACACGGCCACCACGGTGCAACACAAAAAAAGAAACACTTTCTTTGTGCGAGCGGACGGGGAAACAATGCTTTTAAGACAAGAGGCAGCACTTTCGGTGGGCAATCAACAACAGCTTAGCAACCACTCGGGGCTGTTGGCAGTCAGGCGGGGCGGATTCTGCAGGGACAGGCTCAAAGAAGCCTAGCTTCCGCAGCCTGCATATCGGGGCCTCCAGCCTACCGTTGATAAACTAATGTGGAAATGACGGAAGTTGGACAAATTGGGCGGGGGCGGGGGTGTCAACGTTTTCTTGGGTCAAAGGTGGTCTGCCTCCCCTGTATTCATACATCCACACTCGATCAAATCATTCTGGTGAAAGTTGGGTTGGAAACCCCTGCAGTGCAGGATCACGACCAAATTCTGGATCCTCCCTGGGCAAATCATCACGTGAAAAAATTGGCTTGGGAGGCATCTGGGTGGAGGAAGAGTTTCAAAGTTAGAATCCTCCACCCCCGCCACTGAGTGTCTGACCCCCTGGATCCGCCCCTGGTTGTTCCGGAGGTTCTGGTATCCAGAGCTTCCCCCGCATCTGGACGCTTTTGATGTACACATGCAAAAACGAGCGAATCGGTGTTGACTCTTCATCGACTCGGCGCCAGGGTGAGGTTTGGAGTATGTGCGCTGTATTTGCAGAGAAAATAAGGCATTGTTTTAGGTCTGTATGTGGGGATCACCCGGGAGCAAGTATTCTTTTCCTGTGGAGGGAGGAAGTGGTGTGGTGTGAAGGTGAGGTCCATCTGCTTCAGGCTCCAACGCGTTTTCCCTCCAGATGCAGCAAATCCACTGTTCTCATGCATAGCAGGGTGGGCTTCGCTCGGGCAGATCGTAAATTCAATTTGGGAGGGGGGCAACTACGTACAGTCGATTTCTGGAGGAGTCACTTTCTTCAATAAGCATCAGCCTGCCGTTGAATGTGGTCAGTCTTTTGAAAAAAATTCATTTTTTTTGCGCAAAATTGGCACGCAGAAAGCGGACCTGCGGTGTGAATTTGATTTTGTCATGATGGCCACGTCCCTTGATGGACCGATGATACACTGCAGTCCCAGCCCTTCCCTCTCTCGTAGGGGGGGGTTCTTTGTTTCCATGGTCAGCCCACTTGCTTCCCCTGGGTCCGTTCATCAGTAACTGTGGGTCCGGGTGGTACATTAGGAACCGGAGGCCCGGTGTCACGGTACTCAGAGACACCCCTGAAATCCCTGAGTACCATACCTGCCTGCGGTACCTGAAGGCCTGAGGTTTGTGACAACCGGAACCACAGACCTCAGGCCTTCTTGTACAAGCACCCAAAAACCTGAGGCCTCCATGTACCACTGGCAGACCTGGTACAAGGAAGCCCTGAGGCTTGCGTGTGCTGGAGGTCTGTGTATACCTTCAAACCGGGCGCCGGGTGCGTCTCGTCGCGTCGAGGCGTCGACAGCGACGCTGCTGGGACGCAGTGCAGCCGCGGACGGGGACTAAGCAGCCCGGTCCTGAGCAAACAAACACCCCGCCCGCCGCGCCACGATTTATGGGCTTCTGTCGATGGGGCAGCTCAGGCCAGGGTCATACCGGGCGAGCCCTGGGCTGAGTCCACGAACATGTCAATGGGTGTTGCGTCCGCCTGGGTCCGCATTTGATGAATTCTTCAGCTGCGTCCCTTGCTCGCGTACAAGCCAGTGGACATTGCGTTGATTTGACTGTATATAAGCGCTGTGTGTTCTGTCTCAGTACAGGTCAATGGGTACGTCGTCGCTTACGACACTGCTTTTGGACGCTTCCAATTCGTCCAACTTTATACACCAGAGCGTCACGCTGCGTCCCTGCATGGGAGAGTGGGTATTGCTTGAATGTGAAGACAGCGCCTGCTGATTTCACAACGCAGCACGCACTCAGTGTGCACCACGCCTTACCTGTGGGATGTCAGCCGCACCCTGCAGTAGTTGCGCACTTTGGTTCCCCCTGCGCTGTTCCTCGCCCACCTCCGAGCGGTAACTTCTCCCCGCCCCACTCCGCTCCACTCCGAGGTGCCAACGGAGACGATCCGCACATTGCGGGGAAATTACGAGCATCGCGAGGGAGCAGCACAAGTACGTCAAGTACGTTCAGAAGTACATGGAAAAATACTGCGGCGGCACAGGTGTATTTCTTCTCAACATGAGTAGGTTGTGGACGCGAGGTTTGGCTGGAAAATGGAAAACTGTAACGTCCTCCCTGAACACCGTTGTTTTCTTTCTCTGACTCATGAACAATTTTTGCCTTTGGTCAATTGGTGCGAATTGTGTCCTCTTGATCCAGGATTGATTGAGGTCAGAGAGCCCCAAGCCTTGAATTTTTTTTTTCTCTGGACAGGGGGAGGCAAAAGTCAACTTTCCTTTCGGGGGTCAGAGGACGCAGCCCCCTGCATCCGCAAAAGGATTTGTCGGGATCGGTTGATCGAGCAGAATCTGTTGCGTGCGACTCGAACAAAGGCGGAGCGGGCGGGCCTTATTGTCCCAACCCAGCGGAGGTGATAATGAGCGATAATCGAGTGCTGTCTAATTAAATTAGAATTAACTGCCACATCCTGCCACGTGTGATTAGATTTGTGTCAATTTTGTTAAAAACATTTAATCTGAAGCAATTAAGCTCAAAGGGGTCTTGAGGGAGATGAAGGGGGATTGCGAGTCGCGGCTGAGTTGCGGGCGTGTGGGGCGAGGTTCACGCTGGCTGCGTCATGCATTGAGCACCTGCCTTGCTCAAGTCAGTTTGCAGTTTGAGGAAAGTGTCGTACGAGGTCCCCGACTTTTGCGATGCACCCCGATTTTGTTGAGACACGGAAAGTTCGTGGGGAATTGGGGAAATTCGTGGACCATGCAATGTCGCACCACTTTTCAAAGAACGTTGGCAACGAAATTTCCTGCAGGTCTCAAATCCTCAATTTGATGGAAGCAAACTGAATCGAGAACAGTCTTCATCACGTGATACCAAACACACAACTGTGGAATTGCAGAGCCCAAGTACAAGGACGACAGGGACCAAAAAAAAAATCCAGATGGGAAAGCTTCCAGAAACAGGCATGAAAGATCTAGGCACGAGTCATACGTGAGACGGGCGTTTTGGCCAACCTCATCACTCTGAGCTGCTCGTCGTGTTTTTGACAGGTGCGCAAAACGCGTTCCGTGTGAACCCAGCCTGAGTCGGACGCAAGGAGCGTGCAAAGTGATGGACTGTTGGAACACCTCGTCTGCGCTAAGCCCTCTTCAGGTCCCCGGCTCCCAGGATCAGCGTCAATTAAGTCGTACTCCAGCCCGCCATTGATTTGTACTTTTGCACAAAACAAGCCACTTTTTAATCATTTTTACTGCGCAATGCCACGTACTTTTCACGAGGCTTTGTGTCAATTAAACTGGAGGCAGGGTTTACAGCGCATGCGTCATGCACCCACGGCGTCAGGTTTGAGTCAGGATACGCTGAATAACAGCAGTGCACGTTGACGTGTTCAGGGACGCAGCGCGTGACGCATCCCTCGTGAATTTCCGGATTCAGGATTTCGTTCCGGATCAGGACGGATATTTTTTGCAGGTGATAAACAGAGCAATTTACTTTCACTTTCGCTTTACTTTGTTCCCGTATTTTTCCTGTGATCAGTTCGAGAATTTCGTGACCCACGCAACAGTGGAAATTTCCTGCAAAGTTTTGAGAACTGCACTCTGACTCCGACAGTCCAAGGCAGAACGAAAACAAAGGAAAACTGACCGCAAACTGGACAACAAAACAGACCAACAAGCTGGAAACTTCTGCTGGTAAATTTGTCCATTGGGAAGGGTCAAAAAATTTTCCCATCCGAATCTTTGATTTCTCTTTTCTCAAGGCGGTGGGGGGAGTTGAGGGGCCCCCTGGAACTATCAGAGACTTGCGATAATTGAATTGAGTTTGCAAGGCCTCATCTTTGATGTCCAAAATCTGACTGATTTTTTTTTGTGTATTTGCACATCTTTGGTGTCGTCATTGGCTTGATTTTACAGGCAAATTCCACCAATTAAAAATTCCCAGTGAAATCAGAACACAGTGCGTCCAATGTTTCCAAGTGAGGACGGTTATTTCTTTGTCTATTTTCACAACTCCTTGTTATGAGTGGGTTACTTAGCGCTGACTTTGAAGAGGGTGTTGACATACCCCTCAGGGTACCAGGTGTGAAGGCCCCTGGGGTACCCTGTCGTACCCTGCATCAAACCGTGTGGGAAGCGAATGGTTCCTCAGTTTTGCGCAAGAGGATGTAATGATCATTAGTTGAGGCGTGAGCTCAAACGGGGTGGCCATCAACTGATGCTCTTGTTCACCCTGGTTGTGTTGGCAACAAATTCAGCCCCTTCGTCCCAAACCTCCAAACCAATTTCTTTATGCCAAGGATTTCTGTGTAGACGTCTACGTTGAGGCAATATTTTTGAGTCTGTTTTGATTTTGTCAAATTGCAAAACACTTGTGTTCCGCAAGGGGCGACTTCACCTTCCAACTTTCCGATGATCAATGTGCTTTTGAGATTTCCAACAAAATTTTGTTTCAATGTGGTGTTTTTATTCCTGCCAGAAACGTCTCTCTGAGACCAACCTCAGTTGTGACAAATTGCCGTCCGCGTCGCCGCGCGTCACCCCGCGCGCGGCAGAGGTTACACTGCGGTTTTTTAGGTCTCACTCACGTGTACACGGACACAAAGTACGCATCCAGTGTGACCCGTTTTCGCACAATTCAACCCAGCGATGCAACGCTCTTGTACATGGAGGCCACGCATGACGCACCCCGTGTGAAACGGGCCTCACCCGAGGGAGTCACTTTGGCCATCCTCGTGAGCCTGTGTCGGAGACGCGTGCGAAGGGCGGCCGGGCGCGTAAACATCCAATAGATACAGTTGCCTCCAATTAGCGACCCACGTGCCTCACCACAGGGGTGGGGCCACACATTCTCAACTGCGTCAGACCTGACAATATGGTCGATTGCTCGAATTGAATGTCTCAAAAAGGCAAAAATTGAAACTGTGGCAAAGCAAAGGAAGCCGATTTGACGCTTTCTGACCGTGGGGCCAGGACCTCGCAGCCGAGAAGGAATCTCTTGTCTCAGCTTGGATACTTGAGTTGGAAAGTTTTGCGCATGACGTGTGTTGCTGAGAGAGAGAGAGAGAGAGAGAGACAGACAGACAGACAGACAGACAGACAGACAGACAGACAGACAGACAGACAGACAGAATAAAATAAAGAAAGAAAGGACGAGGATACAGAAATACGAGTTTAAGAGATGAACTTAAACTGTCAGGCAGCAAGACAAGCAGAGAGGCACAGAAAGAGAAGTTCAGAAATTTATGTGTTTATATTGCAGCCGAATACTGTCTGAGTGATTGTCCAGCGATCGAGCTGATTGCTTTGTTGATGCACCTGTGTTTGATAAACTCCACGTGCGCGAGATGCAGACAAAGAGGCTGCAAAAAGCTTCACTTCATTCCCACTGACCTCCACCCCACTCTCCACCCCACTCTCCTCGTGCAGCAATACACTGGAAGTCATCGAAAACATAATGGGCATCTGGGGGCGGATCCGAGACCAGACCCAGGGGCGGGCGCAAAGACATCCGAAAGTGCACTGTCAGCAACTCAACAAAAGACCAACGAAACAAAGCGCAGAAATCGCTGCTTTGTCATTGCACTTTTTCATTGTGCGCAGAATTGGCCGCGGCCGCGTTGAGGTGGGTCCCTTCAATGACATCCTGGACTCTTTCGCACACATACGATGGTGATCATCAACACCGCACAGTTTTCACACGTCAAAATTTTCAACGTTGTGAAAAGTCTCCCTCAGCAGCAGATCCTACTTCCATTGAATCCTTCGAACCGCCCCAGTTTAATGGACATCCTCAAAACTCCGGGCCAGATGTTTGTTTGACGAGTTATTATCTCTGAGCAGAGCCACCGCTCGAGCATTTAGCGAATCGCAGGTCCCTTTCAAGTTCAGAGCTGGAAAAGCCGCTTTGCATCCCGGACCCGAAATCCGTGGAGGCGGATCTGGGGACAAGGGATCCAGGGTTTGGTCAGGAGAGCCCTGATTCCTTGGAGCCCTTGATCAGTTTGCTGTCTTGTTATTTTCTTGAAATAAAATTGCGCTGATGAGGATCAGGGTTTCCCCCAAAAACATCATCCCGTGGATCGGGACTTTCCTGACCACAATTGATAAATTTCGCCTCAAAATTTGCTCCGAAAGCGCAAGTTGTTGTGCAGTTTTCATGTTTTTAGAGGTTTACAGTTTGGGACCTTCACGGTTTTGCTCCCACGGCATGACTTCAACCTGGAGATCCGCATAAATTTCCTCGACCAGGATCCGTATTGACCTGGATCCGTTTCTGCTCAAATCCGTATTGACCCGAACGCGCCAATTATTGGGATTCCGCCTGATCCTCCGTCGGGGAGAAACGCTGCATGTTCGCTCAATTCACTCCGTCATTGTCGCGAGTTCAACATGTACCTGTGATCGAGCAGAATCAGGAGGGGCCCGGCGCGAACGAACAACCAAAAATTGATTTGCGCACCCCCCCCAATTTTACACCACAAAGCAGGAAAAAAAAATTGTGATAAACCTGGGGCACCTAGAGCTTCACGCGTTGCTTTTGCGAGTTGCAAATTTTCTAATTGCGCAAAATCTTCTTTGGTGAAGGCAAAAACAACAAATGAGATAATAACCCAGAAAAAAAGCGTGATTCTTTGTTTTCAAGTTGCAGGGGTCGCCTCCCTGAAACCAAGTCCTGGCTCCACCAGACTAACTCCCGACTCGTCTGGTTCGGAAACGTCTGCAAAAAGTGGTCCATCTCCCAGGTGCTTGAGTTGCGAAGTGGGTGGCTTCTTCAGCGCATAAGATGTTGAGAAATCACACTCCAACACAAATCAACAAAAAAGCCGCGGACAACCCAGACACCTCTTGAGCCTTTTTCACACTGAACGCGTCGTCCATTGCGTCGCTGCACAAGTCAGTGCGTCGCCCCAATGAAAGCAACGCAGGCGGCGCCCATTGACACACACAGACACACAGACACACACACACACACACACACACACACACACACACACACACACACAGACGTCATGGCGCATGTGAAGCCGCTGACTTCCCTGTGACGATGACGCACGATACATCCAGCAGTGCCCACACGCGGCACACACACACACACACACAAACACACGTGTACACACACACACACACACTCACACACGTACACGACGCACCCAGTGTGACACCCGCCTCTCGGCTGCTTCACTCACCCTCTTCACATCATCTCAATCCACACAAATCCAGATAGGAATCTCCGGGGCGAGTAAGGCTATCCGGGCGGATTCCCTTTCGGGTTCGGGCCCCGATAGGCCGGGGACCGGGTCGTCCAAATATTCACACAGACTGTTGTCATAACAGCAGAGGCATTGCGCCCCCACGCAGGCCCACGCGTCTTTGCTGTTGTTTTATTTTCCCTGCCCTGTTTTTGTTCATACTTGAGTATCACGGAAGGGATATCGAGTCTCTTTTTTGCCTCTGTCTGCTCTGGGTGTCTGTGTGCGGGGGTGGATTCAGGGGGGGGGGGCACAGGGGGACCGCACCCTGACCCCTGAAGAAATGTCACCCCAGTAATTGTGTTGAAAGAACACAATTTTTCCTTTGTCATGCAGTTGGAGCCTCTGCAACGTCAGAAGGCAAGCTCACTGATTCAAAATCCAGGTTCCGCCCTGGGTGAGGCACGCACGTTGTTTTGAGGATCTTTTGTTCTGTTTGAGTTGCAGACTCAGCAGTCTCGTGGGTCCACCCGCTGGGAGGAGACTGGTTCACACCAGAGGTGTCATACGTTGCGTCGCTGTGTTTGCGTTTGGGAACTGCTGCATCTCCGCTTGTGACACAGCTGCAAATTCAGTTGCACATCGGCACAGTGTATCAATCTAAAAAAACTGACTTGGCCAGAGGCTGCGTCAGCAAGTCGACACAAACCGCCCTCAGGCTTGTGCAGGTACGCGCCAGGTGACGCATTTGGTGTGAACCAGGCGTCAGCTCTGACGTGATTGGCGTAACATAAAACATGACGTTCATTCGCACTACGAGGCAAGAAATTTAAGTACCCGATCGGGCGGCATTTCTGGTGGTTCAGGTGTGAATTTTTTCAAATCCTTGGGGAATAACAAAGAGTAGGACACAATCTTCCTTCC
>JAAUXT010088363.1_pt1 | contig 11214 bp, 12 predicted proteins | sample 7278171 | NCBI WGS metagenome assembly JAAUXT01 (sample SAMN14350112, study PRJNA611818) | marine sediment metagenome | isolation source: surface marine sediment (1.8m) | place: French Polynesia: Moorea | collected 2018-08 | reverse complement strand
GCCATATATTATGTCTCTATCATGAAAAGAACCTGAGATTTAGCCATTTGTATCTGGTTGACGAGGAGTTTTGCATCTGGTTGCTAGGGAGGTTGCCATAGAGATTCTATTTTTCAAAATTTGAAATGTGGATTTAAAGATATTTCAAATGAGCCCTAGATCAAGTCTGTACCTTCAGTGGTTGCTGAGATAAGCCACCAATAGCCCTCCATGGGGGGGGGGACATGACGTGACGTGATGGGACATCTTCCCCAAAGTGGCATGTATACAAAAAAAATTTTTGGCACACCGCTAAGTGCTCTTCCCTAAAGGGACATCGCACAATTAAAGACACAAGAAAGATCACAGCGAATGACGCAGACAATCTGACAGAAATCTTTTGAGCTGCACCGCAAATCGATTCCGGTGTCACATGCGTAGGTTTGCTGCTGTCTTTTTTTTCAAGGGAATCTGGTTCTCATCTCACCTGTCGAGAATGATTGGAATCCGCTCGTCTTTGACAACGTAGTGGTCCATGTCTGCAACCGTCAGCTTCTTCAGGGAGCCCTGCAGTAATAATGCTTTTGCGAGAAACTTCCTTTGGGATATGGAGACAAATTTCTTGACAGTAGCGTTCGCGTAAAGGTTTTGTTTGCCGAAACGCTTGGAGAGATGACAAAATATTTTTCGTCAGTGTTCCTTCACCTTGATGTGCACCCAGTCAACAGCCGTGCGACAGTCCTGGAAGATCGACTTGAAAGACATGAAGAGCTGCCCCCGCCTCACTCCTGTCTGCTCTCTGCAAGAGAACATCACCACGCTCACGAAAAGTCAGCACACACCAATGACGACGTTGGGTTTGTGTTCTTGCGTAACTTGCCTGACATATTCGCGAGAGGAATTGACGAAGTAGTCGACGAGACAGGCCAACAGGTACGTTTCTGAAAAGTTCCAAATTGGGATGTTTGAATATATATTTTGACTTTGGTACGAACTCCGAGCTCTTCTGCTCGTTCACTCCAACAATGCCCTTGTGCAATGTTTTCTCATGTTTTCCTCTTTCCTGACAGCTTCAATACAATGCTGTTGATAAAACCAGACACTGCAACGCACTGAGCCATAGATCTTGGTACCTGGGAGATTGAAGAGAGTGTTGAGCACATAGATTCGACTTTCATCCAGCTGTATGAATTTATTCGGATACAGCTGCCGAATTTCTGGGCTGCAACAGAAATGAAACCACAAGTCAGTTCGCCAAATCCTTTCTATTCGTTTGGACAAGAAGTTCAAGTTTGCCTTTTCTGCCAGGAAGTCGGACGAAGTTTCAAACTCACCTTTTGAGAAATGTAAAACCCTGCACACAGACGAGGATGTTACCGTACGGATCGACTTTGAGCAAGTTTCCATACAAAGTGTCGAACCACAGACCTCTGCAACGAAGAAATGAACCGTTCAATTCCGAATACATTTGCAATCGCGCATGCACACACCCAGAAAAAAAGTATTCATTGTTGTTTGCTACAAGCAGTGATGAAAGGCTTCTCAAAACTCCTGTTCAAAAGCCACACCTTCAGTCAAGTCGGATAAAAGAGTTTGGACGTGCAGCCGCACCTGACTGGGAACGTGTGGTCGTACTCGAACTCCTTGATGGCTGCGGGGTAGCCCATGTCGATGAGTCTGTCGACGATAAGGCGAAAACCGAGCGCTTCGTACTGTGGAGACTTGTACACTGCAAGCAAGAAATTCTTTTTTTTTTTACACAGATAAAATCAGCCCACTGAGTAAATTTTGTGGGAGTGTTTTCGGAATATTCACACACTGAGACAGGCCAAAAAATAATCTTGTGAGCCGAACACATTTGGCAGACCGCAAGGATGACAAGAACACATCACGGTGCACCATGGGATGTTCTGGAGAAGACAGACCCTTCAAAGTTTGAACAAATCTCACGTGTGCAATGCGTAGACTCTGATGTCCAGACAGAATTAAGAGTCTCGTTGCAAATGCAGAAATAAATTTACAAGGTTCAAATGCTTCACATTGACACTGACTTTATGCGAGAAATAGCATACAAATTTCATAACATCTCGTCTGGCACACAATGACTTGACCCGACAATAAATGTCGAATATAGTCACTCGAGAATTATTGAGAATACAGAAGAAGCACTCTTGGAGTACACATAAACCCCGTTTGGTGGTGAGTGTAAACATTGATAGCAACTGTCCAAAAGTTCACAGTCCACATCAACCCTGGAAAAGGTCTGACCATTACAAAGAGTTCAGTGAGTATAATTTTCAATACAGAGAATTGCCGTCAGTGATATCACGCATAGTTGTCGTGTTCTGGTCGTTGTTTTGGACACCACAGATAAGAAAACAGGAAAAGGAAACGTTGTAAGAGCTTTGGTCTGAGGTCCGATTGGGTGAAAAGGGGGGGAACAGATTTTACAGAAATCCTTGTGCTTGTCACAAGTTCACTGTCCAAGGCGAAACCTTTCGCGACAGCGCGCGTGCTTACGATGGAGCAGGTGTGTTTCCTACACGGGCCCAACAAGACCAGAGGCCGAACTTTGTCAGACGTCCAGTGAAGACCCAGGCAGAGGCTATGCGAAAAGAACCCAAATGCAAGTTTTGGTATGAAAAATCGGTCAATCTGGCCTGCATCAGTCATCTACGTACGTACACCCAAGCCAAACCGACAGATTCCTTTTGAGCCTCAAATAACCTGCACTAGGCCAGGAGCATGCCTGTCTCTTCTTGAAAGGCGAACCCCATTTTTGTCGGTGTTTTGTGTGCACAGTGGAAACGGGAACGACGCATGTTGCGGGACAAGTACAAAATCGGAAGAGGGAACCCTGAATGAAAGGTGACGGCAAAAGGGGTGTGAACTTGGACGCTATTTTCTGACAGGTAGGGAGCTGGTTACAAAACTAGAACTGAAGACATGGACAGGGGTTGAAGCTAAAACACATTATGCGCACTGGTTGGCCTGTCTCGTTGCCTTTCTGATCAGGACTTGGTTGGGAGGTCAAAGGAAGTCGCATGTCCAAGAAAACGTCGAGCACATAGATCTATTCTCACGTCGCTGGTGATCGTCAACCCTCAAAGCTTCATCGGACCATGCATCACTGACGGCAATAAACCTTGAATGAAATATACCCTTGATGGCTCGGGGCAGAACCATGTACGGTCAGAGGTTGAGCCGCGGTGTCCCCACACCCATAGGTACACAAACTGCTGAGTGCAAGCGCTCCTGCAACTAACAAAGGTAAATTAACCCCGCTGTCCCTCCCCAAAAAGCACCTGCAGAACAAAATTAATTTTTGCCGCGGCCCATTTCCAATCACACAACATTTGAATTGCACACAGAAACAACAGCTTGATTCATTGAAACAAGTGGATTTTTTTCTCGGAACTGGCTTCTTCCCCTGACGAACTTTGTTGCCTCTGTGTTGTTTGTGGAACACATCATTGACAGAACACACCTCGTTTGTACTCAAGAAAAAATCCTTTTTTTTTTGGACCTGGACACAGAAATTCCAGGTGCGTCCTGCTGATTTCCTTCCCTCTTCACAGGAACAACCTTGCCGAAAAGACTTCAGCAACAGTGATCCCTTGGTTGTCAAAGGCAATTTTAACCTGGAGCAAATCCCAGTGGCACACGCACAGAGCACAACCTGACGAGTTTCCAGTGAAGCGAAACGTTGTTCCTCAAATTTCAGGGGTCTTTTTGTTTCACGGGTTTCTGGCTTTTATTTTGTGGTTCTGAAATTCATGTCAGCGAGCAAACTCTTCTGACAGGAAACTTGCTCGCATGACAACGAAGATTGATGAGAATTACAGCAAAAGTGGTTATTGATTGGCAGTGTTCGTGGCCAAAACTTGGAAAGTCGCCACGGCTTTGTCTTCGATCAACTGACATCCAAATTGTATCGTTCTGAAGCCTGTAAACAATTAACATTCTTGCAGATGGTCTTCTTCAGTGGAGTTTTTGGCAACCGAACAACTACAGAGCTGTGCGTCTGTTGAGGATGATCATTTGCAGTATTCATCGTCTTTTCTGCAGTTCGTATCAGTAATGTATTGTCAGTCGTCTCGTGTTGCTCTGACGGTATCTACGAGCGAGCATTCAAAAGGGACCACTTCCCGTATCCAGTGGCAGCCAAGGTTCCCAGCCACAAACTGCTCTCAGACTCAAGTTTGGTGAATGCAGCTTTAATGTTAAAAATAGAATCCCTGGCTAAAAATAACTGTTTTGTGTGGAAAAATCATATTGCGCACAACTTTCTCCAGAAATGTATCCCTGTCTAAAAGCAATTTCTTGTCTATTTTTGGCTTCATGCCTTGCTCCTGGATACATTCAGATCTGTCCCAAAGTAGCAGAAGAAAGAAAGGAAGGGGAACTCGGGTTTCAGCAAAGACAGTAGTTGGTGCTGTACGGACTTTCAGAAGCGATCAGGCTTCACGTTTCGTGCATCCAACTAGTTTTTTATTCAACAAATTTACAGATCCTGAAATTGATTGGAATTGCTTTACATACATGCAGATTCATCCCACAAATGCAAAATATCTCAGGAACGCAAACCCTTGGATGCAGCAAGCGTACCTGAGAGTATCCAGTGAAAATAAATGATGAACGATCAGTGGAAGATTACCTGCGAGGGTATAGTCCATGTCAAAGCCGAAGAACTTTATCTTCTCCAGGTGCAGGCTTCTGTTCACAAACACCCTGAAAAACATTCACAACAAGGAGTCAGCTACTTGCGAGGTTACGCAATGATTCCAGATCAGACTGACTGGTGTTCGCTCTCTTCAGGATCAACGTCTGGCAGCAATACTCAGAAACCTTTGTCTGCAGACGAGAAGCTTCCTTCGTCAGAGTGTCGAACAGCAAGCATTGCGGCACAAACAGGCAGAAACTACACACAGGAACCCCCAAAAAAGCTCAAATGCCCTTGCATAAGACGCAAAAGCCAACAAGAAGTTTTGAACTTTTCTTCAATTTGTGTACTTTTGGTACGTGAGCAACAGAACTCCAGCAGGAGATTTTCATCAACATCTTCAGAATACAAGAATCAACTCTCTGGAGAGGAGCAATGTCCAAGCCTCAGTTTGCTTGAATGTTGGACACTTTGAACAGACTTGAATCAACTGAAAAAAAGCTTGGAAAATCAGAAACGGGAGCAAGTGCAGCTCCCATGGACGCCTGCATCTTTGACAGCCATGTGTGTGTCAACTGAAAATACGAGGAAAACATGAGCATTTTAGCCAGAGACCATTGCAATCTGTGGTGTCCTGTGAACTCTCCAAGTGTACCTTTTTCAATCCTTTCACTGATATATTCCACAAAAGAAGAGTAGAAAACGCATGCACTTGTTACACATACGATCACTGCTTTAGTTGTGATTTGTACTATCTTTAACAGTCCCATTCAGGCATGCTTGCGAACAATCACATGGATGACTGAACCTTTCGTGGACACACCCCTCTTCACTGCACGAGAGCGCTGAACTGGTGGCAAAATGTTGTGTACCCCGAAACAAAACAACAGAAAACGACCACAACAACGCGTGAGATTGTGCGAGAATGCCTTATTCTATCAGAATCAACGAACCCAAAAGAACATACAGAATATACACAAGAAATTAACTTAAAATTCTACAATCAAAGCACGTCAGTGTTTTAATGGACACCAACTGGAATTCCTAAATAAGGACAAGATAATGAATATTTTGTACGGAAGCGAGTCAAAGTATAAGTACTTGCCTGTGAGCTGCCCTTTCGTGAGGTGATCTGCAAGGCATGTCTTGACAATTTGTTAACTGCTTCATGGTGCTCAAACAAACACTTCAAACAAAGTTTGCAAAGAGAATCTGAAAGAGTTGTGAGTGTTTCAGCGTTCCTGAAAGAAATGTCTTCAACGCACTGTTTGGTGCTGAATGTCTGATGTAATGCACTCGATATGGTGTGGTGTCAGTACTCCGCGCTTTTTGTGAGCTGCGCACTTGGGATGAGGCCGAGCGATCAGCCGACTGGCCTGATTGGTTCGATACGCCCATTTGGGGAAAGCACTGGCGGCTCAAACACATGCGGGATTCCGGCAAACAAAGTTCTTTCACACTCGTTTTTTCTCGACAGTATCTTTGACTGGACTCGCAAACAACATGCAATGACGAATATTTACAAAATTTTGACAAACAGGTCAATATGCCCACACAGCAATGCTCTTGGTAAGGAATGCACCACGACAAACTCGTATTCTGATTCACCAAGCTGAGCTGCGTTTTTGAAAGAAAGTTCACAGAAAGAAAGCTACTTGTGCTGAAACTTTGTTCTGACAGAAAATCCACACTTTTCAGAAGTCCCGTTTTCGGACAGCTCGGCTGACATCCCAGGCCTTGAGAACCTGCTGAATATTGAACGCTGAACACAGCTGCAGGTGCAGGCCTCGTCTGATGAGAAATGTGTCCCCAGACACCTTGTTGGGCAATAGACAGTGTTCACCTTGTCTACTTGCCGCAAAACTGAAAACTGAAACATGTAAAGATGTATGTTTCCGCAACATTGTCTGGGTGCGTGTTTTCTCATGTTTTTGTTCGCTCGCTGAATGTCCGAACTTGAATCGAGAAAGCGGACTTCAGCACAACGATCTCCGAGGGCTGATAGGCAACTGGTCAATTGAACAGAGATCAAACATGTTTGCCTTTGACCCTTTGGATTCCTAATCAGGAATATTGCAATGTGTTTTGAGACAAAAAAGTTGAACACCTGTTCTGTTCAAGGCCCGGGCACGGGGCCCGCATCCACCCGACACAGATGCTCTGCTTTCCGTCTCACTTCAGCTCGTAGAAGTTTGAGTACAGTCAGCGAAAGAAACCTTTGCCCACATTTCAAATTCTCGTACCACCCAACAACATGCGACCAGTTTCTGTACCTCAACTTGACCGCGCGGCCAGCATTGACTGCATGTTCATTGCACGCACCTGGTGATCCGCACTCCGGCTGTAAAGACTCAAAGTTGCAAAATTGTCCTTGAACAGTACTCGTACTTGACTCTTTAGGTTTTCAAATTGTGATCTCGCAATTCCAACCGTACGTACACAGTGCACAAACATGTTTGCCTTGTTTCTTTCAAGGCCGCAATCTCGCCCCTTTCTGGAAAACGACGGAGAACCGAAACGGATCCCGCTGTCATCAAGGCAGTGGAAGGGAGGATGAAGGTTCTCTCCTGCAGGCAGACATTCGAGATCAAGGTTCTTGCACCAATGCACCCAAATCAGCTCGGAGCAGCCTTCTTGTGCACTTCTTGCCGAAACTTTGTGTCATTTCGTGTGCTTCGAGGTGTCCCAGGTTCAAATAGAGGTCCCACATTTTTTCGGGCAAAAACTTGTTGGATGTTTTCGTCATGCTTCATTTCTCTCCTGTCTTCCAGAGTCTATTTTGTTGTTGTTTTCTTTGCGATAGCTCTTCTTATGAATTCAGGCACTTTCACAAACAAGTTCTTTTTTTATTCAATCCTCCCCTCCCAGCTGGACAACGCCCCTCTTATTATTGGAGTCTGAGGGGTCAACTTTTGAAGGTGCCGTTGCCCTCATGTTCCCCCTTGGATATTTTCACCAAAACAAAAGATCAAAGACCAACGAGCCTGCGGCACTGTACAGCAGACACTGTACTCACAACAACATGCATTGCGACCGCACCACACCAAGCCCGCGCTCGACGGAATCCCTCCTGATGTTTGTATTTTCATTTTCCCCTCATTTTTCCCAACGGCTACTTTCTCTGATTTTCCGTGACTCGGGAAGTATTTTCACAATTTCCATGTTTGCTCTGCGATTTCCGCAAGTGGGAACCCCAAAACAGCACGAACACTTGTCAGTGTCGACAGGCGCCGGGGCTGCGCCGCACGTTGTCTGTGAATCACAAATTCCACAGAGAAAGGGGACTCTGAGTTCTTTGTCCCACAGGGAATCTGGAGCCCGATTCATTGTCTTTTCAAATTATGAGCCCTCCAACTGAAAATTCCTGTCTTCAGATTCACGAACCATACGAGCAAACCAACTGCACGAAACACTCCAGATTTGATATCACCCAAAGCCAAATGTGTCCCGTGACTTGGGGTGGGGGTCACCCAATATCGAAAAATTTGGATCCATGTTACTGAGAAAGCGCCAGAACAGTACGAGGATCTATCACTTGTTCTTGGGAATTATCATGCGCAACTTTTTGGACATGTCGAAGGCAGTTAACACCATTTGGCGTGTTTTGACCGTTCAGAACTTGAAATCAATACTACAAATGTTCAGTTTTACAACTCATTATTGACAAACAGAGGAATACACTGTGAATGTTGGAGACCAAAAAGAACACAACTTTGAAAGTCATTGATCTGGAGGGTGAGACATCCCTTCGAAATAGTTGCCCTTGAACAGGATGCATCTTTGGCAGCGGCGCACCCAGTCCTGGAAGCAGGCTTTCCACATGGAGTGTGTAATGTTCCCGAGTTCCCTGTCCAAAGTGAGTATCAGGAGGTCAACTGTAGGAAACTGACGACCTTGAAGAACCCTTTTGAGGAGAGGAAAGAGGAAGAAGTCCGCTGGGGACAAATCGGGTGAATAGGGCAGGTGCTTCAGTTTTGGCCAGTTCATCCTTGCAAGGCCATCCCTCACCAAGTAGCTGCGGTGGGCAGGAGCATTATCCATGTGTATTTTGAAGGGGGGGGCTGATTTCCTGCTCATCACCCTCAATCTCCTGACCTCCATGGATTCCCTCACCCTCTCCAAGAGCGGCAGGAACATCTCTTTTGTCACTGTCTGATTCACAAAGTACTCCCAATGGATGAGGCCATTTCGGTCAAAAAAAGGTATCAGGAGGACCTTCATGCAGCTGCGCAGCCGGCGGGGGACTTGAGCCCTGTCCTCGCCCTTCTTGAGCCACTGGAGATTTGCCAGCCTGGATCTGGTCTCCATCAGGTAGAACCAAGCTTCATCTGTTGAGAGTAAGTACTCCAAGCCTCTGCCTCCTGGGTAGGAATCAAGAAAGTCGACACAAAACTGGATCCTCTGCTTCTTTTAGCTGGCGGTCAATGCGTGTGGCACAAGTTTGGAGGCACATTTCTTCATTCCTAGGTCTTTGTGAAGTATCCTAAAGGTTGACCCATAAGAAATTCCAAGTGTTTTGGACAGCTGGGCAATGCCTGACCGACGATCCTTCTTCACCAAGGCTTCACATTCCTTGATTTTGTCAGGTTTCCTGGAGGTTAAGGGTTGTCCTGGTCGACATTTGTCTCCTACAGTCCTGCGTCCAGAAGTGAATTCTTGGATCAGTCGGTAAACAGTGGTTTGAGAGTAAGCCTTCCTTCCGAAAACATGCACCAAATTCTGATGGGTTGCACCACGGGTGTGGCCCAGCCGCATGGAGAACCACACACAAACACGCTGAATGGTCCTCAGAGGAATTTCTGAAGTGATGGTCGCCTTCTTAGTTGCCATTCTGACAATTCCGAAGAGACTTGTGGCTTCACTATATGTCTCTGAATTTGACCGGAGTCATCAAGGTGCCGACCAACATTGTAGTCTTCCTCAGGACACAATGGCCACATTGCGCAACCATGCCACAAATCGTTGTCATGATACAACATGATAATTCCCAAGAACAAGTGATAGATCCTCGTACACTGCGGTCGAACGGCACAACAACAGAGTACGATTGTTCGAATTGGTTTTTGGGTGCGTCCGAATAGAGCGTACGTCGCCAGAAAGCCCACGATGACCAGCCTTTCCTGCAAGGTCTTTGCTCCACGACAGAGCACCACCCGTAGACAATGGGAAGAACAAAGCATCGTCAGACGTGCTGTATGTTTGCCTCTCCAAGCAAGCCGTGGCCCCAGTGCCTTGTTCTCGTAAATTGAGGTTTCGATGCAAGTGACAACGCTCACTGGGACAACTTACAGGAAATCGGATCACGCAAACGTCGCCAGGTCTGATAATTCTATGTGGACAGACCGTCATCAAAGTTTCTGAAAGCTTGTATCCTTTTGTGGTGCTTGATTGTTTCATGTTTTTGATTTTAAAATGTCATGCCTCGCAGTTCTCCATTTCAACCAATCCCTGTTACTTTTTTGAGAGCAGAATCTGGGCTGGCCCTCCTACTTTTAGGTTGCCCAACCTCCCAGGACCAACCAAAAAATGTTGGGCCGGCCCCACCCCGCTGGGACCCACCAAATATTATCTCCACAAGGGAAGGGGTGAAAAATTGAGCAGGTCCTGCCACCCTCCAAAGCACCCCTCCGAATGTCAGGCCAGTGCAAAGCACAAATTGAATTAGTTCGCTCTGAAGGGCGTGCCTGTGAAACAAGAGATTAGAGATCAACAACCGGTGAATTCTGCTGTGTCACGAAAACAACGTCCACCCACACCTGCACTGGCACGGTCAGGGAAATGGAAATCTTCCTCCAGATGTCTGGAATACGAGATCACCTTCCACGTGCTCACTTGAGCAAGCTCATCGATCTTCTGACAGGAGATGACTTCCCCTTGTTTGCAAGACACACAATGCGGGCAAAACAGTTTGAGACAAACGAAATGTGTGCGGGTACTTGAATGACACTCCCCTCTCTTCCCTAAATCGGTCCAAAATCCCCGACACAAAGGCCCGTTTGACCAGGGATGAACAGTGTTTCATTCATTCACGACTGTTGTGTCGGAATTGCTCCCCAAGGCTTGATCTCAACACAAGTAAAGCTCAAACGCAACTCGAACTGACACCAGTGCGTCCAAGAGAGACGAGATATTCTGTACAACTGTACAGGTGCTCGAAAAGAATGCTGAAGACACCACTTGTTCAGAGTAGCACCAGTGCAAATATTACACACGTCAAGAATCGAAACATGCCACAACAAACAGTTTACCTTTGTTTTGGATCTCGTTTGTAGATACTCGACAACTCTGTGTGATTCATTTCGTCCATTTTGATTCTGCAAGAAAGAACACAGCACGAGTTAGAGCCGGTGTAACAGGACCAGACAACGACCACACTACGAGGATGGAACCAATTCTGAGTGTTTGCATGATTGAGACACTGTACTGTATTTAACTTCTTTATCCTTTTGCACTGGAAATAAACAATAGGTGAGGTGCACATTGTGCAAGACCGGTCAAAACAATAACAGTCAACAGCAGGCACTCTGTCAAACATGTCTGTGTCCACAAACAGAGTCAGTGTACATTTCATG
>JAAUXT010058705.1_pt1 | contig 11217 bp, 7 predicted proteins | sample 7278171 | NCBI WGS metagenome assembly JAAUXT01 (sample SAMN14350112, study PRJNA611818) | marine sediment metagenome | isolation source: surface marine sediment (1.8m) | place: French Polynesia: Moorea | collected 2018-08 | reverse complement strand
CTCTGTCAGTGATATCTCACCTTTTCAGATAACACTGATAAATTGCTGAAATATCAGTGAATTTTGTCACTGACATTTGCCTGGGCCAATGGAAATACTGGTCATGAAAGTCATCACTAAAATTTATCAGTGCTGATAAAAGTTGTCAGTGAAAAGTGACACCACTGACAAAGAGATATCAGCACAACGGAAAAACACCCCCCTGGACAACAACCAGTCGTTGTGTGGTCCTGAAATTTTAGGACCACACAACGACGTCGGAAAAATAGTACGTCGTTGTCTGGTCCTGAGACACCGGCAAGTTCGGACTCATGTATCTCGCCACAATGGCCTTTGCCTCAATTTCCCACGTTATGTGCTGCAAAAATAAACATTTTGCTGCTCCGGGATTTGTCTTTCCCGCGAGAACAGCAAAGCTCGACGAAATCAATCACACTAAAAATTGTATTCTCCCCCATCCTGTATCAAGGAGTCGTAGAATGTTTTCAGTGCTCACCTGCGAAAATCACCCCGAACATCATGTATTTGTTTTTTTCCACACCATAGTTGTATTGATCTTGTTCTCCGCACACCCACATCCTGAATGCTGATGCTCCTGACCTTCTTCCCTCTTGGTTTGTGGTGTTTTCGTCAACATTCGTAGCACGTAGTTCGAATGCCTGCGCGGGAACACTCACGGACTTTAAAGATGAGTCAGCAAGTCACGTGACCAAACAGCAGCTCCGCACTTACGCAGGGTGGAAAACTCGTGCGACTGAGACCGAATTTGTGTTGATCGCCACAATAATTTCTTCTTTTTTTTTTGGGGGGGGGAGTGAACATTCTGCTCCCTCGTTCTGGCCGATCTTGCAGGGGCAGACACTCACGGACAGTCTCTCCAACGCCGTATTGCCTGGTCTTCTCAAAAGTAAGCACCTAACAAACAAAAATGCTCAAACCCTCGACCATCAGCAGATGCACCACAGCAACTGGTGGGGCCAGAACCACAACACAAACTGGAGGCCCAGATCCACCATGCAACAAGCTGGAAGGCGCGACATTCCATCACACTGGTCAAATGGTGAGGCTGGATTCACCACACCAAGAAGATACATGTAAGCGATGGTGCAACGACGTTTTCCCCTGCAATATTTTGAGCGATAATCAGTGCGACTTCTCTCAGAGATCAACGAACCAAGCCGGATCAAGTGACCATTAAGTGCCTTCTTCCTCTGGATCCTACGGAATGTGGTTTTACCTCTGGTGACACAAGTACACGAAAGTTTCATACCAATTGCTGGAGCCATATCCACCACACCGGTTGGTGTGATCAGGTTAACCCCACCCGCTTCCGAAAGGGCCAGATTTACAACACCAACTTGCATGGTCAGATTCCCTGCACCAACGGTGTGACCAGATCTTCTACACCAACTGGTGGGGCCAGATCTATCGCACCAACCAGTTGGTGGAAAATAGACCAATCCTCTTGAAAGGCTAAGTGGCGAAGAGGGCCAGATCTACAAGAGGGCAGGCTTCCCTCAAAGGTGTTCGTTTTGACGGCCAGACACTTTGTCCACTCAACCTCAATACGCAAAAGATGAAATTGATGTGTTTTTGATCTGAATTTATTCCAGAACCGTAAAATCCTATGTACAGCATTTGCGATTCGTGGAGACCACAAAGCACACAAGTTTTATTCGTGGAAAATGCTTACAAAACAGAAGAGCCAACTGAGATAAAAACTTTCAAAATTAGAAAGGAAGTAAACACTAGAGCTCTGCGTAGATCCATCGATGCCCCATTCTCGTAATTTCTAACTCTTCACAACAACGAAAACATCACTTTACCGTTCAACTGGTGAAAATATTTGTGGTGCTCATAAAAATGCAACCCCCTTGATCTGAGGCAGGAAAACACCAGAAATTGTTCACATTGTACAAGGGTTTTTACGGTAATCTTTAGCCCCTTCGAACATGGCTGAACCCCCGGCTCCGATCCAGATTGCGGACTCAAAAGACACGGGCAAAGAAAGACGATCCCTTTTCTGACCTCAAGATTGCGGGGCCCAGAAAGCCAGCAACGAAACCAAATTGCACAATTGGGTGGTGTGGTTTCGGGGAGGGGGGGGGGCTAAGTCGCTGAGGGTTTGCCGCCGCCCCTCTCCCCCCATCCGAACATGGCTCGAACACACCAGAACAACAAGAATTCTTGACGGTTGTCAATTGTATTTCATGAACAAAAAAAACAAAATACAGCGGACGGAGCTCAACAAGAAAGACATGCAATGTCGTCATCAAATTTTTGTCTGGGGGCGCAGCCACATTTGAAAGTTGGAACGTTCAACAAGATGAGAAGAAGCGAACACCCGAAAATCTTGAGCTCTTTGGTAAACCGGAATGACAAACGGAAGTCACTTTTCCTGGTCCAAGTTGAGGTAGAATAGCAGGAAGTTCTTCATTACTTCCGGGAGAGGCAGCCGCTCCACCTGGTGGAAAAGATTGACACCAGAGACGCTCAGCAGGTGGCGTCTGATGACCTTCCTGCACTGCGACTGCAGGTCCCGCTCCGTGGTGTAGTATCGCTCTATTTCCTGCAGCTCGTGATGCTGGGTTCCCTTCAGGGTCTTGACTGCATCACGGGAGAAAGACTCTCCCGCGGCCAGCAGAAGGAGACAGAGCGAGGGAATGAGAGGCTGTCCTGTCAACAAGTGGTCGCACGGCTTCCAGCTTTGCATGCAGTAGGCATCGGTGCACACTTCAACTCCTGCTGCGAGCAGCCATTTTGCCCACGGGACGCAGTGCCGGCACGAGCCACAACACAAGGCGAGAAAACCACTCCGTAGCACGCTGCTCACATCAGCTCCTGCGTCCACCAGAATACGTCCAATGTCTGTTGGTTTACAAACCGCGTGTTCAAGAATAGATTCTCTCGAGGGACCTCTGGTGTTCACGTTTGCTCCTGCTTCAACCAGAATCCTCACACACTCGACGTCTCCACGCATCACAGCAGTTTTCAATGGTGTGGCCATCATGACCTCAAAGTTCACATCTGCTCCCGCATCCACCAGTAACTTGACACATTGGGTGCGTTTCTTGCGCAAATGCAGCGCCCTCATAAGAACTGTGCGATTGCGCTTGCATTGGGTCTTAACATCAGCCCCTGCATCCAAAAGCAGCTTCACACATTCCAGGTGACCTGTTTCGACTGCTGCACGCAATGGTGTTCCCCTGTTTCTGTGCACGAAGTTCACATTCGCTCCTGCTTCCAGTAGTACCCGCAAGCACTCGACGCTATTGAAGAAGATGGCGTGAGTCAAGGCTGTGTTCCCGACACTGTCCTTCTTATTCACATCGTCTCCTGCTGCTAGTCTCCGCTTCAATACTCTCACATCCTCGTTTCGCACAGCAACAAACAGCGGGTCATTTTCATTTGGTAGATACTTCCCATAGATCCTGGCCATGGCTGTTGCGTTTCTTCACCACCACGGAACAACGTTGATCCACAACGATACTGAATGTCGACCACTGAGTTACAGACAGAAATACAAACATTCGCCGCAGCAGTTGGCTGTTCCTGGGTCCCACGTGTAAATGTGCTCAACTCTTTACGTGCGTCTGACGTCATAATCTCCAGCATTGCTGTGAATGCGTAGTCATTGCACAAAGCACACAAACGATACACACAACAATGCGCGTGTCATGTGTTTTCTGGAATCAACAACGCACACGCTCAAAGCATGTCGACCAACGTTTTGAGAAAGTGTCAATTGTTTTCACGAGAATTTAAGGCCAACAATCTTGACAAAAATTAAAATTCATCCATTTTGGTTCCCCACCCCTCACTGGTGTCAGTTGACAAAGTTTCAAAAAAAAAAAAGATGCGAACTTGACAATTTCCTTCCTGGCACATTATCCCATCTCAAAATGAACCAAAAGAGCCCAAAAGGTCCTAAATCAATTCTCATCTTCACCATGAATCTGCTGTACATATACTTTTGGAAGACCCTGCCTGAAGGTGATTTGATTTGGCTCGCACCAATTTGGCTCGCTTTTTCCAAAAGCTCCCCAATCGGCCCGAGCCACCTCAAATCACCTAAAAATCGGGGTCCCTTCAGGGGTCGGCCCCTCTGAACAAATTCTGGATCCCCGTGCGGAACTCGTAAAGCAAAGGTGACCTCAACCAGCGTGCAAAGATCGGAAGCCCCAATTTGGCATTTTCGTCACCAGCAGAACTTTTGGGTTTTGCCAATTGCCAAAAACGAACCAGAACTGTAGGTTTTGTGGTTATTCTTTGATTTCTGTGGATATTTTTTGATTTCCCTGTCCAATCGTGTTTTGCAGATGTGGGTACGGACACATTCTTTTGCGTCCTCGTCTTGTGCAGATTAGGTCAGCGTTGTGTGTTCGACACGCTGCACACCTCTTCCCGTTTGCACGCACACACAAACCACACAATTCAATCCCACGTTGTGTTCCCTGGAACTCATGGATGACGACCCATTGAAGCGCGTTGTCCAAACGTTAACGTGCGACTCACTCCACGTGAAGTTCCAGACGATGACATCATCTGAACCGACCTCGATTGGCAATTCACGCACAAAGATCAAACGCAAATGATCATTAGTTTTGCACCTTTATTTGACTCTTCATTTACAAGAACATGTGTCGACAAACAAGCTTGAAGGTACGGCGTATCACACAGACACCATAGACGCATAGAAACTCTGATGCACGAATCCACAAAAATTTCCTGCCGGTATATTCACAAAATTTTCACAAATGTGTCACGAATGAGGACAATCAAAAATCGCCAAAATTGAACAGGGAACCCTCAAATTTTAGATTGACAAAAATACAACGGTGCACGCTCATTTGTCATCAAGACTGGCGTCAAACACCAGAAAACTCTTTATGGACTGAGGAAGCGGCAGTCGCTCTACCTGGTGAAAGAGGTTCGTGTCGGCAACACTCAGCAGGTGGCGCCTTATGACTCTACGACACTGCGACTGCAGGTTCAACTCAGTTCCGTCAATTTCGTCCTGCAGCTTTTGCAGTTCTGGGTGAATCTGCAGAGGGATCCGGCGGCCATTTTGTACTCGCAGGACAACACGGTCCACTCTTTCTCCCGCCAAGATCAGGAGCTGCGCTACTTGCATGCAGAATGGGCTGACTGTGCTCAGGTAGATGGTGAGCGCGGTTTGCCCCTCCTGATCAACCCGTCGGACGGGGCTTCCAGCCCGGAGGAGAATTTTGACCTCAGCCAATGTGGATTCGGCGATTTTGTAGAGCAAGTGCGTGCGGCGTGGCACGTCTTCCGTGTGGGCCAGATGGGGAATGTGTTGTGAGAAAAGATGAGACCACTGCTCGCGCTTAGTAAAACCGAGGCGCCACATGAGGGCAGTGAACCGTAGTTTATCAGCTGCTTTCACATCGGCTCCTGCCCTCAGAAACGCTTTCAGGTATTCCCCATTTTCGTGCACAGGAGCGAGCATCAGTGGCGTCATACCCTCGCGGTCAGGTATGTTCACATCAGCTCCTGCTTTCAGGAGCAGATCCAAACACCCAATGGTTTGCCTTTTCAAGCAAATAGAGATGAGACTGTTTCCTCGGTATGACTGGTGGTTGACATTTGCTCCTGCATCCAGAAGCTGCTGCACAAACTCCCTGTCTTCCTGCAGCAAAGCAGTGATCAGGGCCTTGCTGAGAAGGTGCCTCTGCCTCCTGGGGTCTAATGCGAGGAATCTACGTTCCGTGATCTGCCTGGCTATGGGGAACCTCTGCACCTCCCAGGTGCCTCCACCAAACCAACGTCCGCGGCCCCTGCCATATAACCTGTCTTCAAAACCTGCTTGCCACTCTGGTGCCATCCTCCCTGGGCCACCACCACCCAAAAGCATAGGAAGCAATGGTGTCCACACAGGCTTTATCAATGGCTCCAGACCACAAACCAGACGAACACACTCCGTGTGTCCCCGTTTCTGCGCGCGCTTTGCAGCCGCCTCGAAACCCAGCATTTTTCTGTTCACATCAGCTCCTGCTAACATCAGCAGCCGCACCGCTTCTCCGTGACCGTTCTCCATCGCCAAGAGCACCGGACGAGGAAAATCCTCACCTGAGCCCTTGTTCACATCGGCTCCTGCGTCCAATAGGATGTTCATCAGCTCCGTCCAGCCATGACTCGAAGCCCACGCGAGAGGTGTCCACGTCTCCCCAAAGCCACGTGTTCCAGTGTTCACATCAGCTCCTTCTGAAAGTTCACATTTCTTCATGCTGTCTGTCAGTGTCTTCGCGTCACCTTGTCGTGCAGCTGCACCTGTCCTGCTGTTCACATCGGCTCCTGCTCCGTATCTGTAGTACGCCACGCTGTTCACATCAGCTCCTTCGCTGATGGTTTCTCGCACTCGGCCCACGGCTCCTCGTTCGACGCCCTCGTGCAGCAGGTTATCGATGAAACACGCCATTTCTGATCTCCTTTCAGACGCCAAATTTCCCCAAAATCAGTCTACTATGTTTCCACTTCCTCCGAATGGGATGTTTGCACTTGAACGGACGCAAACTGTCTGCCCTGGCCTGTTTGTCGAGTCTCTTTATTCAGTTCAAATTTTATCAGGAGTCACGTGCTCACGTGCGTATCACACGCGCGATTCGCCAGAGGTTGCGCATGCGCACTCAACTTGTCACGTGGGTGTCACTTTTAACAGCAGGGTCAATGCGGATCCAGGGAGAGGCTTGTTGGACGTGATTTTCTTCTCGCTCTCGGCACACAGGCGCAGAACGAATCAGCGACCCTGACCCTGACGACCCTGACCTCAAGGTCAGGGGAACATTCCGTGTCCTCTCTGCAGACCTGTTTTTGTCACCAACCACAACACCTCCGTCTTCTCACTCCATTTGTCACTTCGACTCATTGGTCCGTCAACTAAAATTATGGATCCTCTGTGAGACCGCCTTTTGTCACAGTAAATTCTTCTGGTGGATCTTGTTTTTCGTCTCCCGGTTTTTTGGAACCCAGATTCAGCCCAGAAAGCGCGTTTGAAATTGCAAATTCAAGCCATACACCCTGAATAAATTCTTTATTGTCAATTTTCCAGCAAAAACACACATCAGGGTCTGATCAGGAGGTCGACACTTTTTTTATGCTTTCTTGTAACTTTTTCTCACGGACAGAACGTTTGACCTGCAGTGCAAAATTAACCGCAGGACGGAGTTCAGAAGTCCCTGGATCCGCTGGAGGCACTTCTCACCTCCGAGCGTTATCCAAAAACCAAACAGGAAGCGCAGCGCGTGACTGCGAGTTCAACGTGACTGAATGTTTCAACACAAAGCACAACAAGTCAAATCACAGGACCAACATTGCATCAAAAATTACTCACTTTCGGCATGCAATCAGGGAGCGTTTTTTTAGGAATGCCTGGACCGCTACGCGGTAGGTGTGCATGCAGCGTGCTCATGACGTCACACGCGTGCGCAAAGGGACGCGAGCGATGATTTTAAATTGGTAAGACACATTCTCCGTGCACAGTCGAGAAGAAACAAAAGCAGTAAAGGAGAGATTTTGCTTTGTTTCTGAAGGAAAACACAAGATATGCTTTCCACGGGGAACATGTTGCCTCGGAAGGTAAGAACTTCACTTTTGTTTGTTCGGTGTAATTTATTTTGTGAAAGGTGCTGCAATGATACGTATAGCTGGCGCACGGTGTCACGAATCGACGAATTTTGGCGTTTTCGCTGCCAACTCTTTTGAGATCTTTACCATTGTATCGCACAAAGATGGTTCTATTTCACAAAATATGAAACGTTTTCTGCCATGAATCCTGACTTTTTGGTCGTGAAAATGGCACGTGTTTTCACACCACGTAGTTTTTGGACTTGAGGATGGAGTCCCGAATGACTCACCATAAATCATTTTCTTTTCCAGTCCAAAGGGTGGATCTGGTTTTCGGAGGAGACGTTGGCACCTCACAGGAGTCTTGTGAGTATTTAGCGCAGCTCCTGCGACTCGTATTGTAAATCGCCTTGGATGCATGCTCAGTCTTCGTCTGTCCTCAAGCGGTTTTCACATTCATGACGCGCGGTCATATTTTTTTTACGTGGGCGTCAAAATTGAACATTGAAACCAGTAGTGGAGCTTTTTGACGCCAGCCGAGAAAACCGCGCGTCACCCAATGTGAAAACCTCTTTGAGAGGCAAATTTTGTCTGTTGACGCTTGACCCCTGGAGAGGCAGAGACGAATTTAGAATTTGTATTCTTGGCACCGCCCCCTCACCCCGGGTGATTTCAACTGGAAAAAAACGTAACAGAAAACAAGTAACAGTGTAAAATTGTAAAATTGTAAACCAGGGCTGGGAGGAGAGGGGCCTTGCGGGTTTAGTGGAACGACACAGACGTCTGTCCACAGCAGGGAAAACAGTGGAACTCAATGCGCTTGTCCACAGCAGGGAAAACAGTGGAACTCAATGCGCTTTCTCCGGTTGCCGGTGGGGGAGGAAAGGTGGGGCTGTTGTCTGTTTCACTGGATCCTTTCCACATTTCTTCGCTCTCTCGCTACAGAACAAACTGAATGACGAGCTGCGTCTTGACGCAGGGCACGGAGACGCGAAGTGTATGGAGGAAACTCTTAAGGCGGGAGCCGATGTTAACAGCACCTGGTATGCACTACAAGGGCATTATGTGGGATATCCAGGGTTTGCTTCATGGGGACTCTGACCTCTGAAACTTCAGAGGCACATGCAGAAGTATGTGCGTGGGAGGGGGAGGCTACAGTTGAGGGCGCAACTAGGGGGGGGGGGGGTTCTGCAGGGGACCACGCCCACAACACAGCAGGAGCAGATGTGAACAACACGTGTTCAATCCTGCAGGTTCTGTGCAACACACTTGATTGTGTGGCTTTTGGGGTGCACTGCCCAAAGGGTCCCAACGCACGGTGGTGGGAACTTCGGCTTAAATTTGTGCAAGACGCGACAGCTAAAACTGCGAATTTCTGCTTCATAACATCTGCACAAGACGATGCAGCTAAAACTCACTGTTTCTCTCCCTTGTTCAGGAGTTCATGGAACGGTGGACAAGCTGTGGAGCCGGCCTTGATACGCGCTGTGGACGCAGGTCACGTCGCTTGCGTCGAGCTGCTCATAGATTTCGGGGCAGACGTGAACCTTGGGAAATATTCCCCTGGTGCAGATCTACCCGAACGCAACGCTTTGGTGATCGCGAGTTCACAGGGAGATACGAAGATTGTACAGGTCCTCATACGAGCAGGAGCTAATGTGAATGCGACTGGAGAAGACCGGACGACAGCCTTGTACGCAGCGGCAAGAAACGGACACGTGGATTCGGTACGCCTTCTTCTTGAAGGGGGGGCTGATGTCGACAAAGCAGGCAAAGACCGCTTTACCCCTGTGATGCGTGCAGCAAGCGCGGGTCACGTGGAATGTCTGCAGCTCCTTCTGAGTCACGGGGCAAATCCTTCGCCAAAACACTCAGCCTTGATACCCACTGCGCTGGCCATGGCCGCGCAACAGGGACACTTTCACTGCGTCACCGCCTTGCTGGAAGCAGGAGCTGAAGTAAACCAGGAATGGGACAAGAAGACTGCTCTGACCGTCGCTGTCGTCGCAGAAGAACACGCGTGTGTTGAGGCCTTGCTCAACTGCGGAGCGAATGTGAACCATGTGACCAGATCTGGGCGTACAGCCTTGACGGTAGCACTGCGTCGAGGCGATCTGCAGTCCACCCAACTACTCCTGAAAGCAGGGGCTAATGTCAACTCCATAAACACGGAGAACTTGACTGGAGTTCTGACTGAAGCTGCCTCCAGTCGACGTAACACTCTGGCCTGCATCAGAGCTATTCTCATAGCTGGATGTCCCGTCAACCTGCACAACGACATGAGTCACAACGCATTGGAGACGCACATATATAAGTTCAATGGAACTGGTGCCAACCTGGAGGTCTGCAGGGTATTGATGGGTGCAGGAGAAACCCTTCCGGTAGGGTTTGGATACGGCTTCCCAGGACACTACGCACGAGGTTCCCTGCCCATGGGGGTGTCGGTGCGGGTTGTGGTGAATGACCTACTCCAGGAGGAGTGGGACATGCGACTCCAATACCAGTGCCGCAGAGCCATCCGGAATCACCTGACCACCATGTCAAACCTCAACCTCTTCCACCGGGTCGGAAGGCTCCCGCTTCCGGAAAAGATAAAGGAATTCCTGCTGTATCACGCCACTCTGGAATGAAGAGTTCCGGTTTCACTGGAAGTTGGGGGTTTGAATTTCGGGGGGGGGGCGAAAGAAATTTGATGGATCTCTGGCGGAAAAAAAGCTTGCGAATGTGATCCTTTCCTGAAGTTTGACGCAGAAAACAGTGGGTGAAAATTTCTCAAAGCATTGTGTCCTCGTGTTCATATGTATCTGCTTTGCTGACATTTGGGGCGTCGACTTGTGAAGGGCTTGATCGTAACCAAAGCCTCCTCCCTGAAAAGAACACAAGGGACCTGTTCTCAATGTTCCATTTTTGTTCCGTAGTCAAAAACACAACCAAAATATTTGTTCTGTGTTTGGTCTCTCGAGATGAATCAAACGTGTTGTACCCACTGCGCTGAGTATTTCATGTTCGAAAATTACAACCTTTCATTTTGTGCTCCATGCTTGAATAAACAACAATAGAACGAGCTTGTGTTTTTTCCACATTTTCCTGGTTTTCTCTTCTGCGCAGAAAGAAGCTTGATTTATTCACACAAACTGTTCCAGACAAGGCCAGGCTGGACAGAGGGGAGAAAACCGATGGTGGGTGTTTGAATTGCATTGAGAGGCGAGAGTTGTAGAGTCATCCCATGACACAGGCCTGGTGTACCAACAAATGTACAGGATCTGCCGCTCTCCCACGAGATCATAACGCCAGTTCAATGGAGCTTTGACCGAAATCCTGCCAAGAAAATACCCTTGCGGATCCAGGTAGAGGCTCAAGTTCGGTCGCGGATTCAAACCGAAGGTCTGGCCACACAGGTTTTGGAGGGAAAATTCACACGAAAATCCTTACGTTAAAACGCATCCCTGGGGTGTGGGGGGTGCTCACCGCCAGTCACAAATTTAGTGAGTGTGTTGCCGACAAATGGACGAAATAATTTTTTAGTCGTCCACAATTTGTTAAATCACAAGTTGGTGTTGAGAAGTTCAAAGAACATCCGTTTTGTTCCGGTGTAACGAAATGAGGAGACACGTGTGCTTTCAGACACGGGTG
>JAAUXT010060413.1_pt1 | contig 11220 bp, 12 predicted proteins | sample 7278171 | NCBI WGS metagenome assembly JAAUXT01 (sample SAMN14350112, study PRJNA611818) | marine sediment metagenome | isolation source: surface marine sediment (1.8m) | place: French Polynesia: Moorea | collected 2018-08 | reverse complement strand
TCCTTTTGTCAACATGAGCGGCGATCCATCCCAGGAGTATTTCAGCGATGGCATCACCGAGCAGATCATCACGGGGATCTGCAAGATACGCGACTTATTCGTGATCGCGCGCAACTCCAGCTTCGCCTATAAAGGCACCTCGGTTAAGGTTCAGCAAATCGGCCGGGAACTAGGGGTTCGCTATGTGCTCGAAGGCTCCGTCCAGAAAGCGGGCGAGCGCGTTCGCATTTCGGCGCAACTGATCGATGCGCAAACCGGCCATCATCTGTGGGCAGACAACTATGATCGGGAGTTGCAGGATATCTTCGCGGTCCAGGATGAAATCACGATTAAATTGATGGATGCCCTCAATCTCAACCTCATCGAGGGGGAGCAATGGCGTCAATGGGAAGGTCAGACCCGAAATATCAAGGCCTATCTTCTAACGCTCCAGGGCATCGAGTACAGCTCGCGGCTCACCAGAGAGGATAATTTCCAGGCACGCCAATTCCTGGAAAAGGCCATTGCCCTGGATCCCCATTATCCGACCCCGCAAGCTTTTTTGGGGCAGTGTCATTTGGTGGATATCTTCTTCGACTGGAGCGCGTCACCCCGCGAATCGTTCGCGAAGGCTCAACAATTTGTGCAAGATGCGCTCACCTTGGATGATGGATTCGATCTGGCGCATTCGCTCATGAGCCCGGTCCATCTCATGAGGGGTGAACATGACCAAGGCATCCAAGCCGCCCAACACGCCATTGCCTTAAATCCCAACGGTGCCAATGCGTATTCCTGGTTGGCATTTGCGCTCGTTTTTTCGGGGCGGCCCATCGAGGCGATTGCTAGCATGCAAAAAGCCATTCGCCTGAACCCGTTTCCGCCACCCTATTACTATCTATTCCTGGGATTGGCCAAGCGCGTGGCCGGGCAGTACAACGAGGCCCTGCAAGCCTATCACCTGGCGATCGATGGCGGTATCCCCAATGCGATTCTCGTCCTGCTCGGGATGACATCCTGTTATATCAATTTGGGGCTCCCCCAAAAAGCCGAGCAAACAGTCGCCAAAATCATGAAGACGACCCCTGATTTTTCCATTGAATGGTATGCGGCGACAATGCCGTTTAAAAACCGGTCGGATTTGGATTCGTTCATCGAAAGTCTGCGCAAGGCCGGGCTGCCGGATTAGGATGCGTGCGAGGGATACTATAAGACGCTGAACTTTTGAAGTGCATCCCGGTTGCCGGCATCGGGGGGCGACACTTAAGCATGCGCCGATCGTCCCCCGCTAAATCCACATGGACGCTATAGGGGATACGGGGGATCTAAGCCAAAAGGCGCGAGCGCGAATTCGCATGCGTCGGGCTGGTAAATCATGTGGCGTGTCTTGGCGGTACGTGATCATTTCATTTGGCCCTTCGCGCAGTTCTTGCAGATCCCGTCGATTCGCACTTCCTCGATGGCCGTAATCGGAAAGCGGCGGTTCATGTGGACATCCTGGGGCAAATAGCCGATGCAGACCGAGGCCTTGATTTCGATCAGTGCTATGACGCATCCGTTTGTTTAGAAGCTATTTCAAGGCCGCCTCGAACTTGGCGGCGACCTCGCGTAAATTGGCCAGCCAGTCCTCGTCCAGCGGATCGTCAAAGGTGTGTTTTAAATCGGCGTCCAGTTGATCGATTGGTGCGATGAATTCGTGGAAGTTGGCCGCATAGACGCTCCGATGTGCTGGATCGATTGCGCCTAAATCTCGAAATATGTGTCAGCATTACAGGTCGCCTTGAAATCCTGGCGCTGATCCGCTACTTCTCAATACAGACCCTTGAAGGATTCGATTTTAGTTCACGCCCCTAAGCAAAGGAAGGTGACGCGATGAAAAAAAGCGAAGTTGTCCTCACCCAATACAGCCCCCTCATGGCGGTTGACGCCAAGCTGATCGGCAGCGACGGGGAGCTTGGCGAAACGCCTCGCGTTTACGCGCTGTGCCGCTGCGGCGAATCGGATGCCAAACCGATGTGTGACGGCACCCATGCCCGGGTTGAGTTCAGCGGTGAGCGTGAAGATTCCGACAAACCGGCCCTGGAATACTACGAGGGTAAGCAAATCACGATCGTCTACGACCGCTATCTTTGTATGGGGGCCGGCTACTGCGGGGAGTTGGAGGCGGTTTTCGGAACCCACGATGCCCCCAAGTATGAGCCGGATGCGGGCTCGCCGGAGGAGATTATCGCCACCATCAAGAAATGCCCCTCAGGGGCACTGACCTACATGATAGACGGCAAGCACGCGAAAGACTACTTTGACGAGACTTGCATCGTCGTTGAGAAGGACGGACCGCTTCACTGCCAAGGCGAGATCGAACTCAAGGACGATCAGGACTCCGACGGCCTGCTGCCGGATGCGGACCACTATACCCTGTGCCGTTGCGGTGGTTCGAAAAAAAAGCCGTTATGCGACGGCTCGCATGAAGAGAATGGTTTCCGCGGGTAAAACGAGTCATACGCGCGATACGGAGCAGCTCCCGGGGTGGGCGCTGTAAATCAATCGAGCAAGGCCTCGTAGGGCCGATCGACGCTAAACTTACTGGTTACGGCCCGCCATCACCCCGCCGTCGACATCCCAAATAGCGCCGGTGACCCAGCCGGCCTCATCCGCCAGAAGAAAATCAACGACGGCGGCAACATCGCGCGCGCGGCCCACCCGGCCGATGGGGTGAAAGCCGTTGAAGCCGGCCAGCGTTTCCTCGATTTTGGCGGGATCGATAAACTCGCCGTAAATCGGTGTAACGACGACCGCCGGCGAAACGGCGTTGACCCGGATGTTGAATTCGGCCAGTTCCATGGCCAGGTGCTGCGTTAGCGAATGCAGACCGGCTTTGGCCATTGAATAGGCCGATGAAGGGGTCGCTTTGATCGACTGTTTGGCCCACATGGAACCGATGTTGACGATGGCCCCGCCGCCATGCACTTTCATGTTCTGCGCCACGGCTTGGGTGATGAAGAAAAAGCTTTTGTTGATATCCATATATTTGTCGTAGTCGGCTTTAGAATGCTCCAAAAAAGGGGTGGGATTGAAGGAGCCTGCCGCATTGACAAGATATTTGATATGGCAGGCTTCATTCTTTAGCCGTTCGATAAATGTTTCGACCTGATCCATGTCATAAAGGTCGATGACGACCGTCTGCACCGCTCCGCCTGATGCCAGCTCTGTCCGGGCGGCTTCGAGCTTATCTTTGTTATGCGCCAGCAACATCACCTCGACGCCACGGTCGAGGAGACCTTGGGCGGTTTGTTTGCCGATACCGCTGGAACCGCCCACAATAAGGGCTATAGAGGGCGTTGATGCTTGCATGCTATTTCTCCACTAAATTCGACATTTGGCTCTTGTGTGGTTTGGCAGCTGGCTGAAAAAAGATTGCGCTTGACTTTACGGCTACGGCTCTGGCTGTTGATTGCATTGCCGCTTAATAGCCTCTCAAATGCCGCATTTAGAGGCGCTTGCGTTTAGCCTTTCAGTTTCGCCGCTATTGCGGCAACGTGCTGGCCTTGAAAGCGCGCCGCGGCCAGTTCGTTGTCGCTGGGCATTCTTTCGCCCGACCCCCCGGCGATGGTCGAGGCCCCGTAGGGCGAGCCGCCGGTGATTTCATCGGTTCGCATCTGACCCTGAAACGAATAGGGCAGCCCCACGATCACGAAGCCGTGGTGCAGCAGAGAGATATGGAAGGAAAGAATGGTCGATTCCTGCCCTCCATGCTGCGTGGCTGAACAGGTGAAGACACTGCCCACTTTGCCGATCAGGGCGCCTTGGGCCCAGAGCTGCCCGGTGGCATCGAGGAACTGACGCATCTGGCCGCACATATTGCCGAAGCGGGTCGGTGTCCCGAAAATAACGGCATCCGCCGATGCCAGCTCATCCACAGTGGCAACGGGAATATGCGCCATGGTATTTTGCGCCTCGACGGCCCCCATCTTCTCGAGGACCTCCGGTGGTAGGGTTTCAGGTACACGGCGCAGCACAGCTTCGGCGCCATGGACTTTGGCGACCCCTTCCGCTATCGCCGCGGCCATATGGTGAATATGCCCGTAAGTCGAATAGTATACAATCAATACTTTCATGGATAGTTGTTCCTTTTTTCGGAAACTTTTAATTGCCATAAAATGAGTCGAAAGGATCCCATTCGGCTTTCATCTTCTCTACCTTTTGATGATATTGGCCTTGCATTTTCTGGTCACTGTGGGCGGCGATTTGTTTTAGCAACTGGCTCGTCTCGATCAATAACTCGCTGAGCTTGGCCTGCGCCTCAGGTGTCAAAGGCTTGGCACCGCACTGCTTTGACCACCGTGCCATTTCATCCGCCACCATATTGATGTTGCCCTGCATCGTGTGGTCTGCCAGGGCGGGACTGGTAAAAAGCAATACTGAAAGGATCGAGAATAAGACCGACAATGTTTTTAAGCTATCGATATTGTATTTGAATTTCATGTCATCTCCTTGTTGACCATAAATATCATTACATATGAGTCGCTGCGCAATGACTGCGGTTTGGATCCCTTAAATGTTACGTTAATGATTTTTTGGGGTCCCTGTGGATTGTTAGCTTAGCCAGCTCCAAAGTCATTCAGCCTACCGATTTACTTGCTCCTGGAGCAAAATGCCAGGTTAGGGGACTAATAATCCTTTTGAAGCGGATGTAAAGGGGAACGCTATCCGTGTGGAATTCAACAATTGAGTGCGCCCCGGCCGATGTCGGTAAAATGCGATTAGCCTATCATCCGCAGGGCTGCAATCACCCCAAGGGGACGCTCGGGAGGGAACAACATTGACATAGTGTCCCCTCCGCGCCGCGTCAATGATCGTGGTGATCATCGGCTTTCGTGGGATGCACCGTCCCATCGGCATGTTCAGGTGGCGAATAGATCGAGTAAAGCTTCATTTTTTCGGTTTGCGATGTATTGACGACATTGTGCTCGACCCCCGCGGGAATCACCACGGCCCAGTCATCCTCGACCGCGTGCTCCTGACCGTTCAAGACGACTTTGCCTTGGCCTGATTCAAAACGTATGAACTGATCCAGATCGTGAATCTCCATACCGATATCTTCGCCCGGTAGAAGGCTCATGACGACCAACTGGCTATTTTGGGCGGTATTCAAAACTTTACGGAAATGATCGTTTTGCAGCGTTGCTTTCTCGATATTAATGACGAACCCGGCCATGTTTGACCTCCTTTTTCTATACGATTGTTTGGTGAATCGAAATCATCCTGGGGCACTTTAGTTACGAAATGCATGCTCGCAACAAGAATACTTCGGGCTCGAATGGTAGAAATATGGGTGGGAACTGGTCGCCGGCTGAAAAACCGGCCGTGGGAAGGATCGCATTTAAGGCTGTCGGGTGAAGCCTCCTCGACAATAGGGTTACCGATTGCACCGACTTCGGGCCGTAGAAACTATTCGATTCCGATACCGTTTGTGAAAAACTTCAAGGCGAGATCTTTGCTTACGGCTTCAGACGGCGCTTGGGCCGGTTGAGGTAATGATGCCAAACCGTAAAGGCCAGCAAACCGAATCCTGAATAGACATGTAATGATTTGGCGCCCTTGAATTTGAAAAAACCGGAAACGAACAGGGCGCCCAGTGAACCCGTCATGCCAAGTTTGGCCGCGGCCTTGCGGCCCCTTAAAGCGGTTTTGAGCGCCCGGTGTTTTTCGGTTCGGATGGGAATCCGGACCTTTCGCGCGGTGATATTTGTATTCGTCCCCATGGCAATTACCTCTCATCTCAAAACAGCTTACTTGAAACAATAGAGGGCAATTGCGCCCGGGTCAACCAACGCATCCAGTCCCGCATCCGCCCTTAACCGGCTATGCCGCACCGCTTGACATCCTTGGTTTCATCGTAACTGTTGAAGCTAGCGCGCGCTAACATTCAGGTTTGCGGCCATACCAGCGAGAACGCTCGTCATGGAATTGAATTTGACGCCAAGCCAGGAAAACTATCTGGAACATATTTGGCATCTCTCCAGTCAAGGAGCCGTGCGGGTTGTCGATTTGGCCGACTCGGTCGGTGTTAAACGGCCGAGTGTGACCCGCGCCATCAACAACCTGGTTTCCCTGGGGCTGGTTCAGCATGAGCACTATGGGGCGATCGAGTTTACGCCTGAAGGGTATCGGGCCGCCCGGTACATTGCCCGCCGTGATGCGAGTCTGAAGCGATTTCTGACCCAGGTATTGCAACTCGATGCCAAGCAAGCGAATGACGAGGTATGCCGACTGGAGCATGCCGTCGGGGAATCGGTATTGCGGCGACTGGATTTGTTATCGAATTACATTGATCGCCATGGGAACGTCAAGGTTGCATTAGCCCGGGAAATGAAACGTTGTACATCTCCCGCCGACGGGAAGCCTGTGCAGGGCATTGGGGCCAAGCCGCACGTTTAGCAATTAGGCGGCCAAGCAAACGCCGATGATTCAATCCGGGGCCTTCGTTGGGACGGTTTGTTTATCCTGGGGCGACCCCCCTGTTGACGTCATTTGATATTGAAATAGTTCATCCCGAGATCCGTTTTAACTCAGATCGATCCACCAACTGTTTCGGAGCGACACCATGCACATGGTCGTAGGATTCCTGCTAGCCTCTTTACTTCGCAAAAAGGCGCGATTACGAACCGGATTGCCTTCCATTCGCGGCAAGCTCGAAACCGTCCATGCCCTGCCGGGCCGGTTGCGTTTCAATTCGTCGCTGCTCGAAGGGCTCCACGACAATACCCGGAAGAAGATCAGCGCCGAGATTGGGAAAATCGAGGGTATTCAAAATGTGGCCATCAATGCCCAATCGGGGAGTTTGTTGATTAGATTTGATCCCGCTCATATCGAGCCCGTAATCGTCCACGGTATCGTTCTCAAAATTTTAGGGTTGGAGCGTGAGCTGGAAAAATCCCCGCATGGTCTGCTGACCCGTGAAATCGATTTGATCGGCCGTGCGCTGAACCAGCAAATTTACCAATCGAGCGGCGGCCTCATGGATTTGCGCTCATCGTTGATGTTGAGCATTTTGATGCTGGCGCTTTATCGTATTGTCATCCAGGGCGACCGCGCGCTTCCCGGTGGCATCAATCTGTTATGGTGGACTTATATTTTGGCCAAACGGGGAGGGTAACGTTGCGGGCTTATTTGGCGACGGTCAAAAAGCATTTAAACCAGATCAAGGTGGTTCATCACCTGCCGGGTCGATTACGGCTGCATATCCCCATGCTGGAGAAGCTCCCCCCTGAATGGCTGCGGTACAAGCCCGACCTGATCGAAATCATCAAGCGCAAGCAGGGGCTGATCGCTATCGATTTCTCGATCGCTACGGGACGCGTATTGATCCACTATGATGCGGATCAGATCGCGCAATCCCAAATCCTGCAATGGTTCCGAAGGGTCACCATGATGCTTTGGGAGGGCTACACCGATGCCCCCTTTGATTCAAAACAGGAGATCGCGCCCTTCTTGAAGCGGATGCGTTCCCAATCCCGCCTTTGGCATTAGTGCCAACGTCAGGTCAGGGAGGTCACACCAAAGATGTTTTTCCAGCCACGCAAAAAACCATTGCTGTCCTGCGATATTCTCCACTCGCTGCCAGGTCGAATGCGTATTCATTGCCGGGCCTTGGGATTTCTGGACAGCTACAAGCATGAGATCAAAGAACGCCTCGAGGCGGATTTTGCCGTCACGTCGGTGGGTGCCGCCCACGGTTCCGAAAGCATTCTCATCCATTATGACCCCAATAAATCCAACTCGCGAGAGATTCTGGAATTGATGGAAGCCGTCATGGCGTCCTATTCGACCGTGGCGTTTAAAATCGATCGGGAAATCAAGAACCAACAAATGGTGCAGGAAAGGCGACTTCACGAGGAACCCCTGAGCGAGATGCTGGTGCGCATCGGGATCAATACCGCGACCCTCATGATCGGGTATGTTCGCAAGCCGGCCCCGCCGGTCACCCTGCTTCAGAAGCTGACCAATCTAAACGCCCTCACGGCGATGTCGCTGTCCAAGCCGATTTTTTCTAGCGGATTTGATTCGCTGCGTTTCAACGGGCGCCCCAATGCGGATACGCTGAGTGCCGCCGCTATTTTGGCCAGCCTGCTTTCCGGCAAGAGTGGATCTTCGCTGACCATCATATTGCTGGCGGACATCGCCGAATTGATGACGGCCTACACCATGGAGCGGACCCGTAGCGCCATTGTCGGCATGTTGGCCCTGGAGGAGCAATTCGCCTGGAAGATCGGTGCGGATGGCAAAGAAAACCGGGTACCGCTCGAAGAGGTTGCGCCCGGCGATTTGGTGGCGATCCACACCGGCTCCAAGATCCCCGTCGACGGCAAGGTGCAGGCCGGGGAGGCCTCCATCGACGAGGCCTCCCTGACGGGGGAATTCATGCCCGCCGTCAAAGCGCATGGTGACAGCGTCTATGCCGGGTCAACCGTCAAATCGGGCAATCTCACCGTGGAGGCGGAACGGGTCGGCGACGATCGGGCCATCTCGCGGATCGTGCATCTGGTCGAGGAAGCCCAAAGCCGCAAAGCCCCGATCCAGGCCTATGCCGATCGTTTTTCGGCCCAGTTTATCCCCATCAATTTTGCCCTGGCCCTGATCGTCTACATGATTACGCGCAGCCCCACCCGCGCATTGAATATGCTGATCATCGATTACTCCTGCGGGGTCAGGTTGTCGACGGCCACCGCTTTTGCCGCGGCGGTTTGTCGTTCGGCCGCCCAGGGAGTATTGGTCAAGGGCGGCAATTTTATCGAGATCCTCAGCGAAGCCGACACCTTGATTCTGGACAAGACGGGCACCATTACCGAGGGGCGACCCAAGGTAGCCTCGGTCTACGCCGCCGATCGTGGCGTCGAAACCCGCGACATCGTCGAGGCGGCCGCGGCCTGCGAAGAAACCACCAACCACCCCATTGCTCTGGCCGTGATCAACAAGGTGCGTGAGATGGGATGGCAAATACCCAGGCATTCCCGGGTCAAGGTGCATCTGGGCCAAGGGGTCGAAACCACGGTCAACCGCCGTAAAATCCGTGTCGGCAGCGCCGCCTATCTGAGGTCGGCCGGCGTGGACATGTCTATCTCCGATGAGACCATCGCCACCATGCAGCAGCGCGGCGAGAACGTTATTTACGTCGCCCGTGGCCGGCAGCTCATGGGGGTCATCGGTATCCAGGACAGTTTGCGTGAGGATATGAAGAAGACCCTCAACCGGCTGCGCCGCCAGGGCTATGATGAAATCGTTCTGCTCACCGGCGATATCGAGGCCCACGCCAATGTGATGGCCTCCCGAATGTCGGTGGACAGCTACAAGGCCGAAGCGTTGCCCGAAGAGAAGGCCGAGAAGGTTCTGCTGACCCAGGCCAAGGGCAATCGCGTGGTCATGGTGGGCGACGGGGTCAACGACGCCCCGGCGCTGGCCTATGCCGATGTCGGTATTTCACTGGGACGCGGCAGCACCGAAATCAGCATCGAAACGGCGGATATCGCCATCAACAACGACAACCCCCTGCTGCTGCCCGGCATCATCGGGCTGAGCCAGAAAACCATGCAAATCGTCCGGCAGAATTTTGCGACCGCCATCGGGGTCAACACGATCGGGTTGATCCTGGCCTCCATGGGGGTCCTGCCGGTTTTTTGGGCGGCCGTACTGCACAATGCAACCACGATTGCCGTGGTATCGAATTCGGCCCGCATCCTGATCACCGATATCGAGAAAGACATCTGACATGGCGGCCGACTCCCAAGAACTCCAGCTTACCGTGGCGCACACCCTGCCCGGACGTCTGCGGCTGCGCATGTCACACCCGCCGCAGCAGGCGGCGCAAACCGAGCGCATGGTGACGGGGCACCCCGGCGTGAAATCGGCGGTCTACTCCGCGCCCACCTTGAATCTGCTGGTTTTTTATGATCCTGCGGCCATTGCCCTCGAAGAAATCATCCTGCGCACCGCACTGTGTCTGTCGGTCGACTACCAATTCAAACCCATCGTCATCCAAACCACCAGTGCGCGAACCTCTTTAAGCACGCTGTCCCTTTTCTCGGGGCTCTCGCTCCTGATGGCCCACACCTTGTCGGTATTGGCGGTTAAGACCAAACCGCTATCGGCGCTGCATGTCATATGCGGGCTGGGTACCACGGCGGCGGTTTCCGAACACATCTACCTGGATTTGAAAGATAAGGGGCGCTTTCATCCCGAAGTATTATCCATCGGCTATCTGCTTAGCTCGTTTCTGCGCGGCAACGTTTTAAAGGGCGCCACCACGGCCTGGATCATGACCTTTGCACGACATCTTCTGGAACCGCCCGGCAAGGTCGTGAAACTGGAGGCCCAAGCTGTGGAACCTTCCTGCGATGCGCAGCAGTGCGAATACGAGGCGCAGGTTTCGCGTCAATTGAAGACCCGGGGGGGCGCCATGGGCATATTATCCCAGCTGCCCCACCTGCTGCTCGGCATGTATACGAACGCGCAGTTCACCGCCGAAGATCGGATTTTCAAGGAGATTCAAAAACTGTCCCGTGACCACAACGATGTGTTGGAAGGGCTGGAACATATTCAACATGGGATTCGTCTGCAGGTCGGATCCTGATAGAATTGCGATGATGAACTGACACCTAAAGGAGGAGAAAAGCATGGCCATCACTTCACAACATCTCACCGGGTTTGCAGCGGGTTTGGGCGTTTCGGCCTTATCGTTCTATCTGTATAAAAAAAACCAGGCCAAGGTGGATCAGTTTCTAAGTGACCACGGTATTGAAGTTTCATCCTTCATGGAGCGTGACCCCCAATCCATGTCCCTCAAGGAATTGATAAAGGCCAAGGAAGACCTGGAGGACATGATCGCCGAGCGCGAATACGATGAGAGCCAGAACGCCGCGAAGACCGCAGCCGAAAAGTAAGGCGGTGGGCGTAAAAATGCGTTTGACGACGAGGCCGCTGCCGATGAAACCCTGCGACGCGATCGCCGTAGGCCCGGGGTAAGCGGTCAATGACGACTAGAACCTATCTCAAAAAAAATCTAAGTGCCCCTGGCGGTGTTCCCAGCGTTGCTGGATTCAGCATCAATTTTAAAAGGATTCGGTGCATCGTGAACTGGCTCTCGGCAGAACCGTAGGGTCCCTGCCCTACGAACCTGCATACATACTACGTGTATGCTCCGCTTTCTCGCCGATTCACGCCTTGCCAGGAACCCTAATCTTTATTTTG
>JAAUXT010017867.1_pt1 | contig 11220 bp, 13 predicted proteins | sample 7278171 | NCBI WGS metagenome assembly JAAUXT01 (sample SAMN14350112, study PRJNA611818) | marine sediment metagenome | isolation source: surface marine sediment (1.8m) | place: French Polynesia: Moorea | collected 2018-08 | reverse complement strand
CATGTATGCATAGATCTATGCAGAAACTCAGATCTGAAAATCTGAATTTTCTTGCACTTGCATGAGCATGATACAAACATGAAATACAGATACTAGGGCAGAGAGTGGAGGGTAAAGAGAGGGTCCCATCATTGTGATTTATTTGACAGCTCATGCCTTCCAGCCTCCACCTCTCCCTGCCACACTCTCAGAGGCTTTGTACTATGATACTGCAAAAGTGACACAGGCATGGGGCAGAAAGAGTTTACCTTGCCTGCAACCAGTTTGCAAGGTACATTTTTGAATGTGTAAATAAGAAACAATTTTTAAACAATACAAGAATCTGGGAATTTGAAGGTGTCTATGAACTGCGAACATGTGTATGGACCACATGCTTTTTATATGCAGCATTCTTGTTGAAAATCAAAAATCAAATGCTACCATTTGAACAGCCATATAAAATACTACATTTCATCAATAAACTTTTTTTTACCAAATATTTATACTTTCTGAGATACAGACCAATTTGTCCAAGCATGTCTCAAATTTTCCACTCCTTCAAATTTGAACTTTTTGACCTGTAGAACCCAAAAATTTGAACTTCATATTTTTACTTCCTGGTACATTATCCTTGACTCAAATTGAACCAAACAAGCCCAAAAATCTTGATTTGATCCTCATCTTGACCATGAAAGAGGTGTATGCATACTTTTGGTGGACGCTGCCTACATGTGATTTGTTTTGGTCACCCTGTTTAGGTCACTCAAAAATTGAGCTCCCTGAAACAGCGCAACCTAATCAAATCACCTAAAAAAAACTGGAAAGTTTGGGGTGATGTAGAAATTAGATTTCCAACTTTCTGGGCTTCCCCTTTCTTGGGGGAAAAAACTGGAAAGTCAGGGCAATGCAGAAATCCGGAAAGTTGGGTAGTTTTGTGAAAATCCAGAAAGTCAAAATTTCCACATTCCTAACTTTCCAGGTACCTCCCAGGCACAAAAAAAATTTCGAAAGTCAGAACCAGCTGCCCCCCACATGTACAGACGTGTAGACTCAAACAGCTGACAAAGCCTGCAAGAAGAGTTTTGTCTGAGAATCAAATCAAGTCATTTGGAGCAATACAATGGTTAGAAGCTGGTGTATCACAGAAAAGCTTCCACTTTGAATGATTGTGCCAGGCGATCAAGCTGGCGAGCGGCTGATGTTCTACTTGAAATCTAGTTCAGTTTGGTTTGTATCCACAACAATCTGCACAATATCTGCGAAAAGGCCACTTGAAAAGCTTCAAATGTTTGAAGAGATGGCTTTGAGCTTTTCCAATCAAACGAAAGTGAACGTTTTGCCACGAGCCACGAGACGGCTGTGTTTTGCAAAAGCACAAGAGACTTTCATTGCCTCCCCCCCCCCCCCTTCATTTCTTCGAAACAGGAGCACACGCTCTGGAAACACTACCGAAGAAACATCAGACAGTGCGTAGAGAGTTGCGTCGAGGTGGTTGTCGGCAAAGTACGAAAACTTCCGACCTCAGACACTGAAGGCATTCCCAACATGAACAAGAGGTAAATTTCTGCACAGTTCTACGGTGTGTACACGGTAACCTGTCACGGGTTGGTCATTTCGAAATGCTTTGCTCATTGTGTTTTTATTTTTTCCAGTTTCAGTGACAAATTGAAAATGTTTGCTGATGGTGTTGTCGAGAAAAGTACACGAGGAGGTCGACACCTGTTCCTGATTGACGACAACATGTATCTTCCCAGCATGAGGCATGAATATTTCAGGGTTGCCAGACATTGCAAGTAAAACATAAGTTGATACGCATTTGTGCCATCAACACAGCAAAATCACCCAGTGTTGCGCCATGATTCCAGTGCTCAAAAGCAAAACTGATTTGTTCGTTCGCCAGGTGAAATTGCATTTGCGCAAGTGTACCTTGACTGCCCACTGGAAGTCGCACTGGAAAGAAACCGAAAGAGGCTTGAAGCTGTTCCAGATGATGTTGTCAAAAACATAGCCACGAAATTGGGCGAACCAAACCTGCAGAATTCCTGGGAAAAATACACGGCAACGGTTCGTGTGCCAACAGAAATGGAGTGGTCAGTATGCTTTGCTTTGTTGCGTGATTTTCCATCAAACTTCCACCAACGAAGGATTGAACTGTCAATTGCATTGGATAACTCTTGTGTGTCGAGTCTTAGGGGTCCCACTGTTCGAGATACAGCTGTACCACTGTGACAAACTCTTGTTTACGAGCCGCGTCGGCTTGTATTGGTTCTACTGTGACTGACTGACTGAGGCGAGGTTGGGGGTTGGAGAAAAATTTCCCTCCAAGGGGATTGCAAGGAAATTTCCTCACAAGAAAATTTCCTTGCAACCCCCTGCCCCCCTGCATATGGAAATTTCAGTGCAGGGAAATTTCCTTGCAAGGAAATCAACCCCCAAGAGGGTTGGAAGGAAATTTCCTTGCAAGGAAAAATTGTCCTTGCCCCCCCCCCCCGTGGAAATTTCAGCACATGCACACAGACACACATTCACTCACACACTCATGCAAGGAAATTTCCTTCCAATGCCCCCGTGTATGCAAATTTCAGTGCAAGGAAATTTCCCTCCAAGGAAGTTGGAAGGAAGTTTCCATGAGTGTGCTTTCCTTGACAGTGATGACAGCGGCATGCGGCTCGTTTTCCACTTGAAAGTCTCGTTTGAAATGTGACTAGAAAACTGAATTGTTGGTGTTGCAGTGAAATTTCTTCAGCACTGGAAGTGATCAAGGCTGCGTTGCAGAATCCGTTCAAGAATGACGAAGAATCGTTGGAGCGGGCTCAAGAATCTCGAATCCAGTGTTCGGAAAACGTCCGACATCAAATCGATCTAATTCTTCGCAAACTAGTGTCCGCGGAAATGAGACGAAAGACTGGTGAGCAATGGGGAGCACCGCCTTCTCTGCAGTTGGTCATTTCGGAAGGTGCCGTTCTGTGAACGAGAAAAATTTTTTTCTTGCAGGTGACAATTTGTCACACAAAGACCTCGCTGCAGTCGCAGCAGATCTCAACAGGCGAAGGGCTACAATCTTGGAAAACTTGAGGCTGGGAACTTTGCTGGTGCCTGCCACTTCGGATGACAGGCAGGGTGGCGCTTCCAAAGAAACAACAAGCGAACTTTATCGTTTTGTGGAAGGAACTTTCCATTCTGGTCCAAGTTGAAGATTGAATAATACGAAGACTTGGTGTGGAAAGTTGCACGAGTTTGTCTCCGTTCTTTCTTTTTCTGAAGTAAAGGAAATCGAGCAGTAGGCCAGTGCAACAGTCAGCGAGCATCAGCACGAATCGTTTGACTACAAACCACTTGAGCTTGTGATTCTGTGACCGACGAAAGGGAGTTTTCCTCTTCCAACTGTTGGCAAACTGGTCGAACGAAAGAAGAGACACGGGTATTTTTTGACACGGGGGTCAGGCCATTTCAGGTGGGAGCCTGAAATTGCCAGGCCCAGTCTGCCCATTTCAGTTCGGGCTTGTAATGGCCAGACAGCCCCGAAAACAATTTAGCACCTGCCGGTATCTCTTGATTTCAGTTGTCACTTTGACATCAATTGATGCTTGTGCCAATTATCAGTTGAATCAGGGCTCTTTGGGGTGTTATTTCAGCCAGTCTAACCCTTGTTTTGGCCACACTAAGCCTTGTTTCTGAGCCTTGTTTTCTAGGGCGCGGTCCGGCTCTGCCGATAGGACGCGCGCTTATTGTAATCACCATCAGTCTGTGTGTATGTATTTGTGTGGACATGTTGACTTCCTTTGGGGGTGGTGGTGGTAACTCAACATGCTGAAAAGTACCCAGGATAATTTTCAGGCAAATTTAACAGGTATTTTTTATTTTTTTGCCCATGTTGAGTTGGCTAGCCCATATTAATTTATTTTTGGGGGGGGGGGGGTAACTCAACATAGCAAAATTCAGCCAAGATTATTTCAGGACATTTTGAGCATTTTTCATTTTTTGGCCATGTTGAGTCCCCCCCCCCCTCCTACAAATTAATATGGGCTGGCTGTGGAACTCAACATGGAAATTTTCAAATTTTTTGAAATGGCCAAAAATAATTTCGGCTGAACGGCGTAAGACCGCTCGCTTTTTAGATGACAGCCTTCTTGTTGTCATGTAGAAGACACTGCGTATCTTCTCATGCGTGCTTTGCCAGTTTTTTGCCAGAGAGCTGAGTAGCACTGGACCAGCTTCAGGAGTGACAAGCTGAACTCAAAAGGCAGCCTCCAGTGCCATCTTGTAAAAGCACCAAACTCGCCTCTGCATGATTCCAAGGTCCACTGAGAAACAAACAGAACAATCACAACTGCTCTGAGTATGAGTGGTGAAGAACAGCTGGCTCTGATGACCTCGGAAGCTGTGCGACCACAGGAAATGGCACTGACGTTGGAATAACTGCCCCCAATGCTGAGGTGTGGTCAGCGCCACGTGGCAGTCCCACACAACAATTTATTACCGGTAGATCTAATTACACTTGTCTGCCCATTTCATAGGGGTGCGTGACCATTTCAGGTGCAAACCAAAATGGTCACACACCCGTGTTTCCTGGTTTGGGGTGTTTGGTCATTTCGTTACACCGGAAAGAATTGCTTGAAGTAAATCCGACACACAAGAAAGCGTGCAGTGGCAGCAGTATTATCTCCTTGTGAGGGGGGGGCGGAAGCAATTGAAGTGGGGTAGACATCGGGAAAAAACAGTGATTGTCACACATGCCGAATTCGAAGCTTCTTTGGCTCGTAAACTGCAATTTCCCTTCGGATATGAACATACAACTTGGATTTGGCCACTGACTCGGCGTCTGCCTTCACTGCTACGTGTTCTTGTTTGCGTGGAGAAAACAGGATGACTCTGCGGACAAGTCTGGTGAAAATTCTCCTCAAGACACCAGTTTGAAAAGTGTCAAAGACATTTTCACGAAATTGAGAAAATTCGTGAACATGTTCTGCCTACCTCACTCCCCGATTCGGGGCACATTGGACGTCCACAGACGCTCTACACTTATCACGTCAGCAACAGAAAAATCTTTGATGAGTTTTATTTCCAAATTTGAACAGCGGGTTCTGTCAATCGTTGTGTTCGACCAATAAAATTGTCCAAACTGAAGTAATATGAGTTGTTTCTTTTCTTCTTTTGTTGTATTTTTGACGCACTCTGTGACTAGTGGTGGTCGTCAAATCACATCCAAATTCACGCGCCTGATGCATGAAAATTTTTCGATAAATCTACCAGACAATAGATCCAACCTTTCCCACCACACGTTCCCACTTTTCAGTAAACAACAGGCTCAGAACTTTCCTATTACATCTTTGTGCAGCTAACAAAAAGCTTTTCGTATTTTATATGTACAACGCACAAGTTTGTACGTACCTACGCGCTACGACGTTTACATTGGAACGAACATAAATCTCTGTAGAACCAAGTCCGTTTGAGCCATTTTGGAGTCAAAAGACGACGTTTGAAACTGAAAACGTCGACCTCAACGTCAAAAAATATTTTGAACGCCTCGACTTTTCCACTTTTTGAAAGTGTACCTCTTCAGAGTCATGTTGAACATGATTGATTTCAGCATTTTTTCTGTCCAAGGGGGTCCGATGTAGACGTTGACGTTGCTGTTTTCGCTCCAAACGTCACTGTTTACTCCCTACTGTGTAAGTTGAGTGCAACGCGTCAGACATTACCCTATTCAATCCAAATCTGCTCCGCAGTTTCAAGAATTACGAAAGCAGCGTGCCTTTGTCCCAAGGTACAAACGGACCGTACAGTAAATACGTTAACAGCGAGATCTTGCGTAGTGCTTCCAAACTGATCAGTGTTACCACCAATCAAATAATTTGCTAACGACCTGATTGCAACACATTGGTCTGTTGTGTCAAATTTTCATTTTCACAAAGCAGCATTTTGAAATGGATGAGCGCAGAGTGAACACGATTGCAGCACCCGAGTATCAGTGAGATTGCCAAACAGGCCTGCCGATTTCTGAAAAGGAAAGAGTGTCTCAATCACACTGGAAAACCTCTGTAATCTTTGGTGCTTAATTCGTACATTGTGAGAAGTTGTTCACATTGTTAAAGACCAAAAGAAGCCACAATTAACACACGTTAACACAAGATCATTTCGCCGCACATTTTTTTTTCAAAAGACCATGTCTCATGTTGTTGCGTATTTTCAGTTTTCGATGAGTCTTTTCGCCTTTCCCGCACACTCATTCCATTTTAAGTTTTGTGATATCATCACTGTCGGTGAAATTTGTGCTTGGTTACGGTTTCTTGCAAACAAGAAAACAATGGCAACTCACCTCAGTTACATTTTCACGCTTCTGAGATAGGAAGCGATGCTGTTAACTGCTACGTTTGTATTGCCAGGCTGCTTTCCACCAGGGGTGTGCGCAATGACCAGCGCTGAAAGAATTTCACTCTTGCATGGAAAGATCCAGGATTGCAATGGCGATATCAGGGTATCACTGGCAAGACAGGTCCAAAAAGTGGTAACAGTAAGAGATATTTTTCGAAAAAGCAAGAACATTCTCAGCTAACAAGTTGGATTTGCAGCCCAAATCTGGTGGCAAAGAAAAAAAATTTTCACTGAAGAAACATTCTGGAAATGTTTGTCTTGTACTCATGAAAAGGTGGGAAGAAGGGATGTATGTGTCTATTTCTTGGGTAAACCTGTGAATTTGTTGTCAATTTCTCAACCAAAGAAAGGTAGATTGCTTGTAAACAAGCGCAATTTGAAAGGGTATTCTTTCAGTATGTTATTTTGTGCCTGAATTTTCTTGTGTATGGAGGTAATCAGATGACAAAATTTAGGAAGGATAACACACAGACTGAGACTGCGGGTACGGTATCAACAGAAGAGGAATTCAGTTCAGACAATCTGCCACAGGTCTGTGATTGATCCCAGGCCTCTGTTGGTTGTTGGAAATATATTTTTTGTGATGGAACTGATTGAACATAATTTGACCAGGCCTTTTTCACAGTTGTCAGAAACTTCCTGGTGAGGCAACTGATCGCATCAGGCTTTGTTCAGAGATCAAAACTGAGAATGGTATGAACTGACGAAGAAATGAGTTTGGATCATCTGCCACAAATCTGTGATTGATTCTGAGCCCTTTACTGGACAAAGAAATGTGTGTGGGTTGGTGATAAAACTGATCAGAGATTATCCAACTGGATTCTGCGACAGCTGTTTGTTGAAACAATAAAAGTATAAAACAGCAGCTGAGTTTGGATCATCTGGCACCAGTTTGTGATTGAGTTTTTGGCATTTAGTGGTGATTGAAAATGTTTTCGTTTGTGGTCAGCCTCCCTGCCAGATCCTGTCCACCCTGCTTTCAAATTCTCAGGCAGAGTGGGAACAAAAGAAGGAAAACCCTGCAATTTCCTGTCCAGCTACATCCAACCCAACATTTGGCTGACAGGAACTTTGTAGATTTTGCCTGAGCAGCAAAACATAGGGGTGGGGTAAGTGTGTGTGGTCAACCACTTGGGTTCCCACACTTGAAGTTTGTTGAACAAGACTGGTACTTGACACTTAGGCGATTTGAGCAAACATTTCTGACCATTTTCAGTTTGGATTCAAAGCTGAGTTGGTCTCTGCAAGGCAGGGGGTCCGAACGTTTTTTTTCAAATTGCTCACAAATGATTTGAATCACTCCCAAAGGCCAACATTTTCATCATATCTAACAAGTTTTTGAGAACCCTAAGATCTGCTTGTGGATTGAAGTTGACGAGTCAAAGTGGCCTCGCCTTTCTCAGGTATGTTTCTTTCTTTTGAAATAAGGTTTCAGAAAACAAAACCACGCAAAGCTACGGGTTGTTGTTAACTTTCCTTTGGTGTGAAAAATGTTTCAACATTTTCTTCTGAGAAAAGCGCGCACGAACAAAAGAAGAATTTCTGTTCGGCGCGGACAAACAGTAGTCTCAAAAAGACAGTGTATTTCAAATGCGCGACACCAAACTTGCATGCAGCTGCTTACCCACCGGTAATAGATTTCTGCATCGTTATCGTCTCGTCTTTGCATCTGCCGATCACAATGCGGTCGTTGTCATCTGATGACACGAAGAAGTATTTCTTGCCACCGACGTGAATTCCTTTCGTCCGGAATTCGTCGTATTTCTTTCTGCTGAAAGCTCGCGCAAGCGTCGCAGCCTCCTGCGGGGAAATTCGCAGACCCTGCAATTTACCCAAAGAAACAAGAACGAATAAATATACTTGACTTAAAAGTAGAACTAGACTTCCTAATGGAGAACCAGCCGCGCGCCGCGTACATCGGCAGTACAACACTTCGGACAATGTCCGGTTGAGGGTACCGTGGACAATGGTCCGGCTGAGGCCAAGGGTTCTGCAGGCAACGTCCAAGTTGAAAATTTTCTCTGTGTGTGTTGGGGGGGGGGGGGTCTGCAGGCAATGTCCGTCTCCATCCGGACAAGATTACAGGGGCACACCAATACCAGCGCGGCTGGTAAATACCAGCCGCTCTCAGCGTGCATCATCTGAACACAACGTCATCTCATATGAACTTTCCAGGTTTCTGACTTTTTGTACAAGGAGAGGGGGTAACCTGGAAAGTCAGAAACCTGGACAACTTCCAAAACCAGGAAAGCCAGAAACCCAGAAAGTTGGAAACCTGGATAACTTCCAAGTTTTTGGGAAACCCAGAAAGTCAGAAACCTGGACCCAGACAACTTCCAACTGTTTGGAAAACCTTTTTCGTTGGAAACCTGGAAAGTTGGAAACTGAGGCAACTTCCAGTTTTGCAAGTTGGAAACCCAGAAATTCAGAAACACAGACAACTTCCAAAATCTGGACAACAGTTTTCTTTTTTTGCCAGCTTTCACACAGTTTTCACACAGAGTGCGCGCTTGTCACACTGATAAAACAGACCCCGGGGCACGTTTCCGAGTTCCAGCAGCCTCCATCCTTCAGTCCGAGGATCGTGGCCTGGTCGCAGTTCCCATGCGCCTGGTCTCGGATGTTCTTGATGTACGCGTCCCACGCTGATGCCATGATCGGCCACTGCAACACACAGCAAGAACAGTGATGCACACGTGTCCAAGTGTCATTGGTACCAAACATGATTCCAGGAAGCTAGCTGGAGAAAGTTTTCGTAAAAATTCTACCTGTACATTCCGAGGAAAAACTGCTGTTTTCAAAATAACACACAGCATGCTTGTGGTATAAGATGTGGGTGTTTGTCGTATTTCATGGCACTTGACTCACCGGCGAACATGAACAATGCGCAGGCAAAGCAAGCAAGCGTGTGAAAAAACGAAAAGTTCTGCATTTGTCTTGCACTTTGCAATGCAATATGGCATCAACCTCGCATAAACTTTTGGCTCAAAGAATCTCAAACTTTTTCCCACTTCCTCCCTTTTCCGTCTGAGCGCTTTCATCTACATCAGCTGACGACATGGCTGGGCATTGAAAGCTTCACCTTCAAGTTAAATACACACCAGCAACGATGTAACCTACTTTGAAAGATAAAATTTCCCTTTGAAAGTCTACATATTGTAAAGAACTTCGAATATTCCCTTTTCGAGTTCCAAAATACTTACAAATTGTTCAAACTTCTTTCTTGACAGGAAACGAGGAAATTGGATGACGAAGCCTTTGGCGTGTCCTCGATGACGGGAGAGAACGTCTACCACCGATCCTCAGTCTCAGATGTAAGCTTGTTTGTGGTAAACATAATGGGTCAACATCTCAGCAGTCTTCGTCTCCTGCCAGCTCAACCGTGGCCCACTAAGTACATCATGCGGAATCGCAGAGAAGCAAAACGAGGTTCATACCAAATTTGGCAAAAATATGAATTCCACTTGATGTGAATGCACGAAAGTACTGCGCAGACAATTCTTGATGCCAAGAAAGTGCCTGTGCTTGGCAGCAATAGTGTGGCACAGAACAAAAACTTGAGAGGTTTACCAACAAAGTAACTTGCGCGTGCTTACAAGTCCAAAAAAACTCGGCAAACGAGACGTGAATTTCAGAACGCTCTGCACATTTGAAGCACAAATTTTGCCGAGTTTGATCTGTGTGCACACGTTGATACCAGTGAATGCGGGTGGGAAGAAATTTGGAATCGGTTCACAAGAAGTTCAAATTCCGTTGATTTAATGGGTCGTATCCGACTCGCTGACTTCAAATCAGATGCGACGGAAAATGTTTCCCATCACGTCAACAGCCGCTCCACACATACAGCAAAAAAGGCTTCCCTCCATCGTGCACGATCTCCTGGTCAGATTGGCCATCTTCCTCACTGTCATGAGAAGGGCATGACAACAAGACTCAAGATGACATTGTTTGAAATATAAATTTCAGGGGTGGTTCATGCAAGGCAAAACCGGTGGAGGCTTGAAGAAAAAAAGAGATAGATCAAAGATCAACGAGCCCGCGGCGCGGCCAGAGATTTGAAACGAAGAGAGAAGTTGAAAATTTGTGACAATTTTTTCGTCGGTTTACCCCCTCAAGTAGAGCTAAGCAGCGCACCACTCCACTCCCCGTGTTCATGCACACAATGCAAACTTGACCGAGAAACTTGCAGATCACAGTCACCCACAGCTGCACAAGAAGAAGACATGATAGCAAATTACCTGTGCAAAGATAACCTAATCAGCAAACATGAAAAGAATCTACAAAGTTTGGTGAAGATACAATGAGTACCTGCAAAGTTAGCAGCAGGGGACAGGGGGTGCTAGGGGGTGGTCAGAAGGGGGGGGGGGGTCTGTTGGATACATTGCAGGAGCAAGCCAACTCAGTTGATTTACCCTTCCCCCATGTGGAACACCCCAAGTTGGCTTGAGCCTGGTTATTTTTACCAAGGGGCAAACTAACTTGGTTGGTTTAAGCCCCTCCCCCTCCAGCAAACCAACTTGGTATGTTCGTCCCAACGATTTACAAGTAGAGATTTACCCGTGCAGGGAACACGCGTGGAGGACAGGGAGTAACTTCCGCCTTGCAGTGCAGTGTGTATTTGCACAGGCAGCTGTCATACCCAGCATTCCCTACTCAGCAGCCATGACAATTCACTCCCATTGAGTTTGCCTTGTTAGTTTTCAAATCCTCATTATATTCATCCAAATTATTTTACAACAGTTTTTGTTCTCAAACATTGTTGTCAAGATATTCAAGTTTATGAATCTGAACTGTTATTTGATTGGGAAAGTTTTCTTCTTGAGGAAAAATGCAGTCAAAAACTGCCTTGACAGACTGCAAGGCAAT
>JAAUXT010130421.1_pt1 | contig 11221 bp, 10 predicted proteins | sample 7278171 | NCBI WGS metagenome assembly JAAUXT01 (sample SAMN14350112, study PRJNA611818) | marine sediment metagenome | isolation source: surface marine sediment (1.8m) | place: French Polynesia: Moorea | collected 2018-08 | reverse complement strand
GCGCTTACCTAGTGTTAGGCAGCGAGGGCCACACGAGAATTGTCGTTGGCACTTTTAAGACGGCCCGATAACGGCGGTACCATGCCGAGCGAAAAACATGCCTTTGAACGCTCGTCGATCCTGTTTCGCCCCCTTGGGACCGCGCCCGCCTGAGCGGCCGGGCGCGGTGGAAACTGGTGGAGGCGCCGGGTACTGCCCCCGGGTCCGAAACGCCTATTACACATGCCGTTTATCGCCTTAGCCGGACGAGCCGGCACCTCTAATATAGTGACTTTGCACCGCCGGGTGAAGGTCGGTGCGCTACTCCCTAGTTCGCTGATATAATGGTAAAAATAGGCCTAACCTTGTCGGGTGGCCGGGCCGACGGTGTTCATCCACAAGCTGTGGGTGGATTTGGGCTGGATGCCACGGGGCGGCCGGGCCATCCTTTCTCCCGACGAATCGGAGTCTGCAAGGAGGCAGCTGGATAGACAATGGCCGGACAAAGTTCAAAGCCTGATCGGGACGGTGAGGGGCAGGATGCCGCCGCACCAGGGCAGAGCGCCGGGTCGCGCAGCGAGCTGCGTAAGTTGCTGACCAAGGACCAGGAAGCAGAGCTGCGGGAGCTGCGCGAGACCCGAAACGAGACCCGCCGGGTCACCGTTCCGGCTCTCGAAGAGATGCTCTACGAGGCGATCCCGGTCCTCGATCATGGCTTCGTGCGGGTCGTCGACTACATGGGCGACGACGCCGCCATCGTGCAGGCGGCGCGGGTTTCCTATGGCCGCGGTACCAAGCAGGTGCGGCAGGACGCCGGGCTGATCAACTACCTGCTCCGGCATCGCCACACCACGCCATTCGAGATGTGCGAGATCAAGTACCACATCAAGCTGCCGATCTTCGTGGCGCGGCAGTGGATCCGCCATCGCACCGCCAACGTCAACGAGTACTCGGCGCGCTACTCGGTGCTGGACAAGGAGTTCTACGTGCCGTCGCCGGAGCACCTTGCCGCCCAGTCGAGCAGCAACCGCCAGGGCCGCGGAGAGGTGCTCGAGGGCGAGGAGGCGGCCCGCGTGCTCGACCTTCTGCGCGAGGACGCCGCACGCTGCTACGCCAGCTACGAGGAGATGCTGAACCAGCGCGAGGACGGCTCGATAATCGACGAAGACCGGCAGGGCCTGGCACGCGAGCTGGCGCGCATGAACCTGCCGCTCAACATCTATACCCAGTGGTACTGGAAGATCGATCTGCACAACCTGCTGCATTTCGTCGGGCTGCGCGCCGATGCCCACGCCCAATACGAGATCCGCGCCTATGCCGACGTCCTGCTGGACACCCTGCGGCGTTGGGTGCCGATCACTTCGGAGGCCTTCGAGAACCACGTGGTCGGCGGCGCCCGGTTGTCGGGCCAGGCACTGACGGTGGTCAAGCGCCTTCTCGCCGGCGAAAAGGTCGAGGCCGAGGACTCCGGCCTCTCCAAACGCGAATGGCGCGAGCTCATGGAGCTGCTCGACCGCGAAGGCTAGATCGCCCGCGGGCTCACCTTCGATCTACTTTGCAGCCTACTGCTGGCCTCGGGGCCGGCCTGGCCCTAGGATGGTGCCTTCGGAATCTCTAAAGGGAGGTCGCGCAATGGCAAAAGTCAGCGCCACGACAAAGCTCGCAGTCCCGGCCGCGATGGTCTGGGAGGTGATCGGCAACTTCCACGCCTTGCCGGATTGGCACCCGGCGGTCGAGAGCAGCGAGAAGGAAGAGAAGGACGGCGAGGTCCTGCGCCGCCTCAACCTGGCCGGCGGCGGCACCATCGTGGAAAAGTTGGAGCACGTCGACGACAAGGAACGCCTTTACACCTACTCGATCATATCCGGCCCCCTGCCGGTCGCCAACTACGAAGCGACCCTCCGAGTGCGCGACGACGGAGCCGGCTGCAGCGTCGAGTGGTCGAGCGAGTTCGAGCCGTCGGGCGCGCCCGAAGGCGATGCCACGGCGGTGATTCGCCAGGTCTACGAGGCCGGTTTCGAGAATCTCAAGCGCACCTTCGGCGGCACCTGACCTCGGTCGGGGCCCCTCGGGGCGGTCCAGAGGCGCCATCTAGGAATCGCCATATTGGGCCTCCACCCTGGGCCAAATCCTCGGGGGGACAACCATGCGATCAGTGCGATTCCGTGGAAGGATGACGGCAGCGGGGCTCGCTCCGCTGCTGATCCTTTTGCTCGTCTCGCTGCCGCCTGCGGCAAGGGCGACGCCTCCTGGGCCCGCCCCCGATGCGGAGCGGGCCGACCGGATCGTGGTCCACAAGGCCGAGCGGCGCCTGGTCCTCTATCGTGGTGAGGCCGAGCTGACCGCCTACAAGATTGCGCTCGGTCGCAATCCGCAAGGCCACAAGCAGCGGGAAGGCGACGGCCGGACGCCGGAGGGCAGCTACCGGATCGACTGGCGCAATCCGCAGAGCCGCTATCATCTCTCCCTGCACGTCTCCTACCCGGAAGCGGCAGACCGGGCCCGGGCGGTCGAACGGGGAGAAAATCCCGGCGGCATGATCATGATCCACGGCCTGCCCAATGGCCTGGGCAACCTGGGCGCCTCCGCCCTGCTTCGCGATTGGACCGAGGGCTGCATCGCGGTCACCAACGAGGCGATTCGGGACATCTGGCGACGGGTGGCCGACGGCACGCCGATCGAGATCCTGCCCTGAATTCGGTCCAGTCGACTGTCTACTGCATGACGATTTTGGGCGCGCTGCGGCCGCCGCCCTCCAGGCGTGCCGAGAGCCCAGACCAAACCGTCTCGGCGATCTCGAGGTAGCGCTGGGCCTGGGGGCCGTCCGGGCGGCTGACAACCACCGGCCGGCCGTCGTCCGAAGTCTCCCGGATCTCGATATCGAGCGGGATCTCGCCCAGGAAGTCCATGCCCAGCTTTTCGGCCTCTCGGCGGGCGCCGCCGTGACCGAAGATGTGGCTCTCGTGGCTGCAGTTCGGGCACACGAAGGTGCTCATGTTCTCGATGATGCCGAGGACCGGGATGTCGACCTTGCGGAACATGTTGAGGCCCTTCTTGGCGTCGATCAGGGCGATGTCCTGCGGGGTCGAGACGATGACCGCGCCGGCCAGGGGCACCTGCTGGGCCATTGTCAGCTGGGCATCCCCGGTGCCCGGGGGCATGTCGACCACCAGGATGTCGAGCTCGCCCCAGTCGACGTCGCGCAGCATCTGCTGCAGGGCGCTCTGGACCATGGGGCCGCGCCAGATCATCGGCGTGTCCTCGGGCACCAGGAAGCCGATCGACATGCACTTCACGCCGTAGTTCTCCATGGGCAACAGGGTCTTGCCGTCGGGAGACTGAGGCTTGCCCGAAATGCCCAGCATCCGCGGCTGGGAGGGGCCGTAGATGTCGGCGTCCAGGACTCCGACCTTGAGGCCCCGGATTGCAAGCGCCAGGGCCAGGTTGGTCGCCGTGGTCGACTTGCCGACGCCGCCCTTGCCGCTGGCTACGGCGACGATCGAGCGGACGCCCGGCACCAGGGCGCGCTCCGGGCCCTGGTGCCGGGCCGGAGCCTGGCCCGGACCCTGGGCGACCCGCCGCGGCTGGCCCTCCGGTGGGGCGGCGCCGCCCGCGGCGGCCTTTTCGGCGGTCAGCACGGCGGTTAATGAGGACACGCCGGACAGGGCCAGGACCCTTTGCTCGGCCTCCTTGCGCAGGGGCTCCAGCGCCGGACCCTGGCGCGGGTCGACCTCGATCGCGAATCCGACGTTGCCGTCCCTGACCACGACCCCGTTGACCATGTTGAGGGCCACGATGTCCTGACCGCGATCCGGCTCGATCACGGTTTTCAGCGCCTCCAACACCTGCGCCTCGGTTACCCGGCTCATCCTTGAAAACTCCGCATAATTCCCGATATGCCCGACAGAGGCGGTAGAAAACTGCCCAGGCCGGATCGGCTGGTCGGTTAAACTGGCGTTGACGACCCCTTAGCTCATATATGACAAAGCGCCGGCCCTTTGTAGGCATGGCCCTTCTGGATAGCGAGGATTCTTCACGATGCCCTGGAAATCTCAAGGCGGTGGCGGCGGCGGCAATGGTGGCGGCCCCTGGGGCGGTGGCTCGTCCGGAGGTGGCGGTGGCGGACAAGGCCCCTGGGGCCGGGGAACCGGCGGCGGCGGCGGTGGTCCTCGCCCGCCCGACATCGACGATTTGATTCGCCGCGGCCAGGATCGCATGAAGAACGTTCTGCCCTCCGGGATGGGTGGCAGCTCCGGCTTCGTGCTGATTGCCGGCATCCTGGTGGCGGTCTGGCTCGCGACCGGCTTCTATCAGGTGAGACCGGGCGAACAAGGCGTGGTTCTGCGGTTCGGAGAGTGGGTCAATCAGGACGCCCTCGACCCGCCGGGCCTGCATTGGCACCTGCCCTATCCGATCGAATCCGTCGAGACGCCCCAGGTCGATATCGTGCGGCAGATCAACGTCGGATTTCAGCGTCGCGGCGACGGCGTGGGCGGCAAGATCGACCGCTCGGAAGAGAGCCTCATGCTGACCGGCGATCAGAACATCATCGACATCGACTTCAGCGTGCAGTGGCGGATCGATAACGCCGGCCAGTACCTGTTCAACATCCGCGACCCCGAGGCGACCATCAAGCTGGCGGCCGAGAGCGCGATGCGCGAGGTGATCGGTCGAACCGACATCCAGCCGGCTCTGAGCACCGAAAAGGAGAACATCGCGGCCAAGGCGCGCGAAAGCCTGCAACGTGTCCTCGACGAGTACCAGTCCGGTGTGGCGATCACCGCGGTCAACCTCCAGGACGTGCAGCCGCCCAAGCAGGTCGCCGACGCCTTCGAGGACGTGCAGCGGGCCCGCCAGGATCAGGATACCAAGATCAACCAGGCCGATGCCTACCGGAACCGCATCATCCCCGAGGCACGAGGTGAAGCGACGCGCGTGATCCAGGGCGCCAACGCCTACCGCGACCGCATCATCAAGGAGTCGCAGGGCGAAGCCGAACGCTTCGTCAAGGTCTACAACGCCTACAAGGAGAATCCGGACGTGACCCGGCGGCGGCTCTATCTGGAAACCGTGCAAAAGGTGCTCCAGGACACCGACAAGGTGATCATGGACAGCGGCAGCTCGGCAGTTCCTTACCTGCCGCTCGATCAATTGCGCCGGGGCCGCACGGGTGCGCCCGAGACCGCGCGCAATCCGGACTCCAAGCAGTAGGCCTCAGGGAGAATAGTCTGATGCAAGGCAAGAAATCTCTGATCCTGGGGGTTGCGGTCCTGATCCTCGGCTTCGTCGCCTACCTGAGCGTGTTCACTGTTCATCAGACCCAGCAGGCGGTGGTCCTGCAGTTCGGCGAACTGAAGCGTGTGGTGGATGAGCCCGGCTTGGGCATCAAATACCCTTGGCAGGATATCCGATTTCAGGAAAAGCGGGTGCTGAACCTCGATCCGCGGGCCGAAACCATCGTTCTGGCCGATCAGCGCCGAGTGACGGTGGATGCTTTCATCCGCTACCGGATCGTCAATCCGGAACAGTTCATTCGTGTGGCGATCACCGAGGCCAACCTGCAGCTCAAGCTCGAGCCGATCGTCAACAACAAGCTGCGCGCCGTGCTCGGCCAGGTGCTGTTGACGACGATCCTTTCCGAGGACCGGACCCGCCTGATGCAGCAAATCCGCGAGCAGGTGAACGTCGAGGTCCGACGACCCGCCTCCAATTTCGGTATCGACGTCCTGGACGTGCGCATCATCCGCGCCGATCTGCTGCCAGAAGTCAGCCAGAACGTTTATGCCCGCATGGAAGCAGAGCGCAAACGCGATGCCGCGGAGTTTCGTGCCCTTGGCCAGGAGCAGTTCCTGAGGATTACCGCCACGGCCGATCGCGAAGCGACCGTGATCCGGGCCGAAGCCCAGCGTCAGGCGGAGATCCTCCGTGGTGAAGGCGATGCGGAACGGACCCGAATTCTCAACGAGGCCTACGGTCAGGATCCCGGATTTTTCGAGTTCTATCGATCGATGCAGGCCTACGAGGCGTCCATCGGGCCGGACAACTCGATGCTCGTGATCCCTCCGACCAATGAATTCTTCAACTATTTCAATAACCCCGCCGGCCAGCCCGGCAACCAATAGGGTGCGTGCCAACACGAGCTTCGGAGGACAGGCACAGCGGACCGCGGTGATCGGCCATGACGGAGCTCTTGACGGCGCTGGCGCTGGTGCTGGTCATCGAGGGCCTGGCCTGGGCCTTGTTTCCGGACCAGATCCGGCGTGCGATCGGCCAGCTCTCGGAGCTGCCCCCGGAAGTCCTGCGGGGCGGCGGCCTGGCGGCGGCGGCACTTGGCGCCGTCTTCGTATGGTTGCTTCGCGGCTAGATGCCTAGGGGGCGAAACGGCCACAAATCCGCCCAGATCGTGCGAAAACATGAAAAGGCTGGCTTGATGGGATTTCGCCCGGTTCCGATTCCACCGCGGGGTCGCTGGGGCCGGCGAAATCCGATCCAGTTCAACGTCTTGGGACCTTTCAGCGGTCGAGCTTCGTGGCGGCGAGCTTCGGCGCGGAAGGGTCCTTGGCTTGACACAGCGTTGCCGTCAACCACATCCCACGTGGGATTTTTCGGTATGGTTAACGAAATAGTTGCTATATCGAAGCGATGTCCTGAGGGTGGCGACCCTGCCCGAGGGGCAAGAGCTGGAGAAGAAAGGTGATACTCGGCGCGATGAGAAGTATGATCGCTGGCCTGTCGGATGGCACAAGGACCGGAGTTTTGAATTTGCGATATCAGGCCCTGGCCAAGAGCGGCACGGTCTTTCTGGTAGCCCTCCTGGCCTGGGGCGGCCAGGCTGTGGCCCGCTCGGCCCCCGAAAGCTTCGCTGACCTGGCCGAAGGGTTGTTGCCGGCGGTGGTGAACGTCTCGACGACCCAGAGCGTTGCTGAAGGTGATAGCAAGGAATTCGAGGAGTTCTTCAAGGATTTCTTCGAGCGCCGAGGTCAGCGCGGAGGTGACGAGGCGCCGCAACGACGGGCGCCGTCCTCTCTGGGCTCCGGCTTCATCATCGATTCCAGCGGCTTCATCGTGACCAACAACCACGTCATCGCCGAGGCCGACGAAGTGACGGTGCGTCTGCATGACAACTCGACGTACAAAGCCGAGATCGTCGGCCGCGACGAGAAAACCGATCTCGCCCTTCTCAAGGTCGATGCCGACAAGCCGCTGCCAGCAGTCAATTGGGGCAACTCCGATGAGTTGCGGATCGGGGACTGGGTGATGGCGATCGGCAATCCCTTCGGGCTTGGCGGTACCGTCACCGCCGGGATCGTCTCGGCCCGGCAACGCGATATCAACGCCGGGCCCTACGACGACTTCATCCAGAGCGACGCGGCCATCAACCGCGGCAACTCGGGCGGCCCCATGTTCAACATGGACGGTGACGTGGTCGGCGTGAACACCGCGATCTTCTCGCCCTCGGGCGGCTCGGTGGGCATCGGCTTTGCAATCCCCGCGGCCCTCGCTTCCAACGTCATTCGCCAGCTCAAGGACGGCGGTACCGTCCGCCGTGGCTGGCTCGGGGTCCGGATCCAGACGGTGACCGATGAACTGGCCGAGGGCCTTCGCCTGGGCAAGGCCCAGGGCGCCTTGGTCGCCCACGTCACCGAGGGCGGCCCGGCGGAGTCCGCCGGCATCAAGCAGGGCGACGTCATCCTTCGCTTTGACGGCCGCGAGGTCGGCGAGATGCGCAAGCTGCCGCGCATGGTCGCCGAGACCCCGATCGGCCGCAAGGTCAAGGTGATCGTCTGGCGCAAGGGCGGCGACGGCTTCAGCGAGGAGTCGCTCAACGTCACCTTGGGCGAACTCGACGACACCCAGGTCGCAGCGGTCACTCCGACGGAGCCACCGCCGCAGGACGAGAGCGGCCAGATCCAGTCGCTCGGCCTGGGCCTGGCGGCGATCACGCCGGAGCTGCGTCAGCGCTTTCAGCTCGACGACAAGGCCGCCGGCGTGGTGATCACCGACGTCACCGACGCCGGTTCAGCCGCGGAAAAGGGCCTGCGCCCCGGCGACGTGATCGTCGAGGTCGACCAGGAAGAGGTCACCAGCCCTTCCGAGGTCGTGGACCGGGTCGAGAAGGCGCGCGACGAGGGCTACCGCGTGGTCACCCTCCTGGTCCTGCGCCAGGGCGACTTCCAATGGGTGGCGGTGCCGATCAGCAACAGCTGATCCTTAAACGCAATCGAGGCTTCGACGCGCGGTCGCTTTCCGGCGGCTGCGCGTCAGCTTTTGAACTCGGATTTGCGAAAGCCCTGCAGATAGAGCAGTGCGGTCAGATCGCCGTGGTCGAGGCTGACGTCGGCGGCCTGGCGCAGCGTTGCCTTGGGCCGGTAGCCGACGCCGAGACCGGCGGCCCGGATCATGTCGAGATCGTTGGCGCCGTCCCCGACCGCGCAGGTCGTAGCCAGGCCCACACCCTGCTCCGCGGCCAGGGATTCCAGAGCCTCGAGCTTGGCGGCGCGATCGAGGATCGGCGGCGCCACCTCGCCGGTCAGCTTGCCGTCCTCAATCATCAGCCGGTTGGCCTGCTGCCGGTCGAAGCCGCAGGCCTCGCCGACCGGCCCGGTGAAGCAGGTGAAACCGCCTGAAACCAAGGCCGTCGCGGTGCCCGCTGCCCGCAGTGTCTGCACCAGTGTCCGGGCACCGGGGTTCAGGGTCACGCCTCCGGCCATCTCTTCGAGCAGGCTGACCGGCTGGCCGGCCAGCAGGCCGACCCTGGCCCGCAGCGCCTCGGCAAAGTCCAGCTCCCCGTTCATGGCCCGGGCGGTGATCGGGGCCACTCGGTCCGCAATCCCGAGGCGTGCGGCCAGTTCGTCCAGCATCTCCTCGGCGATGATGGTCGATTCCATGTCCGCGACCAGCAGCCGCTTGCGGCGCCCGTCTCGCGCCAAGACGCCGAGGTCGACCGGGGTGCCGTCCAGGGCGCTCAGGGCGGTCTTGCGAGCCTGCTGGGGGTCAATGCCCGCGAAGGGCAGGTCGCAGGCCTCGGCCTCGGCCAGCCAGTCCACAGCCCCGCGGGTCGCCCCTGAGGCCGCCAAGGCTGCCGCGACCCGGTTTATCAAGGCTTGTCCGAGGTCGCCGGGGGCGGCGATAAGCGTGACGACATGGTCCATGGCGGGCGATATAGATGGCCGGCCGGTGCGGCGGCAAGGGATTTGAGCGGGTGTCGAATGTGAAGGACGGCGGAGAGGCCCCCGGGGCCGGTCGCGAGGCGCTGCCGCCGGTGGTTCTGGTCACCGGTCCGACGGCCGGTGGCAAGTCGCGCCTGGCCCTGGATCTGGCGGCGGGGTTCGAGGGCAGCGTCATCAACGCTGATGCCCTGCAGGTCTACAGGGAGCTCGAGATCCTGACCGCCCGCCCCGGCGCGGCGGCCATGGCCCGGGCGCCGCACCGCCTCTACGGCGTATTGCCGGCCAGCGAGGTCTGCTCGGCCGGGCGCTGGCAGGCCCTGGCCCTGGCCGAGATCGAAGCGGTGCGCAAGGCCGGCCGCCTGCCGATCGTCGCCGGGGGGACGGGCCTCTACCTGCAGGCCCTGGAGCGGGGCCTCTCGGCGATACCGGACATCCCGGAGGCGATCCGTGCGGCGACCCGGCAGCGGCACCGGGAACTTGGCGGGGCGGCCTTCCATGCCGGCCTCGCGGAGCGCGATCCCCAGGCCGGCGCCAAGCTGCGGCCCTCGGACAGCCAGCGCCTGATGCGAGCCTGGGAGGTCCTGGAAGCGACCGGACGCTCGCTCTTCGACTGGCAGCAAGACAGCCCCCTGCCGCCGCCCTACCGCTTCCTGCGCCTGGCCCTGCTGCCGCCGCGGGCGGCGCTCTACGCCGCCTGCGACCGGCGCTTCCTGGAGATGCTCGAGGCCGGGGCCCTGGCCGAGGTCGAGCGCCTTCTTGCGCTGGGCCTGGACCCCGGCCTGCCAGCCATGAAGGCGGTCGGAGTCGCCGAGCTGGGCGCTCACCTCGCCGGCGAGATCTCCCTCGAGGAGGCCGCCGCCCGGGCCCAGCAGGCGACCCGGCGCTACGCCAAGCGCCAGTACACCTGGCTGCGCGGCCAGGGCGCCGGAGCGCAGGTTTTTGATGCGCAATATTCGGAAAGTTTGAAGGCAGAAATCTTTAAGATTATTTGCGACTTCTTGTTGACCCCCCCCAGGTGAGAGACTAGTTTATCCAATGCGCGCGGCCGAAGGGCCGCGCGTGCTGTCTCTGAGCAGGCTGAAAACCCCAGAAAAAGCAATGGGTTGGCCGGCGGGGAGGGGCGGGCAAGCGGACCGAAGGCATTTGGGGTCAGAGCGATGGCGGGCGAAGAACTGAACGGATCGGAAATCGTGCTGCGCGCCTTGGCGGAGCAGGGCGTCGAGGTCATTTTCGGCTACCCGGGCGGGGCGGTTCTGCCGCTCTACGACGAGCTGCACAAGCAGAACGCGATCCGTCACATCCTGGTCCGGCACGAACAGGGTGCGGTCCATGCCGCCGAAGGCTATGCCCGCTCGACCGGCAAGGTCGGCGTCGTGCTGGTGACCTCGGGCCCGGGCGCGACCAACGCGGTGACCGGGCTGACCGATGCCCTGATGGACTCCATCCCGGTGGTCTGCCTGACCGGACAGGTCCCGACTCACCTGATCGGCAACGACGCCTTCCAGGAAGCTGACACCACCGGCATCACTCGCCCCTGCACCAAGCACAACTACCTGGTCAAGTCGATGGAGGACCTACCACGGATCCTTCACGAGGCCTTCTACGTCGCCCAGGCCGGTCGGCCGGGGCCGGTGGTTATCGACCTGCCAAAGGACATTCTCCAGGGCAAGGGCGCCTACTTGCCGCGCGAAGCGGTAAAGCACCGCAGCTACAAGCCGCAGACGCGGCCGGAGAAGACCGCGCTGAAGCAGGCGGTCGAGCTGTTGGCCCAGGCCAAGCGACCGATCGTTTATTCCGGCGGTGGTGTTATCAACTCCGGCGACCGGGCCACCGCGTTGTTGCGCAAGCTGGTGCACATGACCGGGGTGCCTTGCACCAACACCTTGATGGGCCTCGGCGCCTACCCGGCAAGCGATCCGCAGTTCCTCGGCATGTTGGGCATGCACGGCACTTACGAGGCCAACTTGGCGATGTACAACTGCGATTTGATGATCGCGATCGGCGCCCGCTTCGACGACCGAGTGACCGGCAAGCTGACCGAGTTCTCGCCCAATTCCAAGAAGATACACATC
>JAAUXT010065687.1_pt1 | contig 11221 bp, 9 predicted proteins | sample 7278171 | NCBI WGS metagenome assembly JAAUXT01 (sample SAMN14350112, study PRJNA611818) | marine sediment metagenome | isolation source: surface marine sediment (1.8m) | place: French Polynesia: Moorea | collected 2018-08 | reverse complement strand
ATCCGCGCCTGCATGTCAGCCGCGGATGTGACCGATACTATCCGCTACGGCGTCCTCGGCAATTTCGAAGACCAGCTCATCGTGGACCTGCATAATCATACGGGTGTCCACTGAGCTGGCCGCCAGCCACGCATCCACGGCCACCATGGCGCGCTTGATGATATCGGCCGCGGTGCCCTGCATGGGCGCATTGATGGCCGTGCGTTCGGCTGCCTGTCGGCGCTGTTGATTGCGTGAGTTGATCTCCGGCAGATACAGCCGACGCCCGAACACGGTGGACACGAAGCCCCGTTTAGCGGCCTGTTCGCGGGTGCTCTCCATAAATGTCCTGACGCCCGGATAGCGGGCGAAGTAGCGATCGATGTAGCTCTGGGCGGCCGTGCGGCTGATCCCCAGTTGGCGGGCCAGGCCGAACGCGGACATGCCGTAGATCAGCCCGAAGTTGATGGCCTTGGCGCTGCGTCGCTGTTCGGGACGGACCTCTTCCAGCGGCGTATTGAACACCTCGGCGGCAGTGGCGCGGTGGATATCATGGCCTTGGGCGAAGGCCCGTAGCAAGCCCTCATCACCGGACAGATGCGCCATGATGCGTAACTCGATCTGGGAATAGTCGGCCGCTACGATACGGTAACCCGGAGGTGCCACGAAAGCCTGGCGGATGCGACGCCCTTCGGGCGTGCGGATGGGTATGTTCTGCAGGTTGGGGTCGGAGGACGACAACCTGCCGGTACTGGCCACGGCCTGATGGTAGGAGGTGTGAACCCGGCCGGTGGCGGGGTTGACCTGCTGCGGTAATTTGTCGACATAGGTGGATTTCAGCTTGCTGAGCGTGCGGTGCTCCAGGATGACTTTCGGCAGCGGATAGTTGAGGGCCAATTCCTGCAGTACGTTCTCGGCCGTAGACGGCTGTCCCTTGGGGGTTTTCTTGCTGACGGGCAGGCCCTGTTTTTCGAAAAGGATATATTGCAGCTGCTTGGGTGAGCCCAGGTTGAAGGGTTGCCCGGCCAGATTGTGGGCTTCCAATTCCAGCTCCAGAAGCCGTGTGCCCAGCTCAGTGCCCTGCTGCTGCAGCGAGCTCACGTCAATCTGTACGCCCGTGCGTTCCATGCGGGCGAGAATGGGAACCAGGGGGATCTCGATCTCCTCGTAGAGGGCTTTGAGATCGGGTTCCTCCTCCAGGCGCTGCCATAGGTGCTGGTGTAGCCTCAGGGTGATATCGGCGTCCTCGGCGGCGTAGGGGCCGGCCTGCTCCAGCGGCACTTGGTTGAAGGTAAGCTGGCGGGCGCCCTTGCCGGCCACGTCTTCGTAGTGAACGGTACTCACGCCCAGGTATTGCGAGGCCAGGGAATCCATGTCGTGGCGAGTCGCGGTGGAATCCCAAACGTAGGACTCCAACATCGTGTCGTGGCGGATGCCGCGCAGCGTGATGCCGTGATTGGCCAACGCATGCATATCGTACTTGAGATTCTGACCCAGCTTGGCTTTCCGGGGATCTTCCAGCAGGGGACGCAGGGCCGCCAGTACGGCATCCGCATCCAGCTGCGCGGGTGCGCCGGGGTAATCGTGGGCCAGGGGTACGTAGGCTGCCTCAAAGGGTGTTACGGCGAAGGAAACACCCACGATGCGAGCCTGCATGTAGTCGAGGCTCGTGGTTTCCGTATCGAAGGCAAACAGGGCTGCCGCACGCAGTTGCTGCAACCAGGTCTCCAAGGTCGCTGATTCAAGCACTATGTGGTAGTCAGCGCGGGTGTCTTGCGGGTCCGCTTTAGCCTCCGCAATCGCCTGGGTACCGTCCAATTCCCACAACCACGTGTTGAACTCGTAGCGCTGATAGAGGGCCCGCAGTGCGTCGGCCTGTATCTCGGTGCGCCGCAGCTCCGTGAGCGGGCGATCCAGAGAAACGCTGCGGTCAATGGTCGCCAGACGCCGGTTCAGGGGTAACTGCTGCAAATGGGCTCGCAGCTTTTCGCCAACTTTACCCTTGATGGCCTCGGCATGGGTAATGACCCCATCGAGGGAGCCATACTGCTGTAGCCACTTGGCGGCGGTCTTGGGTCCTACGCTGGGTACGCCGGGTATGTTGTCGGAGCTGTCGCCCATCAGGGCAAGGTAATCGACCATGAGGTGCGGTGGTACTCCGAATTTCCTCTCCACGCCGGTCGGATCCAGCTGAATGCCCTTCATGGTGTCCAGGATAAAGATGTGCTCATTGACGAGCTGTGCCATATCCTTGTCGCTGGAGATAATCAACACGGCCGCGTGCAGGGATGCCCCCTGGGTGGCCAGTGTGCCAATGATATCGTCCGCTTCGAACCCCGTCTTTTGCAGCAGCGGTAAACCCATGGCGCGTACCAACTGTTGCGTCGGTTCAATTTGCTGCGCCAATTCCTCCGGCATCGGCGGTCGGTTGGCCTTGTAGGCCGCGAACAGTTCGTCACGGAAGGTTTTCCCCGGCGCATCGAAGACCACGGCGATATATTCAGGGTGGTATTCTTCCAGCAATTTGCGCAACATGTTAACCATGCCGTACATGGCGCCGGTGGGCTCGCCGGCACGGTTACTCAGGGGCGGCAACGCATGGAAGGCGCGATACAGATAGGAGGAGCCATCCACCAGCAGTAGAGGTTTTTCCGTGGTCATCGGGTTAATCAGTCTGTTTTCACAATTGTTGAGCAAAATATATTGAACGAAATGGTCTGAACAAAATAATCAGAGCCAGATGATTTCAATAAGATTCAAACAGGCCGGTAATGGAACTATCGCAATGACTGAGGTACCAGTGTATTTATGGACGACCAAAGTAAGCATTCCCATCCGGGTATGGCTCCCATTAATGACGCCATACTCACCCGCGAGTCCTGGAAGATTTTCCAGATCATGGCAGAATTCGTTGAAGGTTTCGAGCGCCTAGCCCGCATCAAACCTTCGGTCAGCATCTTCGGTTCGGCCCGTTTCCAGCCCAACCATCCCTACTACCGACTGGCCGAGGATATTGCCCGCACTCTCTCGGATTCCGGCTTCTCGGTGGTCAGTGGCGGTGGCCCGGGCCTGATGGAGGCCGTGAACAAAGGCGCCCATGCAGGCCGCTCGCCCAGCATCGGCCTTAACATTCAACTGCCCCGGGAGCAGATTGGCAACCCTTATCAGGACATTTCCCTGGGTTTCAGACATTTTTTTTCCCGCAAGGTGATGTTTGTCAAGTATGCTTCGGCCTATGTGGTTCTCCCGGGAGGCTTTGGCACCCTGGATGAACTGGCGGAAATCCTTACCCTGATCCAGACTCATAAAACCCGGCGCATTCCGGTTATTCTTGTCCATGCACCATTTTGGCAAGGCCTGATCGCTTGGTTTCGTGATGTTCTGGTCACGCAGGGTACGATCAGTACGCAAGATCTGAGCTTGTTTCAAATACTTGATGAGCCCCGCGATGTGGTGGATGCCATCTTCAGCTTCTACGAGGATCGGGGATTTGAGCCCTCGCCCGAGGAGCAGCAGGTCTTACTCGATCTTTGAATGCCGTTACGCCCCATGTTCCATCTTTAAGGATTTCCCATGCGTTTGTTACCAATTCCACTGCTGTTTGTGGCCTGCGTGGCCTTCGGGCAGGATGTGCCGCCCCCCCCCGCGCTGCAACCGGTGCCCGCTGGGGCGCCGGATGCCCCGAACCAAGGCGATGAATTCGAGCCGGAAGTCACCATCATCCGTCGCCAAGGCACCACTGTAGAAGAGTATCGTACCAACGGTCGGCTCTACATGGTTCGGGTCACACCCGACGTGGGTGTACCCTATTATCTGGTTGATGTTGACGGCGATGGCACCCTGGAGAGCCGATTTCATGAAGACGATGATTTTGACCGGGTGCAAGCGGTTCCGGGATGGGTAATTTTCAGTTGGTGACCAGGCTTGGCGCCGAGGATGGGTGTTCGCCATGGGCTCAATGCATGGGATGTGCTCACTTCATCGGGCGATTGTGAGTATTTTGAGATATGTCGGTCTACACCAAAATCGAGCCCCGGGAGCTGGAGACATTCCTGCGGAATTATGATCTGGGATTGGTGCGGGATTATCAGGGTATCAGCGAGGGGATAGAGAACACCAACTATTTCGTTACCACCGCCCGGGGACGCTATGTGCTCACGATTTTCGAATCCATCGGGTTCGAGGATTTGCCCTACTACCTGGAGCTGATGGCCTTTGCCGCCGAGCACGGCATTCCCAGTCCTCATCCGGTGCGGGATCGCAGCGGCGGTTATCTGCATACCTTGAAAGCCAAGCCGGCCGTGTTGGTCGAGCGGCTCCGGGGCAAGAGTGTGACGGAGCCCAATCTGCGCCAGTGTCGTGCGATCGGTGAGGCGATGGGAAAGCTGCATGCCGAAGGCCCGGGTTTTCAGGGGTATCGGGACCACACCCGCGGTCCCCACTGGCGCCGCGCCGTGGCCGCTGAGTTGCTGCCCCACATGAAGCCCAAGGATGCCGCTCTGTTGCGTAAGGAACTGGCCTTTCAGGCCCATTATGGGCGTACCGGTTTGCCCTGGGGCGTGATTCACGCGGATCTGTTCCGCGACAATGCCCTGTTCGTGGCCGATGAGCTCACGGGTATTATCGATTTTTACTATGCCTGCAACAGTGTGCTGCTCTATGACGTCGCGGTCACTGTGAACGACTGGTGCGCCCGGTCCGATCACTCTTTGGAAAAGAGCAAGGTGCTGGCAATCCTGTCGGCATACCACAACCAGCGTCCCCTGTTGACGGTGGAACATGAGCTCTGGCCGGTCATGCTGCGGGTCGCGGCGCTACGGTTTTGGCTGTCGCGGTTGCGTGATCAGATTCTGCCCCGCCATGGTGGGCATACCACCCTCAAGGACCCTGATAACTACAAGCGCTTGCTGCTCGCCCATGGGCAAAACCACGCGGCGTTGCAGGATCTTTGGGTTTGAAATGCCACTCCATGACACGACCTCTTTTAAAGTTTACCCACTCCTGGCAGCATGGATGGCTATTTCCCTGACAGAATCAGAATAATTAGGCACCTCCGATGAGTTCCCTTATCCGTAGTCTGGCGCGGTTGAACCGTGGCATCGATGCATTCAGCGAGTGGACCGGCCGTATGGTGTCTTGGCTGACCGTGCTGATGGTGGTCGTGACATTTCTCATCGTCGTACTGCGCTATGCCTTCAACATGGGCTGGATCGCCCTGCAGGAATCGGTGCTCTACATGCACGCTACCGTGTTTCTGGTGGGTATGGCCTACACCCTGAAGCGAGACGGGCATGTGCGGGTGGATATCTTTTACCGACAGAGAAGCGCTGAAGCCAAGGCTGTGATCAACCTGCTCGGCACATGGCTATTTCTATTTCCGAGCTGTGGTTTTATCTTCTGGGTTTCCTGGGCCTACGTGGCGGAATCCTGGTCGGTGCTCGAGGGTTCCCGGGAAGCGGGCGGTCTCCCGGCGGTGTTCCTGCTGAAGACAGTGATCCTGGTGATGGCGGCTCTGGTCATGTTGCAAGGGGTGTCCGAGACGCTACGCAGTCTCCTGGTGCTGACCGAACGCCGTGGCAGCAGGGAGGGGTAAGTCAATGGAGTGGATGGCGCTTGGTATGTTTCTAACGGTCTGTGCCCTGCTGATGTTGGGTTATCCCGTGGCGCTGACGTTGGCGGGCACGGCCCTGGGGTTCGGTTACTTTGGCACCGTCACTGGCCTCTTCGACCCCGTGTTTCTGCAGGCACTGCCCAATCGCCTCTACGGCATCATGATCAACGAAACTCTGATTGCCGTGCCCTTGTTCGTGTTCATGGGAGTGATGCTGGAGCGCTCGCGGGTGGCGGCGGCGTTGTTGGATACCATGGCCATGCTGTTCGGCCCGTTGCGGGGCGGATTGGGTATCTCGGTGATGGTGGTCGGGATGTTGCTGGCCGCCAGCACGGGCATCGTGGGTGCTACCGTGGTCACCATGGGGCTTCTGTCGTTACCCACCATGGTGCAGCGTGGTTATGATGCCAAACTGGCATGCGGTGCGATCTGCGCCTCCGGTACCCTGGGGCAGATCATTCCACCCTCCATCGTGCTGGTGCTGCTGGGCGATGTGCTCAGTGCGGCCTATCAGCAGGCGCAGCTGAGTATGGGTATCTTTTCCCCGGAGACGGTTTCGGTGGGTGATCTGTTCGTGGGGGCGCTGTTGCCCGGACTGTTGCTGGTGGCGATGTATGTGTGTTACCTGGTTATCATGGCCGTTTTCAAGCCCGCCACCTGCCCGGCCATACCCGCAGCCGAGCGCCAGGCGGTGAACCGGGGCGCCTTGGCTCGCCGTTGCGTGGAGGCGCTGATTCCGCCGCTGTTGCTGATCGTGGCGGTGCTCGGCTCCATCATCGGGGGGTTGGCCACACCCACCGAGGCGGCCTCCGTGGGTGCCATGGGAGCCATGCTGCTGGCCGCCCTGCGCCGGCAGTTGCAATTGAGCAAACTTCGGGAGGTGATGCGCAGCACCACCGAAGTCACCTGCATGGTGTTCTTCATCCTCATCGGTGCCTCGGTTTTCTCCCTGGTTTTTCGGGGCTTCGGGGGCGATGGTGCGGTGCATGAGGTCCTCAACAATCTGCCGGGTGGTGTTTTCGGCGCCGTTTTCGTGGTCATGCTGGTCATGTTCCTGCTGGGGTTCGTGCTGGATTTCATCGAAATCACCTTCGTGGTGGTACCCATTGTTGGACCGGTTTTACTGGCCATGGGTCTCGATCCGGTCTGGCTTGGGATTATGATCGCCATTAACCTCCAGACCAGCTTCCTGACCCCGCCCTTCGGGTTCGCCCTGTTTTATCTGCGGGGTGTGGCGCCTCCCTCGATTCGCACCGGGGACATCTACCGCGGCGTAGCGCCGTTTATCGTGATCCAACTGCTGGCGTTGGGGTTGTTGGCGCTGGCGCCGGGCGTCGTGACCTGGTTGCCCAAGTGGGTCTATGGGTGATGGGCGCCCGCCACCGCAGACAGCTGGCCGCGGCAGGCATTCGGATTCCGTTTCATTTTCTGCAACGGCTCGTTCAAGCCATTCGGGCTTGCAACAAAATGCTATTATTTTTCTAAACCAACAGGATTAGTTTTCAGGAGCGTTACTGTGACGATAGCAATCCAAGTAAAAAGATCTGTCCGGTTACCGTTGGCGGGACTACTGATGGTGGCGTTGATTATGTCGACGTCCGGGCTGGCTCAGATTCAGGTGGACCCGGAGTCCCAGCAGAGAATCGCTGAACTCAACCGCGAGATCCAGCGTTTGAAGGTCCAATTGCGAAACCTGCGGCGGGAGGTACAGGCGTGTCAAAACCAAAAAGCTAGGCTAGGCCAGGATGCCGTTGCTTCGAAACGCGCCCTGAATGAGCAAACCTCTCAAATCAGGCGCTTTACCTCGACCGAACAGGGCGTGGAGGCGCAACGGGAGTTTCAAGTGCTGAGTTTGAAGAACCGGCTGCGCAACCTCAAGGGGCCGTCCGCCTTGAATGTGCTGGATGCGGGTATTCCGGCGCTCAAGGGTGGGATTACCTGTGATGAAATGGTTGCATTGGTTCGAGAAATTGGCTCCGTATCTGGTCTACAGCGTGTGTTGGTCAACAACACGAAGAGCTTGATCTATCCCGTGGAGGGGTGGTGTCTGGCGGAGCTGGAGATTGAACTAGGCCCACAGGCGGGGCCTGCCGTTGCCGAGGCAGTCCGCAAGGAAGGGCCAGTGATAATAATGGAGCCGGGACCGTAGCGGGGTGGGTTAGCGCCCATCCCATCCGCGGGCTCTGTATTGTTGGGTTACCATCGTGGTGGCAAAATTGTCGTTGCGTATTGCTAAGCGTTTCACATTTCATAATTACTGTACAAAAAAATGGTTTTTTTGGACCCTTGCGTCCTTTTTTCATCCGTTAAAGCCCTTCCCGAACTTTTCTTGATGTAAGTCAATGTGGCCGCTGGGGAAACATGGTTTTCTTAATCCCATCAATATCGCTAACCGTTGCTTGGATGACCCGATTCAGCGTCCAGCGAGTGCTATGGCGTACAGCGTGAGGTAAGTCTGTTATTACTGGATGAGGTTTTATGGCACTGTTTTGTTGCACTGAAATGACCCACTTCTGTTATCCGAAACAGTCTTCGATAAATCTATAAATATATGTAAATCAATAAAATATAAAAAATACGGGTGAAGGATAGATTTTTTGCCCGGCCTATTAGAGATGGTTGTGCGTGTTTTTTACACGCCCCGTCTAAATCGGCGTATGCAGCATGCGTCAGTCTTTCAACCACGTTCTAGAGGGAACATTGATGAATAAAGCCTATAAGAAAGAATGTTGGCTTACATTGATTAGCTTCTTGGTGGCAACAGCTCTAACTCATTTTTATCCGATTTACTTTCTATTTCCCCAACTGACGGAATCCATGTTGTTTGGATTTCCCACCCATTATCTGCTGACATTAGTCGTGGGCTGGATCGCGCTCATGCCCCTTTACTGGATCTATATTCAAATGAGCGAAAAGATCGATGAAGAGATTCAGCAAACCGAGCCCCCCTTTGCTGAAACGGATACCACTTCCCCGGGTGCCACTTCCGCAAGAGGAAGGACCCGATGATTCGACTCCCGCTGTTGTTATTGACACTGTTCGCACCGGCTCTGGCTCTGGCTCAAGAGACCCAGGAGTTCTACGTATTTGAACCCTCCACCAGCCTTTCCACGCTGGGTTTCATCTACACCATTATCATGGTTACGATGTTTCTGTGGGTGGGTTGGCTTTCCAACAAGCGCCTCGCTACCAGCGATGACTACTTCGCCGCCGGGCGTCGCGTCGGGCCGTTGTCCAACGGTCTGGCCATGACCTCCAATTACATGAGCCTTGCCACGTTTCTGGGCTTTACGGCCTTACTCTGGAAGATTCAGTTTCTCATGGTGGCGATCGTGCTGAGTTTTCTCGGTGGGTTCGTGATGATTTCCATTGCCGTGGCGCCCTGCCTGCGGCGCTGGGGCAAGTACACGAGCATGCAGTTCATTGGTGACCGTTACGGCCACACGGCCAAGATCATCGCGGTCCTGTGCATGATTCTCCTGGCCCAGCTCTACCTCATCGGGCAGATGAAAGGGATCGGTAATGTGTTTCAGGTCATGTTCCACTGGGATTACACCACGGGGCTGATCGTGGGGGGGCTGGTCGTGACCGCCTACGTGACCATTGGCGGTATGTACGGTCTGTCCTACAACCAGACGCTGCAGGCGGTCATCATGGGAATTGCGTTGTTCGTGCCGGCCGCTATCATTCTGTGGAAGCTGAACGCTGGTATGGCCAGCCTGTTCCCGCCGTTCGGTTATGCCAAGCTGGTGCCGCAAATGATCGCCGCATTGCCCACCTACTTCGATCCGTTTTCCACCGTCAATGGTACCGTGCCGCTGAGCTTCAAGTTTCATACCGGCATCATTCTCAGCATTGCCTTCGGCACCATCGGGTTGCCCCACATCGCCATGCGCTACTTCACGGCGCCTTCGGTGAAAGACGGCAAACTCGCCTCCATGTGGGGTATTTTCTTCATCGGATTAGTGTTCTTCACAACTCTGGCCATCGGTTTCGGCGCCAAACTCTATACTACGTATGAGCTCAATCCCCAGGGCCTGGCGATTCAACCCAAGGAGGCCGACCTGCTGGTGGTCATCATGAGCCAGGCATTTACCCCGTCCTGGATCGCAGCGTTGCCCATTGCCGGGGCTCTGGCGGCGGGCATGTCCACCATCGGCGGGTTGCTGATGGTGATTGGAACCGGCATTGGTCATGATATCTACTCAACCATCGTGCCCAACGCCGAGGACAACAAGAAGATGAAGATGGGCCTGTTCTTTACCGCTTTTGGTGGTATCGTTACGATCCTGTTGGCGCTCAAGCCGCCGGATTTCCTGCTGACCAGTGTGATCTGGGCCTTCGTGGTGGCCTCGTCCACGTTCACCCCGGTGCTCATTCTCGGCATCTGGTGGAAGGGAACCAACCGTATCGGTGCCATCTCGGGCATGGTCGTCGGCGGCACGCTGTCGGTCATCCTATGGTGGACGGAAGGTAATCTGTTCGGTTGGCAGCTGGTTGATCTGGGCTCCATGGGTAAGCTGGTGACTGCCATTTTCAGTGCCTCCGCGGCCTGGTTCGTGACTATCGTGATGAGCCTCGTTACGGGTGGCGAGAAGGACGAGGAAATCCTGCAGGAGGTAGACCGTATCCATGGTTGGAAGGACTACGACCCACGGCGCTATAACGGCAAGGCGTTTCCCGTGGGGTGTGCGGCGCTGGCCTTGGTACTCATGGTTTGGTCCGCGATGCCGGATAGCCCGCCACGGCCCCCAGCCGCGGCTCAAGGTGCAACGGCGATGACGGTCGCGCAGCGCTAGTACGGGTAAGAGGGGGGCCTCTGCGGTTGGTCCCCCTTTTTGTAATTGCTAATTTAAGTCTTTCGTCTCAACAAACCGCCGCTCGGAGAATCGGGTACGGGCGGTGAAGAGAAAAAGACTCGGGGCGTGGAGATCTCATTGGCGCAATTGAGTCGCTTGATTATTGATGACCACGAGGGTTATAGTGAGTCCCGATTTTCGGATGGTTTACCTGGTTTAGTAGCACGGAGAGCAGCGGTGCGCGAGCAAATCTGGGCCTTTTACCAACAGCTGAAGGCCTATAAACAGGGATCTGACGAACTCACTCGCCAGCGTCTGGAAGCGTGTTTTGATGAGATTTTACTCAGAAAGCCGCCTTTTACAGGCTCAATCCGGCGCTCAAACGACTTCACCAGAACAAAGTCGGAGTTACTCCTGGCCCTGCAACGTCCACAGATTCCTCTTCACAACAACCCCTTTTCACAGCACCTCTTCAATCGGATCAGTCGACAAAACTGTATCACCCCACCGCCTGTACTCATCCGGGCGGCTGTTCAAGGTCCGTGGGGGTAGATTTACCCCGACTTAATGAGCAATTACTCGACATTTTATTAAGATTATGAAAAAAATACATGAATTCGATAATGGCATAAAAGTCTTCGACCACCATCTTCTGCAAGGGCAGCGAGAGAGATATAAAAAATGTAATGTCCATGCGGAAGATGAGGAAAAGATCTTCCTTTCTATAGTAAAGTCCCTGCCGGAAAATGCAACATACGTCAACGTTGGCGCTGCGATTGGCTATTATCCGTTACTTACCAGAAAAAACCGACCTGATATTGCTATACATTGT